>Ga0255782_10000886_pt1 | contig 26552 bp, 26 predicted proteins | sample 101ome_26_FD_179980 | JGI IMG/M metagenome (GOLD analysis project Ga0255782, IMG submission 179980) | Coastal salt marsh microbial communities from the Groves Creek Marsh, Skidaway Island, Georgia - 101408AT metaG (version 2) | ecosystem: Environmental > Aquatic > Marine > Intertidal zone >...
GTAATTAATGCCATGATTTTTTAATTGCGTTTCTAACCCGCCACCTGATATGTAGGTTTCTACACATCCTCTTTTACCGCAATAGCATTCATTACCATCTGGATAAAGAACAGAGTGGCCCCATTCGCCTGAAATTAAATTTGGACCCAGGCGAATTTGATTATTAAATACAAAGCCACCACCACAACCTGTCCCCATAATAATTCCAAATACCAGCTCATGGCCTTTGCCAGCTCCTAGGGTTGCTTCGGCTAGAGCGAAACAATTCGCATCATTTTCGATTTTGACAGAGCGATTAAGCTTTTCTTCAATCATTGAGTGCAAGGCGGTGCCATTTAGGCATGTGGTATTCGAATTCCTTAGGAGCTTTGTGTCAGGCGCAATGGAACCTGGCGTGCAAATACCGACTGTAAAATCATCTGATCCAACTTCATCCAATGCTTGAGTATAAATTTTTGATATTTGGCTAAGGATATGATCAGGACCCTTTTCGGCTTCAGTTGGAATACGATCTCTAAATATAGGTAATTGATCCTTTAGTACAATCGTTTCAATTTTTGTACCACCAAGATCAATCCCGATATTAAATTTTTCTCCCATCGAGAAAAATATATTTTTAAATTAAAGTTTGGTCAAGTTTTTGTTAGTATGGTTTTATGGATTATATTTACCAATTAATAGCTTTAATCTTTTTTTTCTTTATTTTCAAACACTCATGGGATGGCTACAAAGAATTTAAAGTTGCCAATGATGAGAGAAAATCTGAAATTAAAAGAATGTGGTTACTGTTTTTTGTAATCGGTGTAATTTTTGCGACGATTTTTATAAGTGATAAGTAACAAAGAGTGGTGGCCAGAGACAGAATCGAACTGTCGACACGAGGATTTTCAGTCCACTGCTCTACCAACTGAGCTATCTGGCCAAATTTGAACGTGAAATTATATCAAATAATGATAATGAAAGGCTAACTTCTTTGTATGAATTTTAAGAAATAGTTTTTAAGTTCAAGTTGATATAAAGAATAGACAATCGATCCGTATACTAGGTTGGGTATCAAATACGCAGGGAAATAATTCCAACCATACTTAATTGATGTGAAGAATGAAGGACTTCCAAACCTATCGGAGAACATGTAGTAAGTATTTGTTGAGATGATAAAAGCGAGTGTTGTGCTGACAAAAACTAACACAAAAAATATGTTGAATTTAATATCGTAATTTTTAATTATCTTACCAGCGAAAAACATTACAAGGTAAGTTGGAATCAGGCCCCAATATCCATCCGTTAAACAAAATGCCAAGCTGTTATCAAAAAAACCAGAACCAAAATCAATAATTGCAGCAAGAATAAAAAATACACAAAAAAGTAAGATGGAAGGTATCAATAGACCTAAACATAGAAAAATAATTAGACTAGCATCAGGAATTGAAAACTCAGTTAAAAAATGACTCCCTCTTGTGAGAAACATCAAAAAAATTAAGAAACTAACCAAAAGTAAATTATTTTTATTAAATACTTGCATCATATTTCAACTTCCATTCCGATAAACCATGTTCTTCTATAATTAAACGGGTATATTGCACCATATGTATCATCCGTATATGTTCTTATACCATTTTTTTGATTAAAAATATTATTAATCGAGGCAAAAATACTCATTGATGAAAATTGAGTAATGTTTTTCAAGCTATATTTAACGAATGCATTCGTTGACTCATAAGACGGAGACATCATATTGGCGTTGTTGTTAAAATCATCAAAAATATAACTCCTATCTCGCCATACATGATTAACTGAAGCGTTCCAATTATCATAATCATAGTGTATTGCTAAATTAATCGAGTTTTTTGGTACCCCTGGTAATAATTTTCCACTTGGGAATGTTGTGCTGTCTGTATCGTTTAAAATTTTAGCAATCGTATAGCTGTAGTTGAATTTAAAATTAAGTCTGTCATTAAGTTTGCGCATTAAAAAAACTTCATAACCATATTTATTAGTGCGGTCGATATTTTCATTCTGATAGCTTGTTGGGTTATAAACAATTTCATTATCCAGATCAGCATAAAATGTACTAATCTTTAATTTTTGTTTCGGATCAATATAATTTAAGCCCAAATTAATTGTCCTACTTTGCATCGGTTTAATATTTGGATTTAAGGTATCGTAGTTCCCGGTGCCAAAGTTATAAGGAAGCATGCGGTCAATATCTTGTGATTGCATGCTTTTGGAAAAATTAGAAAATAAGTTAACTTGATTATTCACAATATAATTTAACCCAGTTTCAAACATGGACAGACGGTCAGATTGATCAGTGTTGATACTAGTGTTATTGAATTTGGTGATTACTCTTTCTGTTCTTGCCCCATAAGTAACGGACAATTTATCATCATCATCAAGAGAATGTTTTGCTTGTAAATAGATTGCCTCATTTTGTTTGTTGGCCTGGTTAACTAGAGTTTGTGAGTTGCGATATGCGTTTAATTCTCTTTCGCCGATAGACATTCCGGATGTTAAATTAAAACCTTTACCGGAGTAATCAAGCTCAAGTCCATTAACAATTGCACTTGTTTTTCTTAAGTTAGTCGCGTAGTCCCTGGCATCATATTTTTTTCTTTGCCCTTGGTGATAGACTTTGACTGAAAAGTTATCTGAAAAATGGGTTATGTAATCTAATCCCCAGATATCATCGTTGTAATCGAACTCATTATACTGTCCTCCACTGCGAGACGGGTCTTTATTAAACTGAAGCCTGGTCAGGGCTGCTGGAAAAAGAGAGTTAGATTCCGTGTTGGAGTATTTGAAATTAATCTGAGAATAATTATCCGGTTCATAGCTTAACTTAATTGTTTGGTTGCTCGACTTACTCTTGTCTTTGTTACCTCTTGAATCTTTTTGACTATAACCGTCATTACTCTCGTAACTTGATGAAAAAGAAATAGAAAAATTATCAATTGTTTTTCCAGTATTAAAAGAGTGGTTTTTTTGACCGTAATTACCATACGCAGAAGAGATTCGTGTTCTGTTGTGATTTTTGGTATAGATATTTATTGATCCAGCATTAGAGCCATCTCCATGAACAACGGAGCCACTGCCTTTTAGAATTTCAATACGATCAATGTCGTTTGTATTAATGGTTCCTAAAAAACTAGGCGCCATATCAATGTTGTTGATTCGATATCCATCCACATTGATTACGATATTTTGGAATCCATTTTCTAATCCATATCCTCTCATATCTATTGATGGGGCAGCTTTATTCCCTGAATAGGATGAAACATTAAGCGAGGACTTATTAGATAAAAAATCAAATAAATTATTGGTTCCAGAATTAATAATTTCTTGGTGATCATAGACCTCAACATGATGAGCAGAGTTACTTTCTGAGGTATAGAATTTATTCGAGTAAACAATCACTTCATCTGTATTCAGGCTCTCAGAATAAATTAGTGAAGAGTAAAGGCTAAAACAGATAAAAGAGACAAGAATTCTAAAGTGGTACAAAAGCCCTCCCAGACTAAAATCATGATGATTAAGCGTCGATAGGAAGCTTAATACTCACCCGTATAAAAAAAGATTGGCCGGTATCCGGACTCAAGAGACAAAATATAACGTCTTCCCAAGAAAATCTCAGTGACTCGTTGTTATATCCACACTCTTTTACCGTTGCGGGGGCAGTATTGGATTTTCACCAATTTCCCGATTATGCCTAATGTTTAGGCCACCATCAAACTTGACTATATCATAAGAAAGACTACAATCGCTGCATGGTTTTAAGAAAAATTGCTATCTTTTCACTTATCTTTTTTGCATTCATGCAATGGACATCCTTGCAGCATGATATTGAGCATTTGCAAGAAGCTATTTATATGGCTCATTGCACGGATGAGTCAAAGGAAGATAGTAAGGAGCTTAACCATTGTGAAAATTGTAATATCTTTAATCATTTTGCCTATGTGATTTCAAATGATGATCACACTCTATTCAACAAACAGTTAAATTCAACTTTAAATGATAGCTATAGGATATTTGCTTTCACGCATTTCTACAGCATCAATTCCGTTAGGGGCCCGCCACAAATCTCTTAAATAAATTGTTTTAATTTTTTTAGGAGAATACAAATGCAACAACATTACAAACTTTTGACATTGTCATTACTAATGATAATCCAGTCATATACTTATGCAGATCAGGACATAGATTTACCTATTACGCCAGTTACAGCAAATCCTTTGGGCGTCAGTTCGGATGAGTTTATTGTGCCAATATCAGTGCTTAATGGACATGACCTGGATATCAAAAGAAACAATAGCTTTGCTGAGACACTTGATGGTACTCCAGGTGTTTCATTTTCAAATTGGGGACCTAACATTGGACGGCCTGTTGTTCGAGGAATGTCTGCTGATCGAATTCGTATTATGCAAAATGGTATAAATTCTTTAGATGTGTCCTCGTTCAGTTCAGATCATGCTGTGGCAATTGATCCATTGGTGATAGAGCAAATAGATATTATTCGCGGACCCGCAACTGTACTTTATGGAGGAGGAACCGTAGGTGGTGTCGTGAATGCGATAGACCATCGCATACCAAGGCAAAAAATTTCTGGGGCTACGGGTCGTGCAGTGACTCGATTCGGGGGAGCAAATAGTGAGCGCAGCTCAGCAGTGGTAGGTGATATTGGCTTTGGAAATTTTGTCATTCACCTGGATGCTTATTCCAGAAAAACAGGTAACTTAAATATTCCAGGGTATTCTGTCTCTGGAAAATTAGCTCGATCTGACAGCGAAATTAGTCGTAACCAGTACGGTAAAAAGGGGCAGTTAAGAAACTCTGGATCTGATACAGATGGTGGAGCAATTGGTGCTTCATACTTCTTTGAGAAGGGTTATGTAGGAATGTCATACGCGAAGCATGATAGCGAAACAGGTAATCCTCTGACTCCAACGGGATTCTTTGATTTAGAAACCAATCGATGGGACCTGCATTCTGAATTTCATGATTTGGATGGTTTTTTTAACCACTTTAAATTTAAGATGGCTCACACCGACTATAAGCATGACGAACACCATGAGCCGGGAGAAATTGAAAATACTTTTGAAAACCGAGGTTTAGATGGAACGCTTGAATTAGGTCACCACGCCATTGCTGGGATGAGTGGTGTGGTTGGACTACATTTTGAGAATTCAACTTTCAAACAACCGAATGGTGTGTTACTACCGAATGCAAACACCGATTCACAATCTGTATATATTTATGAAGAGTTACCAATCAATGAACATAAGCTTACCTTGGGATTTAGACGGGGTAATCATGATGTTAAAAGAAATACTTTCACAGGAGATGGTGGTTGTTCGCATACTTACAATGCCGTTTGTGGAGATGTTGGTGGCCTAGGAACAGAGGATGATCGATCTTTTGGGGAAACAGAAAAAACATTTCAGACTAATAATGCTGCCATCGGGGGTGTTTATAAAATTAACCAAAACTGGGCGATAAATTCTAACGTAGCACATTCTGAAAGAGCACCAGCATTCTTTGAATTGTTTCCTTATGGTGCCCACCATGCTACAGCCCAAGTTCATAAAGGTAATGAAAATTTAAATACCGAATTATCTAATACAATTGATTTTCAAATTAAATGGAAGGGCAATGGTCATTCTTTTAACATTGGCCCTTACTATACAAAATTTAATCGATTTATTAGCATATTTAATACGGGTAACGAACTCTACCATCTTCACGAAGGTGAAGCTGAAGCTGAAGGTATGAGCGTTTTTCAATATCGTTCTGTCGGCGCTACATTTAAAGGCTTAGAGTTTGATGGTAACTATCAAATCAATGACCAATTTGATTTTTCTTATAAGGGCGACTATGTCCGAGCAGAACAGGATAACGGAGATGATTTACCAAGAATTTCTCCACTTCGATTGGGCGCCGGTATAGCTTATGAAAAAAATAATTGGTACGCTAGGGTGGATGTTTTAAGAGCATTTGCTCAAGATAATATTGCAGCTCATGAGTTGAAAACAGATGCTTATACAAATGTGACTGCCTTCGCTTCTTATCAATTACCTGTTGAATATAATTTACAACTGTTCCTTAAAGGGTATAACTTACTGGATCAGGACATAAGGGATCATTCATCTTTTATGAAGGATAAGTTTTTAAGAGGAGGACGCTCTTTCCTAATGGGCCTACAAGGAGAGTTTTAGTAAATAATAATGATGAGCCAAACCGCAAAGAGATTAACTAGGCTAAGAAAAACAGCGGCACTACCAATATCTTTAGCTCTCTTTGCGAGTTTGTGTTGTTCTAAGCTAATCCGATCAACAGTGGCTTCAATGGCAGAATTTAATAGCTCAACAATGGGCACTAAGAGTGTAGAGAACAATAACAAAACAATTTCTAAAGAGCTATCAGCGATATAAAAAGCTAGGGGTACTAATACGATTGTAAGAAAAACTTCTTGGCGAAATGCATCTTCATTTTGAAATGCAGCCTTAAATCCTGAGAAAGAGTATCCAATAGCATTAATTAATCTTTTTATGCCTGTCTTTCCTTTAAAAGGACTTTCCATAGATACTTACCCTTGATAGAATTTTCATTCATTATAAATGATAGAGAGAAAATAATGGCAAGACTTGTAAACTGTGTAAAGTTGGGCAAAGAAGCAGAAGGATTAGATTTTCCTCCTTACCCTGGCGAATTAGGAAAAAAGATTTTCGAAAATGTGTCTAAAGAGGCGTGGGCCGAATGGTTAAAACATCAAACCATGCTGGTTAATGAAAACCGTCTAAGCTTAATTGATCCAGAGGCAAGAAAATATTTAACACAACAAACCGAAAATTATTTTTTTGGATCTGGCGCAGACCAAGCTGAGGGTTACGTCCCACCAAAAGAATAAGTTAGACTAAGATTTTAGTTCTTTTTTAATCTCTTTCGTTGAAAGATGACGCACGTCGGAACCTTTGACCCAGTAAACTATATGTTCTGAAATATTTTCTGCATGGTCCCCAATTCTTTCAACTGCTTTTGCAACGTAAACTATCTCAAGTGCAGTTGAAATATTTCTAGGATCTTCCATCATCAAGGTAAGTTGACTACGCATACAAGACTGGTAAATTTCGTCTACTGATTGATCATCTTTGATAATCGATAAGATCGCATCTGGATCCATCCTTGAAAAAGAATCTAGAGCAGTGTGCAGCATTTCTGAGACTAATTTCTGCATGGACTTAATATTAGTCAAGCTCGGTTTAGACAAACGATCGTTTTCAAAGATACGTTTCGCAGCCCTTGCAATTTTAGCTGCTTCATCACCAATACGTTCTAGATCAGTAGTTATTTTTTGTACAGTTAAAACAAACCTGAGATCTGCCGCCACCGGTGTTCTTTTTACTAAAACTAACTCACAGTTTTCATCAATGCTCGTTTGAAGATCGTTAACGTCTTCATCTCTTTCAATAATTTTATTGATTAATTTTGAATCAGCATCTTTTAAACATGTGATGGCATCTTTAATCTGCTCTTCAACAATTCCACCCATCTCCATGACTTGAGCACGAAGGTTTTCAAGCTCCTTGTCGAATTTTGAAAATGTATGAATTGCCATCTGTATTCCTTTAAAAATTTATTTTTAAAATTCAATAATACTATTTTTTTATCGTTTTCACACCCTCTGAAGTCGCTAACAGAAGGGTATTTGCTGGACGTGCTGCAAATAGTCCATTTGTCACCACGCCCACAATCTGGTTAATTTTTGCTTCCATTGCAATCGGATCTGAGATCACGAGATTATGCACATCAAGAATGACATTGCCATTGTCGGTTGTAAAATCTCTGAGCACTGGATTACCGCCAAGCTTGGCTAATTCTCTGGCAACATAGCTTCTTGCCATGGGGAGTACTTCAACTGGCAGAGGAAACTTGCCGAGCACATCCACATACTTTGATTCATCACAGATGCAAATAAAGTCTTTGGCATTTGCCGCAACAATTTTTTCTCTTGTTAATGCACCACCACCGCCTTTTAACATGTGCATGTGTTCAGTTATCTCATCAGCACCATCGACATATATTTCCATGCCATCTACACTATTTAAATCGAATACCTGAATGCCATGATCTTTTAATCTATTGGCAGTGGCCTCACTACTGGCAACTGCGCCATCAATTTTATGTTTAACCTTTGCTAGCTCATCAATAAAGAAATTTGCTGTTGATCCAGTACCTACACCAATAATTCCAGATTCAACATACTCTACTGCTGCCTTTGCCACTTGTTGCTTTAATTCATCTTGCGTGAACGCCATTCTCTTCCCTTCAATGTATCTTAAAGATTATATTAAAAATTTTGATTACAATGATACACCTCTGTAGAATGAAATTAAAATACTAAAGATATATGACAGTAGTATGAAAATAGATTTAAAACTTTTAAAAAAATCCATTGATCGTGTAAATAATTACAACGTGGTCAAAAAAACACCTCTTCAAAAGTTAGATCAACTTTCACAACGATTTGATAATAATATTTTTGTGAAACGAGAAGACCTGCAGCTAATCCATTCGTTTAAAATTCGTGGCGCTATGAATAGATTTTCTAAGTTAACTAAAAAAAATCTAAGTAATGGTGTCATTGCTGCTTCAGCAGGAAACCATGCTCAAGGCGTGGCATTAAGTGCAAAAAAAATTAAATGTCGTGCCGTGATTGTCATGCCAGAAATTACTCCCCAAATTAAGGTGGAGGCTGTCAAGAGTCATGGAGCTGAAGTGGTATTGCATGGTGATAATTTTGCTGCTGCAATGGCACATGCCTTTGAATTAGCAGAAGTAGAAAAATTAACATTTCTACATCCCTATGATGATCTGGACGTTATTGCCGGACAGGGCACCATTGGCAAAGAAATCCTTGATCAATTTAATAAACCGATTCATGCCATATTTTGTTGTGTTGGTGGAGGGGGCTTGGTATCTGGTATTGCGGCTTACATCAAATCAGTTAATCCAAAGATAAAGGTCATTGGAGTGGAAGCCAAGGGAGCTGAGGCAATGACCAAATCTCTAAAAGCAAACAAAAGAGTTAACTTAAAACAAGTAGCCTTGTTTGCAGAGGGCGCTGCTGTCAAGCAAGTGGGTGAATATAACTTTGAATTATGTAAACAACTTGTTGATGAAATGATTGTTGTAGACAACGATGCAATCTGTGCGGCAATAAAAGATATGTTTGAAGATACTCGTACTGTTCTTGAGCCAGCTGGCGCACTAGCTTTAGCAGGGATGAAACAGTACATAGAAAAAAATAAACTATCAAATGAGAATATGATTGGTATCGCCTCTGGGGCGAATATGAATTTTGATCGACTTCGTTTTGTTTCTGAACGAGCTGAGATCGGTGAGCAAAGGGAAGCGATCATTGCAGTGACAATCCCAGAAAAACCAGGTGCGTTTAAAAGTTTTTGCGAAAAGATTGGAAAAAGAAATATTACAGAGTTTAATTATCGTTATTCTAGTAAAAAAAATGCTCAAATTTTTACTGGCATCAGCATCAGTGACCCCTCTGAAGTAAAATCAATCATTAATTCTTTGGGTGCCGCTGGATTAGAAGCCATTGACTTGACTGCTAATGAAATGGCGAAATTACATTTGAGACACCTCGTGGGTGGACGTGCACCGCAAGCAAAAAATGAATTAATTTACCGTTTTGAGTTTCCTGAACAGCCTGGCGCCTTGATGAATTTTTTAGGTCACCTGAATAAGGGCTGGAACATTAGTTTATTTCATTACCGTAATCACGGAGCGGATACAGCTAGAGTGCTAGTGGGTATCCAAGTCCCTGCTAGACAAAAACAAACTTTTAAAAAGTTTTTGAGTCAATTAGGTTATCCTTATTGGGATGAATCAGAAAACCCTGGATATAGTCTTTTCTTAGGCAATTAACATATAGGAATATATCCTATTGAAATTTTTAATAATTTCACTAAAAATAATTTAATAATTAGATTAAATAAAGTTAGGAGATTGAATGAAGTATTTAGCAGCTTTTTTATTTGTAGCCTTAGTTTCATGTGGTGCACCTGAAGCTCCAAAAGCATATGTCACTTCTCAAAAAGGAGGCATATCCGTCATTGATATTGAATCCAAACAGGTGATTAATGATATTGATATTCAATCTTCAGGTCCAAGAGGTATAGGTATATCTCAAGATGGAAAGTATTTGATTACAGCGAATAAAGGTGATGCCAATTTAAGTATCATCGACCGAGCAAGTGGCAAGCTTGTTTCTCATGTTGAGGTTGGTAAAAATCCTGAATTCATTCGAGTATTTGGGGATTTAGTATTTGTTTCTACGGAACCAGCATCATCCGGTAAACCACCAGCACAAAATGATCATGCAGCGAAAGATGACGATGACGATGATGATGACGATAAGACGCCAGCGCAAATTGCTGTCGTGGATATTAAGAGTGGAAAAAAGCTGAGAGAAATTGAAGGTGGGCCAGAGACTGAGGGAATTGAATTTAATAAGGATGGCACACAGATCATCGTCACCAATGAGGCTGATAATACGGTGACTATACATGACCTCCAATCAGGAGAGTTATTGAAAACTTTTGATGTGAAACCATATGGCGACAGACCGAGAGGGATCAAGATGTCACCGAAAGGTAATATTTTTGTGTCAACCTTAGAGCACAGTGATAACTTTATTGTTCTAGACCAAGAATACAATCACTTACAAACCGTTGATACAGGAAAGAACCCTTACGGTGTGGCGTTTGATGCAACCGGTGATCGATTATTTGTTGCCTCAAGTAAATCTAAGCTTCTCGAAGTGTTTGAAACAGAAGGATTCACTAAGCTTAAGGATATTCCTCTTGAGGGTAAAAGATGCTGGCACTTTTCTTTTACACCGAATAATAATGAATTACTTTTAGCCTGTGGTAGATCTGATGAGCTCATTGTCGTTGATACGAACAGCCTTGAGGTCACGGGTTCAATTCCAGTTTCTGGTATTCCATGGGGTGTGGTCACTTACCCTAAATCAATTGGAAGCCTTGACGACGTTAGATAGTATTAATTTGATTGATGTAGTTCCACTCATCTTCTGTTAAAGGGGTAATGGATAAACGGTTTCCCCTTTGCAGAATTTTTAACGTTTCTAATTGTTGATGCTGCCTCAATTCATTCAAGCTGACCAGTGGAATTTTTTTTACAAACGCAACATCCACATTGACCCACCTTGGATTATTTGGATCTGATTTAGGATCATGGTATTTGTGGCCTTCAATAAACTGCAATTTATCAGGATAGGCTAATTTGGACACCTTCATGATGCCAACAATGCCGGGTTCTTTACAGTTCGAGTGATAGAAAAAGGCAAGGTCCCCGATTTGCATATCGTCTCGCATGAAATTTCGTGCTTGATAATTCCTTATGCCATACCAATCTATACTGCCATCCCGTTCAAGATCGTCAATTGAGTAATCGGAAGGTTCTGATTTCATGAGCCAATATTTCATTTATACTAATCCTAATTAATCTAATAGTAATTTTAACGATGATGCAAAAGAATGTAAAAGGGACCAATCTGCAAGTATGTAGCCTAAATCCAAAAACTGGTTTTTTAAGAAATGGTTTATGTGAACAGTGTGGCTCTGACCAAGGAAATCACACGGTCTGTGCAGAGGTAAGTGATGAATTTTTAATCTTCTCAAAAGCTTTAGGGAATGACTTATCTACCCCCCGACCAGAATTTCAATTTGCAGGCTTAAAGCCTGGTGACCGATGGTGTTTATGCGCAAGCCGATGGCTGGAAGCTGCAGAAGCCGGTATGGCTCCACCAGTGATATTGGAAGCCACGAATGAAAAATGTCTTGAAATAATTGATATTGCTGATTTGGAGTACCACAGCCTAAGATAAATTTGCTTTACTGTTGCCTAGACTAGCATCTAGAACCAAAGGTTCAGGTGGTAAAAGTCTATGATGCTTTAGGTTTGTTAACAAGAGCCCTTAAGAGGTTACCCAATTGTAACAATCTCACCACACCAGATGAACTTCAACCGATGCTAATGACTAGTTCAAAGAATATATAGCCTAAGCAACAGTAAAACAAACTTAATTAATGATTACTTAAAGCTTGGTCCAAAATTTTATCAAAATTGTTCAATTTTTCTTGGACTAATTTTAATTGAGTTAGATTTTCTGGATTGTTATTAGTTGATTCGTGAATGATATTTAAGGACGCCATTAGTAAAAGTCTGTCAAATCCTGTCACTCCCGACTCTTTGAGTTGATCTACCTTTTGATTAAGATGATTCGCCGATTGTAAAAGTGCTTCCTCCTCACCATCGGGGCAGTTAATTTGGAAGTCACGACCTAAAATATTTATCTCAACAACTTTGCTCACAACAACTCCTCAGTAGGTATTTGCCCAAGTAGATTTTCTAATTTTTGTGAGGCCTCATAAATTTTTAAATTTAAACTCTTGATGGTTTCATCTTGATTATTAATTTTATCTTTCAGAACCTTATTTTCTTCTTGTAAATCATTTAAAAGATTTACGATAGTCTTAAGCTTCTGTTCGATGATATCTAGGTCTTGTTTCATGTTTTTTACTATAAGTGATTATTGGTCTTCGATCAATCTATCTTTTTTTTTGATCTAGGATGGGCTTGATCATAAATTTTAGATAGATGCTGAAAATCTAGGTGGGTATATATTTGTGTGGTAGAAATATTTGAATGCCCTAAAAGCTCTTGAACTGCTCTCAAGTCTTGACTCGATTGTAAAACATGGCTGGCAAAACTATGACGTAAAAGGTGGGGATGAATATTCTCTGGGATATTATTTTTTTGAGCCCAAAACTTCAGCCGGTATTGAATTGCACGTGCAGTTAATTTCTTTCCTTGTTGATTAAGGAACAAAAATTCAGCATCCACAAGCTTGTTTAATTTATTCCTTTGAATAATCCATAAATCTAATGCCTCAATAGCTTTCCTACCTAAGGGAACAATTCTAAATTTGTTTCCTTTACCTAATACTTTTAACGTTTGTTCACTGGTATCAATATCGCTAAGATTTATATTAACTAGCTCAGACAATCTTAAACCCGAGGAGTAAAAAAATTCAAGAATCGCTCGATCTCTAGTATCAATGAAATTAGTTTGAGGAATGTTTATCAGATTAAATACTTGGTCAATGGAAAGCGTTTGTGGTAGTTTCTTCTGTGATTTCGGAGCTTTTATTCCTGATGTTGGATCATATTTCATTAGTTGTGATTTATTTAAAAATAAAAAACAACTCCTCCAGGAAGATAAAATTCGAGATAAAGATTTTCCACTTAATCCAGATGCATGCAGTTTAGAAAGTGATAAACGAATATCCTCAGAATTAAATTCTGTTAGTTTTTTGTCATTGATTAGTATCAGTCTATTGATATCATTCTGATAATTTTTTATCGTGAGCTCACTTAATCTTTTTTCAAACTTTATATAGTTTAAAAACTGATCCAGCAATTCATTACTCATAGATCAATTATGCCCTCAAAGACTATCGATGCATCTCCCTTTAAGAGAATATGGTTGTCAGCACAAGCTTGGGTATATATTGAGCCGCCTGGCATGTTAACTTTGACTAAAGAGTTTTCAACTTTTTTAAGATGAATTGCAGCAATGGAGGCAGCACAAGCACCAGAACCGCATCCAAGAGTTAAGCCTGAGCCACGTTCATACACAACTAATTTTATTTCGTTACTGTTGATAATTTCGCAGAAACCGACATTTACACTATGAGGAAAAAGAGAGGATTTTTGAACACTCTTTCCAGTTCGAACGGCATCAACATCTTTGAGATTATCAACAAAAAATACAATGTGGGGGTTCCCTATATCAATATATATGCCTTGAATTTCTTCGGTTTTTTTATCTGAAAATATGTCAAAAAATAATGATGGTTCATTTTTTATACCAATAGAAAATGTTCCCATATCAACTGCAATCAGTTCATCGTCTTTGTTTAAGGAAATTGAGCCATTAAGAGTTTCAGCTGTTATTGGATTTTTTGAGGATATCTTATGATGTTGGATGAACTCATAAAAACAACGAGCCCCATTTCCACAATGCTCCACTTCTGATCCATCTGCGTTAAAGATACGGTATTTATAGTCAAAAGCACTTGGGTTATCACTTTTTTCAATAATTAATAGTTGGTCAAAACCAATACCAAAATGACGATCTGCTAACTTAGCTATTTGAGCTTGGCTAAGATTGTAAGCTTGATCGATTTGATTAATGACGATGAAATCATTTCCTATTGCCTGCATTTTAGTAAATGGTATCTTCATGACTTGGGTAACTTATATCTTCTGTAATTCCATAAATATTGTTCAGGAGAAGTTTTTACAATAGTTTCAATATACGCATCAATTTTTTTTGTCGTGACTGAACCCTTAAATTCAAATAATTCAATTTCAAAGCCTGATCCCATTTTGAGCCGTCTCCCGATTGCAAAAATTATTGGGGCTTTAGTAAGTGTATGTAATTTTTGTACCAATGTCATGGTGTAAACTTTTTGATTAAAAAAACTAGACCACTCGCCATGACCCTCTGGAGGGACTTGGTCCGGAAGTATGCCAACCGCTTCACCATTTTTAAGTGCTTTAAGTATCTGTTTCATGCCTCCTAATTCGATATTTACGGGAGTCACAAAATTTTTATTTCTGCCTTGGTATATCAGCTGATTAATCCATTTTCTCCCGGTTGGCTTATACATCACTTTAATAGGTGAAAAAAGCCCATAATATTGAGCGGTGATTTCAAAGGAGCCGATATGGGGCGTTAAAAAAATAATACCTTTATTGTTGGATTTTAATTTTTTAATAAGATCCCAATTTTTTGTTCTCACCACCAATCTTTTGATTCGTGTCTTAGATGCAAACCAGATACTAAATGACTCCATTAGAGCCATCCCGATATGCATTGCATTCGAGATAATCAAATTTTTTGTAGCAATTTTTCCTGAGACAATATGACTTTGGCTGATGTGCTTTATAGTTCGTTCACGAAATTTAGCATCTAATAAATACATCAGGAGACCTAGGAAGCAACCGAAAAGATGAATAAAAATCAAAGGTAGAGAAAAAAAGACTTTTAAGACAATATTCATCAGTATTTAATAATAACGTTAATTCTGTTATTCTAGCGCGAATATTAAAAAATTTAGATTGATTACAAAGTATGAGTGATTATTTTTTTACTTCTGAATCGGTTTCAGAGGGTCATCCTGATAAGGTTGCCGATCAAATTTCAGATGCTATCTTAGATGCCATCTTAGATCAGGATCCAATGGCACGAGTGGCTGCCGAGACATTAACCAATACAGGACTAGTTTTATTAGCTGGCGAAGTAACCACCAAGGCACGTGTTGATTATATTAAGGTTGCCAGGGAAGTCATTAAAGATATCGGATATGATCATCCAGATAAGGGCATTGATTATAATGGTTGCTCCGTTCTGGTTGCTTATGATGAACAGTCGCCTGATATTGCGCAAGGCGTAGATCGCGCAAATGACGATCCTCTTGATCAGGGTGCTGGAGATCAAGGATTGATGTTCGGTTATGCTTGTGATGAAACGGCTTCTTTGATGCCATTACCAATTTGGTTATCTCATCAGCTAGTCAAAAAGCAGTCAGAATTGAGAAAATCTGGAAAGCTAGCGTGGTTGAGGCCTGATGCAAAATCGCAAGTGACCTTAAAATATCAAGATAATAAGCCTGTGGCGATTGATACAATAGTTTTATCAACACAACATGATCCTGATATCTCTCAAAAAGATATTCACGAAGCGGTCATTGAAGAGATCATTAAACCAACACTTCCTGGTGATATAGATACAACTGCTACTAAATTTTTAATCAACCCAACAGGAAAATTTGTTATTGGTGGTCCTCAAGGTGATTGCGGCCTAACAGGCCGTAAAATTATAGTGGATACTTATGGAGGGGCAGCTCCCCACGGTGGAGGGGCCTTCTCAGGAAAAGATCCGTCAAAAGTTGACCGCTCTGCTGCATATGCTGCACGATACGTTGCAAAAAATATCGTTGCCAATGGTCTTGCATCACGATGTCTAGTGCAGCTATCTTATGCAATTGGGGTTGCACAGCCCACTTCGATTATGGTCGATACCTTTGGAACAGGAAAGGTTTCTAATGAGGAGATGGTTACAATCATAAGAGAGAATTTTGATTTAAGACCTAAAGGCATTGTTCAGATGTTAGACCTGTTGAGACCTATTTATAGAAAAACTGCAGCTTATGGCCATTTTGGCCGTGATGAAGACACTTTTTCTTGGGAAAAAACGGACAAAAAATTAACATAAACAACAACTTAACTTTTTAAACAATTTCAAGTATAATTCTATCTGTCGAGGAACGCTGCGAGATTCTTTCCCAGGCTCGACAATCTAAACTGCGTTCACCTAACCTTGCCAGTCAAGGCTTCAGGTGAAGAAGCCAGCTGGTCACTTATTAATTTTAAATTTAAAGGATAAATTTATGAATAACGTGACAGAATCTAACATCCAATTGGATCATGTTGTTGCAGATATCAATCTTGCTGAATTTGGTCGCAAGGAAATATCAATTGCTGAAAAAGAAATGCCAGGTCTTATGGCCATTCGTGAAGAATATAAAACATCCCAACCTCTAAAGGGTGCTTTAATCACCGGCTCATTGCACATGACGATTCAAACTGCAGTTTTGATTGAAACATTAGAGGCGCTAGGAGCTAGAGTTCGATGGGCATCCTGCAATATTTTTTCAACTCAAGACCATGCTGCTGCAGCGATTGCAAAAAATGGTACCCCTGTGTTTGCTTTTAAAGGTGAAAGTTTAGATGACTATTGGGACTTCACACATCGAATATTTGAATGGCCAAATGGTGAATATTCAAACATGATTTTGGATGATGGTGGTGATGCCACTTTATTGCTTCATTTAGGAGTGAAGGCGGAACAAGACCAATCTGTTTTAGATAATCCGCATAGTGAAGAAGAGACAGCACTATTTAAAGCAATTAAAAACAAGCTTGCTGAACATCCAACTTGGTACAGTGACAGAATTAAACATATTAAGGGCGTTACTGAAGAGACTACTACAGGTGTGCATAGACTTTATCAAATGCATAAGGATGGCGAGCTTGCTTTTCCAGCAATCAATGTGAATGACGCTGTGACCAAATCTAAATTTGATAATTTATATGGTTGTCGTGAGTCTTTGGTGGATGCTATTAAAAGGGCAACTGACGTCATGATCGCTGGTAAAGTTGCGGTTGTTGCAGGTTATGGTGATGTTGGTAAAGGTTCTGCACAAGCATTAAGAGCGTTATCGGCTCAGGTCTGGGTAACTGAAGTTGATCCGATTTGTGCATTGCAAGCGGCTATGGAAGGTTATCGAGTTGTGACAATGGACTATGCAGCTGAGCACGCTGATATCTTTGTGACCGCAACTGGAAATTATAATGTGATCAATCATGATCATATGTCTCGTATGAAAGATGAGGCGATTGTTTGCAACATTGGCCACTTTGATAATGAGATTGATGTTGCTAGTTTAGAAAAATATACTTGGGAAGAAATTAAGCCTCAAGTGGATCATGTTATTTTCCCAGACGGCAAAAAAATAATCTTATTAGCTAAAGGAAGATTGGTTAACTTGGGTTGTGCAACAGGACACCCTAGTTATGTGATGAGTTCTTCATTTGCCAATCAGACTATTGCGCAAATTGAGTTATTTAAAAATACTCAAGATTATCCAGTTAATGTGTATACGCTGCCTAAGCATTTAGATGAGAAAGTTGCTGTGTTGCAATTAAAAACTTTAAATGTTCAACTGAGCAAGTTAACTGAGGAGCAGGCTAAATATATTGGGGTTAATGTAGATGGGCCTTTCAAACCTGACCATTATAGGTACTAAATGAAAGCAAGTTCATTTAGTTTTGAATTTTTTCCTCCTCGAACGCAAGAGGGGGAGGAAAAATTAAAGAGAACATTAAAGAACTTGTCAGAATTTAATCCTGAGTTTTTTTCTGTCACATTTGGTGCTGGTGGCTCGACTAAAGATAAGACAATTGGCATTGTTCAATCCATAAAAGATGATGGTTACAATGCAGTTCCACATATCTCATGCATTACTTCAACAAAAGATGAAGTTTTAGACCTCATTACAAGTTATAAAAATAAAGGCATCAATCGTTTGGTGGCTTTGAGAGGGGATAACCCATCTGGCATTGCTGGGTATGGGGATTTTCATCATGCTAGTGATTTAGTTGAATTTATTAGAGCGAATACTGGCGACTATTTTCATTTGGACGTTGCAGCCTATCCTGAATTTCATCCCGAATCAGCAAGTTCTATTGATGACTTGAAGAACTTTAAGACTAAGGTTGATGCGGGTGCTAATTCAGCGATTACTCAATTCTTTTTTAACGTGGACTCGTACTTTAAGTTCATTGAAGAGTGTGAACAGTTAAATATCAGTATTCCTATCGTTCCTGGAATTATGCCTATTTATAACATCAAGCAACTGTCAAGATTTGCTCAAACTTGTGGGGCTGAGATTCCTAGATGGCTTAAATATAAATTAGAATCCTATGGGGATGATATTGAGTCACTGCGTGAATTTGGTATCGATTTCATTTCTGAATTATGTGAGACACTTCAACAGTTTGGGGTAGAGTCATTTCATTTCTACACACTCAATGAGTGCGGAATAGTATCAAAAGTTTTAAAAAATATTTCTGATTAACTAGTGTACGGCACCATTTTTTGGATTGAAGAGTGCGTCTTCAACAAACAAGTATTCGTTTTCCCGACCAAAATGCCATAAAGTCATCATGACGATCCATTTTAATTCATCTAGGTTAACGTCCGTTTGATCAACAGCCATTGCTCGATCAATAATGATCTCTCTTTCTGCAGGTGATAAGATGGTTGCCTTTTCAAGGAAGATCAGGAAACCAATGCCTTCATTATTAATTTTTTCATACTCTCTCTTGGAGTAAATTCTTGATTTAAGACCTGATTCATTAATCCTCTTATCATTAATTTTTTCTGATAAAACTTTTAATGTGGCAAACCAATCTATAGCGAATTCTATCTCTTTATACTCAAATCCAGCCTCTTCTAATTCGGTTGTCATCTTTGATAAGTCAGAAACATTATGTTGGGATGAAAGGTAATTTTCAAATACGTAGACTAATAAATCAAACATATCTTTCTCCTAAATAAAATTTATTTGAATTAAAGAGTGAAAAAAAGTGAGTCTCTAAGAGAGTATAATATTGAAAATAAAACTTATAAGATATAAAACTATTCACTAACTTTTAATTTACAGTATTAAGAATAAAATGCAAGTAAAAATATGGCTTTATTAAAAATCTTAAAATACCCTGATCCAAGGCTCCATAAAATTGCTGAGATTGTAGAAATTTTTGACAAATCAACAGAGAAGCTAGTCAAAGATATGGCTGAAACCATGTATGAATCTAAAGGGATTGGCTTAGCAGCGACCCAGGTTGATGTTCATCAGAGAATTATTGTGATTGATATAAGTGATGACAAAAAAGATTTATTAGTATTAATTAATCCCAAGTTAATTAAATTTGATGGGCAGCAAGAATATGATGAAGGTTGTTTATCAGTTCCAGGTTTTTTTGAGACAGTTAAACGGTATGAAAATATTACAATCAGTTATCAAGACCTGAAAGGAAATTTAAAAACATTAGAAGCTGATGGATTATTGTCAGTTTGTGTTCAACACGAGATGGACCATCTCGTTGGTAAAGTCTTTGTCGAGTATTTATCTCAATTAAAGCAGCAAAGAATAAAGAAAAAAATAAGTAAATTAAGTAGAGCCGGTTAATGTTAAAAATAGTATATGCAGGCACTCCAGAATTCGCACTTCCATGCCTAAAAAAAATAAATGAATCGGATATGGAAATCCTTGCTGTATTGACTCAACCTGACCGGCCAGCAGGGAGGGGGATGAAAATAAAAGAGAGCCCCATTAAAAAATATGCAAAAGATAAGCAATTATTGTATTTTCAACCAGAAAAAATTGATGAGGAATTTACCAAGTCTATTAAAGAGTTAAGACCGGATGTATTGATTGTTGCGGCCTATGGAATTATTCTGCCTAAGCACTTTATTGATATATTTCCAAAGAAAGCCTTTAACATTCATGCATCTATTCTCCCAAAATGGAGGGGGGCCGCCCCAATCCAAAGGGCAATAATGCATGGAGACAACCAGATTGGTGTAACCATTATGGAGGTCGTTGAAAAGCTGGATGCCGGAAATATATTCTTAATAAAAAGTTTTGATAGAGATCCCAATAAAACATCGGGAGATTATTTTGAAATACTCGCAAATGATGGTGCTGATTTAATGATGCAGCATCTTAACAATATTCAATTGGGCTTGCCTATAGAATCAATAGCCCAAGTTGAAGAAGAAGTGACTTATGCTAAAAAAATAAGCAAAAGTGAGGCTTATTTGAATTTAGAAAATAAGGCAGAAAGTATTGTAAATATGGTTATGGCGCTTAACCCGTTTCCAATATCAAGAATTTCTTTCAGACAGAAAGAAGTAAAAATTTTCCATGCCGAGTTAACCAATATTTCATCGATTGAAAATCAGCCAGGCAGTATTAATTTGTCAGAAGATTTATTAGTTTCTACAGGAGATTTTTATATAAAAATAAACTCTATTCAGGTCAGCGGGGGGCAAATGTTGACGGGAAAAGAATTTATTAAAAATTATCAATTAAAAACAGCTGAAAAATTCTCTAATGTATAAGGATCAAGTCCAAGCAGCAAAAATATTATCTGAGTTGTGCAGTGGAAGGAAAATTGACACTTTATTTGATCGGTTTTTAAAAGAAGAAAATAACAAAAATCTTATCAAAGATATTGTTTACGGCAGTGTTAGGGATTTCTATCTAAATGAATATATCTTAAAAAAATTTGTGAAAAAAGACATCAAAGATCAATTAATTAAATATCTTCTGATGAATTCAATCTATCAAATAAATAATCAATCAAAGACTGAGTTTACAGTTGTTAATGAAGCCGTAAAAGCTGCAAAAAAAATAAATGATAATTTTTATAATTTGGTAAATGCAGTTCTGAGAAATTATTTAAGAGAAAAAAACAAATTTGTTACTCCAGATGAAATGAATATAAGGTATTCATATCCACAATGGTGGGTTAGCAATATTATGAAAGAGTACCCGAATGATTATGAAGCTATTTTAGCAATTGGAAATACCCGAGCAACAACAGTAATTAGAATTAACCAAAGACAAATCTCTTTCAATGACTACATAGATCTTTTAAAACAAGAAAATATTGATTATGAATTAATTCTCGGTGGCCAGTTTATACAAATAAATAATGTAAAAGATATAACTATGCTGCCCGGTTATGATAGAGGTCATTTTTATGTTCAAGATCCAGCTGCACAATTAGTATGTAATTTTCTTGATATACAAAACGGTATGAATATTCTTGATTTATGCTCTGCCCCTGGTGGAAAAGCCACCCATATTCTTGAGAGATTCGATGTTGACCTTGACTGCTATGATATTTCAAAAGAAAGAATTAACCTTATAAAGAGCAATATGAAAAGATTGCAATTAAAAGCTAATGTTATCGACAAAATAGACATCAATAAACGATATGATCGGATATTGATTGATGCTCCATGCTCAGGGTCGGGGGTAGTCAGAAGAAATATTGATATAAAATTAATGCGTAAACAACAAGATATTGAAAAATTTAGCAATCAACAACTTCAGTTGCTTGAAGAGGGCTGGAAAATTTTAAAAAGTGGTGGAAAATTACTTTATGTAACTTGTTCTATTTTTAAACATGAGAATGAAAATGTTGTAATGAAATTTCTATCAAAAAATAAGGATGCTGCAAGTCAAGATCTGAAAATCCCAAATGGTTTTAAATATCAAAATACACAACTCATTCCAAATCAATTTCATGATGGTTTATATTTTAAAATCTTTAGTAAAAATTAGTCTGGCTTGGATATTTTTTTCAAATATATCTTATGCAGATATTATTGTTGATGAACAAAATTTGGATTCGACCAAAATTAAATATTTTTTAGATTACGAGTTAGATAATGATTTAAAAAAAATTATAGATAAAGGTATATCTATTCATATTTTAGAAACAATCATTGTAAAAAGAGAAAATAAATATTTCTTTGATAATGTTGTACTCAAAAGAATTAAAAATTTTAAAATTGAATACCATCCTTTAATTAAAAAATTCTACTTTTTTGAAGATAATGAAAAATTTTCATTTGCAGAACTCAATGAACTAGTAAGTTATATCAACAAGCCACGATACTTAACTTTAGAAAATATCAAGGATTCGAAAAATAAAGAACTCACAATAACCTGGGAGATTGATCAAAAAAATCTTCCAAAAAGCTTACAATTAAGTTTAAAAAAACCGAAATGGATGATAATAAAAAGTTTAAGACATAATTTATGAGATACCTGCTTACTTCAGCATTAGTAATAAGTTTATCGCTATTAGTGATTTTAATAAGATCGCTATCAAATTCTGATTTTATCTCCAGCGAAACTTTTCAGTTACTTTTAAAAATAAATTTAGCATTTGTGGTTCTGTTATTTATATTTATTGCATTACAAGTTTATCGATTATTTAAAGAGGTTAAAAAAGAAGTCACCGGTAGCAGACTGACATTAAGGTTGGTCATTTCCTACAGCATCATGATTATAGTTCCACTGATGGTTCTGTATTTTGTTTCAGTGAACTTTTTAACTAAATCAATTGAGTCCTGGTTTAATGTAAGAGTTGAGTCGGCGTTAGAAAGTGGATTAAATATTGGTCAAAAGACGCTAGACATCTTAAGAAAAGATGTTGAGCTAAAGTCAAGAAGTATCAGTTATTCATTATCAAATTCAAAAATTAAAGAATTTAACCCAGTTCTTTCGGATCTCACTGAAAAATTTGATATTTATGATGCGATGATAATCGATGAAGAAAATCGAATTATGGCTATTTCATCAAAAGATAATATCGACATTGATTCAGTGTTACCTGATGAACAAGATTTGATTCTTGCAAATACTGGCTTTCACGGAAAGATAGATATCACTCAAGAAAATATTATTTTTTTAAAAACATTCCAGCCTTATATTTCAATTGATGACAAAATACAGAAGAAATTTTATTTAATCATTACACAAAAAATTCCTGAAAGTATTTCACAGGCTGCGTTATCTGTTGAGTCTGTCTTTGAGGATTATCAAGCCTTAACTTTTAGCAGGAACTCATTAAAGGTAATTTATCAGATAACATTAAGTATCATCCTTTTCTTGGCAATCCTTCTTTCAATATCATTAGCTCTTTATTTCAGTAGAAGATTTACAATGCCTTTATCAATCTTGTCTGAAGCAACACAGAGTATTGCAAAAGGTAATTTCAAGAAAAAAATACCAGATCAAGGAAAAGATGAGCTGGGAATGTTAGTGAGGTCATTTAATACAATGACAACTAAGCTTGAAAGTGCCAATAAGACGCTTGAACTTAATAGGCAAAGAATTGAGTCATCAAGAAACTTCTTAGAAGGTATTATTAACAATATGTCATCGGGGATCATTGTTATAGATCCAAAAAGTAATATAAGGCTTACAAATAAGCTAGCTTCAAAACTTCTGGGATTTAATCTAGAGTTACTAATCGGTCAAAGGTTTAACCAAATTTTAGAATATGGGGCTCAATTTGAAGAAATAGTAACATTGATAAATAAAAGCAAAGATAGCTATAAAGAAAAAGCACTTACGTTGAAATTTAAAAGAAGAATTTTATCGATTCAGTTAACAGAACAGGGCACTGGAAAAAATAAAAATAAAATTATATTAATTGATGATATCTCTGAAATTACAGCTGCACAAAGAAATGAAGCCTGGTCTGAAGTAGCGAGACGACTCGCACACGAAATAAAAAATCCATTAACTCCGATTCAGTTATCTGCGGAAAGAATTGATCATAAATTCTCAAAACAATTAGAAAAAAAAGATCAAACTATCCTGAGCGACATTACGAAAACTATCGTTAATCAGGTGGATGCAATCAAAAAAATGGTAAATGAGTTTACTGAATATTCTAGATCGCCAGAATTAACAAAATCAGAAATCAATTTGGTTGATTTATTAAATGAGCTAGTGAATTTGTTTCAAAAAGAAGATCTCAAAATAAAGATATCATCCAGGTCAAAAAAAATTAACTTTACTTGTGATGAAATAAAAATTAGACAAGTTTTTGTAAACCTTATCAACAACGCATACGAAGCAAAGAAAGAAGATAATTCATGTGAAATTGAGATAAGGCTCAGAAAAACAAAAAATGCTGTGATTCTTAATTTCATTGATAATGGTACCGGTGTGAATGATGACATAAATATTTTCGAGCCTTATGTGACGACCAAAAAAACCGGTACTGGATTAGGCCTGGCTGTTGTGAAAAAAATTATTGATGAGCATGATGGATCTATCACTATTAAAAATAATAAAATATCAGGGGCAAATGTAGAAATACACTTTAGCTATTAATTATGGCAAATAAATCAACAATTCTTATCATTGATGATGAAAAAGATATCCGAGAGTCCTTATCAGAAATATTACTTGATGAAGGATATGAAACATATTTGGCGGCAGATGCAAATGAAGCAAGAAAATTAATAAAGCAAGAAAATAATATAGATATTATTTTGTTAGATATCTGGATGCCTGACTGCGATGGAATTACCTTGCTTAAAGAGCTAAAGGTTAGTCAAAAATTAAAACAACCCATTATTATGATGTCAGGCCATGGAACAATAGATACAGCAATTGAGGCGACCAAAAATGGCGCCTTTGATTTTATTGAAAAGCCAATTTCACTACACAAAGTTTTGAAAGTTTTGAATGATGCAATTAATGAATCAATAGATTTTAATACCATATCCATCGAGTTTTTAAAAAATAACAAAGATAAAGAGTTGTTTGATCTATTTAAAAAGCTAGACAATAAAGAAAACCATCAATTTTTTAAAACTAATTGTAAAGAAGCCCTTTATTTCTTTTTATCTTCAAATAAAGATCAAGTATTTAAGATTGATCAATCATCAATAAAAAAAATTGATAACTGCGAATCTTTTTTAGAGGAAAAGAAAAATTCTTTAATAATTTTTGAAAATTTTTCTGATTATAATGAAAATGCCATCTCGATATTTAAGATCATTGAATCTAAGACAAAAAAATATAACGTAAAAATAGCCATTAATAGTGATGTTGATTTAACGGAAGAATATAAACAAAAAATTAATTTCTCAGATTTTTCAATTACTGACTTCAAAGTCTTTGGCTCACAAGATGAGGATAAGCTTATCAAATCAGCTAAAGATATTCTTACTTATCATTTAAATTTTGTTTCAAATAAAATATACAAGGAGTTTGATATTACTTTTTTAAACAAAATTAGATCGGACAAAAATTGCTATGATATTTTATATCTTGATCAGATTATCAGAAATTGCTTAAAATTTGCTCATGGAGAAATCATTGATGAGGAAGACTACCTTAATGCTATTAAATTAAGCCCAGTTGATTTAAACGAGCCTACAAAGCAGCAAAATAATCCTATTGAGCATCTTTATGGCATGGAGCTAAAAAGCGCAAGAGAAGAATTTGATAAACTTTACTTGAAACATCATTTAGATAACAACGTGAGTATGAAAGACTTATCAATTGTTTCTGGTGTTGAAAGAACTCATCTTTATAGAAAACTAAAACAACTAGGACTTAAAAATTCAAAGTAAGCATTATGGGTGCGTGGTCTGAAGGCCTCTCTAATTTTCTATAATCACTCAGGACACTGAAGTCTTTTAAAAAATTGATTAAATCATGTGAAGCAAGTATGTGGTCAATTCTTAATCCGAGGTTTCTTCTAAAGGCTGCCATCCTATAGTCCCACCAAGTAAATCCTGGTTCATTTTTGTTTAGATAGCGATGGGTGTCGGTGAAATTACATTCAATGATTTCTTTAAATAAATTTCTTTCAATATCGCTTGTAAGAACAGTCCCAACCCATTTTTCAGGATCATGACAGTCAATGTCATCTGGGGCAATATTAAAATCGCCCATCAATAATGAATCTGAATTTTTTGTTTTAATGAATTTTAAAAGAGCATTAACCCAAGATTGTTTATAAATAAATTTATCGCTATCTAATGATTGACCGTTTGGGAAATATCCATTCATTATTAGAATTTTTCGATCATCAAACTTTACCTCAGCAGAAACAAACCTTTTTTGCTCATCTTGAAAATTAGGAATATTTAACAAAACATTTTCAAATGGGAGTTTGGTTATTATGGCGACCCCATTGAATGTTTTTTGTCCAGTGAAGATAGATTGATAACCAAGGTTATTAAAAGATTCAATTGGAAAGTTTTCATCTTGAGAC
>Ga0255782_10000895_pt1 | contig 26444 bp, 21 predicted proteins | sample 101ome_26_FD_179980 | JGI IMG/M metagenome (GOLD analysis project Ga0255782, IMG submission 179980) | Coastal salt marsh microbial communities from the Groves Creek Marsh, Skidaway Island, Georgia - 101408AT metaG (version 2) | ecosystem: Environmental > Aquatic > Marine > Intertidal zone >...
CCTAAACCCTAAACCCTAGTCAAGTACCCCTACCCCTACCCTAAAGAGGCCCTACCCTAAAAGACACACTGGAAAACATACGAACAGAGAGTAAGCACCCTCACAAAGCACACTGTATACCATACACGGGAGACGACAACACCACGAGTCGGTCGTTGGTGGTACCGTTTCACCACCAAAAACGACGGCGCTCGGAAGAAGCGCGTCGTCGAGGCCGCGGCACGCGACGACGACACGGCGAAGACCCGAGAGGCGTTGCAGTACTTGGCGACGTGCCCGCAGCGAGACAAAAAGAAACGATCCCGATGAACGCGACGAACACGTACGATGAACTATAAATAAAAAGCCTTGTAATGATACGGGATGCAATTCATGACGCGCAAAGATCGTTTCCATCGCATAAATTCCAACGAGACGACGTCCTGCACGCGATCGATGCGCTCAATTCACGAACGAACGCGCAGAACTCAATGAAACGTTATAATGATTTTTCAAGCCTACCTTACTGGTACATTTGTCGCACGCTCGTCACGTCTGCGCGAGGTGCGGATTCTGCGGCGGACTGTCCGCCGTCGTCGACTCAGGTGGCGCATTCATTGTCGTCGACTCAGGTGGCGCATTCATTGTCGTCAACTCAGGCGCTTTCTCGACTTCTCGAAGGCGAATGAGATTTTCGTAGTGACGAATTTCTCTCTCGAGTGTCGCCGCGCGAGCGACCGCCATCTGACGTTCCACTTTCTCGGTGCGCAACACTTCGCGCGTGTGCGCCGAGGCTAAACGTTCCATGAGCGCGAGTTCGTCGACGTCGACGACGCGAGACTTCGACGACGACTCGGCGAGTTTCTCGCGCGCGGCGTCGATGAAATCACCCGCCGTCTTGGCGAAAACGTTGACATCTCGCGTCCACGATGCTTCCCTCGACAGTTTCATCGACTCGTCCGCTTGCGCGGCGGCGTCTCGCGCGGCCGCATCGTCTCGCGCCGCGCCGTCCCGCGTCGCCGCTCGCTCGCTCCAGGCAACATCCTCCGGTCCAGCGTAGGCGTGAAACGCCATCAACGCCAAGTGCGCGTCCTCGAACGTCTCGAACGCGTCGCGCGCGCTCACCGAGCTCAGCATCGTCACGGCATGCGCGCCATCGTCGCGCGCTCGGGCGCTCGCCGCAGCGGTCAACCTCGCGACTTCGCCGGGCGCCGGCGCGAGCGGCACGTCGTCGCCGGGCGCGTCGACCGTCATCGCCTCCGCCATTCCAATGTCGCCTCGGACGTCGCGGAGTGATGCGACCCTCACTTCGTCTCGCGCGTCGTCGTCGTCATGACCAAGTTTGAGCCGTGCGCGAAGGGCGACCGACGAGGTCGCGACGTGGCGCCGGACGTCCTCCTGGACGATTCCTTCGACGTCCCGAACGATGGTTTCCTCGTCGACGCTAGGACCGGGGCGCTTCGGAACGGCGAGCGACGCGCGACCGACGATGATGAGTTGGGAAACGACCGCGCGCGCGTCGAGCGCGCGGCGGCGCTGGCGTCCACGACCGGGTGCGCGGCGCGCAGAGTGTTCGTGGACGTCGAGAAAACGATCGACGGTGCGAGCGAGCGCTTGGGCACGGTCGTGATCGAATTCGTCGCGCACGAGAGCGACTCGAAATCCAACGGCGCGCGAGCGATGGACTGGTTCGACGCGGTAGAAGAACATAAAAAGAATATAGGTGAATCGTACGAAGGTTCGGCCGTGCGGGTGGTCGGTGGAGGGAAAGTAGTCACCATTGCGTCGCCGATCGCTTTCAGGGGTAGCGAAAAGACGAAACGAGAAACCAACGTCGGGGAGGCGACGTCCAGAGACGTGTGGTTGGAGGACGGCGATGTCGTCATGTTTCTCGGCGCTCGGGCCTCACACTCGAATCTTCGAATCCCGGCGAGCGCGCTGTACCTCGGAAAAGTGAGCGAAACGTCCTTTTTAGCCTTCATCGATGACATTTCGCGCCACATGGACTGTTTCGTCGGCGCCGCGGCGGACGCGCGCGTGGGAATGTGCGGTTGGCTCGTCGACGAACGAGGCGCAACCGCGGAGAAAACGCTATTAGATATGAATAGAAAGCGTGTGAGGGAAGAGCGAGCGAGGACGAATGAACGACGCGAGACGGAGGACGCGACGAGAAAGCGTCTGGAACGAGAATCCAAGGATGTGAGTGATCGCGTTCGAGACGCCGTGTCATACGCCGAAAAGTCCAACAAAAAAGCGCGTGCAGCGAAACCACCTACGACGTGCGCGTCGAAAGGTTGGAACGTCCTCGCGCTGGGACAAGAATCGCTTTGCGAGGGCAGCTCTTCTTCAGACGAAGCGTGACGTCTCACAAACGTAGCTTCGCGATGTTCGTCGTCGCGGCCGCGGTCGGTGCTTCGCGATGTTTGTCGTCGCGGCCGCGGTCGGTGCTTCTCGACAGTCGACGCCTCGAGCGAATGAAAACAAAAACCACATTCGGGGGCCACTCTCCCAACGTCCAGGTCGAATCCCAACGTCTCCAGTTGCTTTATGCGACTCATTGCTCGTTCTCGAACCAACCGCGACGAGTGATGACGAGTGTTTTGATGCGAATCGACGTCTCCGAGTCGCCGCGTGCGCCCTCCTTCGCGCCTCGCCACTCCCGCCTTTTTTTGCCTTTTTTTTGAATTTGAATCGACGCGCGCGCGCGGGAAACTGACATAAACTACACCGACGCGCGACGCGGACGTCACGCGACGCGAGACTGCGACGCGCCGCACAGTTCGACGAGGACGATGTTGACGACCCTTCGCGTCGAAGACGCCGTCACCGCCGCCACCGTCGGCGTGCGCACGTACGCGAGTCCCCGCGTCGCTCATCACCATCGACGACTGATCGACGACGTCTTTACCGATCGCGATGATGGGTGCGCGGACGTCGTCTTGCGTCTGCGTGTCGACGCGTTCGATAAGGAAAACATCGATCCGACGACGAAGACGATGACGATGACGACCTTCGAGCGGCGACGCTCGAGAGGCGCGTGCACGCCGTCGAGACCGCCCTTGGTGGACATCACACACGCCGCTGCGCGCGTGTCGCCGGTGCGTGTGTGTTTGAATTGAGTTGAGAACTGCGCGACATAAAGCATGAATGATTTACGTCGAGCGAGCGTGAGGCGATGCCCCGAGGAAAGGAAAGGAAAGGCATAGAATAGAACCGCACTCGCGTGGAATCGTCGACCCGTGGACTGACTGAAGAGCGACGTCGCGCGTTCACTCTGCTCTGTATAGAATCACAAACTGACGCCGGGGAGGTATAAAATTCGGAAGACGACGACGACGGCGACGATGAAGGGTGCGGTCGGCGACGGGGAGAGAGGTGAGGCGCGAGACGTGGCGCCGCTCGCGAGACGGCCGGCGCTTAAACGCGTGCGATGACGTTTCACTTACATGACATACACGATTTATCATCCACGAGTGCGCGCGCAAAATGAATGTTATATAGCTGCGAGGCGACGCGCGTCGCCGAGTCTAGGATTCACCCACTAGTTGCAATAGTAACCGAAAAGCAACGACTGAATGCAAAAATCGCCGAGTGATTCCCCGGTGCCGTACAAGAGTGGTAGAATGATCGCTGCTCCAATGTTACCCAGCGAGAAAAAGGAGAGCAAAAAGACGCAAAATATTATCACCGCCTTGATCTGCTCGCCGCCGTCGGTGAAAAAGTTGGAATACGTCCCAATGTACAGGTCTGGATCCTCGCGATCGCCCACGTAATCGCCCTCCATGGGTTGTCGCCCTTTTAACGGTTGACGACGAGCGTCGCTCTCGTCGTCACCGCTCGCCGCGCGCGCGACGTTGGCTGGTGAAGAGCGCGGAAGCTTCGCACGCGGGCGACCGAGTCCCGACCTCACCTGCGCGCGACACGTCACCAACGTCGCGCGGGACGACGACGACGACGACGACGATGACAACGACGACGCAAATCTGGAATTGGTCGTCGCCATCGCCGGTCTGCACGCTCGGGTGGACGGAAACGCGAGCCTGTCTCGCGAGAAGGAGGGGCTGGTTGTGAGGAGACGGCGAGACGAGGGAAAGAGCGATGGACCACGGGCTAGGGAAAGTAAATGTACAACAACGTCTACAGTTAGCGCCAAGAGGGATGCAAATCAGTGTGTTTGGTCGAATCTATTCGACGCAATAATCGCCGCGAGGATTGTACGGCGGCGGCGGGGATTTCATTTTCCGCGTCGTCGCCAGACGCCGCCCTCTTCGCCAACTGCGGAAATCCATCGCCGACGTTGCGCGATGACGCGATGAGAGATGTTAGATTATACGCATCGTCAAACTCTTTCACCTCCGCTTCGCCGCCGCGCTTCATCAGTGCAGATTTCAAACCGATCGCCGCCGCGCGCAAACGCCTATTCTCAACTTCCAACCTCGCGTTCGACTCGCTCAAATCTATGATCACCTGGACGCGGCGCGTGGGAAAAGTTATCGACGCGCGCGTCAGTCTCATCTTTCCGCGATTCACTCGAGCGGCGGCCGCGCGCGCTTCGCTCGTGTCCGCGCCCTCGCGTAATCGGACGCGCGAGCCGAGGGCCTGCTCGCCAGTGGAGAGCCTGCTCGCGAACGCGGCGTCGTCGAATCGAACCGAAACGAACCATCGCATCGCGCCCGCACCTTATCGCGGACTTCGTCTCTCCTCGTCGGCGTCACCGTGTCCGCGCCGTCGCCGCCGCCGCCCGAAATCGCGCGCGCGTTCCTTCGTGTCTTGGCTGGCGTAAAATCATTCACCGATAAAAGAAGGAAGAAGAGCACGAAAAACATGAGGTACGAGCGCTGCGCGTTCGCCGCGCGCATTTGATCCATCACCACCGTCATCGCGTCCGACCGGCTCGACGTGCGCCGCGACGACGACGCGCCGGGTACTGGGGAGGTGTTCGATGGAGATGGCGATGATGAGGGACGTGTTTCGACGTACGCGCCGCGGAAGATAGGAAAACACTTCTACATTGGTCACCATCAATGACAACATCTATAAGCGCGAATCGAAACTCTCGTCTCCAGAAGAATCCGACTCGCCGTCGACCAACGATCCACCGCTCGGCGACTGCGTCTGCGTCACTCTCGGTCGACTGACGCCGTCGTCTTCGCTTCCGGAGGAAGCGTTCCTTGACGTGACGACATTGGTCCCCATGCGCATAGACGCCGCCTTCAGACGCGCGCGTTGACTGTGCGCTCTACTCACGACTGGCCGTCCTCGCGTGACTTGCGTTTGCTGCTGAATTTTCTGACGGTGAAGCGCGCGACTCGTCTTTTCGTCGTCGTCGCTCCTGTTTTCATCGTCCGAGTTTGAGTCTGCTTCTCCGCCACTGGAAGACGCTTTTGCGGCACGACGTCGACTTACACTTCTCGATCGACTTCTCGAACGCACGAGTCGATCCATCTCGTTTGCGGCTGCTACGACGCATTTCTCGTCCACCGATCCGCCCTGGATCAAGAGAGCGCGTCTCAGCGCCGCCTTGACCTCTTCAAATTCGAGCGGCGCGTCCTCCACCGCGCCGCCGCCGACGGCGACGCTCTGTTTCTCGCTCGACATCCCCTCGGACGACGTTTCGGAGTCATTGAAAATCTCCAGGATATCGGCGGAATCGGACGTCCGCGCGGATTGGAACGAAGCCTTGCTGACCAACTCGCCGCTGGGACTGCCGACGGGGGTCGGCGCTTGCGTCCTGTTGATGGGCGTGTTCGAACCGCTTCCTCGACGTGAAGACGCCTTTGTTGAACGTCCGCTTCTCGAGGGCGCGAGCTCATTTGCGTCTCTAACTCTTTGCGCGATTGCACGCGCGACTCGCTGTAAGAACACAGTCACGTACAGCAAAGGATATTCCTCGGATGCGTCGTCGGACTCCGCAGACGCACAAAACGAAAATCTGTCAAGGATGATGGCGATGAAAAGATTTCCGAGGAAGAAGACCCCGAGCACGACGTAAGTGAAGAAGAAGAAGATCGACTCGAGGCGCGGCTTGCACGACACGCCGGCTGGAAGCGGCGCGTCTCCGTAGCACTGACTGTCGATGTATATATCCGAAAAGTACCCCTGCCAATTACCCGTGTACGAGACGAACAAAGCCACCATGGCTTTTGGCCAGTCTTCAAACGATGAATACGTCGACATCGCCGAGCTACTTGAAGTCGGTTTGAGCTCGCCAAACAATGCCACGCCGAGACAGGCATAGATGTACATGAAGAGCAATGACAACATAGCGACATTGACAACTCCCGGAAGCGAGGAAATAAACGTCGCCAGCAACGTCCTCAACCCTCGGCTGACTTGAACGATTTTCAAAAGCCGCAGGAACCGGATCATTCGAAACACGCCGCCGACGCCCGAGTCGTACACTGCTGGGATGACTAGCGTTATAGCTCCCGAGATTGCGACGACAAAATCGACTTTATTCCATCTATTTTTCCAGTACTTGGTCCACTTCATCGCCACGATGAGCAAATACGCTTCAACACAGTACCACGCGGCTAGTAAATTGTTCATCCACACTTGATACGCCTCCTCTTCAGGAGAAGCGTTGACACGAATCATCATGACGGTGACCATATTCAACATAATCATGAAGACTGACAGCGCGTCGAATTCGTATCTCGAGACCACTGAGTGAATCGCTGCTTTCCATTTCGCACTCGGAGGATGTCTTCTCCACGAGTTATCGACGTGAGCGATGGCGAGATTCATGGCTTGCTGCCACACGCGCTGCTCGCTCGTCACCAGAGACGCCGCCGTTGCAGAATTCGACACTCTCGTAAAGTTGTCGACGAGAGCGGACACGAAGAGGTTCGCCCATAACAAAAAGGCGACGAGTATGCTGATGAAAAAGTAAATAGCCGTCCATTTTGCGTAATTCTCCACCGGCTGAAGATTGTGCCCGCGCATATCCATCGTCTCAAACATTATGTCTTGCCAGTTATCTCCCGTCGCTACGATGAACACGGTCATGAAGGCTTCCGGAAAACTGTCGAAATTAAACTTGGCCGCTCGCCACGTCCCTCCGGCGCTCAAACACTCCGCCTTGGTGTCCACCACCGTGGACGTCAACGTGCATCTCGAGAGCTTTCCCAGAAATAGTTCCATCCCTAAGACACTGAGCATGGTCAAAATCGCAATCCCGATGGTGCACACGCTCGAGATGGCGGGAACACTGGACATGATCGCTTCGACGACGACTCGCAAGCCCCTGATGCGATTCACCGTCCTGAGCGGTCGTAAAATTCGAACCACTCGGAGCGATCGAATAGGCAGCGCGTCGCCCAGGACGATCACCAACCACGACATGGTCACGACGAACGCATCTAGGATGTTAAACCAGCTTTTCAAATACGATCCGTAGTTGCGGTACGCGCCGCACGCGAACAGCTTCATACACATTTCCACCGTGAAACACGTGTTGAAACACACGTCTAAAATGAGATACACCGTCTCGGCGCTTGAACCCGGTGCAGGAAAGTTCGGCGTCTCAGTGGCTAACAGTATCGAACTCGCAGCAATCATAAGCAAAATGATTCGATCGAACCACGGGTGCTTGACGATTTGCAGCACTCGGAGTCTTTTCGCGTCAATATCGTTGCCCGCTTCCAAGCCGTAAAACTGTTTGACGAGATTGTGGTTGTCGTTTAACACTTGATCCTCAAGTAAATTCGAGAAAGATGAGTCGCCACTCGCCTTATTCACGGGCGGGAACAAGGCTTCGTAAGGAATGAGATCCTCCTTGATTTCGTCCGTCGTCAGTGCAACCTGTACATCTTCATCTCCAGTCATGATGCATCGAATGCAAATGGACGACAGTTTCACTCTGACGCCGTATCGCCGCGACGACAACGTACTGTTGACTCTGTCGATGAGCGATTGGCGTCTCTGTTGATTCTCTCGGTGCGCCTTCGTGAGTCGCTCCCGAGCCTTTTCGACGGCACGTCGACGCATATTTCTCGCGACTTTCAGAGATTTCTCCGAGTGGTTCTCGTAGCCCATCGTGATCAACCAGTGACGGACCACGGCTACTTCGTGAATGCGCCTGATCCTGGACGCTCGCTCTCGGCGGTAGCGTCGAAGTTCAAACGGATTCATAAACCCAACGCGATCGAGATCAAAATCGTCGTCGTCGTCGTCGTCGTCGTCGTCGTCGCTTCCAACATCTTCCTTATGATCCGATGAACCGCCAGGTTTTGTGCCGTCGGTTTCGGCTTCTATAAGCACCTTTCTCGCCATTTTTCGCTCGGACTCTTGTGCTTTGAAAGCGAGCTCTGCTTTCTTCATAAACCATTCCGGAACGTCTTCCGGGTCGAAACCGTGTTGTTTCGCCATGCTTTCAACGAAAGCGGCCAAAAGACGCGCCTTTCCTTTCGGCAAAGTTTGAGCTTCGCCCATTTTGGTCTCCTCGGTGATGCTATCGATGAGAATGCCGAGAACGAGAGCCAAGATTGAAGTTGTGATCAAACACCAGATGACCATGTACAAGCCAGCGGGCTTCCCCGCGGCCTTCATTATCGCCCACGCAACATCAAATGTGTTCTCACCCGTGCTCACGACGAAGAGCGTCACGACTGAACTCCAGAAATCTCTAAAGTTCAACCGTTCATCGTCCATTTCGCCGCGCGCGGAAAACAACTGTGTACCGAGAACCGCGAAAATACACATGAAAATGACCCACACGATGAGGAACACCCATATCCGTTGCGCACTAAGAATGATGGCGCGGAGTATTTTTCGAAAACTCTTACTGCGTCGAAATACGCGCGCGATGCGCAGTATGCGCAAGACGCGCAGTATACGCAAGAACGACAAATTCACGCCTCCTGAGGACGATATCGCGTTGACAATCATATCGACGACACCGGCGACGACGACAAATCCGTCCAGTCTGTTGAACGGGGTGGACCAGTACTGTTTCATTCCGACTGCAAAGTTCTTCATGGCGAACTCGACGCAAAAATACGAAAAGTAAAAGTATTCCGAATTTTGACGAAAAGCTTCAAACGTCGGATCCGGATCCGCCGTCACAGCCATCATGGTCACCGTATTCGCGAGTATGACGACGTTCGCCGTCCATTCAAACCATTCCGTCGTCACGATGGACTGAGTCTTCAGCCGTAGCTTGCGTATTGGTTGTGCGCTTTCGATCTCGTCTTCATCCGGTACTTTTATGGAAGAGCTGAGAAACGATTCCAGAGACTCTATCAGTAACGATTGCTTGGAAAGCGCACTAGCGTGGCCTGATTCCCCCAGTGTAGCCTGATTCATCGAGGCGGCTTCGTCTTCGATATCGCTCAGAGTCGCGCATATGACGGACGTGAAGAGCTGCAACACAAAAAAGCCACCGATCATTACCACCATGAAATAATACGGAATGACGATCGCCCCTCCAACTGCGGTGGCCGTCGGCCACGCGATTTCGTTCCATCCATCGACTGTCATGATCTGTAAGACGACGAACGCACCTCTGCTAAAGTCATCAAAATTCACGTAACCATCCACAGGTGCCACGCGAGAGTCACAGCAGTACGTATCTCCTACGACTGCTGGCGAAGCCAAACTACCGTTTTGAAGCAGCTCATTCTGTCGCGTGTGCGCGCACAACAAGTCATCGGAAGGGTATAACGGGCTCTGCGGTTCAGCCAAAGGCGACGTCGAGTATCCATCCACGAGCGTCGTACACAACTCTTTTGCGCTCGCGTTCGTGGCTGAAAAGTCAACGTATTGTCTTGACGTGAGATTGCCGCCAAACAAGAGCATGCCCACAACGGTGCACACGATGACGAACCAAGACATGAAGACCACCACGTCTAGAAGCAAAGGAATCGATTTCCGAACAGTGTCTAGTACCATTCTACCTGATTTAAATTTGTTCAACGCTCTCAGCGGCTGCATGGTTCTAACAAGACGCAGCGTGTTCACTGAGCTTGTTCCCGTACTCGCCAAATCGATGACGCCGCCGACGACGACGACGAAATCAAAAATGTTGCTGCCCTGGTGTAGGTACGACTCTTTCCCGACGCAAAATCCATACGCGATCACCTTTGCGAGCGCTTCAAAGGCAAAGACGACGACGAACACAACTTGAACCGCCCACGACCCCGTCTCAGACAGCGGAACGCTTCCTCCTCGCACCGCGTAGGCGCGCTCTGGTAGCTCCATCGCGAGCACGACGGTGTTGAACATCACGATAACGAAGACAAAGACTTGAAAACGGGTGTCTTCAACCAAACGAACGCACGCCGTGCGCACCGGAGATTCTTTCCCAAACACCAGCAAGCTTTTGTTGGACGCCTCGATTCTCGCGTAAAGAGCTTCCGCGCGCTCTGCCAACGTCGCCCCGCCCGCTCTAGCCCTCGCCAGGCACGACTCGCCCTCGCGGACCGGATCCTGCTCCATCACCTCTCGCGACGCCTCGTCGTCGTCACCCTTCGCCGACGACGGCGATCCGCGCTCCGCTCCACGGCCGCGTGACATCGTCCCAGTCCAGTTCGTCGAACCGAAAGATTCCGTCGCGGGGGACGTCTCGCGCCGCGACGCTCGAGCGCGCCTATCGCTGCATTCACCGGCGATCACGGTCCTCGTCCTCGTTCTCGCGCGCCTCGGTCCGATCCGGCGCCGACCACTGACGCCGGGCGGTGGTCAGGTGGTGGAGGTTGCGGAGACGCTCAACGAAAGGGAGCGGAGGGGGACGCGCGCAGAGGCGATGCGATGGACCCGTCACACGTCGATGGTGCTCGAGGCGCGCGCGCGAGTGTGCGCCTCGGTGACGCCCGATGGGAGACGCGCCGGTCCGCGCGCGCGTCGACCGCGGCGGGACTCGCGCGCGCGCGCGGTGAACAGGGACGACCGACGGGCGCGCGAACTGGCGAGACGGGAGCAGGAAGCGGAAGAACTCTCGAGGAGGCGAGACGCGGCGCGCGTGGTGTCTCGCGTGGTGAAGACGGATGAACGAGAAGAGGTGCTCGGAGGAGTTACGGGGAGAACACCGCTGATGACGCCCGAGATCGTCGCCGGTGACGAAGAGAAGGAGAGATACGTCGCGGCGAATGAGATGGCTCTGATGTTCGCGTCGGGAGCGATCCTCGGCCCTTTATTGGATCATCAGCACTCACGGTTCGACGTTTTACACTACGCCGAGCCTCTGAAACTTCGATTCGACGTCATCTTCGCGCCAGTCATCCATTCCCCGTTCGGCGACATCATCAAATTTATCATTCCTGAGCCGGCGCGAGAAGCGTTCCGAATCATCTTCGTAAACGAGACGGGCGTTTTGGAGACGGGTTGGTGGGTTCCTCCTCTCTTTGGCGTCGCAGCGATAATCATAGGTTACGGCACGACATCGCTGGATGCCGTCGGCATCCGGCGAGAGATTCGACAGTTTCGAGAGGCTGAGATACGCAGAGGCGTGAAAGGAGCGGACCCAAACGTCAGGCGAACGAAAGATTTAATCGACGAGTGCAAGGCAAAACCTGCCATGGGTTTCAAACCCGGATGGCTCGCAGTGAATGTGTGCATTTCGACGTTCGCTTTCCAGTATCTCGCGTCTGGAATACTCGCGAGTCCACAAAGTCCGTTTCTAAACGACGGGTTCGTCCCGTATCACGGCATCGACGTCATTCTGTGCGTGTGGGGTGTGCTGACGTGGTACCTCTTCGACGGTACCTCACAGGGTTTATTTATGGCCAGTTTAACCGCAGTCGCCGGTCCCGCGGCTGAGATCACGCTCATCAACGTCTTACACCTGTACGAATACTCTCATCCCGATGTCTTCGGCATCCCGACGTGGATTCCGTGGGTGTATTTCTGCGGTGCCCCAGCAGTCGGCAACCTCTCGCGGCAAGTGCGGAACGTGCTGAGAGAGGTGAGCTCTCTACCTGGACCGACGACGCGCGTCATAACATATGAGGAGAGCAACTGGACGCAGAGACGAGGCGGACTCTCTGCGGCGGCGTATGCCGAGCTGGATCGCGAAAAGCGCGTCGTCAACACCAATGTCAAGGAGTTGCCGAGGGGAAGATTCACGATTCTCGCCGATGGACCTATCGATATCTCAATTTTAGCCAAAAAGAGAGAAGAGGAGATTGCGTTGATGCAAGAACTAAAAAATGTTCGCGGAGGAACCCAAAAGAGACGGCGAGCGGTTCGCCGTTTTGTCGCGCGACAAAAGGACTTGAAGAGTGGTCGCGTGAGTGTTCGAGATAAAATTGTTCGATTGCTCGTGAGAAAGAAGACATCTCCAGCGAACGAACCTTCGGGCACATTGGAAGGCGACACGAAGAAGTTGGAACGGATCCAAGGTGAGATTGAGCGTATCGAGGCGACAATCGACGAAGTCGAGCGCATGAAGGCGTTGCGACAGCGTTTGACGGTCATCAAGGCTTCCCTGGATGACGCGCGCCCTCCTTTATTGCCCAAGCTTCGGCGAATGAAATCTCGAATCGATGACGCGCTACCACCACCGTTCAAACCTGCGTACGAGATCGTGGAAGAAGTGCTCGTCGAGTCGTTCGGCCCAGTCGTTCGCGACAGAGCTCCGACAAAACTCAAACGCGCGATGGTGGGCGCGTTTGAGAATGAAGACGCCAGGCGCGCCGCCTTGAAAGATATGAACAGGGAGCTCATGGATGTACAAAAAGAACTGGAAGAGACGCTGAAGAGAAGTGAGAAAAAGCGAAACGTGAAGCCCGTCAAGGATGTAGAAGTCGCAAAGGAGAGCGGCGACGCTAAATTGTAATCGTATTTGTGGGAATTAGGACACCGTTACACTAGTTTCTGGACGAGTTTTCTACCAACGCTTGCAAACGAGCGCTTCTTCGCTTGCTCGATGAGTAGAGCCACACCCCGATCATCGTGATCGTGTAGCCAGTGACACTCCTGAAAGTGATGGGATTTCGAAAGAGCATGATGCTGACCACTGTGCACACGACGCCCTTCGCGTTACCCAACACTTGCAACGAGAGCGCTCCGACGTGCGCCGTCACCAAGAAATTCGTGAGGTTCACGAGATAAGCGATAAAACAATTGCTCAGAAGAATGACTATGAAGTTGGGATTCAACTCGGTAGCTTCGTAAAAAGCCGAAATAGCCTCCGGTTCCATGATGAACGTGCATACGCCCAACGTGACGACGGCGACCGGAGCCATGTAATACAGAAGACTCATGCTATCCAATTTGTTCTCGTTTGAATTAGACGCTTTCTCTGCTTCCTTTTCTCCAGCGGGCGTCAGCAACCATCCTTGCAACACGCTCTTGAGGGCGCGACAGCACACGCCCACCAAACACGCCACGAAGCCGATAAAGTTGAACGACGGCTCTCCCCAGGTCGCGATCGTTATCCCCGCAACCACGGGTACGAGCGTCATATAGGTGGCCATGCTTTCCTTCTTTTTCAATAACGCGTACGCAAATATCGCCGTGAAGAAGGGCGTCGTCGCGCCCAACGCTTGATTAAAACTCACCGGAATGTACCGCAGCGACACGTTTCCTCCGAGGACACTGAGGGCGAACGTCACCGCGAGGATGGCCACCTTGGCGAACTGCTTTCGCGATCGGATGTACTGCTTCGGCACCAGATCGATCTCTCGAGCGGTGGCCGAGAGCACCGAACACATACACATGTGACACAGCGTCATGAAGACGGGAAATCTAAAACCATAGACGCTCAAGATGTACTTGTTGAGCAAGAGCACGCCGATGTTCGCCGCGTACCAGCACGCGATGACGACGGCGCTTCTCGCCGAGTGCGCGGAAGCCGCCATGACGAGACGTCTCCGAACGACCTCGACCCACCGCGCGACGCACACCGACGCCACGAACGACGCGCTCTCACGTCGTCGTCGTCGTCGCGCGGAAACGCGTCCGGAGGATCGTCCAGAGGGCCGGCGAGCGTCATCCACGCGTCCGACCGACCGGCGGTGAATTTTTTTTGTGATGCCGTGCGAGCGTCGCGTCTCTCGCATTGTGCAAAGATTGTCGCCATCGTCCGCCCATCGGTCGTCGTCGTCGTCCACCTCGTCGTCGTCCACCTCGTCGACGTCGTCGTCGTCGTCGTCGTCCACCTCGTCGTCGTGGGATGTCGGCACTCGCCGGCGCGCGGCAGTCGCGAGACGGAGGATGCAGGCGTCGATTTCGACGACCGTCGTCGCTCCGACGCGACGCGCGGTGTCGCGCGCGCGGCGTTCGTTCGTATCGGCGAGCGCGAGCGCGCAGTGCGACGTGGACGCCTCTGGTGGTGGTCGAGCGCACCGTTCCGAGGAGGACGCGGTGGCGAAGAGGCGCGCGACGCTCGCGGCGGTGACGAGCGATGAAGAGATATCTCTTCTCCTGGACGCCATGCCGACGCGCGTTCGAGAGGCGCTTCGAGAGGACGCGCGTCGACTCGAGCTCACGGAAGTTGTGCTCGATTTGGGACGCTTTCCCACCGCCAGGTTCCCGGACGGCGACGCAACCATCGGTGAGGATCGGGTGACGTATGAAGATTTGCAGAGGATGATGGAAAAGGTTGGTGACGTCGGGAGGGACAACAGAGCGGGAATCAACGGGACACTTCACAGAATTTCAGCCATTCGCAACAGGTACGGCACCGTCATTGGTTGCACGTGTCGAGTCGGTCGAGCGATTTCAGGATCTGCCGAGCTCATCAAGGATGTTCTCGACGCCGAAATTTCTACGGCGACGTTCAACAACTCAATCTTGCTTTTGGGTCGTCCAGGAGTCGGTAAGACGACGGCTATTCGTGAAATTTCACGCATTTTGAGCGATGATCATCGCCGACGCGTCGTCATCGTGGACACCTCGAACGAAATCGGGGGCGACGGCGACGTTCCACACGCCGGTATCGGTGGTGCTCGACGAATGCAGGTGCCGAACGCGACGGAACAGCATTTGGTGCTCATCGAGGCTGTAGAAAATCATACACCGCAAACCATTGTCGTAGACGAAATCGGCACGCAAGAAGAGGCGGATGCCGCTCGCACGATTAGCGAGCGAGGCGTGCAGATGATAGGCACAGCTCACGGACATACGCTCGAGAATGTTTTAAAGAATCCAGCGTTGTGCGATTTAATCGGTGGTGTCGTCAGCGTGACGCTCGGTGACGACGAAGCTCGAAGGCGCGGCGTGCAAAAAAGCGTCCTGGAGCGCGCGGCTCCGCCGACGTTTACGATCGCCGTGGAGATGCTAGATATAGGAACATGGCGGGTCCACACGGACGTTGCCGCGTCGGTTGATGCTCTACTCGCGGGCCAGTCCCCTATGACGGAGCTTCGCGTGCTCAACGAAGACGGCACAGTGACGAAGGAGCCAGAGTATGCCAGTCGCAGAACGGCGTCAATGTTCGGCGACGTGCCCGCGTACGATCCGACGGTGGCGCGGCCGGTCACGGCGCAAAAGGTCCAAAATCGATCGAGCTCCGAGTTGGCGGCGATGGAGCTCGCGAACAGACCGACGCAGAACGCTACCGCTACTTTATCAGATCAGTCGCGCTTTGACAGAGGGAGCGCGTCCGCCGAGTCTTACACCGCGGAGACGAGCGAGGAAGAGTGCGCACCGAACGCGTTGAGGGTGTTCCCATTCAAAGTATCTAGGGATGCGCTTCAACGCGTCATGGCTAGCATGGATTTGAATCAGCGAGTGTGTCTCGTGGACCTTCTCGAGGATGCCAGCGTGGTCATCGCGCCGAAATCTCAAGTGAAGACGTCAACCTGGCTTCGGCACGCCGCGCGCGCCAGAGGTATGCCTATTTACGCGGTGCGCGCAGATAACTCGGCTCAGCTCGTGCGCGCGCTTCAGGCGATGCTGGGCATAACGGGCGCCGGTGATGGTTTCAACAGCACTGGGTCGCAGCGCGAACACGAGCGTCTTTCTCTCGAATCGAGCGCGGACGAAACCGATGCCCTTGAGGAGGTTCGCATGGCCGTAGAACAACTGGTGATTCCTCATCGAGAGCCCGTCGAGCTTTTACCTCGATCTGGGCGTATCATCGAAATGCAACAAGCGCTCGTCGAGTCGTACTCTCTCAGCCACACCGCCATCGGCGAAGGATCGGAGCGACGTTTGCGCATCGAGTACGAGTACAAACGGTAAAAGTCTGGGAACGCAAAGGTACGTGTGCCGCGCGAGCCACGCGATTACGAGAGTCGAAGACGTCGATGATGACCCACTGTTATTGATCAGTATCGCTAGATGACAGGTCGTGCGCTGGTAATTAGGCTGTGCGATCGTTGAAATCAAACGAGAACGTTCCTTTGAACGCATGAGACGTCAGAAAAGGAGACGTCTCTCGCGCGAATCTCTACGCGACGCAGGGACTGACGACGAGTGACGGCACGGCCCATGTTTTTTACAGGTGAGCAGACCGTTTGATGACTAGATTTCGCGCGTCTACGAGTTTGCTCGAGGATTACATTCACTATTATTTCTTCAACCACACCGTCTTCGCTCGGACGATTTCGGTTTCCTCCCCTCGCTCTAGCTTGTGTAACAGAACATACTTATCGGCACCCTCGTCGAGCTCGCAGCACGTGGCGGTGATGCTATCTCCAAAGTTACACTCGGACCGGTACTCCAGTATGACCTCGCTCAACACGTGACCCTGCCACGTTTCAGGAGGCACGCTCTCGAGGAGCCACTGCACGTAGACGACGTTGTTGACGTGTCCGTTCATGTCCATGTCGCTACGTCTGACGTTGTGCGTGATGGGCATCTCGCACGCCTCTCCAGCTTCGACCAAATCCGGTAATTTATCAGCTGTGTATCCCTCTTCCATGACTTGTTGCTCCAGAGCTTGATATTTAAAATCTTCGAGAACAGAGTTGGGAATGCGCGCCATACGGCGGCTGCCGAGGTTGAAAACGACCCACTGCGACGTCGCCTCGCCCAATCGTTCGCCCGTTTCCGAGTCTTCGATGGAATAATCGCGTCTGGCCGCGATTTTTCCCTGAGGTTCGAACCAGGTGCTCACCCCGACTTTTTCGCCCCATTTTGGATACTTGCGCACGCGAAGGTGAAGTCGCGTGCACACCCAAGCCAAGTTGCCCTTGGCCATCTCTGCCGGCATCGATTGACCGACACCCCAAATGCCTTGCGCGTGATTACATGCGCACTCTTGTATCAAGTCAGCGACGGTCACCATGGTGATTTCCTTGTTCGGACCAACCTCCGCGAACCGCACCGGGAAAATCTCCCTAAACTTTCGCCCGTCGTTTTCAAAGGTGCGAGAAAACCATTCCGTGCCCTCCAACCCGCGGAAGGTCGTTTCGCCGGTACGATCGGACGCCTCCGCCGATGACGTGGACGCGGACGCCGCGCGCGTTCTCCCCGCACGATGACTCTGTCGCTCTCTTCCGAGTCGCCCGGCGCGCGCGCCCGCGGCGAGGCGCGCGGAGGGCGTCGCGGAGAATGTCGTCACCATCGCACGGTTTGGCGCGCGCGCACACGGATCACGTCGCGTCGGCGCGTCGCTCGCGCGTGTCTCGCGGTGACGACGACTGCACTCGATCCCCCGAGTTATCCAGTTTTCCGATGAGTTTTCGGGGAGGGCGGGTACGTGTTGGGTCGTGAACGGTCGGTGGGGCGTCGCTCTGGGCGCGTTTCAATCGTCGTCGTCGGATCACACGGGCGCGCTAAAACATACGAGTGTGTGGGTGCTAAAAATATGAGTGTGTGGGTGCGAGCGCGCTCGTGAGCCACTCGATCGCGGGTTTCACCCCGAGACCGCGATGGGCATCGACGGGGAAAACGCTCCACGACCGCGAGGACGGCGAGGCATCGACGCGCGCGAAGACGTCTTCGCACGACGCGCGCACCATCTCCAAACCCTCTGGACCGCTCAGATCGATCTTGGAGCTGAGAATGAGAACGGGCATGCGTTTAGAAAATTTCTTGTTTCGTAAAGCGCGCTCGAGCTCGACCATGGCTTCCTCGAGCGCGTCCTCGTCCGCGCCGTCCACTACGTATGCGCACGCGTCGGCTTCGGCGAAATAATTTTCCCAAATACCTCTCAGACCGAACGCGCCGCCGAGATCCCAGAAGGTCATCTCCATGGGCAAATGTGTGCCGCTCACCCGGGCCATGTTCATGCCAACGGTGGGGATTATTTGGTCCGGACGTAAACCTCGCGCCGTTGAACTGTACGCATCCTTGATTCGCTCCACCGCGCTCGTCTTCCCGGAGCCGTGAATGCCGAGAACGACGACTCGTTTGGGCGCGGGATACCCGAGCATTTCGTACACGCTCTGCATCGGCACGAAACGAGCGCGTGCGAGCGCACCCTCGTCTCGCACACCACCGATCGAGGACTCGCAACTGTCAAGACAGTCTTCCTTCGAAGCCGCGCGTCGTCGTCGTCTGCGGTGTCGGCGGCGTCGGTGCGCTATCGACGCGTCGTTAGATCATCGCATCCTCGTCCTCGTCACCACCCTCGTCCTCGTCCTCGTCCTCGTCCTCCTCGTCGTCGTCGTCATCTAACGACCGCGGGCGCGAGGGGGCGAGACGTCGCGCGAGGGCGAGGCGAACGTCTCTCCCGGTCCTCCGTCGGTCGGTCGATCGGTCGACGTCGTCGTCGTCGTCGCGCACCGCTCGCGTACCGAATACTCTGTGCGTTCGCGAGCCTACGTACGATCACCGTGCGCCGGACGTAAAAACAAAAGAAGAGGCGCGCCTCGGGGCAGGTACTCCCATCGCGACGGTTTGGGACTCGACGTGTACCCCCTCCATCACCATCCTTATCCCAAGTCGACTCTCGAGCGTCGTCCACGCCCCACGATCGCGGGACCTCGATGGGGCGAGGGTGCGCGCGACGCGCGTCGTTAGAAATAGTCGTTCGTCATGTCGTTCTCCCTTTCGACGACCAACAAATTCGGCTGCGCTCGCGTCGCGTCCGCGCGCCCGGCGGCGGCCAAGCGCACCGTCTCTCGCGTCGTGCGATCGGCCGCTGCGTCCGCGGACGTCCCGGACATGGGCAAGCGTAACGTGATGAACTTGTTGTTGGTCGGCGCGATCGGCTTGCCGGCGACGTCTTTGGTCGGTGGCTACGCGTACTTTTTCGTTCCGCCGAGGTACGCGCGCGACGACGCACGACGACGCGCGCGACGAGACGCCGGACGCGACAACCTCTCGATCGATGATCGAACGTTCGTCACTCAACTCATCCCACTGGCTAGGGTCAGAGTGATGAGTGCTGACCGTCGATTGATCGACGCGTAGAACGAACGACTGACTGTGATCTCGTATCTTTCTGTGCGCACAGCGCCGGCGGTGGTGGTGCCGGTCAACCGGCGAAGGATGCCAACGGCAACGACGTCAAGAAGGCGGCGTGGTTGAAGTCTCACTTGCCGGGCGATTACTCCCTCACGCAAGGCTTGAAGGGCGACGCCACGTACTTGATGGTGTCTCAAGACGGTAACATCCGCGATTTCGGTCTCAACGCCGTGTGCACGCACTTGGGTTGCGTCGTTCCGTGGAACAAGGCTGAGAACAAGTTCAAGTGCCCGTGCCACGGTTCTCAATACAACGCCGACGGCAAGGTTATCCGCGGTCCGGCGCCGCTCTCCTTGGCGCTCGCGCACGTCGTCATCGACGACAGCGACACCGTGGTGTTCTCTAAGTGGACTGAACAGGATTTCAGAACTGGGTAAGTACTTATCGATCGCGAAGTGTAGTGCGCGACACGAACGCGAAAACGTCACCCGATGGACAATGTGAGAGTCATACTGACCGGCGCGCTCCCGTCTTCACTCATCCTTCAGTCTCGAGCCGTGGTGGTCTTAAGAGTTGCGCTTGAATTCGCTCAAGTGTGTATCAAATCTCCAACCACGAGAAGAAAACAGATGAAAAAGTATTTGCGGATATTTGGCACATACTGCTTATCAAACGTACCACACGCAATTTAGCTATCGAGACGATAATGTAATTGAAAAGTATCGCTCGGTTTACGTACGTCTCTCGAAGCGTCGGCGCCGCCGCGTTGGCGTCCTATTTTCATAGCGTGAGCTCTATTCTAAAGCTACTGATTGGCGCGATCACGCCGGGCTAAGACTCGACGCACGTTCGAGATTTTGGGGTGAGCGTATTCCATCTCGCGCGTTTCGTAATCTTCGAGCGCGCCGTCGTCGCCGAAAGAAAAGCGACCCACGAGGATTTTGTGGCGAGAGGAGTCTAAAGCGGCGGCGAGACACGACGGATACCATTTCGCGTCGTCGTCAGGCATGTCGTCGTAAGGGATATCGTTGAGATCGAACCAGGTTAGGATCACGTCGCCCTGCGCGTCGGTTTCGACGAGTAACATCTCGACGTCTTGGGTTTTCCGAAAGACAGCCACGAATTCGTGTTCCACGGCGGGTCCTTCGGTCCATCCGTCAAAGACGAATCGTCCTCTCTCCGCCAAATCATCTTCACGCAACAGATCGCACGCGATCGGGTTGAGATTTGCGTTCGAAAGTGCCTTTGTTCGAGCCACGTCGACGGGCAGAAAGTCTTCCTCCGGCTCGACCGGGGCGATGAAACCCGTGTACCGTCCCTCGAATTCTCCTCGCGTGTGTTTGCCAAGCAGAATGCGTCTGGTCGATGCGTCGACGACGAGAAGTTGAGCGAATCTCTTCGGTGGTTTCGTCAATTCCGTCTTCGGGTAGGTTGCGTTCTGAATCATCTCGGCGAGATTATCCGACGCGCGCGTCACGCTCTCGCCGACGTGATCGCCTTGCGTGCGAGGCGCGTACGCGCGATTCTTGGGATTCTTTCGCGTTATGAATTGCGATAACGGAGCCACGACGGCATCATCATTCAGACCGTTGAATCGTACGAGTGATAAACGATCTTGACCGTTCTGTGACGGTCGCACCCGATGAGGCGTCGCCCTGACGACGCCGTTTGTAAAAATTTCAAAGGCGTCGCTCAGAATGACGGTGAAAATCGGTTCGGAAGGATACGCCGGGGCCAAACACCACGTACCGTCTCGACGCTTGAGCTCGAGCCCTTCCACGGTTTGGTGTAAAATCGTGAAGAACTCAAAATCCGTGTGTTCGGAGATGCCGACCGTCTCCACCGCGCCTCGCTTTGACCGTTTCCGTCCTTTGAGTCCCGCCTCGGCGTCCGTCGGCGACGCGGACGGGTATCGCATCGCGCGCATGGAACAGTGAGCCGTGTCGCCGAAGTGTCTCAGAAATTCGTCATCGTCCAAACCGAGCGCACGCGCGAATTCACGAAAGAGGATTCTCGCCGCGGCGTCGCAGGCTGCGTAATGCGCCTTGAACGCCGTCCGCATTCTCGGCACCTCCACCGGCCAATCCACCGGTCCCAAGCCTCGCGCCGCGTCGTCTCCCCTTTCGTCTCGAATCGCCTCGATCGCGTCCGGATCGAGTTCTCGCACGACGTCGAACGACTCGACGAGCGCCGCCGTGTTTCGGCGATACGAATACTCCTCGAGCGTCGGGACGTATCCGCCGCTCTCGTTCGCGTACTGCGTGTGCACGTACAGACACTTGGTGCGGTCCGGGAGCGAAAAGAACGCGCGCGCCGCGTCGTACGTCGCGTGCACATCGAACGTTTGCACCGCGTCGTCGCGCGTCGCGTCGGGCGTGGACGTCGACGTGGACGTCGACGCGCGGGCGTCGAGCTCAAACCAACCGACGCCGCGCGCGTTCGTCAGCGCGTCGGCGAGTTTTTCCCTCTCCGCGCGCGCGACGTCGGCGTCTCCGTCGACGAGACGCGCGAGGGATATTCTCGGCGCGACGTCGCCCATCTCGCGCGCCCGTCGAGCGACACGCGCGCTCGTCGTCGTCGTCGTCGTCGAGTGCCGTCTCGTCTCGGCATTCGACGCCTCGGCGCGGCGGGGCGGGGCGCCTCGAGCGCGGGCGACGACGCATCTCGGACGCGAGACGCTCGCGCGAGGACGCACATGGAATCGCGCGACGTCGACGTCGCGCACGCCGTCTTGCCCCAGCGCGCGCCGAAGAAACGTCGGCGGCGGGCGGCGGCGGCGGCGGCGGCGGAGCGCGATGAGGTCGTCGTCGCGCTCGGGAAGAGGCGTGGGCCGGAATCGGACGGTGACGGCGACGGCGACGCGACGAAAGGATTCATCATCGGCCCGGCGGTCGTGCGATACGCGCCCGAGCGCGTCGAGGGGAACGACGCGGCGTCCCGGTCGCCTCGGTCGATCGCGGAGGAGGACGAGGACGAAGTGCGCGCGCGAAGAGGGGTGAAGTACGCGTACAAGGATCACACGGCGGACATTCAGATTCATTCGTGGGGGGAGAACTTGGGTGAAGCGTTCGCGTGGTCGGCGCTCGGTATGTTTGATTACATGACACCTCTGGAGGATTGCGCGAACGGGCCGACGTCGAGATACAAGGAAATTCGCGCGAGCGGACACGATTTAGACACGCTTCTCTTCGCTTTCCTCGACGAGTTGCTCTTCACGTTTCACACGGAGATGTTGATATGTACGTCGGTGCAAGTGTGCGAGTTCGACAGAGAGAACTGGTCGATTCGAGCCATCGTGGGCGGGACGACGTTCGTAGACGGGGAGACGCGCCAAGGAACGGAGATCAAAGCGATCACGTACAGCGCAATGAAAATCATAGAGCGCGCCGAAATAGCAGACGGTGAGCGTCGAGCGGAAGTTTTTGTGATCGTCGACATCTAAGATAGTACTGTACAGTACTCATTATATGTTTCTACACGCGCGCGCTCGGCTCGTTCCTCGTTTCTGCCCCTCAACCGAGCCACTCCTCGATGGTCGCTTTCGGCTCCGTGTATCGCAAATCACGCACCGTGAGCGCGAGCGACTCGTTCACGAGGCCACGCAATTGTCTTCGCAACGCCATAGTGAGCGCTGGCTGCCTGATCGACGCGTTGAGTTCGACAAACTGCCCGAGCGAGCGCTGCTTGAGGTTGCAACTCCCGAGCATGCAGACGTCCGGAGCGTCGGCTTCGGCGCTCTCGGCGTACAAAACTTTGGCGTGCAGCATGTCGTCCAACAGATACACTCGTAAATTACTCGAATCCCCTCCTCGTCGCGCTCTGTTCGTCTCGACCAACCGCTTGATCGCCTTTCGATTGGCGTCCTGGTAGACGTTTGGCGTGCGCGGCGCGACGAGAGTCATCGTCGTGTCTTCTCGACGAAGCGCGACGTCGAGCATATCCACTCCCACGGTGTCGATGTACGCCATGGCGATAGTGTAGTCGCGATAACGAGCGTCTCGGAGTAAATCCATCATCGCCGGTCGCACGTCAAAGCGACCGGGAAAATCAAAATATCGCGGAAACGTCCACGCGAGCGGGCAGAAACCGTTCGGCAGGTTGGTCGCGAACGCGATCTCCGCGTCGTCCCTCTGAGACGCGTTTCCTCCACCGTGACCCGCGAGCGCGTCTCTCATCGCGTCCACGACGGCGCGACCTTCGGCTCGTATCGCAAAATCGCGCCATCTCGAAAATCTATCACCCACGTTGACTCCGCCGAAAATCACAGACGGTAGTCCCGCGCCGTGACTCCTCTCGATAATCATAAACTTGGCGTGCGTCGCCTGTTTCACCGGCGTGAACGAGAACCCGTCGAGCGTGCGCTGTAATTCCTCCAACTCATCCGTCAACGTCGTACTCCCCTCGCACCAACGCGTGAATTTACTCACCGCCGACCCGTCCACCGCGCACCGAATGCGCACGCCTCGCCTCGCCGCGCGCGTCATCGCCTCCATCACCGCCTCTGAACTCTTTCCTCGCTCGAACACGTACACGCTAAACTCCACCTCATCCCCAGCGCTCGTCGTCCCGAGTTCTCGACACAACGCCTCCACGACATCGTCGTACGTCGATAACAATCGAAGCGGTCGGCACTTCACCGTCGTCGTCCCGGTCGCCGACGCGCGTCGCGCCCGCGCCCGCGTCATCGGTCCGTCCACCGCGTCAGACGTCCCACTCGCGCGCCCCTCGACCACCACCCATCGTCGTCCGCGTCGCTCGCGCGTTCTCCGCCCTCGCGCGTTCACGCACCAACGCGCACACGTCGTCGTCGTCGTCGTCGTCGTCGTCGTCGTCCCCCCGCGCGTCGCCATCCCGTCCGCGTCACGTCGATTGAATCAATCGATTGGGCGGTTGGCGCGCGATGACGATGACGACGACGACGACGACGACGACTCGAATCGACGACGACGACGATGAAGGAATGAACGCACGAACGAGGGATGGTATTCCTTTCGCGTCGTCGTCTCGCGTCGTCGTCTCGCGTCGCGTCGTCGTCGTCGTCGCCCGCGTCCTCGTCGACGCGGGGCGGCGTCTCGAAAGAAAAGATCTCGACAAAGATTCGCGGGCGTTCGCGCGGGCGAGACGAACCGACGCGAGTCGATAACGGACGAGACGGCGGACGCGCGAGAACGCGCGAGGCGGTGGACGACCGAGGAGGCGGACGAGGGGACGCGTCGATCGATCGGATCGATGAATGGTTCGATTCGTTGATGTAACGCGCGTCTGCGCGCGGGCGCGAGGCGTCGGCGAAGGCGAAGGGGGCGACGAGGCCGCGGCGAGGCGTCGTCGACGGGCGCCGACGACGGGCGTCGAGGGTTCATTCGTAGAGCTCGCGTTCGAGTTGGGCGAGAATCTCGTCTTGGGCGATTTGGGGGTGAGAGTGTGGTGGGAGCGGCGGCGGTGGGGCGCCGTACGCGCCGGGGTCGCGGGAAGGCGGGTACCCGGCGGGAGCGGCGGCGTAGGCGCCGGGAGGGGGGTGGCCGTAATAGACGGGTTCGTTCGGCGGGAGGTGGTGGTCGTCTCGGTGTTGTCGGTGTTCGTCGTCTCGGTGTCGTCGGTGTTCGTCGTCTCGGTGTCGGTGGTGTTCGTCTCGGTGTCGACGACGGTCGTCTCGGCGGCGATGGTTCTCGCGCCCGTCCTCGCGCCCGTCGTCTCGACGTCGTCCGTCGTCTCGACGTCGTCCGTCGTCTCGGCGCCGATGGCGGTCGTCTCGATCGTCGTGATGCCCTCTACCGTCGCTTCTGTGATGGCCGTGGGGTCGACGTCCACGTTTGTCGCCTCTCGCCTCTTGGTGACGATCTTCTCGACGCCGATGACGCCGATTCTCGCGCTCCTCCTCGCCACGACGCCGTCTCTCCGGTTCGACCTCGCCGAGGTGGCCCGAACCCATGATGGTGAAGGATCTTCTCTGACTTAAATCTGCCTCGCGTGCGTCACCCCTGCGCCGGCGTCTGTTCGAGCTTGCATCATCGTTTCTACGGCCACCGAAACTAAACGCTTTCTGAGCCTTTGGACTCAGCATCGCCTGTGCTCGCTCGAGCTTGCCGTTCTCCTTGAGCTCGTTGCGCAACTGCCAACACGGTTTCGAATGGGGTTCGAGCGCCGTCCACAACTCAAAAGCAGGCGCGACGATGTGCGTCGAGTTACTGACGAGCATCTTAAACTCATCCAGAGTGATGAGGCCATTTTTGTCGACATCAGCCTCTTTAAGAATCTGTCTAAACCCCTTGACGCGCACCTTGACGCCCATGCGTCCCGACTTGACGACTCTGTCTCCAAACTCGTCGTCCGGCGTCGCGCCTTTCTTCGTATCCGTGAATCCCTTTTGCGTGCCCTTATAGCTCAGCGCGTTGCGCAAAATGTTTTCAAACTCTTCCATCGACATCGATCCGGAATCATCCTGATCGAACAGGCGCCACGCAAAGTACACGTGCGCCTGCGAGCTCGAGTCGTGGAATTGCGCCAGACAGAGCACGAATTCGAGCGCGCCTATGCCCCCATCTCCCGAGACGTCGAACAGGGACATCATCCTCGGCAAGAACGCGTTCGACGTGCGCAATCCAAACATTGTCGCAAACTCTTTCAATTCAATCGTCCCGCTTCCATCCTTATCGGCGCGCCAAAACACGCGCAACGCCTTCGTCACCGTGCTCCTCTGACATCCCATGCGCTCGAGTTGCTCCGTGAGCTTGGCCAGTTCGCCTCCCTCGGGAGGTTTGTCCAGCGCGCTGAAACACGCCCCCATCTCCCTCCTCACCGCCCCGCGCGCGACGAACCGACGCGAGACGACGTGAGACGCGAGACGAGGTGAGACGACGACACGCGAGCGAACGGTTGAATGCACGACCGCGCGGGCGAATGCGAACGCGAATGAGGAATCAATCAATCAATCAATCGATGTCCTCGTCCTCGTCCCCCCGACCGCGTCCCACCGACCGACGCACCGACGACGACGACACCGACGACGGGTCTCCGCGCACCCACGCCGTCGTCCTCCGCCTTTCCTCGCCGCACCCACGCCGTCGTCCTCCACCGCTCGTCGACGTCGCGCAATGCCGCCCCTCCCCGGAGACGAGACGCGCCGTCGAGGCGTCGCGCGCAACGGTCGATCGATCGATCGATCGGTCCGCGTCGATCGATCGATCGGTCCGCGTCGATCGATCGATCGGTCCGCGTCGATCGGGGGT
>Ga0255782_10000899_pt1 | contig 26381 bp, 27 predicted proteins | sample 101ome_26_FD_179980 | JGI IMG/M metagenome (GOLD analysis project Ga0255782, IMG submission 179980) | Coastal salt marsh microbial communities from the Groves Creek Marsh, Skidaway Island, Georgia - 101408AT metaG (version 2) | ecosystem: Environmental > Aquatic > Marine > Intertidal zone >...
TTCTTCATCACGATCTGGATGTTCTTCCCAACTAGCTCTAAAACTATGAAATCCGTTAATACCTACTTCGCTTTCATTACCGTGATCGTCAAACTTTTGTTCTGCTTGTTTCCAAATAGTAGCAAAAGTATCTTCATCACTGTTTGGTGTGCTAGTAATAATAGCACGACCACCTGTTGCTAGTGTAGGTGATATTGAAGTCCAAAACTCTTCCGCAATGTTAGGTTGCACAAATGCAAACTCGTCACAGTATAGTAGCGAGATAGACATACCACGTCCTGTGTTGCCTGTTGTTGTTTGACTTACAATACGACTTCCGTTTTCAAATTCAATACTACCTTTGTTGTAACTTGTAACACCTGCTCTAATATGATCAGGGCAAGTTTCATAAACATAGCGTATACGTGCCATAATCTCTTGCGCACCTGTGTATTTGTGTGCAGCAATTAGTATAGTTTGATCAGGATTAAACATTGCATACCAAGCAAGATAGATAGCCGCACAAGTAGTTTTACCAGTCTGGCGAGGCATCATGTTAATGTTAAAACGATATGTATGATAACTATGCATCAATCGTAATTGATATTCGTAAGGATCAAATAGCAATTTACCTTTTACAGGATGTTGAATGTATGCAAACTTACGTGCAAAGTGAAGATACCCTTCATTAGGATCCATACAAAGTGCAAGATCTTGTATTTGTTCTTCAGTATATGTTTCTTGTTTATTGGCTTTTTTAATTAATACGCCGTCGAGTGATGCTGCCATACAAATATTTATTCAAAAAAATAGGGCCCGTAGGCCCTATTTGGCGTGACCCCACCGTAGTTTAATTTTTCTTTTCGTTTTTTGATGCGTGTACTGCTTTGCGCTGTGCATCTGATTTATATTTGCCTTCGGTAGCTTTCTTTTCTTGTAGTGCTGCCCATAAAGTAGTTTTAATAGATTCGATTGCTGGATCTTTAACACGCTCTGAACCTTTTGGCTTAGCTCTATTAAGGCCGCCGCTTAAATCTTGAGTCATATGTTTGTGGTCTTGATAATCTTCGTCGCCTGCTGAATCTTCTGGTGAGTTAGCCCACTCTTCAACTTCGCCTTCTTCATCTTCTCCATTTAACAGTCTTGCCATATCTGACATAGAAAGACTTTTGTGTGAATCTACATCTGTATGCATAGCATCGTGTGCCATTGGCATGTCAATATGCTGTTCTGTATTTCCGCCTGCTAATTTAATTAAATCCATTAAGTCGTTTACATTTTCTTTTCCTGAAGCTGTAATGTTTACTGTTACAGGATTGCCTTTATTCATTTCTTGACTTGCCATCATTGGCATGTCACCGCATTCTTCAACTGATTTGATGGCTTCTAAAATTGACTTCATATCATTAACATTTTTAGCACCTGCTGATGGCTTTTCGCCAGCTGCTGCTGCATCCATGTTTTGTAATATTGTTTTCATGTCCATAATTATTTCTCCACTACTACTGCGTCGAAATCACGTTCTTTGCGAGCAGTTTCAAGTTCTTTAAGAAGCCCCATAACACGATTTTCTCCAACATCATCTTGTGCGCTTTCGCCGCCCATGTCTTCAGTGTTTAACATTGCTTCGTATGGTGTTTCTTCTGTTTGTTTTTGATAAGCCTCAATAGGATCGCCGTCTGCTCTAACATTTAGATGGGTTTGTGCTACCCCGCAGCATTGATATAAGTATTCTTGTAAAACATCTCTAGTAGTTGGATATTGAACTTCTACTTCCCAAGTAGTTACTTCCATGTTTTGTAATTGTGGGAAATCCATTGGTGTTTCTTGTATTGGAGCACGTTTTGGGCTTGAAACGTTAACTACTTTAAACTTTTCTAAATTTGTTTTAAGTTTTTCAGTAATATCTTCAGCACAAGGTCCTGCTATCCTTACAAGAAACTTGTATGTTTTTTTTGATTCTGTTAGAATATCTGTAAATGTTTTCATATTAACTTATCCTGCTTATATGTTATTTATCTTTATCTAAGCCTTTTAGTCTTTCTAACAGACTATTTCTGTCAGTGACAACATATCCTTCACCTTCAATCATGCCATCGCCTCCGGGCTTGTTGTCTTTGTCCATTTTTTCTTTTTTAAGTTGCAACTCAATCATCTTTAGTTTTTTATCCATTTTTGCAACTTTAGCATCTAATGATGTTTTTAACATGCCGCCTGCAACTTCAAAAACTCTACCGCTGTAACGGCTTTCTACATTCATACCTAAATCCATTAGATCTTCGTATGCCTCTAATGCTCGCGAAGCAATATCATTAAGCTCGTTGTCGGCCATTTCGCCAAGACCTTTAACAGCAGGAAGAGCTGATGCAATCTTATCAAGTTCTTCTATATCGCGTTTAGTTTCAGCTATCTCAACAATAGCAGTTTCTTTTTTTGTTTTTTTATCTTCTGCCTTTGCTTCGTTTACAATTTCTTTTGCATCTGGCAAATTTAATAATTCTTCTAATTTTTTGGTCATAGTCCTATACCATTATATGCTACTATTATTTATATCTTTCGAATACCCTAATAACTCAAAGTCTTTTTTATATGTATTATATATTTCTAATTGTGATTCTTCGTTATAGTATGATTTCCAATTATGTAGTCCTGTAGAATTAAATTTATAAAGAGGATCATCTGTTTCTAATTTATTTTGTATTAGTTTAAAGTCAGTTAATAAAGTTTCCATTTTTAAAGGGTTATCTACTGGCCAATAATTAGATTGTTCTATACCTAAAGGAAACCAAGGTAATATTTTACAAAATTCTAAAAATGTTATATTTTTGTATTCTTTTCTTAAATTATCGTGCCAATCATATTCAGGTGTTTTATGAAAATAATTGGCATGCGCAATTGACATTTCTCTAATATCAACTTCAAACAAATATCTGTATAAACTTACTGCACGAGCATAAGGATTTCTAAATACTGCAAATGTTGTACCTAAGTCTACATTTAACTCTTGCATTTCATTTAATGTTGCATGACTTGTAGGGTGTAATGTTTTAGCATTTTTACTATGTTGCATTATATAAGCACTAATGCTTTTTCCAGCTGTTTTAGGAACGTGTAAAAATGTCCAAGGATGATTTGTGCTATCATAAAATGTTATATTCATCTTCGGCGACCTTGATGAAAAATGTCGCCCTCGTTTACAATTCTAAATACAATTCCTTTTTGTTTACACCATGCTCTTGCTGCACCCCACTTTGCTTGATTAACTACATAGTGCAATTGATTAGCTCTTGATCTACCTAACTTTTCTTTAACTGTTTGGTTAGCAGGCTTAACTTCAATTAGTTCTACACGTTGCTTTCCGCCTTTGTCTGCATATGCGATAAAAAAGTCTGGCACATATATTGTATATTTTCCGCTAAGTGGATTTCTATAAGGAATTTTAATAGCTTCGCTTGCCCACTGATTTACACTAGGATGTTCGTCACAAAATCTCATAAAAGCAAATTCCCAACTTGATCTATATGTTGGTGTTTTTCCGCCTACGTATTTGTTTGGGTTTTTGAGAGTAAATTTTCCTTGAGCAAATCTTGACATAACATTACTTAAACCTTATCTTAATTCCACCCTTTAGATTTAAAGGACCTCTAGTAAGTGGTCTTAACGTAACATTATTACTTATTGTATATTCACCTTCGTATAACACAATAGGATCTGCTCCTGCTAGACTTTTAGTATTCAACCAACCACTATCATAAGGATCTGAATAATCATCACCTATGTACATTGTTGCTGTAGTCTGTTGTTCGATTGTATTTTTTATATAATCTTTAACATCACTCCAAATCCAGCCTCTGTTATGTTCTAACACTGTTGCTAAAAACCCGCAAGCAACAGGACATGCAGACGAAGTACCATTAAAGTATGTGTCATCAGCAGTGCCAGCATCAGCTGTTAGTCCTGTATATGTATTATCAAATCTTGTCTCAACACTTCCGTCACCAGGTGCAGCTGCCGCTAGTGTACCGTCAGCTGGTGCAAAACAATCAACTGCCGGTCCGCAGTCACTATAATATGCTTTGTTGTCTTGGCTACCTATTGCAGTGCCTTCGCCCCAATCGTCGTCTAACGCACCAATGTTTATAGTTCTAAATCTGTTATCATTTGTAGGGCCTAAACATTGAGGAAATCCTGGTCTATTTACACTAGCAAAAGCATTAAAGTAACCGCCTAATTCTACCTGGTTAGTTTGATCGATAGTAGCCCCTGTTGTATTCCAATGGAAGTTATCCCAATTAGGATGATCAGGTAACACTTGTTGTTGACTATCGTTACCTGCGGCAGCTACAAAAATCACTCCAGCTTCGGTCATTTCGTTACCTGCTGTAAACAAACTGTTAGGTTTAGGATAGTGCTTTACACGCCCGTCGCCATTTTCTCTAATAACACGATAGTTATTAGTAGCATTACTATTTGTAGTAAAGTTATAATCAGTACCTCTATAATTAGATTCGCCACTAGTCCTAGTGCTTACACGAAATCCCCAACTGTTAGAGCTTATTGTAGGATCTTGTGTATTATATTCTGAATTGATAGGTTTATTAAGATGGAAAATTTTCATTATGTCAAAGTATTGTTCAAAACCTAAAAATGCAGTACCATACACATCTACAACCCATTTATTTGCGTTATATGCCCAACCGTGTGTTTTACCAAATGTTAAACTTGCACACTGCGTTCCGTGTGTTCCGTTGCCAGGACCTACAGTATTAGATCCGTGTGCAGTATTTCTAGTATAATTTGTTGTTACTGTTACAGTACCTATGTTTGCAAATTGCGTTGAACGATTTGATCCATTACCCCACCAAGATCTCGCAACACTTTCTACTGGCACAATAGTTCCGTCCCAACGTGTTTCTAATCTATTAGCAGCGTCAGCATTAAAATAATCAGGGTCTATGTAATAAGGACCATCTAAAACTAAATCTAAAACATTACATAACGGTGCTGTTGCATTAAGTGCATCGCGTCCATCACGTTTGCTTAAGACATTACCAGGTATAAAATCTTGCGGAACAATTCCTGCTTCGCCGTTGTTCAACGACCCTGTATGAAATGTTTCATTCATAAATTCAGGATGACCTATCCAACTCCCGTTATCACCTACAATAACATCAACGCCTTTGCCTGTTCCTCTTTGAGTAGGAATATCATTAATGACATCTGCTCTGTCTTGTCCTGCCCAAGGATGTGCCTTTTGTCGCATACGCAACAATTGACTAGTTGCAGCACCGTTATCATTATTTGCTAGTCCGTTATAATTTGTAAAATAATAAAAATAATTTCTTATATTGTTCGCATATCTATTTTTTTTTGGAGGAATATCGCATTGTAATTGATCTGAAGGAATTTGCATCTCTGGATATTTTGCAACATCAATGTTTATATATTCAATCTCAGGACGATTCTCTAAGTCTGCTTTTTCTTCGTCTGTTAGTAAGTAAGTTCCTCTTGTAGGACTTTGAAGAGTGTAATTTTCACAAATAACTTCTCTATTTGGAACATTTGAAATTGTTGATGTACTAGTAGTAAGATATTCATGTATTGTATCAAACGCATCCTCAGATATTGCATTTATAATATAGTATTTTTCTTCCATGACTCACCTTATACAATTGGACTATGATCAATAATTACCCAAGCACCATTTACATATGCTTCAAACCTATTATTATCTGTATTGTAAATCATATCACCGTTTTCAGCTGTTAATGCATCTCGTTGTGTGTTTGTAAAACTTGCAAATTTAAATGGCGACTGTGTAACTTCAACTCTTGTTGCTGCTGTTAAATGTATATCATTTTCTGAAATTATTTCAGGAGTACCTGTTGATGTAGTAATAATATCGCCGCTTACTATTAAATTGCCGCCAACAGTAACGTCATTGCTAACAACTAACGAGTTATCAACACTAAGATCGCTTCGTGCAAACACTGCTGGAGTAATGCTAATTGGACTAGAGTCATCTGTGTCAATAACACTATTACTTAAAGTAAAGTTTCCAATAGTATCGCCTGCAGCTTGGAATGTAAATACTCCAGCACCATTTGTGGTTAATACTTGTCCGGCACTACCGTCTACAATATTAAGGTCTGTTAAACTATCAGGAATTTGTGCAGCAACATATGTTCTAACCGCACGTTCTGTAACTAGTGCTGTTTCGCTATTGTCAGTTAATCCTCCATCATTACTAAATTCGTCTACTTCGACACCAAGTGTCATCTGTAGTGTAGTTAATTGATTAAATGATGTTGGCTTATTAGTTAGATCATTGTAATCTCTACTAAACAATCTTCCGTCATCGTCTGTTAATTGGTTTAAATCACTTGGAATAAGTGGACGACCGTTTAGACTAGAATATTCTTTATCAAATAAAAGTAAACTATTGTCTGTTAAATCTGCAATATCCACAGGAATTGTAGGCTTATTTGCTAGGTCAGCATATTCTCCGCTAAACAATACTGGTAAGTTTGTTAAATCTTCATAACGTCCAGTAAACGAATCAGTAATACCATAACCTGAAAGTGTAGTAGGTTTATTTGTTACATTGCTAAATGCAATACTTGTTGCAACAACATCTCTAAATACAAAGTTGCCAGTACCGTCTGTACTTAACACTTGTCCAGCACTGCCGTCAATAATTCCTAAATCAGTAATTAGTGATGGTATTGCAGGTCGACTGTTTAAATCGTTATAATTTCCTGAATACGCAACTGTATCTAATGAATCTACATAGTTAGCAATAGTAGTAGAATTATCTGTTAATAATTTTCTCCAGCCGTCTGCGTGTGCATAATATAATGCTCCAGTAGCATGAACGTGTACAATTAAGCCATGATACTTTGATGGATCAATTGCTGCTAAATCATTTAATGAATCAACTTTGTTAGAATAAAATAATTTATTAGTACCAAAATCAATATCAGTAGTAAGAAGATTTTCGCCATCTCCTAATACAGAATATATTTCATTAAAATTATCATTGATTTTCTCAGCGCCGTCACGTAAGCTATCACCTGTACCGTCGTTTGCGTTTGCGCCTCTATTAACTATTTGTTTTGCCATATGTTATACTCCGTCCAAAGTGATAGTTCTAGAATCAAATGTAAATCCAGTTGCACTAAAGTTATTCTCAACTTCACTATTTATTATAACAGGTGCTGGGGATCCTTCAATTATATTTCTTTTTTCTAGTCTATTTTCTGTGTTTTGTCTTTTAAATCCTACTGCGCTAGTACGCTTTCTATTATAATTTAAGACTTCTGCTACTACTGCACTTAGTTGTAAATCTTTGTATCCTTTTAATGTGTCAAGTAGTTTAAAAATTTTTATGTTATCTAATTTTGCTTGTTGGAGCAATACAACACTTACTGAAATTGCACTACTTTTATCAAACCCTTTTGATTCAAAAAAGCCAACTACTGAATTTAGATCGTTGTCATTAAAGTTTATTGTTTTTGTATAATATCTATCAAAAAAGTAACGAACATCTTCATCACTTCTTTTAGAAATATTTTTTACTGGTAATCCACTATTGCTCATGCTATATCTAACGCCCTGTCTCTATAAAGTTGTTTAGTGCCATCTGGTAATCCATTCCAAGCAGAATTAATACCATTAACACCTCCAGTGCCGCCGCCAGTTAAAAAATCATTTTTGAAAAGATCTTTTGCTGCATCTTCAAGGGCTACTGGATTATCTATAAGTAGTTGTTTAGTTGTTGATGTAGCAACTACAGAATTAGATGATGTAGAAGTGTTTATACTAGTACCAGTAGTTAAACTTGCTGTACCGCCTGTGCCATTATTTTTAGGTATAATTGTATTTGCTACACCACTAACATTAGTGCCTGCAATATCACCTAATGTATCTTCTAATAAATTTATACCTTCTTCTCTTATACCTTCCGAAGTTAAATTTTCAAGACCTCGTATTAATTGAAATGCTGCAAGTCCTGCTTCTAATGGACTACTAAACCCTTGACCTTTCGATATAAAGTCGGCTAAGTCTGCGCCTGCACCAAATGCACTTTCTAAACTTAACACACCTCCGCCTAATAATGAGATAGGCGAGGGTTGTCTATCGTAATGTTCTGGTTCTCCAAATCCAGTTGGTCCTGGTTGTTCAGGATTATTGCCGTCACTTGGTCCTCTAGAATAATGTACTGCTTCATATGCTACTGTTATAGTATTTTGCATAGGCGTAGCTGCGTCTGAGTTATCAACTGAATCATGATTCCAATTTGTAATAATTGGATTTACTAAAGTATATGTAGTATAAGTTCTTCTAGCTAATTGGCTAATTTGTATATTTTGAAAAAATGGTACTGAAATATTATTATCTAAACCAAACTTGTATTGATTGGCTCCAGCACCTTTGTATGTATTATCACCTGAACCAGCTTTATTAAATGCTCCTGGCATACGTCCATAACCTGCGTCAGCATAATAGTATCTATAATATGCTTCTAACAATGCAGTAGTTACACCATAGTTATCATCGTGGAATGTAATAGTTATAGGTTCATACTGTATAGCAGTTTGTATATTCTTTTTTCTATTATACTTGTTACGTGTTTCAACATTTGCTGTAAATCTAGGCAAGTCTGCAGACTTTACAAGCATGCCTATTTCTAAATTATGCTTGTCTTTTAATTCTGGTAAAATACTCCTAACAATTGGATCTAATTGAAAATATGTATGATATAGAAATTTTGATTTTGGAGCAAGTTTTAAATTGCCGTCAACATAAAGACGACTAGCGTGTTGCCAGTCTGCCATTGTGCCTTTAGGTCCTAAAAGCCCATTTACTAAATTATCTAAGAATCCATTTGATGTTGCTGCCATACTAATATTTATCCATATCTATTATGTACGCAGATAATAAAAAAGGGAGCAATGTTGCTCCCTTTTTATCAAAGTTTAAATTAACTTTTAAGCGCCGCCGCCAGTAATTAGACTTCCAATTGTACGTCCAACTGCTGTGCCAATTCCTGTATCTGTAGGTGTTTGGATAGCGTTATCGTATTGGATTTCTAATGTAACTGATACTGGCTCATTGTTTTGATATGCTAAAGTATTATAGTTAGCATTTGTTACAAAACAACCATATAGTTCAAATGTTTCTAAAACATTTGGTGTATGTACACCATTACCACCGTCTAAGATTTCAATTCTAGTTGTAAATTTATAATCTTGTCCTGATGCTGCACTTGACTGTTCAAAGAAGTCAAACTGTTTCTGTAACTGTTCGCCAACTAGTTTCTGTACAGCATTGTTTACATCTTCACGTAAGTTCAATGTAATCGGTGACCATGTGTGCTTACCTGCTAAGTATGCTTTTGAGTTGTACGCATGGATCTCCATTGGCTCAAATGCAACCGTTGGTCGAGTAACATCAATTACCTGCTTGGTAAGTTCAGTAGTCGGTGTTGAAACACCAAAGTTTTCCAGCGACACTCTAAAGCGATACTGGAGCTTCGGCATCAACAAACCTTGGTTACTTGCAGAATCTCCGCCAGCTAACGGTACTGAAATTTTTGATAGTGTTGAAATTGCCATTTATATTGCTCCTAATTCAATAGTATTTATCATATTAAAGTCCTGCTATTTCACCGGTGTTTTTCAAACGTAGTGGAATATAGATGAACTCAATACTCTTAACAGGTTCAATCGCAATATCAACATATAGTTCATTACGATCAACTCTTGCAGGAGTGTTGTTGGTTTCGTCACATACAACTAAGAAGTCATAAAGTGCTCTCTGTCCTACAAGTTCTAATAACAAGCTCTCAGTTTGACCTTTGATCTCATCACGTGTAATTTTATCGTTTGGTTCAAAGATATAAGGTTTAGCTAATTGATTTAACTGGCTACGTAAGTAAATTACTAAACGTGCTACGTTAATTCTATCTAGAGAACTTGTACCTCTTGCTCGAGTTTTCTGTCCAAAGTTAACAAGACCTGCACCAGTAATAAATGTAATTGGATTTACGCCTTGTGAGTATAATGTATCACGTTGACCTTCATTTAGTGCAACACTTGAAAACTCACCTTCGCTAGTAATAAACCCTGTTGAGCTTGCATTAGTTACACCGCCACGTCTTGTACCTGCTGGTGCAAACCATGGATAGCTAACTTGATCACTTAATGCAATAGTTCTTAGCATCATGTGACTTGGCGGAACAACAATATTGTTACCTACGTTGTCACTTGTAAAGCCCCATGGATAAAACATTGCCAAGTATTCATCTCTACTTACTAAGCCGTCGTCATTATCTTCAACTACTGAGCGAGCGTTTGTTGCCCATTCGTTTAATGAAGTTGCATCTGGTGTTAATCTTGCAGGACTATCTCCAACAACAAAACCAGTTAAACCTCTATCGTAGTTTAGATTAATTAGTTCGCCAATTAGTTCTGGATATGCTGGTGCTGATATCAAGTTAAAGATGCGTGATTCATCGTCACGTACATCGTCGTTATTATTGATAACTGCTTGCATTGCTTGTAAAATAACTTTACGTTGTGCTTTACGTCCAAAACTACCTGAGCCGTCAACTTGGTTAGCTGATTCAGTAACCCAACGATCATATACACCAGTAGATGCATCACCGTAGTTAGCTTGTTCTTCGTTGTTCATTCTAATGTTTTGTGCGCCACTATCAACATAGTCTGATACATAACGCTTAACATTAAATCCTGAACGACGAGTATTAAACAGCATCATTCCTTTTGGAAATAAGTCTGGATCTGGGCAATCAAAATCAACATAGTTTTCTGTTAACAAATCTACAATGTCAGCTTGAGTATTTCCATTTGCTCCGCTAGTTCCCCAACGTGCATCTGCAAACACAATACCGTTTTCAGTTGTTTGATCACCGTTATCAATTAATTCCCACTTGTCAGTAAGTTTTCTGTAACGATAAATTACTGGATAGTTTTCTAAATCACTAGTATCAATCCAAAGATCACCGTCAACTAGTTCTGAACTATCAGTTTGTTTAGTAGGCTGTGTTGCACGAACAATTGGTCCTGCTGGATCACAGTCTTGATAATCTGCATTAAAGTTATGATAACCAACCCATTTTTCGCCATCGTTAATCATAATATCAACTTCGTCGACAATTGAGTTATACCATAATGTTCCGTCTTGTGCAGCTTGTGTTAATGGTGTTGCACTTGGTGTATATACTAGTGGTAACCAGTTACTTGCTCTAAATTGCAAAGTTCCTGAACTGTTATCAACACCAGGCTCGTCTATTAAAAATTGTGTTGTAGTTGCATCATCTACATCAAACGCTGATAATCCAAATAAAACAAAACATGCAAATGCACCTTGACCGTCTGTTAAACGCATCTCGCCGCCTTTTGAATGTTTAATAATAACTCTGTCTGCACTATCTACATCAGCACTTACATATGAAACTCCTGCGTTTGTAATTGCTCCGGCTATAGCAATAGCGTCTGTTGCGCCGTCACCGGAACCAGTAAATTGTACATATACTGGGGATGAGAAATTAGCATCTCCAGGTGCTGTTGCTTCAATTTGGAAATTGTAAACAGTTCCGTTACCAAATTTTCCATCGGTAATTTTTGCAGTTCTTACGGCAGTTGAACCAACTGCTGCTCTGCGCATAATTTTAAAAGTACCTAATGGAAGTTCGTCTTGTGCAACGTTACTATTAATGAATAAATCACCAATAGTTAAATTTTCACCGCCGCCTGTTCTATCTAATTGTACTAATGCATCTTGTGCAGTATCATAGATAGGTGCTTCAATGTCTTCCCATAATCTTGTGTTATCGTTCCACTGCTTTACTCTCCAACGTGCGCCTGCATTTGGTGTAGTTGTTTTAATCCAAATACTACCAGTAGGTCTATTGTAAGTATCAGTGTCTTTAAATTCTGGAACACTAGTATGTCTACTAATTTGTAATGCTGGTGCATGATATGTTCCGCTCTCAATACCTAATGCATCAAGCGTAGTTGTTCCACCTGCTTCAGAAATGCTAAATGAACCAGCTAATGAAGAATCAGGTCCGCTTACCGTACCGTCAGTGTAAATTGCAATTTTTCCGTTAACAACTCCTGCACGGAAACCTAAAGGAATAGTACTATTAATTCCTTGTGCAACATCTGTCATAGTTGATGCACCTGTCCAACTAACTGGAGAACCATCAATTGTAAAATTACCTGTTGCTGGTGCTGCTGATTTAGTACCAGTTACTGCTGGCCACGCATCACGCCACGCATCACTACCTAATTCAACCCAAGTACCGCCGGATTCTCTATACCAAAATGTATTAAGGTTAGTAACAGCAACTACTGCATAATCGCCAATTTCACCAATGGATGCTAAAGGACGTTTTACAACAGTTCCGTTATCATCTGAAGCGTCTTCGGTTTGAGCAGCGTTAGTGATTACTAATGGAATCTTATTAGTAAATGTCTGGCCGCCATTAATATCTATTGGCGCATTGTTCCATTCTTGGATACCAAACAATGTTGAAGCTGTATCTAACCAATATGTTCCGTCTTCTGGATCTGCTGTTGGAACAGATGACCTTGGTGTTAATGATCCTAAGTCAATTCCTGCTCTAACAACCCAAGCTCTGTTACTTACTCCTAAAAATGAGTATGCTGCTTGTAAACCATATTCATTTAATTCACTACCGTGAATTGGATTATTATTTGCGTCAATTTGAAAAATTGGATCGCCAAATGTTTCTGCCAGGTCACGTTGCGAAGTCATTAAGTAAGGCTTACCAGCATTTTGTGCTAGTGTGCCTGGCGCAGTGCCTGAACCCGAAGCATTTGTTTTATCTTGTGCCGTTGCACAGAAGATAACTGGAACTGTACCTGGTTCAGCGGGTGTGTAGAAACTTTCATCTACTACGCTAACCTGTACACCTGGTGATACTAATGCCATTTTATATTCTCCTATCTGGATGGGTATTCTGTTACATGTATTTAGCACTTGGATCAGAAAATATAGCAGTTATGCCATAGAAAAAGGGACCGAAAAGGTGAGCTAAATACAATATGAGACCATTATGCTTATGTGGACACCGTCCTGCTGCTATAAATTATAAAAAAGGCAACAAAACTTACTATCGTAAACTCTGTGAAAGTTGTTTGCGCAACGGGTTAGGTAATGGAATACCTAAATGGAAACAAGCAGGATATACAAAAAAAGATACTTGCGAAAAATGCGGATTTCAGTCAAGACATCCAGAACAGTTTAATGTATTTCATATTGACGGAAATTTAGAAAACTGTCGACCTAGCAATCTAAAAACTGTGTGTGCTAATTGTCAGCGTCTAGTTCAAAAGGACGGGGTGCGTTGGAAGCAAGGTGACCTAGTCCCCGATTTCTAAAGATAGTACGAACTAGTACATCAACATTCTTTTCTAATCGTTTTAAATCGCCGTTGTTGTCAATTGTGTAATCGCACATCCACTGTTCGATGCTCATTGAGCTAGGATCTTCAGTTGGTAAATGATCTGTACGATCTACCCAAATAGCATAGTCAAAAATTTCTTCGTTTTGCATTGCAAAGAATTCACGCTTGTTACGTAGTCCACAGTATATTTGATTTTGAGCAAACAAGTTACGCCCAAGGCGTGCCAAATCATCTTTACAATAGTCGTGTATCATGTTGTACCACTCTGTACGATGATTGTGTCGATCTGCGTAACACTCTTCTTCGTTAGCGTATCCGTACTTGTCTTTTAAATCGTTGAATATAAAAAGTTCTGAACAGAACTTAGAACTAGACTGAAAACTATAGCCGTATTTTTCTAGCATTTCACAGACGGTATCTTTGCCATGCCTGCCGTGTCCAACAACAAGTAGTTTAGGTAACATAAATTAAATTATCCTTTGCACAATATACTTTACAGTATATAGAATAATTGCGTTTTTGTCAAGTATTTTTTAATTTTTTTGCTTGTCGTTCTGCCCAGGCGGCTTCAAAACCAAGTGTGCTATACTCAGCTCGTTCACAATTACCCCATAATCTAGCCATGTAGGAATCATATGTTTTTTCAATATCTTTTTCGCTCCATGATTTTGGGATAAGGTGACCTTTAACCATCCAGTACAAACGATTTGCTTCTTTGTGTTGAAAGTATGTCATACTGTATTTACAGTATGTTTAGATTATAGCGTTAACATTAACCAATGGTGAAGCCGTATCCTGCGCCGCCAGAAACAGCTTCTTGAACATCTTTTTCAAGTTTTTCTATTTCCTGCATAGCTTCATTTTTTAGTGCATCACCATTAAGTGTTGAACCGCCTTGTGGGCCTGCAATAGTAGCAAACTTACTCCTTGCTTCACCTAGCATATACTTACACGTTGCTAAAGTATAATCTTTAATCCACTGCTGCGCAAGATAATCATTTAATAGTTCACTATCTGGACGGTAGTTATATGCATAAAGCATAAGAGTTTCTTCAGTTCTAGGACGTTGTAGTAACGTTAATTGTTTGTTTGTAGTATTCCATTTAAATTCAATAAAACTACCAAACATACGTCCGACAAGTTCTTGATATTGACTAAAAAGGTCATATGTTGCTAGACCGCCAATATTAGAACTTGATAACAAATATGTATTTGTATATGCTAAATTAAACGGCTCAAACAATGTGCCGCCATCTCCTCCACCGCTGCGTGATCCAATTGATCTACGGAATATTTGACGAACTTCAACAACTTCATTTGGTAAGGTATAAGTGTTTTGATCTTCAACAGTTGGCATAAACAAATAACTTTCTTCTACAGAATTATCCGAACGCTGTCGAAATTTAGAAAGTGCTTTATTTAATGCTGTTTGATAATGTACTGGATCAAGCTCAACGTCAATCATGCCACCGCCGAGCATTGCGTTAACGTAATCAAATACTTCCTGTTTTTGTGTTGTTAAGTCTGCCATAATGATATCTTCTCCGTATTGTATTTATCGATAAATATGTATATGCCAAGATTAAGTTTATACAAACCAGAAAAAAGTAATGATTATGAATTCCTAGACAAACAGATCCAGGAAATGTTTACTGTAGGTGGTACTGATATACATATTCACAAATATATTGGTACTGACGACGGAACAACTGTCAAAGATCATACACAAATACAAGATATGATGTTTCTAGAAAATAGAGACAGAAAATATGATCAAGACATTTATACCATGAGAGGCATTTACAATGTACAAGATATTGATTTTGATCTTAGCCAATTTGGATTGTTTTTAAGTAATGATACATTATTTCTAACAATACATATAAGAAGCAGTGTTAAGACACTTGGCAGAAAAATAATGAGCGGTGATGTAATTGAATTTCCGCATCTAAAAGATGAATATGCTGAAAACGATTATAATGTAGCTCTTAAAAGGTATTATGTTGTAGAAGATGTTAATCGTTCTGCAGAAGGATTTAGTCAAACATGGTATCCACATTTATATCGTGTGAAATTAAAACAAATATACGACGGACAAGAATTTAAAGATATATTAGACTTGCCAGCAAGTGAAGATACACCAGAGGGCAATACACTTCGTGATTTGTTATCTACATATGAAAAAGAAATGCAAATTTCAAACGCAGTAGTTAATGAAGCAACTGAAGAAGTTCAGCAAAGTGGATATGACATTACTAGTTTCTTTACACTACAAACTGACGAAAATGGAAAGACAGAATTAACTAATACACAAGACGCAGATGGCCTTAATGAAATGCAGCCACCTGATAGACCTGGTTATAAAGGTTACTTAGTTGGAACAAGTTTGCCGCCAAACGGAGAAACTGTATTTGGACATGGTATTAGCTTTCCATCAAATCCAGAAGATGATGATTATTTCTTAAGAACTGATTTTATGCCTAATAGATTATTTAAATATAAGAATCAAAGATGGAATAAAGTACAAGATGTACAACGTGCAGATCTATACGGTTCTGATACTACTAATAACCAAAAAGGATCATTTATTAATAACGACGATGCAACTACTACTGTTGCAGGTGAAACGTTTAACGAAAAACAAAGCCTTTCACAAGCACTTAGACCAAAGGCAGATAACTAATGCAACATTTTTATGATCAACAAATAAGAAGGTACCTTACACAAATAATTCGAATGTTTAGTGAATTTGGGTACAAAGACGGAAACAATAATGTAGTTAAGATTCCAATTAGTTACGGAGATTTAACCCGTCAAGTTGCAAACATTATTCGTGATAACAGCGAAAATAAAGTACCAAGTGCTCCAAGAATGGCAGTTTATGTAACTGGCTTAGAAATGGATACTTCTAGATTAGCAGATAGTAGTTATGTAAACAAATTAAACATTAGAGAACGTGCAGTAGATGCTAACGGTGTAGAATATCTCAAAAAAGAAGGTAAAAACTACACTATTGAAAGATTAATGCCTACTCCGTATAAACTTACTGTTAATCTTGATCTTTGGGCAACAAATACAGATCAAAAATTACAAATAATAGAACAAATATTAATGTTGTTTAATCCAAGTTTAGAAATACAAACTACTGACAATTATATTGACTGGACTAGTTTGAGTGTAGTAAACTTAGATAATATTAATTGGAGTTCTAGAAGTATTCCTGTTGGTGTTGACAGTGAAATTGATATTGCAACACTTACATTTAACACACCAATCTTTATTAGTCCTCCAGTTAAGGTTAAAAAATTGGGTGTTATACAAAATATTATTACTGCAATGTTTAGTGAAAATGGATTAGAAGTTAATATTGACGATACTGCTTATGCACAAAGTCTAGTTAAACAATCTGTACTTAATGAAAACAAAGCAGAAGTTCCAGATAAACTTTATGGAAAAAGAGAAGCAATGACTAGCGAAACTACTCTAGTTGCTACTAGCCATAATAACTACGATCTTATTTTTATGAATGATGGTGCTGGCGGCTATTACGCACAGTTACTTGGAAAAGGTGTAGTTGGCGCAGAAACATGGACAGGATACATTAAATCTATACCACAATTATTCCAACCTGATATTACAGAACTAAGGTTACAACGTTCTAATGGTTACGAAATTGTAGGTACAGTATCTATTAATCCTTTAGATCAAACTGTATTAAGTGTTAATATTGACAATGATACATTACCAGATGATACTGTAATTAACGGAACAACTGGAATTGATGCAATCATTGATCCTGTTAAAGGAAATCCTAAATTACTTCCTAATACAAATCCTAGAATATTACTACTTGGAAATGTTGGACATATACACACTGGAGAATTTACTGTGTCTGATAGAACTATCTTATATGATACAAAATATCCATTTAATGAAGTTGTAAATTCAAAAGTTTTTGTTAATGGTACTCAAGTAAATGCTACACATTTTACAGTTGATTCATCGGACGAAACATATCAAATAAAATTTAGTGAATTCTTAAACGAAGGTGACAAAGTCTATTATGAATTATATCTAGATGTAGATGGTCCTGATGCTTGGAAAAATGCAGATGGCACAGACTTTGCAGCTAGTGTAAATGATATTGTTGAATGGGATGGTAGTAAATGGAATGTTATATTTAAAGCTATCAATACTTCTACAGAAACATTTGTTACAAATTTCACCACTAATAAACAATATAAATGGACTGGGTCAGAATGGATTCTTTCGTTTGAAGGAGAATATCCAGATGGCACCTGGAGACTTGCATACTAACATAATTATTAGTATGAGTGATATAGTTTGTAGCGGCGCTTTATTTTATAGTCTAGATACGCAAAGATTTTTATTTTTACATAGATCTAACGGAAAACGTAGTAATAACGTATGGGGTCTTGTTGGCGGCACAAATGAAGGCGCTGAAACTCCTTGGGAAGGGTTAAGACGAGAAATTACTGAGGAAATTGGTGAAGTAGAAATTAAAAAAACTATTCCACTCGAAACCTTTGTATCAAATGACTCTAAATTTCATTTTCATACATACCTGTGTTTAGTAAACACAGAATTTCTTCCTACACTAAACAGTGAACATGATGGGTATTCTTGGTGTAGCTTTGGCATGTGGCCAAAACCTTTACACTATGGACTACAAAATACATTAAACAAAAAAGTTAATCTTAAAAAATTAGAAACAGTATTTGAAGTAATAAATTTACTTGACTAACACTCTGTTTTAATGTATAATTGTAGTATGAAAGTCTTAGTTATTGGCGATATAATCATTGACAAATACATTACAGGAACTTCAACTAGATTGAGTCCTGAAGCACCTGTGCCTGTTGTTAATCAACAAGAAGTATGGGAACAATTAGGCGGCGCTGCACTAGTATATCAAAATTTATTAAGTTTAGGCGTTGATGTAGAATTATTAGATTTGTCATATCCAAAATGTATTAAGACTCGTGTATTATGTGACGGACATTATGTTACACGTATAGACCAAGATCATTTTACTAATGGCCAAGGTGTACTTGAAATAATTTGTGCAAAAGATTTTAGTACATACGATTATGTTATATTAAGTGATTATAATAAAGGTGTATTAGAATACTCAAACAATATTATAGAACACATTAATCAATATGATTGTAAAGTTATTGTAGATCCTAAACGTCATGTTAGTTATTATGACGGTGCTTGGTTAGTTAAACCTAACAAAAAAGAATTTGAAGATTTAGGATTTACAAGTTGGACAGGTAACATAATTATTACTGCTGCAAGTCAACCTACTATTGCAGAAATAGATAAAACATATTATACCGTTGATGTAGAACAAGTTGAAGTTAACGATGTTACTGGAGCCGGTGATTGTTTTTTAGCAGCATTTGTTTATGCGCTTACAAAAGGATACGATTACGAAAGTGCAATTAAACTTGCTGTACAAGGATCAACTGAAAGTGTCAAACATGTAGGCACATACATTCTTAACGAAAAAGATCTAAAGAAGCGTGTAGTTTTTACTAACGGCTGTTTTGATATATTACACAAAGGGCATCTTACACTGCTAAAAGAAGCACGTAGTTTAGGCGATAAACTTGTTGTAGGACTTAATAGCGATGGTAGTGTAAAACGTTTAAAAGGCGAAACTAGGCCATTTAACGATCTTGAAACAAGACGCGAACAGCTAGAACTTATTCCGTATGTAGACGAAGTTGTTGTTTTTCATGAAGACACTCCATATGATTTGATTAAAGAAATAAAGCCAGACTTAATTGTTAAAGGCGGTGACTATACTGTAGAAGAAATTGTAGGACACGATTTAGCACCTGTGCATATTATACCTACAGTAGAAGGTTATAGCACAACTAATATTATAGAGAAAAGCAAATGAAGTACTTAGTAATTGACGATGCATTAGAACACAACGATGCTATAAATTTAAAAAACTTATTTGAATCTGAGGAGATATTTTGGAAGACAGGTCAACCTGTTCCTCAAAAATTTCAAACAGAAGGCACAAGTCTTTACCAATTACAATTTTTTCACACAATTTATAAAAATTTAAATTGGACTACTAGCCCCGAAATAGGTGAAGCAATTATTCCTTTAATTAATAGATGTCACACTTATACATTATTAAGATTAAAAGTTAATTTAACTCCAAGAGCAGATATTTTAACCACACACGGATTTCATATAGATTTAGATCCTCCTCATGATTGTGCATTAACTGCTGTATATTATTTTAACGATAACAATGGATGGACTGAATTTAAAGATGGTACTAAGATTGAAAGTAAGTTTAATAGACTTTTAGTGTTTCCAGCTAAACAAGAACATTCAGGTAGTACACATACTGATGCACTTTCAAGGATTGTAGCAAATATTAATTTTATACCACATCCAGAAAATAAAGAATTTACAGAGTTAACAAAATGAAAATTTTAATTACAGGGTTTGAAGGGTTTATTGGTAAAAATTTAAAATCATTCTTAGATAAAGATCACGAATTATTTGGATATGAATGGGATACAGAGTTTTTGCCTGAAGTAGAAGGTTTTGATTGGGTAATTCATCTTGGTGCAATTAGTGCAACTACAGAACGTGATATAGATAAAGTAATGCTTCAAAACTATGAGTTTTCCAAATGGTTGTTTAATGAATGCAATACTAAGGGTGTAAATTTTCAATATGCATCAAGTGCTAGTGTATATGGATGTAATACAGACTTTACAGAAGATGCTCCTAAACAACCACAGAGTTATTATGCTACAAGCAAATATCTATTTGACAGATGGGTAATGCAACAACAACACAAAGTAATTGTACAAGGATTTCGTTATTTTAATGTATATGGCCCTCATGAAGATCACAAAGGCGACCAAGCAAGTCCTGTGACAAAGTTTTTTAAACAGGCTAAAGAAAACAAAGTTATCAAGTTATTTGAAAATAGTGATAATTACAAACGTGATTTTATATATGTTGGCGATTGTTGTAATATACATCGTTATCTATTAGGCACTAAAGAAACAGGTATTTTTAATATTGGAACAGGTATTGCAACAAGTTTTCAAACTGTTGCAGAATTAGTTGCTAAAAGATATAACGCTAAAATTGAAACTATACCAATGCCAGAAGAACTTAAAGGTCAATATCAAGAATATACTTGTGCAGACATACAAAAATTAAGTAATGTAGTAAATATTAATTTTACAAAATTAGAGGAATTTATCAATGGAAAATAAAACAGAACCTACACGTCTAAGTGGTGCAGTACAAAAAGGCTGGGGTTACGAATTAATTTGGGCAACCAATGATCAATACTGCGGAAAGATTATGTTCTTTAATAAGGCAGGTAATAAAACAAGTATGCACTTTCATAAAGAAAAAGATGAAAGTTGGTTTGTAAACAGCGGAAGTTTTAAAGTTAGATATATTGATACTAAGGATTCAATGCTATATGAAAAAGAATTAAACGAAGGAGATGTTTGGCATAATCCTCCTTTACTACCTCATCAATTAGTAGCAACAAGAGACGAGTCTAGCATTACTGAAGTAAGTACACCAGATAGTGTTGAAGATAATTATCGTATTGGTCCAGGGGATAGTCAGTCAGCGCCAAATGAGTAGTACTAGAATTGCATGGACTGAAGGTTACACAGATACTAGATTAGACACTGAGACCTTCTATAATGAAACTAATATTGCACCAAAATGTGTAATTGGGTTAGACCGTGACGGAGTCATTAACGTTGACCGAGGAACATATACTTGGAGGGTTGAAGATTTTGTTCCTATTGCTGGTAGCTTAGAAGCAATGGCAAAACTTCGAAATTTAGGTCACAAAATGGTTATAATTACAAATCAAGCAGGCATTAATAAAGGACTATATACTCCTGCCGATGTAGAACGTGTACACGAATATATGTTTCAACTATTAGGCGAAGCAGGTTGTAAAAGTATAGATGCACTATTCTACAGCGAAAGTAATTTAAGAAGTGATATATTTGCAAAGCCTAATATTGGAATGTTTAAACGATGCGAAAATGAAGTTAAATATATCAAATTTAAAAACGGATATTTCGTAGGTGATAAAATTTCTGATCTTAAAGCAGCATTTAAAATTGGTGCTAAACCGGTATTAGTACGCACAGGACACGGTGAAGAAACAATAAAAGAACTAAACAAATTTGCAAATCAAAAGATAAAGAAAAAGACTATTATTTTTGATGATTTACTATCTTTTGCAAATTGGATAGAATCTAAATCGTAGCACCAGTTTCTAAAACTATATTAAACGACAAACTAATACGATCAAACTTAGTTCTATTTTCTTTAACACTGTGATCTAGATAGCTAGGCCACATAACTATTCTTCCTTGTTCAGGAAAAAACTCATTTTCGTGTGCATATGTAGATCCAATAGGGTTACATTTTAATGCTTTAAGAGCATTTCTAAAAACTATATTACCATCTTGACCATTTGTTTTAAACCAATATACTCCGCTTATATGATTAGTTCCGTGATCATGTAAATGGGCATGTTGTCCCGGATTAGTTAAGGTTAACCAAGATGTACTAATTGCTGCTCGATAGTTTTCTTTAACATTCATGTGTACCATATAGTTTCCACAATGATGAAGAATAGATTGTTTAACATTTTTTAATTTTTCTGATGTTATTATACATTCTCTAAAATTACCTCTATTTGATAATTGATGCGTATTTGAATTCCAATCAGTATTTTGTCCCCATTTATTTTCTTCGTATAGTTTATCAACTACCGTTTGAAGATCTTGTTGCATACCTTCGTATTCACCGCCTTCTATTTGATGTGTATACAACGGAGTAGGAAATAAACTTATTATTTGACCTTCTACTGGAACTTCAAGATTAGGCTCTATCATTGTGGTCTATCCTTACTATCATTTGAGTTTTAGGAAAATACAAATAGTTAATTCCTGAATTATATAATGTACGCATAGCATCATCAATAGTTTCAACTAACGGCTCTCCACCTAAGTTAAAACTAGTATTAAATAATGCAGGTATTCCTGTTTGTGATTTAAACTCATTAATTAAATTATACCAATGTTCGTTTTGTTCTTTAGTAACAGTTTGTATTCTGCAAGTTCCGTCAACGTGTATTACAGCAGGTATCTTTTCTTCAACACCTGGCTGACAATTTACTGCATACATCATACTAGGTGATTCTTTCATACCGCGCAAATCAAACCATTCATGAACATCATCTTGTAATACTGATGCTGCAAATGGTCTAAAATATTCTCTTTTCTTAATTAAATTAACAAAATCTTTTCCGTCTGGGAATGTTGGGTCAAACATTAAACTTCTGTTACCTAATGCTCTAGGACCGTTTTCGCATCTTTCTTGAAATAATGCTACAATATTTTTTTCTCTAATAATGTTAATAACATCTTTATAGCTAATGTTATTTTCAACAACACCGCCGTACTTATTAGCACAGTTTGTAATTTCTTCCTCAGTAATATTTTGAATAGGACCTAAAAATAAGTTTTCATTTTTTTCTCTAACTCTATTATCTTTAGTAGTTTTATAGTAATGATAAAATGCTGCACCTATTGCTGTACCTGCATCTGTAGAAACAGGTTCAACATATAAATTTGTACCTTCTGGTAAATGTTTTAAATAGAAATAGTTAGCAACACAGTTTAATCCGTAACCTCCACTTACAACTACATTTTTATTTCCAGTTTTTTCAATTGCTTTTAATATTAAATCAAGTACTTTTTGTTGAGTTTCAGTTTGTACATTATATGCCATATTTCTGCGAGACTCTAACAATGTTAAATCTTCGCTTGCTAGTAATTCTTCAATTCGTGCTATTTCATCTTTATCTTCTTCAGATACTCCCATCCATAATTCGTGAGGATTATATTTTCTATCGTGTAACTCTGGATACAATGCTTCATTTACTATAGCACCGTTTGGATATGTTGGTAGTATAATATCTCTATTAGCACTAACATTATCAAATATTTTTGGTGCTTTATTAGGTTGCCCGTATGGAAACAATCCCATAGTCTTTCCAGCTTCAATACTATGCCAACCGCAATATTGAGTTACTGCTTCATATGCTTTGACAATACCTGCTTTGTCGTCAACTATTATTTCCATATTTCCGTCATTTAAATATTCAGTTGCCCAAGGACCATTGCCTCCAAAGTGTTTATATAACTCAGCAAAGTTATCAGGATAAGATGCATAGTATATACTTTCTACTTCCCACATTGTTTGTTGATCGTGTCGTTTAGCAAAAGTACCAGCGCCGTCAACAATAACAACGTTTGCTTCATCAAATCCTGATCTATAAAAGGAACAAGCAGCATGATTTCTGTGATGTTGATCCCAGTACTCAACAACTTGAGGATGGTTCCTACCTTGATTTGGATCAATTAATTTAAGTTTACGTGCTAAAGAAGTATACGGATCTTCAGCAGTATAATCTGTAAGATTTTCGTCAGCGTGTGTATGTGAAATAACTAGATAATCAATTTTGTCAGTATACTCTAATATTTTAATAATACTAGCAAACGGAGTACCGTCATATTTTTGTCTTGTTAATCTTTCTTCTTCAATTGAAAATACAATCTCACCATCTTTTAATAAACAAACACCTGCATTGTGTCCTCTAGCAATTCCTGCTATGTATCCTGTTTTATTCATACAGATTTAACTCCAACTGAACTTTTAATATCTTTAACAATCTGATTAATAGTTTTATCGTCAAGTTTCATTAAGTATTCATTATTTTTTTCAATTCTAATATCATAAGACATTCTAATAGGCGAGTACATTTTTTTGCCTTTTCCGTTATCAATAATTTTCATATGTTTATTATTAGGATATGAAGTATTTTCTGGATATGTACTTCCAATAACAACTGTACTAGGTTTTCCTAGTGCATATGCAAGATGTTGTCCTACTGAATCACATCCTAAAAAATAGTCTGATGAGTTAATAATAGATGCCCATTGCAACAAACTAATTTGTTCTGGAACAATAATCCCTATAGAATTCTGTAATGGAATTTTAATATCTCCCATCATAATAACAGCAAAATCTTTGCTTAACATCTCTATTATTTTTAATAAGTCTTCTACTTCAAATGACCTTCCACTTTCATCAATAATATATTGACCTTCAAGTTTAGCAGCCGATCCAAATGGCTGTATAACTATTGTTTTATCTTTCTTTGTATGTGCTTTTGCTTCTGTAATGAGATTATGTCCTGCTAGGTGATCTATCTTGCTGATAAAAAGATTGTATTCTTTCACAGGAGGAACTTCTTCTGGCGGCGTATCATAGTTAATTAACATGTCAAATGCTTGCACAAGATTTGCTCTTTGAGTAAAGTATGCATTAAGTCTATACGGCTCCGGTGATATTACTTCTCTGTCTTGTAATTTTTCAAAAAGATTTGGATGATCATGAGGATATACATTATGCATAATTGTTTTGTTTAACAAACATAATTCAAGCCATCCTTCAACAATAATCATTGCTGTTGGGTCAACATTTTTTATGTAATGTTCTAGAGCTGGAATAGCGCATAATACTCTACCGGCGCCACCGTTAATAAAGAAGGCTTTTTTCATTAATATTGTATCCTTTTATACTAAGTTTACAATATTTATTATGGCCTGATACTGTAGTCGTAAAAAAAGGCTTGTTGCCAAGCCTTTTTAAACTATTAAGTTTAGCTACAACCGTCTGGTAGTTGATCAAGTGCTGCTTGATCTTCTGCTGTTCTATCTTCAATCCTAATAATATGAACATCAGGATCATCAAAGTCTGGATCTCCTACTTGATCAGGTGGATGGGGGAATCTAATTAGGTGATTAGGAACTATTGCATAGTTTACCGGAATGTCACGTAATTTTTGTCTGTAATCAAGCCACTTCTGTTTCAGTTCAGCTGGCATATCTTCTGAAATTTTTCCGTCACTTTCTGATAATAGCTCGTTTCTTCTTTCTCTTATAAAATCGTCTGATTGTTCCTTAACATACTCTAAAAATTTAAGTGGTGCAGTATAATCCTCTACAATTGATATTTCGTCAAACACCATTATAATGTCAGTCGGATCACTAACAATAGTGTTTGGATCTTCTTCAGGTCCAATTGCTACTTCGTATTCTTTTGGAACCCAATGAGAATGAAGAATCATAATTTTAATATAGTCTTCGTCTGTTTCAGGAATAAATTCTACTCTTTCAATGTTAACAGCAAGTGCTTCAATTGGTGGTTCATCTTCTGGAGCCCATGTCTCCATAATCCTTCCTGTTTCATCATCAAGATATAAAATTAACTTTTCAGGTCCAATATATTCTTGGGTACTAGTTTTATTCAATTCTGATGACGTACCATATAATGTATCAGGAATGGGATATGTTAATATTTTTGGCATAATAATTTACTCCTTAACTATATGATACCTTGACTAAGCCGCCAGCGCCCCAGCTACCCCAACAAGCATTTCTTGATGCAGTAACATGTCCTGGGCCACCGCCTCCTGGAAATACCGAGTGTGCTGAACAGCAAGCTAAGTTGCCTGTACATGCATCTTTACCGCTTACACCGTGTACTGACGAAAATGGTCCAGTTGGCGTACCAGCAACACTAAACATGTGTGAACAGCAACTAACACCTTTATACATTGACCCAGAAGTTCCTCTAAATTCAATGTCGCCGCCAAATGTTGCACTGTTACAATAACAGTTAATCCAGCCTGCGTTGTATTGACCTTTGTTACATTGTGTATTACCTAAATAACAGTTATAACAACCGCTCACTGTGTCAAAGTTTGTTGAACCTCCCATGCCGCCTTGAGCACAGAAGTTACTTAATCCTGATCCTTGTA
>Ga0255782_10000905_pt1 | contig 26314 bp, 43 predicted proteins | sample 101ome_26_FD_179980 | JGI IMG/M metagenome (GOLD analysis project Ga0255782, IMG submission 179980) | Coastal salt marsh microbial communities from the Groves Creek Marsh, Skidaway Island, Georgia - 101408AT metaG (version 2) | ecosystem: Environmental > Aquatic > Marine > Intertidal zone >...
TTTTCGGTTTCCTGCACTAGAAGGAGTGCGGTATAAATAGGCAGAATCATCGTTATTAAAACGAACAGAGTTATCCACCGTATATGGATAAAAGTCACCCCCGCCAACTCCAGCGGCGGCTTGAGCCATTAGTTTGGTGAAGTTACTCATTAGCCAAGTGCTTGGCCTGACGTAAAGCCATACCAAGTAGTCCCCCCGTCAACCGTGGAGAAAACAAACCAATCTACAGCACTTGCAGTAGCGGTAAGTGTGGGAGCCGTAGCAGAAGGCCAATCGACTGCACCGGGCCATGTAACTGTATAGCCTGACGCACTAGCGTCTTGGACTATCCTCAAAGAAAAAGCATAGGCCGTCCCAGTAGTAGGAGGATTGCTAAAGGTAAATGTGGTGTTCTCAGTAAGAGTGTGGCTAAAGACGTTGCCCGTCTCGCAGTCTACCGTAGTGGCATTAGAGGTAGAAGTAACCGCGTTATACGACTCGTTGTAGCTATCAGCTATAAGCTCTGCGCTAACTGTCTGATCTGCGGTGAAGGTGTTTGCTACGTCATTCTTTGTGGTATTAACGTCGTAGGCTTGTACATCTACACCTATTTCTAAACCAAGATTTGTTCTTGATGTTGCCGCACTACCCACGTCGGACAGGTTGTTTGCCGCTAGAAGAGCGTTAGCTACTGAGAATGTTTCGTATGCGATTGTCTCAATCAAATCACCTGCCGCCGCACCGGAAGCCAACACGATGCTTGTGCCGTTAGTTGCTGTAACGTCAGTGCCAACAATCAGTTTGACACCATTCATATAGACATCAATGTAGCCTACGGTATAAGCAACAGTGAATGTGGTCTGTGCGGCTGTGGCTGTGAAGTTAGTCCTAGTGTAAGCGTACTGAACGCTTTCAACAGTAAATGTGTCGTAAGCAATGATTTCTATCAGATCACCAGACGCGGCACCCGAAGCAAGAACCACGGTATTACCATCAGTAGCAGTAAAGTCAGCACTAGCGAGCTTCACGCCATTCATAAATACATCTATGTACCCAACAGAGTATCCACTAGACGTAGTAAACGTAGTCTGGCTTGCAGTAGCAGTAAAGCTATCTCTAGTCTGCGTAGCCTGTGGGACAGGCTGATTTCCTATGTATGACATGATTTACTCGCTATGTCGTATATGTTCCTGAAGATTTGTAAACCAATATTTTGTAATCCCCTTCTGTATAAACATCTGGCGAACCAGTAGTTGTTCCTGTATAGCTGTCTGTATGGATTTTTAATATACATACTCCTGACCCGCCAGCTGGCGCAGTACCGCCACCGGCTAAAGACCTATTAGAAAGACCACCCGCACCACCGCCTGTATTAGCAGGTGAATTAGAAACTGCACCTTCGTAATATCCTTTACCATTTGTACCGCCCCCAAGACCGCCCGTACCAGAAGTGTAAGTCCATCCACCGCCCCCGCCTCCACCGCCAAAGTAAAGGTTCCCTCCACTAACTTGCCCAATAGATGATGTTGAAGCATTTGTCGTGTTTATAATGGTAGTTGTTACACCTCTACCACCGTAACCACACGCTGAACTAGAAGCATTTCCTCCTGCCTGACCACAGCCTCCACCTCCCCCTGAAACCTCTATACCAGTTCCGGTAGAGCTTCCACCCCCATAACCCTGCGAACCTGAACCGCCATACTTATATGTACTACAATTAGAAGCGGCTCCACCGCCACCGCAACCACCATCTGCTCCGAGTGAAACATTGGTACAATAAGCGTATTGACCACCACCGCCATATCCACCGCCCAATGCGGTTGCAGTAATAGCCCCTGTTAGTGTGGTGTTATTACCATTGTTAGAATCTGCCGAACCTGCACCTATGGTTATTGTAAGTGTTTGTCCTGCTTCTTCATCTACAGAGGTTGCTGTGAGGTATCCACCTGCACCACCGCCACCAAAACCGTCACCGTTAATTCCACCTCTGTTTCCTGCGCCACCTGCAATTATGAAATACTCAATATCATAAGGAGGACGGCTGGCAGTAGCAGTAATACCTGAAGCTATAGCAAGAAGTCCTGACATTAGCTAACCGCTCCAGCTATGGCACAGACTGTGCCTGATATAAAAAAGATAGTGCATAAACCACGAGTTGCTAGTGTTACGCTTGCTACGTCTGTGTCTGTGCCTGATATATAGGCTGTTGTAATGGAACAAGTTATTGTGACATCGCCGGTAGTGTTATTAAAAACATTGACCACATCACCCTCTGAGAAGGTAGCATCAGGTATCGTTATCGACCCACCTGTACCAACTTGGACATACTTGCCTGTATCTGAAGTGGTCAAAGTGTAACTACCTGTCTGCGTACCAACAGCAGGGACAGTATAGAGGGTATCAAGCTGGGTTTGTATTGCGCTTGTTACGCCATCCGTGTAGTTAAGCTCTGCGGTTGTAGCTGTACATCCGTCTAATATATTTAGCTCTGCGGTTGTAGCTGTACATCCATCTAAGGTGTTTAACTCTGTAGCGGTGCTTAACAAACCACCCGATACATTTGCAAAATCTCTTGTGATCGTCATCTTATATTACCTATGGTTCCATTGCGGGTTGTTCCCACTGCTGGGTGTCTTCGTTCCAGAGATACATATTACCATCATCTGGGTAAGCTACAGGGGCTTCCCAAATACAGCTTGTTTCGTTTAGCGTCCAACTTGGGTACGGCTGTGGTGCAATAAAAGCATCTCTATCGGAGTCGTATGTAAAACCAATACCAGCGTAGTTCTTTCTCAGTGCTACACCATCATCAGGTGTCCAACTGTTTGGGGCATAATGAACGCCACCTCTAGTGTTGTAGGAAGTCTGCACCCATGTGCCTTCCTGTGTGTCTACAAATTCCTGTTCTGCAACAATAACCTGCGTAACAGTCCCGTTTTCTACTTTTGCAAAATGTGTCATTGATATTTATACCTTATGATTACTACACCTGAACCGCCTGCGCCGCCAATAGCATACGCGCCACCGCCACCACCTCCACGGTTTGCAGTTCCAGAGCCGCCGTTACCGGGGTAACCAGAGGGTGTTCCTGCTCCACTTCCGCTAGTTCCGGCGGTTGCTCCATAAGCATTTCCACTTCCTCCTGCTCCAGAACCGTATACTACGCCGTCACTCCATGTGTTACCTTGACCACCACTACCAGAAGTACTAAAAGAACCAGTAGTTCCCGCCGCATTAGCGCCACCACCACCACCAGAAAGATAATACGGCCCTTCTGTGCCGGTTCCGCCATTGTTTCCTTGGCCTACAGTTCCAGTACCACCAGCGCCACTCCTAACACCGCCAGCGCCTGACCCTCCGTTACCTCCAGCCGTGGTTCCTTCATTTCCTCCCCTGCCTCCGCCTATTGCCGTTTCAGAGTTAAAAGATGAATCCCCTCCTTGGACACCTACTGAAGTATTATTATTAGCACCAGTACCACCAGCACCTACAGTTACACTATACCCAGTTGCAGTAACGATTTGATTTGTAGATGAAATGTAGCCCCCACCTCCGCCGCCGCTTCCGGCAGTATTACTACCTCCAGAGCCACCTCCGCCACCCCCGGCAACTACAAGATAATCCACATACCCTGCATTTATAACAGTAAAGGTGCCAGAAGTTGTAAATGTATGGTATTTGTAGTCTCCGACAGTAGTTATTGTCCCACCAGTAGCCGTAACAAAACTTTTCCATTCACCGCGATCTAGTTTTATGACGACATCGTATAGACCAAAAACTCCGCGATTAGTTATATTAGCTGGGCCTACTACGCCACCGTTACCCCTTCTAGGCATCGTCTAATTCCTCGTAAGAAATCACGATTTCTAAATCTCCAGTAGCACTGGCTCCGGCCTCTATCTGATCCGATTCTTCTAAATAAATAGGGTAATCCTTGCCTAAAACAACCAAAGTTGCATCCGCCGCAACAGATATAGTTGAAGCAAGCGCATACCGAGTTGCCGCGCTAGAGTCATAAAAGTAAACCGTAGTATCTGCGGCTGAAGTACCGTCAATATTGGCAACAATAATACTGTTTATTTTCAATACTTTATCTGCGGGGCAAGTCAAAATATCAGTAGTCGTAGTGGTACCTAGAGCCGCCCCCATCGTCTTGCCGTATATACTTGTTACATTTACTAAATTTGGAGCCGCCATTTTAACCTCCGAAAATCATGGACATAGCGATAGCCTTGCCTGTAGTGGCCTTGGTATCTAGTTGAGTCTGCACATTACTTGTCACGCCATCGCTATAGTTTAGCTCTGTTGCAGTAGCTGTAATCCCTAAATTTGTTATAGCCGTAGCCGCACTGTCAAGGTCACTCAGGTTATTTGCCGGAGTGAGGCCATCTACTAACGCTACGCTTCTACCTTTACCAAAATATCCAGCCATTAGGTCTGCTCCAGAACGCTCACAATCGCGTCAATCGCTGATGCTGTATCTGATGTCACCACAATAGTATCTGTGGTTTCTGCAATAATCTTACCGTCCAAGGCACTCAATGCTGATCCCGCAGGGACAGGGGCATCTTTTACTATGTAAGTTGAACCAAGCTGTACATCGACAGTTACGCTACTTGCAGTCCGGTTAGCCATATTAAGGCCAATAACAACAGAAGTTGTACTACCCGGCACTGTGTACACCGTAGTGGGAGAAGTCCCTATTGACGTAGATGTGTAGTTTTTAAAAGTATTTGCCATGATAATTACCCTAATGCGATAGCTAAAGCCAACGCCGTATCTTCTGTTGCTTTTGTGTCTATTTGTGCTTGCGTATTAGAAACTGCCATTGCATCTACAACAGCGGCAGAAGCTCCAGCACCATCAAAATATATAGTCTTATTTTGTCCATTCGCTATAGTAACATTAGCCCCCGAACCTTGACTTATATTAATGCTCTGAGAGCCTGTAGTGGCGTTTTCTACCCACATCAAACGGCTGATTGTGTTTGGGCCAATAGTGAGTGTACGAGTTGCTGTAAGGGTCGCACTGGAGGTTACTTTCAGGTATATAGCACGAGCAGGGTCAGAGGAACCGTCGGCTATAGTAGTGGTCGCATCTGCGTCAGAAGCAAACCCGTCTTGAGTAGAATAACTAAGAGACTCTGCAATAAGCTCTAGGTTGGTGTTGGATACAGTACCCCAGCTACCAATTTCATCGCCTGTAGTTAGCTCTGTTAAGCGTAAATCATTATCGTAAGTAGCCATAATTTGTCTCGTTTATGCTGTGTAACTACCAGAACTTGTCCATCTTATAATCGTGTAAGAGCCACTTGTTGTAACGGTAGGAGAGCCGGTAACTGTACCACTATAATCGGAAGTTAATACTCTAATGTACACTACTCCGCTACCACCTGCCGCGCCATCTTCATAGCTACTACCGTAAGCACCACCACCGCCGCCACCGCCAGTGTTAGTTGTACCGGCAACTGCCGCAGAAGAACTACCAGTAGCCCCTGCACCACCACCTCCTGAACCACCCGAGCCACCAGAAGAAGTACCGCCGCCGCCACCGCCACCGGCCTTATCACCATAAGTAGGTACTCCAGCAGGCCAAGTGTAACCTGCTCCACCAGAGCCGCCAGAGCCGCTAGAGCCGCTAGACCCCACACCACCTCTACCACCGCCACCACCGCCAGAGCCGCTAGACCCACCAACAGCCGCGTTAGCACCACCGTTATTACCCTGACCAGCCGCTACTCCACTCGTTGCGCCCTTACCCCCAGCAAGTGATGTACCATCGGGGTCTGCCGCACCACTACCCGAACCGTAGGCTTGGTTAGCGGTAGTTGGGCCACCTACACCAAAAGCAAATTGATCGACCGGATCTGCCGCACCGCCGCCATATCCACCGTATCCGGTTGCAACAGAGGATAATGTAGAGTTTGAACCTTGACCCCCGCGAAAAGACGAACCAGCACTACCGCCCGCCCCTATCGTAACGGAATAAGTATCGCCTATAGTAAGTGTACTTGACCCTATCTGCATACCACCTGCGCCACCACCGCCACCGCATCCAGTGTTGGAAATGTAGTTGCCTCCGCCGCCACCGCCACCAGCGATAACAGAATACTCAGCACCGTAAGCGGTTTTTTCTCCGGTTCCCCCTAATATGGCTAAATGGATACCACTCATTAGCTGACGTTACCTGTAATTGCGCAGACTGTACCAGATATAAACAAAATCGTTGCTACGCCTCTAGTGGCTAAAGTGACACTAGATACGTCTGCATCTGCGCCAGCGATATATGCCGTACTTATTGAACAAGTTATGGTTACATTGCCCGTAGTATTGTTAAAGATGCTTATAGCGTCACCTTCTGAAAAAATGGCATCCGGAATAGTAATTGAACCACCGCTCTGTACCTGCACATACTGGCCTACATCAGAAGTCGTAAGGGTATAGCTGGTTGTTTTAGTGCCAACTGGAGGGATTGCTCGTACACTGCCCTCTTGATCTGCCAGCGTGGTAAAAGTTCCTGCCGCCGCCGAGGACCCACCGATAACCGCGCCATCTACTGTACCGCCGTTAATATCGGCTGTAGTAACGGTTCCTAAATCAGAGATTGTTGCCCCGCTAAAATTACCTGTACTAGTAACAGTAAGGTCTGCATACGACGCTGACGTTGTTGCTAGGGAGAGAGTTGTGGTTATGTCTACCACTGCCGCACTGCCTCCGGCACCGTCTAAATAAAGAAGCTTTGAATCTCCATTTTCAATAGTTACTGTGCTACCACCACCTTGAGCTATAGATATACTCTGAAAGCCTGTAGTAGCGTTCTCAATAAACATAACCCTAGACACCGTATTTGGAGCTATAGTCAAGGTTCTTGTAGCGGTTAAGGTGGCACTAGAGGTGACCTTAAAATACATGGCTCTAGCCGGGTCGGCTATTCCATCCCCTATGGTAGTAGTTGAATTAGCGTCGGTAGAAAAACCGTCTTGTGTGTCGTAGCCTAGCGCATCTGCTATAAGTTCTAGATTAGTATTGGTGCTAGTTCCCCAAGTACCGTCTTCTGCACCTGTGGCAATTTCTTTAAGTCGTAAATTGTTTACATAAGTAGCCATTCTTTTTTACCTCAAACCATTGTATGGCCTTCTGCCGCAGGGACGCTTGTTGCGTATATTTTCATGTTTTTTTGCAAATTCAAGGGTTGTCCGCAGTCTGAGCAGGTATCCGCCTCAAGCTCCGATTCGTCTAAATCAAACCCACAGTTAGCACACAGTATCTCAACTTCATGTTTTGGATCTATGCCAATATCTAAATTAGTCGCTTCTGTAAGCGTCCTCATGCCGCTATCTCCGTCCATATGTCTGAGCCACTGGGTGTTACCTCTACCCAAGTTGGCGTTTGGTCTGGAATTATGTTACCCCAAACAAGAACTGTATTTAGTTGTCCAGTTGCCTCTACGCCTGTTGGGAAGACAGTTGCACCTAGTTCTAGCGATACATCGCCAACCGCCCCGTTAGCCGCAACCCCCGTAACAAAGACATAGGTTACAGTTACTACACTAGCCGTACCTAATGCGCTAGTTCCGGCAACGCCTGTAACGCTTATATTAACGTCCGTGGTAACAGATGGTGTGCCTAAGCCAGCAGTAGCTTCAACTCCCGTGACGTTAGCATTAGCATCACCCGTAACAGTAACATTACCCGCTGTTTCGTTGATTATATCGGTAGAACCATTGGTACCGTCAAAATGCAGTAGTGCTGTAGTGTCTCTGTCTACTTCGTACTCTGCAACCGGCTCTGTGAAGGATGTGCCTTCATAACGAGCTACAGATGAAAGTCGTACCTCATCAATATACCCGTTAAAATCACCAAAGCCATTTTTACCAATAGCAAAAACGCCATCATCTGAGCGGTTTGCAGTAGAACTTGAAGCCTCTAGCACACCGTTTATGTAAAGCCTGTGAACATTCCCTTCTCTTTCAACAGAGATCATAGTCCAGACGTTCGCGGAAATTCTGGTACTAGATAAGAAGAGTGTTGTTGACCCTGCAACAGTACCTTGAACCTGATCTCCGATCAAATACACATTCAGCAGTGAGCTTGTACCTGACTGCCACAAGCCTTTGTAGCCTGTAACACTTGTCGGACGAATCCACATATCTACTGTGAAATCGCCAGAACTTAGGTCAATGTTTTCGTCAGACGTTACAAAGTCATCTGTGCCATCAAGCAGTAGTGAAGCTGAACCAAACTTAGCTTGGGCAGTTGAAAGTTGAGCATCACCATCTGCGGTAAATTCAGAACCGTTATTTAGTGTTGAAGCCTCTGCGGAAACCCCAGTCGGGAATACATTTGCGTTGGCTATAACCGATGGAGTCCCAAGCTCTGCTGTAGCGGCTTGGCCTAGAACATCTATATTGCCGTCAGCATTAGCAACTACGTTGCCTAACGTTGTAGTGCCCTGAACCCCTGTAAGGCTGACTGAAACGCCAGTGGTTACGGATTCTTCACCAAGAGACGTAGTGAGTTCAAAGGTGCCGTAGCTACCTTCACCCCACGGGCCAAAACCCCACGGGCCTCGACCCCAACCCTCAAATACGACTCTTACGTCAGCCATATTAGGCTATCCGTATAATTGCGTTAGACGCATCCGCTGTTGGGAACACAATAGTAAAGTCACCGGCAGAGGATGATTTGTCCGAACCAAAATCCAGTACCGCAACAGACTTATCAGACTGAGTGCTGTTGTAGATCAACGCGCCCCTAGCTGTAATAGTCGATGTAGACCAAGTGGTATCGTTAAAATCAAGATACGCTGTTGTACCAGAGCTAGTAGGAGCTACCGTAGTTAGTGTGTTACCACCTGCGGTATAGCCTGTTCCAGACGTTTCATTAGTCGTGCTGTACGCGGTTGTAGTTGAGTCTAAAGTAGCAGAGCTAGTGAACAGGGCAATTTTCATTGTATCCGCTGTTGTACCAGCACGAGCCACTGTGGTTCCAAAGGCGTGAATGCCGTTAAGCAATTCAACCTTGAAAGAAGTACACATTGCTTGTGTGATTGCCATGATTATTACCTCATAGTTTGCTAATAATTCGAGCCAAGTCAGCGTGGCCCTGTTTTGCTAACTCGGCACAAATAGTAGTCCTATCTGAGCGAATCGCCTCTTTCATATAGAAAATTATTAATTCTCTTATATGATCCTTAAACACCATAGCTTGAGCCTTGACCATTGGGTCTGCTGTTTCGCTAATAGAAATCAATTTTTCTATAGCTCGTTCTGCAAGCTCTTCGGGTGTATGACCACGGTTTTTCGTGGCAAAAACTTTTACATCTATGGTTTCACTTGTATCTGCGCTAATTCCATTTATCATAACTAAGCTTTATCCCTTATTATTAAGCCCGTTCTATAAGCATCCGTAACTTCTTTAGCTTCACCAAAGTTCTTCAACGCAATTACCGCTTCGGTAAATCGTTTATCGTAATCTTGCATGATATCGGGCTCACCTTTCATATAAGTGTAAGCTTCAATAAGCGCACCATACAGCAACGACACCTCCGCATTAGTGCTTAACCATGTAGTGCCGCTATCGGCACCTGCAGTCAAACTAGCGGGTCTGTAAAAATAATGTAACTCGACGGCGTAACTACTATCTGGCGTGGGACCAATTATAAAATTATCCACGTCAAATAAAGCGTAATATCTGGGGGACCCTGTCGTTGCCGGATTAGGTGTAAACTCTTGTATAAAGTTAACATCCTTGTACTCTAAAAAGATTTTATCTGAGCTACCGTCCGTAAAAGACAAAGAAAAAGGAGCTAGATAATCACTTGGTGCCGCTAAATATTTATTAGAAGCGGTCAGATTTGCTGTGGCATTTTTACGAAACAAGGTTAATTGAACATTTTTCAGAATGCGCTCTTCAGCGTTCCGTATAAAAATAGGAAGATTGTTTACAAAACTAGTCTCTGTGTTCTGAGTATAGTCTTGGATTGCACTTTTTAGTTCCGCGTATGTAAAACTCATGTTGTTGTCACCGTAACTGTACCAACCTGCGCAAAAGCGGTAACTGGTTTTAATTGTGGGTTTTCTACCAAAGGAACTCCTACATATACATCTATTGGCTCAACCCTATCCGGTCTTGGATTAAGCAATGCCTGCGGATCTACAACTTTGCGCCTTGGATTAAGCTGTGGTTGTTTTGGCTCATACTCGTCTTTACCGACTAAAAACCCGGTCCATTCCTTTTTCATATCGTTTAAACGATAGCGGAACCCCGACCTATCGGATATACCATATGCAAATTTTCCGGAGGAATATTTAGCCATTACAAATCTCTAGAATAAGCTAGTGTAGGCACAAGGTTAGTGGACGCTCTGTCCCTATCCTCAGTAATTGCTCTTTCCATTTCTTCTTCGTATAACTGTTTTAGCAAAACAATTCTGTCAGGAGCTTTCTTGATAGAAATGTAATACGCCAAACCAGCGGCTAAGGCCGGGTAAAACCTAAACGGTAACTCGACTGTGTTAACAGGAGTGTCCGCATCATCTAACCTAACTAATCTATCAAATACGACTTGATCGGTACTATTATCCGGAGTAGGCCAAACTTTCAATACAGGAGATATTTGCCTATCTAGAAAAAACTGTGAAGGTCTACCCTGTGTGCTTTTAGTAGGAATATTTAAATAATCATCCCGACTAAGCCTTTCTAGCCCGTAATCCGTATTACTTCTGCGTAAAACCAAAGAAAGTATATCAATCGTATCTGCATCCAAAGTATAAGAAGACGTGCCTTGAACCATATTTACGGTAGTTTGCGTAATAGTCCACTGATTCAAACCCCTGTTTGCCCAATCAGCAAACAGAAGATTCATAGATCTTTTTGCGGTTTTTAGATCATAACCAGTGCGCATTTCTTTGCCGCACCGCTCAAAAGCTTCTTCTATGTAGTCCGCAACATCTAACTCAAAGTTTTTGGAGCCTGAGACAGCCATTTACTTACCCTTTTTGACCATGCCACCGCCGCGTAGTTTAACGCCGCGACCTTTTAATATGTCTTTTTTGGTAACTTTACCGTCACCGGTCAGGTCCGGAAAAGATTTAGACTTGCTTGCCGCACCGCCTTTATTCATCTTCTGAACCATGCCACCGCCACGCATCTTCTTAACCGGGGAAGCATTTTTTACTTTTGCTTTTCCAATATTAGAAGAAGCTTGCATCTTTCTAGGACTCATCGCCATTGCTTAGTCTCCTATGTAATTCGTTACGTTTTTCGTAAATCTCAGCGGCATCATAGCTACCAAAATAATTATCGTAATAGCCTAATTTAGCTATTTTTTGTGCGGCTTCTTGGACCTTAGTTAATCGCTGAATAAATATCATGGCATATTCGGTATCAACTATAGGATCAAAACTGCCGTCATCTATTAGCTCGTTTGGGTCCTGAAACGGGTGAAAACCCATCAACCATGCGTCTCTGTTAATAAAAAAACCGTTCGCAATGGCTTCATTTAAACCGTCTAAGTATTCATGGAAATCATCAGGATTAGGCTGAAAAGCCGTGTCCACAACAATCACCAAATCTACCGCATCATCCCATGTCGATATGACCTGACAGATGTCTTGATAATTATCCGGTTCATGCTTAAAAATAACCGAAACCTTATCATCCTTCCATGCTTTTTTTGCATACGGGCATGGAGGCAACCCGTTGAATTCTTTACTCTTTTTCTCAAGAGCGTATTTTGACCAAGCTTTTATTTCGCTTATTATTTCCTTTTCTTGGCCAACTAAAAACTGGTGCATACCTAAGTATATTGAGTCCGTTTACGGCGATTAGACAACACTGCGCCACAACCTTTATTTAACTTAGATACCGGCCCACCGTTCGCGGCCCGCATCACCTTTGCGGCTTTAGTATTGGCCACAAATTGCTTACCCTTAGAGCCTTCTTTCTTTTTCTTTCTTGCCGTAGAAGCCCGTTGAGACTTACTCAAACTATTGGCTTTGGCTCGTGGCAAACAGCGGTCAGGGTTCTTCTTGTTCTTCGATGTGCCGCATTCACCTGCAACATTGCCAGAACTGTCTATTCGGACCCAATCTTCGTTTAGCCACTTTTTAAGCTCACCAGCCATTTACTTCTTTTTCCTCTTAGACCCTTTGGCATAATTAGGGTCCTTGCAATACTTAGAAGCGGCTAAATTAGCGTAAGCACTTGGATACTTGTCAAAAGTTCGTTTAGCCCATGCTTTACCCGCGGCGCAAATCTTATTTGATTTTGCTTCGCCGCCCTTGGCCATCTTTACAACGGTGCCTTGTTTAACTCGAGCTACCATTTTTTACAACTCCAGTATCTAGCACTAAACTTGTCTTTAGCCGTATCGCAATTGTGCCTAGCTCTGAAACTTTTTCTTCTGGCGGGCTGATCCTTCTTTATAGTCATGTTCGGATCGCCAAACCGTACTAGCTTAATGTCCTCACCTTTTTTAGCTAATACAGCAAATTTTTTATTTTTGCCCGGAGTTCTTTTAGGTTTATTAAAACCAGCAAAAGTCTCCCCTCTATATTTAATTTTTCCCGAAGGAGTTCTGGTAACATCTTTGGCAGAGCTCATTACAACTCATCCCCATTTTTTATATAAGTTATATCGATCGTCGCAGAAGCTGTAATTGTGCCGCCCGCAGAATCAGCCTCTGCGCGGACTTCAATATCTGTTTTTTCGGAAAAAGCAATTGGGTTCCAATACGGAATACTGGTTGAGTTATTGGCTAAGGTCACCCGGTCCTTAACATTAAATACACCACCGTCAGGTCTTGCCACCAACGTAAAGATAGCAAACTTGCCAGCAGAGGAGGAGGCTGAAACATCTTTTTGGTGAAGATACGCAGTGTAACCTCTTGGAACAGTCCAGAGACACATGAGGGTTTGGTTGTCACCAATGGAAACTGTGGCATATTTATTTGTTGGAACACCGCCCGAAGGCGTTGCTTCTGTACCTACATACAAGACGCCTGCATTAGCTCCGCCAGATCCGGCAGTGTTTACAACAATACGATTGACGCGATACCAGTTCAAAGCACCGTTTAACTGAACCCCTGTTTGACCGTTTAGCGAAACAGTTTCACTTATTTGGTCAAAATTTGCGTCTAACCCAGACACAGTGGCCGTTCTAGCTCCTGTCCCCGCAGAGGTGTCCGCGGTGGAACTGCTAGAAATATACATGGTGGAAGCGGCTGTAGGATAAACATATAAGCCGCCTTGTGACCAAACAGTCTCGTTTGAATTCGCAATACTTGGATTATAGCCAAATTTGTGAACAAACTCGTGATATGCAATTTGACCACGTGAAACCTGTAACTCAAAAGGTTCCGAAGTTCCTATTCTGGTTATGGACGAGACTTCACGTGACATAGTCTTACCCTAGCTATAGAAAATAGTTAATGCCGTTACATTTGTCGCGGCACTTACATAAACATCGTCGGTAAATAACAGACCTTCGTCTGGAATATTTACAGAGTGAGTAGAGGACTGTACAAAGTCTAAATCGACTACCGTAGAGCCCCCGTTTCCGTCTGTAAACGTTAATCTACCGGCACCGGCTCCTACAAGAACCTGCACCTGACGTAACCGAGCACGACCTACTGAGGCCGCGCCCGTTCCTGTCAGACGCTTTGCTTTAACGTCTGAGTTAGCCATTACTTAGCTCCTGTTTTTTTAGCGGCCTTTTTAGGCGCAGTTTTTTTCACAGGCTTTTTAGCCCCTGACTTGTTGTTGAGCTTTCCCATCATAACCCCCTATTAAACAGCGGCTGAGAACGGTGTAGCTTCTGTGCCGGTAGCGGCTTGACGAATGACCACAGAAAATTTACCGGAATAAACGTCCTGAAGTTCAATTTGGCCGCCAAGAATACCGCCTGTGGTCGAACCATCAAGCGTAATCGTGTCAGAAGCCGCCACAGTTTCAAAGATAGAAGCGGTGTTGCCGCCATCGTTTGCAACGATAGCTACACCAGCCATGGTGTCATCAGAGCTTGCTACCTGAATAATATAATCATTCGAGGTTACAGTGGTTTTTACAAAAAACTTGTAGATATTACCTGTTCCTGTAGCCGCAGGAAGAGTAACAGTAGCCCCACTAGCAACGTCCAGAAGCATTGTGCGACCAGCGTGGTTAGCAGAAGTGAGAGTTACGTCAGCGTCTACAGTTACGAGAGAGCCGGAACCATTAATGAAGCCATTAGTGCTTGTTACCGGACCTGAAAAAGTGGTTGAAGCCATTAGAATTACCTCTTGCACAAGGTTTGGTTTCGTAGTCTGTGCAACGTCAGGCGGGCAAGAACCTGTCTACGAAACTAATTGGTGCCCAAATTTAACTATACCCCAAAAAAGAAAAGGCGGCAAACGCCGCCTTTCCCCATCTCAGATAAGAGATTACGCGGCTCCGGGAGTACCGAAAACGGCTCTCCAATCAGATACACCAAAGGAGTACCTTTCACGAGCCTTGAAGCGCATATTGCCGGTGTCAAAGTCACCTTCCATTGCAGTCTTAATAGGAGTGCGCTGGAAGAGTTTGAAACCATTAGGAGCGTCTGTCTTTATGAAGTACGCATCAGTGTCAGTCAAGAAATGATTGACCACTGCGCCGTCTGGGATCATTCCCATGGACTTCATAGCGTTCAGATCGTTGTCTGCAGTGCCGGGACGCAGGTTGGAGTTGATAACCCTTTCTGCAATAAACTGCAGTTCTTTTGGAATTATCAGCTTCATGCCGCGTACAGCAATCTTCAGACCACGCTCATCAGTCAAACTAGCAATGTCAATCAGCATCTGCTCAAGAGAAGTCTCATTGAGGTCAGCGGCAGTTGACAGCTGGTTACGCTGGTTTCCGCTCAACGAAGGGTGAGCAGATGAACACAGAGCGGCTCCATCACCAACTGGGTAGTTGGTATCAAAAGCATTGTTAAGTACAGAAGCGGCCTTAACCTGCTTAGTCTGAGACATTGAACGTGCCAGAGCACGTGTGTAACGTCCCGCCAAACGGTCGTAGAGGTTATCCTCAACAGCTTCTTCCGTGATGCTAAACGCAAGAGAGATAGTCTCGTGCGTGTAACGAGCAGTGTAAGTTTCCTGCGCGTCGTCATAAGTAATGGCTCCACCCTCGGATTTAACCGGAGCAGATCCAAAACCAGACAGCATCTGTTCTTCCTCAAACGCACGATCAGAGGACTCTTCGTCGAAAATTTCGGCGTGTTCTCTATCGTAACGATCGTATTCCATCCCGAACAAGGCATTTAGTCCGGGTTCTAGCTCTTTCGCTAATTGAGCGCGAGAAATAGCCATGGTTAAACCCCCTTAAATGCCGGTGGAATCCGCAGTGGTCTGAGAATCAAACCTGCGAGTTCCAGCGTTGAAATGTGCGTTCAGACGTACCATCAGCGGTATACCTGCGGCGGTATAATCGCTGTTAGAAGCATCGTCCATAATCCCAACAATGCGCAAAGGCAGAGTTGCTGTAGTGTTTACAGAAGAAACGGACAGTGCTCCACTTGCTACGCCAGTATTGGACGAACCACTACGGGCAGACGTACCGAGAGATGCATTTGCAAACACAGTTGCAAGTGCAGTAGCGCGGTCTGTCAATGAAGCGTCTGAAGCTACTTTAAAGAGTTGATTTGGGTTGTCAGCCACATACGCCTTTACAGGGTAGTTTGTGTCTACGCTGACTGAACCCGAACCGGGCCAATAGTTAAGCCAAACCGGTTTCTTTTGAACCGAATCATGGTATTCGACACCCATCAGAACACCCAATGCCTGAGTAGTACCACCGGCAGTATCGCCAGCCTGATCAATTACTCCAGCCGCCAAAGGAACGACTATGGAATACTGATAAATAGCATTGGTGTTGTTAGAGGCAATTTCATACTGGGTAACACCAGTAGTGTTTGCACCGCTACCAACTAGCCCGATAGGACGAAGACCGTAGGCAGTTGATTGATTTGCCATGAGGAATTCTCCTTCCTATAGGGTGACCTACTGTTTACGTGGGCCACCAAAAGTTACACGAGATTGACGATCAGGTTTAGTAATCGTCATTGTATTATGAGCATTTTCTCGCATCATATCCTGATCAACGGCTTCCATTAGATCTTGGCTCTTTTCACGGAAATACTGCGTCCGCTCTGCAACCGTTTCTACTGGAAGTCTTGCGAGAATCAAACCTCCAACGCCAAAAACACCTTCAAATCTACCTGAATCAATCACCGGAGCTTCAAAATCAGGATATTCGTCAGCGCGAACTAACTCATAACCTTCTCTCATTCGAGCAGAAATGTTTTTACGGTCATCAAAACCGCGCACTTCAGCCCTTATCCAACGGTGTATGTACCCTTCGGGTGCAGGTGGTGCATCTAACGCAGAGGGGGGAGCCCAAGGCTTACGCCTTTGCTCTTTCTCCCTAGAATTTTTTGCGCGAGGAGAACGATCAATACCCTCAAATCCTGTTTGTTCAGTTTTCTTGGTCATTTTCGTCTCCTATTTAACGTATTTCGCGTATTCTTCAAGTGGCACACCTAATTTCTTTGCTATTGCAACTTGGCTTGGTGTGAGTTTCCGTGTGCGTCCAGATCTCGCTGAAGAGCGAGAGCCACCAGCTACGTTTTGGACGGGTTTTTTAGCCGTAGCAGTGGAATTTTCATTCGTAAACTTGTGAGGGAACTCAGTTCGCATACGAGTATCAAGCTCACTATAATACTCATCGCTCTTGGGGTCAAACTGTTCATCTTCTACAAGTTTCTTGTGTATACCAAACGCGGCAAAGGTCATAGCCTCGTCTTGACCAAACCATGAGTTTTTAGAAGCCCAATCCTCGGCCTTCGGGTCTGGTCTGCGCGGTTGAGGCGGTTCTGCAGGCGGCGGCTGTTGTTTTTCATACGCCGACCTAGCTTCTTGAGCTCTTTTAGCTTCATTATACCTATCCGCGGCCACAGCAAGTTCCGTAAGTCTTTTCTGCGCGGCTACAGTAGCAGTAGAATCCCCTAAATCAACGGCACGTTTTAGCTCGGCCTCCACCTGCTGTTGCTCTATGCCAAGCCTACTACCATATTCGGTCATGTAGCCTTCGTCTAAGCTTTTAACGCGAGTTTTTAGCTCCTCGGCCTCTTTCTTAACGTTCTGAGCATAGCTCAAGGCTTCCTCGCGCTGACGCTCTGCCTCTCGCATCTTCTTAGTTAGACGGTCTATCCTCTTTTGGACAGACGCGCTGTATTGCTCGTGTTCGTCGTCTTTTTCTGCAGATTCCTCTGCCTGTAACGGTTCTTCTTCCTGATCAGAATTATCAGTTTCTTCTGGAAGCTCAACCTCTACTTCTTCAGTATCGGATGTATCCAAATCAACCGTTTCTTCGTTTTCTACAATTTCTTCAGCCATGATTTAGCCCCTTAAAAACTAATAATATCTTCAGGATCGTTTATTGTGGCCAAGATCTCATCATCATTAATGATACGAACTTCGCCACCGTCTATACGAAAACGTGATCCCGCGTAACGTGCAAAAACAACCCAATCTTTTTCCTGACACCACGGGCCATTTGGAAATTTATCTTCGTCTTTATAGACCAAAGGACCTTGCTTCAAGACATATCCGACCACCGTCTGTATTTGACCGTCGTCTAGTATCTTTTCAGGAATGACAATGCCCCCGTCAGTGGTAGCTCTGCCTCGATAGGGTAAGATCAACATACGCCATCCCGTAGGGGTAGGCATACGATCAATCAAAGATTTCTTTAGTTTGGAAGGGTCTAAAACACGTTGTTCAGGTGCTACATAAGCACTATCTTCCGTGTTTTCTTTTTCTTTCTTTCGCTCTTCAGCAATATGCGCAGGTAAATCAATCATCTAATTGCTCCTGTTTTTCGAGTAGGCTCGAGAGTTCCTGTGCGATGTAATTTAAAGAATTTAACTCCCCCATGAGCGTCCTATATTGCTCCATGGAGTTAATTCCATCGTTTTCTAAAATAGTTAATACGGATGCTTTTCGTTCATTAATGGTTTTTTGAATGAATTGGACAACCCGGAATCCATCCATAACACCTCCTTGTGTTTTATAATAAAATCGTAGTATATCTTATACTATTTCGATAACAACCCTTTTTCTATCAACCTCTTACGGTTTTCTAAGTGGGACAGCTGTATATCTTTCTTGCTTTGTCCAAAGTATGGGACAGCATGGAAATTAGATATTAAAAGCTCGCAAATATCGCCGTGAGGACATGAAAAAGTACCCAAATATCGGCCATATTTACCCTTTTCTTTGGTTTTTAAGGTGTATTTATAGCCAACCATAAGGTTTTCTTCGACAAATTTCTTGGCCAATAAGCCACATTCTTTCTCTTTTTTGTCTCTAGTCCTAGATTCTGGAGTATCTACCCCTGCTAGACGAATACGTTGCTTTTTAAGCCACATATCAAAGCCTAGATCTATATCCACATCTACCGTGTCACCGTCTACGACTCTTAAAATGGTGGCTTGATACTCAAACATAGTTTCCAGACCTAATCATATCTGTGAGCTCAATAGCTCGACCTTTTACTTGCGTTGCCCATCTACTGTCCAAAAAATGATCTGCCGCTTCCTCAAAAGATCCTTCGCTCATAGAAGCTAAAGCGTTTTTAAATTTTAAAAGTCTTGGCAACCCTAGATTAAATCCCAACGAAATCATGGCATCTCGACGAGCGTCGTTTAAATCAGCAAACCATGGGAAAGTGCGATCGAGCTCATCCTCAACCCGCGTAATATCGTTCTGAAGAAGATAATCCACCTCATCGTCTGACAATCCCAGCCCTGTAGCCGAGATATTTCGTCCAACGCCTATGGTTTCAAGGCCCTCAGTATCCAAATAAACCTTGTGCTCTACCCCTTCATGGCGACGTAGCATCTCGATTAGCTTATCCACCGCGCCCTTTTCCTCCATAGAAAAAAGCCGCGCAGGTGCCCAAAATACCGGATAGCTGACCTAAAACTAGCGAGATTATCGTCTCGTCGTTCTGATCGTGAGGCATGATAGTTACGGTCATTACGTACACCCCGTAAAGAACAAGGGCAAGAATGCAGAACATTTTGGGGGTTAAGTCTCTGGCAAACGCTTTACGAGCATCTTTTCGGTCATCTACCTCTCTAGCATAAAGGTCTATGTCCAGCTGTTTCATCTTGAGAGCGAAATCTTTATCTACCTGCTTTACCTGCTCAAGCTTCTCCGGCGGTGCGTTCTCTAGGGCTTCCTCAATGGCTTCTGGTTCAGGCGGACAGTCCAGTACCTGTGCGACGGCTTTTGCCGCCATGCCACCCATAGGACCACCGATAGCGGTGCCGACAGTAGGGGCTACAAGTTTTAGTAACCCTTTGAGTTTAAACGCCATTTTCTTCAGCGACTATATCGTCGATGGTGTCGCAAACGTCAGGGACAACAACCCCTGTAGTAGCAGACAGGATTGACCTGCCCACGGCCCTAGTGCCTTTGTAAACCCCAGAACAATACAACTCTTTGTTTTCCATCACCTGTTCTACCGAAGTACATCCAGCACAAAGCAAAACAATCGTACAAAGTAATATTCTCATCATTTCTTTCCTTGGTTTTTTAAGAACTGTTTCAGTCTTTCTGCGTATCCATCCATCATATGATCAGAAATAGCGTCTTTTATGCTCCTGTCGTTTTTACGAAAATAAGCATCCGGGTCAATCCAATCATCCCCGGTGTTTGCAAAGTAAAGCATTGTTTGGCTCACGCTGGGGCCGTAGCAGAGCCGTGGCACCCTTGCTACCATATCGCTACCCTGAACCACTGAAATCTGTTTGTCGAGCTCCATGGGGCGTTTAAAGCCCTTAAAAAAGGTGTTTGGCTTGCCAAAAGTGACTAGATTTAAATTCGGGTGTTTTTTGTGGATCTTGGCACATGACAACTCGGCCAGCGCACCACCTAAACTGTGGCCACAGATAAGAGTCCGTTTGTTCCAATCTATCATAGGCACTATCTGTTTCCAGACACTCTTATGGGCCAGCGTAAAGCCGCCATGGCAAAGTCTTCCCGCATAGGGCACAGGCACGACAAAAGCATCAGTAAGCCAATCTCGGCCCTGCTGAGTGCCTCTGAAGGCTATTATGTCTATGGATTTACGTTGCGCGAAATACGCTGTGGTGGAGGTTAGCTTTGATTCTATTTTTATGGCATCGGGGATAGCATCATCGTAGGCCAGCATGGAGTACCTACGGGCAGTGTTTAGAAGAACCGGGTCAAGTTTCATCATGAAGCCCCAAACTTTTCAACCGCATATAAGAAAATTACAAAAGGATATAGGCCCCAAACCAGCCTTTCAAGTTTGTCAAACTTCTGGCTACCCGATTCAAGTCGCTCTTCAATGGCCTTGTAGCGCAAAGCGCACTCAGTCTCGTGAAGCTCCATACGTTGCTGGGCGGATGGTAATCTAGCCCCTTTTTTCTTGGCTACTTTCTTTTTTGCGACTTTCTTTTTTGCTACGGCCATAACGTGTTCCTACCCTAACTCAGTAAAAATTTTAACCATTAGTGTCAAAGCTCCAACAACTATACACATACCAACTACGGCAACCGCTATGTCTGTCATGTCGCTTTTACGCTTCGCGGCGGCTCTTGCCGCCTCTAACTTACGCTGTTTCAATATTCTGCGTTGTTTAAGCATATCCCGGTAAAAGTCACCTTGACCGGTATAAATCAGATACTCTCGAAGCTCTTTCTCTAACGTAGCGGCTCGTTTTTTAGCCAGAGAAATCTCAAGTGCCTGTTGCTCAATACTCTTACCCGCAACTAATTTAGCAGTTGTAGAAACCTCCTTATTTTCAATGCTGGCTTCTGATATCTGCTCATTTGCCTCAAAAAACTTAGATAAAGTGCCTGCCATTTCATGCAGTTCTTTGCCCTTATCTACGCCAGTTTTGAGGGCACTAAAAGCGGCATTTGCCGCGCTCAAAGCGGCTACAACTTCTATCATGCTTTTTTCTCAGAAAAAGCAAATCGCGTTCAAAAAATTCCTTGAAACCGTTGTTTTACCCGAACTATCGGGCTAAATCCTTTTACCGGACCTCCCTGTGACATCTTCTTCGGCGACTTCCCTGCCTTGCTAAGAGCTATAGCGACTGCTTGATCCTGCTTATAGCCCTCATCCCGCAACTTACTTATGTTGGAGCTAATGGTCTTTTGACCTTTACCTGTTTTTAGTGGCATAACTTAACAAGAACTATACTTGCCGCCACGCTCTGCCGCGCCCATGCCGCGCTTTTTACCCTTAAACATGGTGCCTTCACCAATGCTCGGGGTCTTTTCGTCGGTTGTCTTGGCGTATGGTATTTTGCCCTGACCTTTTATATCGGCATAGTTCTTAGCCGCAGGAGCTTCAACGGTGCCAGTTACTATTTTTACAGAACTCATTCTATTGCCCTCTGTTTTGATTGCGCATAATCTCGCGCTGGGTTGATGCTTGTATCTTTTCTCTGGATAGCTGTTCTTGACTCTGCAGACGATCATCAAACTGCCTGTCTCTCTGAGCCATCTTCTGCCTCTCAAGATCCAGTTTCTGCTGTCCTTCAGCTATGTCAGCCTCGGTAGCCTGTGCTTTAATATTGAGCTCCTGCTCTTTAAGCGCGATCAACGGATCACCACCCTGTCCACCGCCCATAATCTGCTGGCTCATTTGGCGAACATTCTGCATTTCCTGTGCGATCAGTTGTGCGGTCTGTGTCTCAATATCAAGCATCTGCTCTTCAGTAACCTGCTGGTTACCGTTTTGTTGCATAAAGGCCATAGCCACTTGTTCTCTGGCTTTAAGCTTTATGTGCTCTAAAACGTGCTTCTGCAGAGCTACAGCTAACCCAACGGTGCTTTGAACTACCCCAGAGGCCATAAACGTCAAATGCGCCATGATATGGGCATCGTGGTCCTGACCCTCAAAGGCTTTCAAACCAATGTTATCAAGCACGTCGATGTGCTCTTGCGCCGGATCTTTAGGCACAGGCTCTTGCTCTGGAGGAGCCTGTAGAATCTTGTCAATGTCCCTAACCCCAAGAGCCTCGTACATACGACGGAAAGCTTCATGCTGGTTGTGCAACTGCGGGGCCTGCATGGCCATCTCTAGCTGAGATTGTGCTAAAGCAATGCGCTGGGCTTGAGAGAATATGTTTGGATTAGATACGGGAACAACGTCCACACGGTCATCAAAGTCTGCCGCCATGATGCTTTGGTCACCACCGGCCACAGAATACGGGTATTCCTGCGGCAAGTAATCGGCCATCACTCTGGCTAATAGCTTGAACTCTATGCGCATGGCATAGTGCAGACGCTTGTGGATGGCACTCATTACACGAGTCCCTTGTTCCAACATAGCTACTGTGGTGCCTACCGCGGCTTGCTGATTACCATCGCCAACCTTCAGATCGGTAATGGTGGCAAACCTTTGTGCCGCACCCACAACAAAACCAAGCAAGTTAAACAGCGTATTGTCCGGGCCTTTGAAAGGCAACGGCATCAAACTGTCACGTATGGCTCCTCCCGGCGCATCGACATCTCTAAACTCACCGGGCTGGAGTGGTTCGCTGTCTTCACGTATGCGAAGACCCCGGGCTTTAAAGCCCGCCGGTAAGTTGGACAACGTGCCTGCATCAATAAGCTGTCTTAAAGCCGCTGTAGCCGTGCGAGATAGGCCGCCAATTGTATGGATTAGGCCAAGGCCATAAAAGCCGAGCCCGGGAAGAAACTTGTAATGCACAAAGTATTGAATCTTATTGCGCATAGGATCATCTTCACGATAATTCCGCCTAATTGCGAGAATCTGGCCATTATCTTGGCTAATTGTCACAATATACGGCAGTTTTATCCCTGTCATTTCGTCGTCTTCTCCGGTGTCTTCAAAGCCGGGAAGATCAAGTTCCACGTGGAACTCTAACAAAGTGCAGTCATAATTGATCGTGGATGGTGTAACCCCTTGAATTTTATCAATTTCTTGGGTTATGTCGTTCGTTTCTTCCTGTGCAGGGGTAACGGGTATATCTAAATAGAACCCCGCCACCTGTCTTTTCCGCAGATCATTCGCGGACATCGGTACAATTTGAGCAATCAAAGGCGACGTTTCTAGATTAGTCGCTTCGTAAGGAACGATAAGGTTTTCTGCAGGAACAAACGTACTTACGGCTCGTTCCAAAGCCTCATCATAGTAAATCTTTTTGAAAGCAGAACCGGCCAAGGGCAAGTAAAACAGCATCTGATCAAACTCAGGTGTGTATTCTTCCATCACGTTAGTCAAGTAGTAGTTCATAAACTCCTTGACGCGATTGGCTTGGTCGGACTTCTCTTTATCTGGAGCACCCATAACGGCAGTGCGCACGGGGCCCCCAGCAGGCAAGAGCTCATTAAACGCTTGTGCCTGAAACTGCGTAGCGGCTTCAGCTAGAACCGGGTGGGTTACACCCGTGGCTCCCCGGAAAGGCTCGGTTTTTTCTTTGTAAGTAAAACCAAGTAGCTCCAAACCTTTGGAATACGTTTCTTCCCAATCATGTCGAGAAGATTTGCAGGAATCATACTCAGCCAGTAGCTCGTTAGAAATGACTCCCAAGTCAGAATTTGATAGTTCTTCGGCCAGATTACGATAAAAATCGCCCTCATCAACATTTGCGGCAGTAGGGTCAAAATCAATGATTGCCCCGCCTTCCTCATCTATCTCAATCTCGATGCCTTCTGGAGCAGTGCCCGACATCATTAACGTGCCGGGAGACTCTATTTCAATGTCATCTTCTGCATCAATCAGCATAGGATCGTCAGAAGACCTATCCATCAGAGAAGCCATTGGGCGATTATTCTCTGCCATATTTAACCCCTTTGACGCTCCATAATGCGGTCAATTGAAGACACCATGTCACTATTGATCATGCCGCCCATCTGGTTGGTCATAGAACCTAATCCGCCGTAACGCTGATTCAGGGCCGTGGTCCGATCGTCCACAATCCCGCCCTGCGCAAAGGGGGCCGTCCCTGTACGATTACGATCAATGCGCAGTTCTTCTACCGCTTTCATCATCGTATCGTCAGAAATGTTATCTGTCTCAGCTTTGTAAATCATCTGTGCTCGTCGTATGGCTTCTTGATCATTACCGGCCTCTTTCATCATGCGCTCGTAAGTCTCCATAGCACTCTTAGCCTGCTGGATAGTCATATTTTCCAGATCATCGGTCGTCATGCTTTCTAGAGCTTTCTGGCCAGAAGGCTTGAAAAGATCCTGAAAACGCTCACCTAGACCATAAAGCATAGATCCTATGCCGCCAGCTTCGCCACCGTTAGCAAATCCTGTCAAATTTATACCTAATCTTTCGGATACTTCATTCATATCTAAACCTTGCCTACGCGCTTCATCCGCTATACGAAAAGCACGTTCCTCTTGGGTGTAATCACCTTTGCCTACTGCACCTTGGTCCGAAGCTAAATACTCTAGCTGTCTGTTTGGGTCCGAGATCCGCGATAAGGGATCAATGGACATATTTGTTCGGGTTAAGTATTGCCCTACTTGGTTCGCGGACACCGGACCGCTAATACCAAACTTTGCGGTAATATCCGGAGTCAAAGCACCCGCAATGTCTTGACGAGACAAACCTTGTGATGCGGCATAGTCAGTAATACGCTGGGCCGCGATCTCTCCCCGGGGAGACGTGTTGATAATGTTTGCAATAGTTTCTTGAGTGCTTAAAGCTCTCGGCTGTGCCTCTGCCTCTGCCTCTGGCTGGGGTGTTATAGGTGGTAGCTTATCAAAATTTAGCATTGGACCGGGGGTAGGGGAATAAGCGGGACGTTGCTCCACTTCCCACCAGCGACGTTCTTGCGAGGGCAAATACTGCTGTCTTTCTTCCGCAGTCATCAAAGGACGGCCCGCGACCCGGATGTCATCTAGCGTTAAGCGAGGAGGAATGACGCTGGTTATTCCATCCGTTCCGGTATCGTAGTCAGGCTGGCCTACTCGTTTAGATTTAACGTTTGGAAAGATAGGGTTACCGTTAGAATCGGTATAAATACTTCTGTCGGTAGCTCCGGCAGGACCGTCGTTGCTAAAGTTGGTAGAGACAAACTTCATCTTATCCGGGTCCCACTGGGACGGAGAGAAGTCAAAACCACGGGTAGCAAAGTACCGGCTTACGGCCTTGTCAAAAACGTCCATGTCATATCCGCTGTTTTGCGCTAAAGCAAAAGCAGACTGATAGAACTGAGTACCCTGAGCGTCAGAAAAACTAGATCCTAACCCAACCAAGGCATCATAAATTTCGTCTTCGGTCATATGATATTACCCGTAGTATGCAACCGTAACCCGCATATCGTCTTCGTCTTCAAAATCGTCAGAAGGCAACTGAACAAAATTTCCCTGACGGTAACGCATCAACGCCTGCGTGGTACTATCCACCAAGTCGTCGTGCTCACCATTAGGGAATGCGGCGCATTCTTCAACCAACTCCTCGGCCCAAGATGCATCCGGAACCCATACCATCCCGCTCTCCAAAAGCGGTGCGATACTATGAACCCTCGATAGCTTATCATTACCCCTTGATGGCGTAAAGTTTACCACAGGTATCCCCATATTCCGCAATTCGTGCGTCAAAGGCATACCGCTCGCCTTCGCCTCAATAATAACCGTCTCAGGGTCCCAAAACTTATACGCCTCATACGCAACCTCTTTCAACTCCGGAAAATCCCAACGGCCCTTCTTACTGTCCAACAAAATCAAATTCGGACCACTTCCACCCTCATTCGGATAAAACACGCCCCACGTGGTAATCGCACTGTAGTCAGCCGACTCCTTCTTGGAAAACGCCGTATCATAACTCTGGATAACATACTCCAATTGCGGGACCGAATCCTTCTCCCAAACCTTCCACCACTCCCGCTTCAGAATCGAGTTCTCCTCACCCGTCGGATTCTGCTGATACTGCGCGTTCCACTTGCTCGGAGGTATCGAAGCCTTGACCGCGGTCAAATCCTCCATGCTCCAATACTCCGGCCACACCGGGTCGCCAGACGGCAACTCCATCGGAAACTCCACAACTTCCCACTGATCCGCCAAAGGATCGCGGGCCATGGACCGCACTAACTGACCCGTCAAATCCTTTTCGTGCCACCGGGTCATCACCAGTATGATCGACCCTCCGGGCTGTAAACGTTGCCTCGGTCCGCCCGTGTACCAATCCCACGCATCATCGAAACCCGTAGTAGACATAGCCGTCTGCTCAGAGTGTGGGTCATCAATAATACACAAGTCAGCACCACGACCAGCGAGATTAGAACCAACCCCAACA
>Ga0255782_10000913_pt1 | contig 26115 bp, 40 predicted proteins | sample 101ome_26_FD_179980 | JGI IMG/M metagenome (GOLD analysis project Ga0255782, IMG submission 179980) | Coastal salt marsh microbial communities from the Groves Creek Marsh, Skidaway Island, Georgia - 101408AT metaG (version 2) | ecosystem: Environmental > Aquatic > Marine > Intertidal zone >...
CACGCGTTGCTTCTTCATTTTCTTACCGTACTTCTTGAACTTCTTGCGAATGGAGGCTATGTTAGCTGGAGTGGAGGCCGCGATGACAAACATTTATTATTTCTTGACATTTTTTCTCGGTGTAAAAGCCGACTTTAAGAATTTACTAGACGCTATCATTTTTTGTGTCTTCATCGCCTTTTCAAACTTTTTTATATGATCCAAAGTCGCGTTTTCGTTTCTCACCTTGTCGCGCGCAAACTTCTTTTCTTCGCGTGTCATGTACGGAGACGCATTGATGTATTTGATTCTGTTTGTGATTCTTGCGCTGATGATCGAGTTTACGACTCGAGCTACTCTGGGGTCTTCGCGTTTTCGTTTACTTTTCAAAGATACGAGTGCATTCGCGACATTATTCATCTTACTATTATTTTACAAATTAATTTGAGATATACGGTCTAACATATCACTTAAATAGAGACCTGAAAATGAAATGTTATTATTTCTGTATGAGAAATTACCATTATTACTCTTCTTTATGGTCTTCATGATTTTAACACGCTTTTCTAGAGCTTTGAGTGCCTCACCACTCTTTTGAATTTTTTCAAATTGTGAAGGTTTTATGCCTATCTCACCTAGTATTCTTTCTACGGATGGCGAATCACGTTTATAAAGTTTGAGAAACTGGTACAGCTGTGCCAAATAATTGATGAGTTCTGTCTTGTACACACTTAACACGCGGGTGTTGTTCATGTAATTCTCTATCATCTCGTGTCCCCTGTACCTACGACGGACATCAGAAATCCTCACATTTTTGCGTAGATTATCATAGTTCAATAGGAGATCGACGACTTCTTTTCTCTTTGGTTTATTAAACATGTTTCCCTGGTTTATGTAATTGTCATAAAGTTTCGCGCGCGCGGGTGCCTTTGATTTGTCACTCGAGAGAGTGGCTCCATTTTTGAGGCGATTTACTATCTTGTTGTATTCTCTCACGCGCGAGAGTATTTCTCTGTTTATCATGTTCTCGTTTTTGAGACCCATATTTGAGAGTACATCTTTGATGGCTCGATTACTCATCTTACTATTCCATTACAAATTAATATTAAGTCGCTTGAGTTTTTCCTCAAACTCTCTACGTTCACCCGGTGATTCAATCTTTTCACCTGTGGCGATGGCCCTGATTTCGGGACCTGTTAAGTGCATCGCATCCGTGCGGAAATCCTTGAACGCCTCCATCGTGACGGGTACGAGTGGTTGGACCAGTTCATAAATCGCGTTCGCGTATTCACGAATTTCCATTTGTGCGTGTTCATCCATACGTAGGTGGAGGTAATGCATGAGATTGTGAAGGTTGATCTTCCAATAGAATTCCGTGTACGTGGATTGTGGAAGGTTACCACGCGCCTGTTCTCGGCACGTGCCCCTGTCGAGAAGGTCCTGGTACAACTCAAACGATTCATTGAGCTTTTCAGAAACTTTAGAGGATAATTCGTCACCGACATCCACGACACCTTCCGAACCCTGGTTGTTTACTTTGGATTGCCCGCGTAGAACGTCGGGTTCGTAGTACTGTTTGGGTACGACGGAGTATCTGGCGGAGAGTTCGTTGATGCTGGCCATGCGGTGGCGCATATGCTGTCGAGCGATATAGATGGGCATTTTGATGTGAAACTTGAATTCCACCATTTCGAAGGGTGTGGTGTGCCAGTGTCTAAGGAGATATCGAATAAGTCCACGATCTCCTCTTGAGGTTTTAGTCCCATCTCCATACGAGACTCGGGCGGATTGTACGATGGCCGCATCCAAATCTTGTTGAGGCATGTGGTCCACGAGGCGAACAAATCCGTGATCCAAGACATCTTTCTGCATGATTAATTATACAACGGGTTAAATCTTTAATTCCATGACATCCTTTCTCTCAGGCGCCTTAGCAGATAGGGAGTAAGTTCTATCATGTTTCCAAAAGGGACGTATCTGTAATCGATGCCTATGTTTTTACCCATTCCTAAAAGTTGTGCGGTCACGTATTGTTCCTTGTCAAACTTCGTCGCGTAACGAAGAGACCTTTCATTGTGTGTCGCGATGATGGTGTGTACGTGTGGACACACGAGTGAGTACGCCATCGCTTTCGCATACTCATTGTCTACGTCTGCCTTATTCGAAAACAGGCCTTCTTGTGTTCTCAAGTAAGCACCGCGTACAAGCTTTGCGCCGAGCATGACCCCATCCTTTTGTGTGTCATCCATGTCACACAGAAGTTCTTGCATCGCCCGCGTTCTATACATTTGGTAGGTCTTGTATACATGAACATCACTTCGTGTGTTGTGTTCCGCCATCATATCGTAACATATGTCTGGGTATAACACGTCTTCGGCGTCTATGCAAATCTTTACACCATGTTTCTTCGCCGTTTTTATTATGGAGTGTGCGCAGTCCTTTGCCGTAGATTTCGACTCCCTCGAACCAAAACTCGTGAGTTTTATGGCACACATGGATTCCGGTGGGAGTGTTTTGATGACACTCTCTGTGGTACGCATGACTTCGAACGCGTCTCTTAATTTGCAGTCTTCCTTCGCGTAATCGACGATGACCTTCTCACCTCTTTTGTGTATGATTTCTAAAACACGCGGGAGTTCTCTGAATGTTGCCGCATACCTGAGCATTACTTTACTTTAGATATTTTTCGTCTAAATCGTTTTTCAATCCGTCTATGTCCTTGTAGTATCTTCTCAAGTCTTTCATGAACCGTTTATTTTTCTCAAGGCATTCACATTCGGGTTTGTTAAGGTAAATCCACGCAAGATTAGACTTTGAGTATTTAGATTCCTTTTGATTTTGATTAGGTTTTCTTGGAATGACTTTCTTTTTCACAGTCTTCTTGAGTGGTTCCGTACGCTTCGTGAAACTGATGGCTTGCATCACCGTGTCTGCGAGGTCATCTTTCTTCTTGGACTCCTTGAATACTGGGAGCCAATGGGCATTGATGGGATTGTCATTCAAAAACGCTTCGCACCTTTCTATGGATACTTTCTTCCTTTTGAGATATTGAGCTTTACCCGGGCCACACACGTCTGGAATCTTAAACTTGGCATCGTAAATGATGGTTTCGGACTTAGGTGCTTTTATGACAAAGTACGCATGTAAAAAGTTTTCTACCATTTTCATTTTCTTGTTTCGGTCGGGCTGTTTCTCTATGAGAATGATGTCCGATTTTAAGACCCACGGTCTTTCGTCTAGATGGTTTCGCATGGATATGAATATGCCATCTTTAGATTCTGGGGGGACACCCGATACGTCCCAGTTCATGACTAGATTAGACTCCTCGTTAAATTGACATATGGCTAAGTTACGTATACCCACGTCTATGCTTAAAATCATTAATTTAAAGAAAATTTATTTCTTTATATACTGTAATGAATAACGGGAGACTTAATACCATAGCTTTGGTCGTATCACTCGTGTTGGTAGTGATGTGGTTGACATCCATCAGGATGCGAGAAAATTTGACTGGTGACTCCAAAGCTCTCAAATATGTGAGGGAATCTGCACCAAAAAAGTTCCTTAATCCGTACATAGTTTATGGTCTCGCTAAGGAAACCACCAACGACGAAGAAAAACTCGCGCGGATCATCCCACTCGCGAAGGCAAACAAACGAGACGCCTTGATTAAGCACCTTGAATCTTTGTAAATGTATTTTTGTTTTTAGTGGTCACAGTACACCACAGAGAACAAAAATGTAATTTATTTCATACCTGGAAATTTACCACTTCTCATCGCATTTTGACCAGCTGGAGATCTACCGAGTGCGACCAATGCGACTACCAAGATGAGTGCACACGCCACGGAAGCGATGGCGGCGTACATGAATGGACCGGAAAACGCGTTGCCGACGGAATCCACAACTTCAGCAACGCCACCAGCCTTTGTGGACAATGTGGCTTCTGTTTCTGCGACTATATCGTTGATCACTTTGTTTTGGGATACAGCAGAAAGAATGTTTTCAGATACAGTTTGTGCGGCAATGTCTGCTGAAATATCCTGTTTAAAACTGTGTGTTTCACCCTCATTACAAATAGCTGTGTCTATGTAAACTTTTTGGTTTTGGATATTCACAGCGTTGTTAATAACGGTTGTTAGATTTTCAGATGACATTTCTGTAGTTATAACATTCTTTATTTCGTTGTTTATGTTTTGTTCTATGTTTTGGCGGTCACCAAATTGCAAGTTACCCATTTGGGTTTGCTTATCGAGTGCACCACTCACCTGAGCTTGCATGGCCGAAGCAATATCATTTTCTACAGATTTGAAACTGCTTACAATCTGTTTCGTTTTCGTCATGATACTCGATTCTGATGTTTGTTGTGTTTCAATGTTGCATCCAATGACGGTGCCGTATTCAATTTCCATATTTTGGACATTTTCTATGTCATTGCTTGTTATACTTTCGTTTTTTTCTACGGAACTGTACAGCATTTCATTTACCATGGACATATTGAGATTCTGTTTGATGGTGGTACTTCCTCCTCCACCCATGGTGACTTTGACATGTACTGAGAAAAAAATATATACTTAAAGACTTATATATAAATTTATATTATGTGGTGCTGGTGGTGTTGTCATCCATTCGAAGGGGAAACCCTGGAATTGCCGTACAAATATGATGAAAAGCGTAATAAATTTTACACATGTGGGGGATTCTGTTCATGGAGTTGTATGAAGCGCTACGCCATAGATAAATATGGAATTACGCGTGGTGGTATCATATGTAGTAACATCATAATCATGCGTAAAAAGTTGTATAACAAACTTGGGTCCATAACTATGGCCCCCCTGAGAGAGCAGTTAGATGTGTTTGGGGGTGATCTCACCATAGAAGAATTTAGAAGCAATAGCCTGATAGACAAAGAGAAACCTAGAGAAATAGATAAGAAACCATTAGAAGACCGAGTCATACCGATTATTTCAAACACGAAAAAGATGGATGAAATAAACAGATCGACTGGTAAGAATGAAACTCTTAAATTGAAAAGAGAAAAGCCGCTAAAAAGAAACCAAAACAATTTAGAATCTGCCTTGGGTCTAATCATTAAGCCCAAATCTTAAAAGTCTGCGTTGTTTATTTGTTGGTTTTGATTTGGGTATGTGTTTAGAGTTAAAACTATCTATCCACGCTTCCCCGTCATAGGCTCTCCAACGTAACCCGTATTTTTCTATGACCTTTCTACACAAAACACACGGGAGGGAAACTCCATTTCCATAACTCGTTTTCCTGTATATGACGAGTGTACCAAATTTCCTTTTTACCCAGGCAGCAAATTGGTGTATTCGATTGCCACGCTTTAGGCATTCGTGTTTGAGTGCTTTTATCATTCTGCGTTCTGCGCAGCATATGCAATCACTTTCGAAAAGCGCGAAAGTGACGCGTCGTGTGCGTTGTAACAATCGGATAACTTGGCATTTTTACCTGAGTACTAAACGATCTTCCTTTTTAATAGAGTTACAGTTGTCACACGCGTGACCTTCAAATACAAACGAACATGTATCGCATTCATTGAGTACGCGAATGTTCCTTTGTACAAGTTTATCTTCTGAATACAGGATTAAATCCCTAATAGTGTAAATACCGTACATTACCATGGTTTCCAGAGACGGAAACTTCATCTACTTTCCAAAGCAACCGCAACCTTTAGTTATCTTTAGCATCACCGAGAAGCTGTCGATCATTGGTGGGACCATCTTCTTGAGAACAACTTCGAGCTCGGAGTCTTCTTCACCATCATCAATGTCTTCGATAATGGAATAAATCAAGTCGATGACGAGTTCTTTCTTTTCTGGGCCACGAAGTACTTTGATCTTGTTAACTTCCATCATGAGAGAAGATACGACCCCACAGATGTTTTCCTTGTTGATACCAGTCTTTCTGTAACGGTTGGCGAGTGCCTTCACGCGGTCAACGACGATTTTGACTTCTTTGGACTTTTCTGAAGTGCCATATCCGGCGAGGACGGTTTCTGGTGAGCTGCTCATTTTATATATGTTACAAATATTTTCTTTAGCAATTATAATGAACGTAGACAACATTCTCTTTTTTGTGGCTACGTCGATAGGTTTATACCAAATCATGAATGAATTCAGTGATGTATACAATATGAAAAATGTCGAAGATTATGACATGCAGTACATTGTATCCGGTATAATAGCGAGTAGCATATGGAGTGTGTATCAATTTAGAAATGGTTCTAACTATTATGCACTTTATTCTCTTCTAGGTGTAATATTGGGTTTGTATACAATTGCACAGATTCGTCGGAATTCGAAAGACTCGGTCTAAACTCTGTGTGTTTAGCAACGATACCTATGAATTCGAGCATTTTACATTTTTCTTCGAACGTCAATCTTCCTGTCTTTTGCATCACATGAGACAGGAGCATTAACAAAATTCGAATAGAGTCTGTCACGTGCATCTATTGTTGTTGTGCACACACTTTAAATAAGAGAAGTTTACCCGCATTGGAAACGTCTTCCATGTACCTGACATAAAATTGCTCAGGTGTGACTTGTGTACCATTCAAGTATGTAATTTTTATGGTCGTAGACTTTCTGAAATTTTCAACTGCATCTTTGTATTTCGCACACCACCCCTTGATTCGGTCTATGTGTGGTTGAGATCGAGCTATTCTTTCTTCGCGATCTTTTTCCATGATCGCCGATTCTTCTAAGTATTCGACGTATTCGTCCGTAGTACTAAAATCAGCTCTGGTCATTAGGGGTGGTACAATTTCTGTACCAGCTGCGACGGCGTCGACGAGTATACCTTTTAGTTTATTCAATTCATATTTTTGTACATAGAATTCTTCTGTGCCCTCTATATCACCTCTACTTTTCGCATTGTATGCGACCACACCCCCTGCGATCGATGACATGCAGCACATCACGAGCATTACTATGATAATAATTTTAGCACTCATCTATGATACACCAATATTAATTTCTAGAGATATTATATACAATGTTGAAGAGATTCTCACAAGGTGCTAAGACTATGGGTGGGAGTGCTCTCACTGGTGCCAGGGGACTTGGAACTAGTATGGGTGCCGCTGGTAAAGCCACTGCGGCGTCCGTGGGGAGAGGTTTTGACACCGTGACCAGTTCTCGTCCAGTTGTGTCTACTGCCGTCGCTTTGAAAAAGCAAACGTTCGATCTCAAGATGAAAACAGGGACTTTGATTTCTATTTTATTTCTTCTTGTGTTCTACATTTCCGTATCCGCCCTGGCGATAAACGTTATTAACAAATGTTCAGGTGCAAAAGATTCCAAAAAGCTTCAGAATATGAAGGGGTATTTCAGTCACACTCTCGCGATGGCGATCGGTGTCGTTGTGACTCTTTTTACTATTCAGTTGTTCACTGCTGAACTATCGGCATTCTATGTGATTTTCTCTCTCATGGGTGCAGTTGGTTCTTATATGTTGATAAATGTCATAAATGAATGCGATCCAAGCGATAAGAAGGGTAAGGTCACTTATGCCGGTATCTCTGCGGCTATAAACACGCTCATGTTGCTTGTATGCGGTTTCATGTTGTTTAAAGGCAAGAAGACTATTCAGAAGTCTTTGCAGGGTCCTGCAACATTTAACGGTATTAGACCGGAATATCTTGGTTAAAGATTTAATATTTTAAATGTACAATGAAAGTTGACATATCAAACGGTGAACTTATAGATAAAATTACGATTCTTGAAATAAAGATGGACATGATCAAAAATGAATCGAGATTGGTAAATGTACAAAAAGAGCTCGATATTTTGAGAAAATTGGAATTTTCTACTTCACTCAAACGAGATCTCAAGAGTGTAAACGAAAAGATATGGCACTGTGAAGATAAGATACGTTTCCTTACCAAAGAAAGATTATATAGTGAATCATTCATTGAGTGTGCTAAACAAATTCACATACTTAATGATGAAAGAGCTAGAATTAAAAAGCAAATAAATATTGAAACTGCATCGGAGATAATTGAAGAAAAGAGTTACTGAAAGGTCCACATGTTATCACTAAATACAGTTTTAACTGTGTCTGGTGTGTAATATAAGTGTGCAATTTTGGTGTGAAAGAAATTTTTAGATTTATCACCGATTTTCATGAGTTCAATCATCCAATTGTATGAACTGTTCATACAATGGACTTCTTTAGCCTTTTCTATCAGACCAATATACGAAAATATATTGGGGTGATCACATTGAAAGAATTCCTTTCTTTCATCTATGACTTTCGAGTGTGGTTTATATACATGTAAATCCGTTTCAACTTTAATATTTCGTTCTCTTTCTGGATCATCGTGCACAAATATGTAATCATTATCTGTCGGTGGGGGAAGCTCCGTACTCTTGTCTCTGATAACCCTAAATTTTGTGTACATGTAAAGTGGATTTACCTTAGCTTGTAAATAAACACCGTGGGCCCAATTTGTCATTTTTGTAAAGATGGACCACGATCTATCATCCATGCCATAGGTAGCGAGTGGTATCACTTGTACATCTTCACCCTTTGGTACTTTAGACCAAATTTCTTGTGGATTTGTGTTATCCACTGGTATCAATCGTATATTTTTATTGTCTCTATACATAAACTCAACCGATTCCATGTGACACGTTTTGCAAAAGGTGTAAACGATATCATCCTCTGCAAAATGTCTGATCATCCCATTGAGCATAATTTGGTCTCCAAGACCGAGATGGTGTATAATAACTTTAACCATTATTTATAAAAAATTAACCTAACCTTTAATTACATGAGTTTGTCATAGATGTGTGTGTTGTCAGGTACTATGAAATTGCCATTCTTGTCCCATCTATTTTCTTGCTTTTCAACTGACTTTATGTGCCAAATCGAAACTTCTGGTATAGCTTTTACGGAGCAATGGGTTTTAGCTCCTTGAATTGTCTCGTGTAATTGTCTTCCAAATCTTATTTCAGGTTTGTTCTTAAAAAATCGGGTTTGGTAATCCGGCCAGTTAATCCACCCAACCTCATTTGTGACAAATCCACTTTGTTTTAGCCATTTTTCAGTTGCACCTGGGTGTATGTTTATTCTCGGTATAGTTATCAAATCAGCATCTGTTTCTTCGGCCATGTCCTTGATTATCTTTATGAGTTTTTCATTTGGCATTTCATCTGCATCCAAAACAAATATGTAATCACCTGTGCATCTTTCTAGGTGATAGTTTCTGTGTTCTGCAAAGTCACCCGAGAATTCACGTTTGTTGAGTGTTATGTCATCTTTGAAATGATCTAGAACATCCGAAACTTGTTTTGTAGAATGGAGTGAATCTACCAAAACGTTTATATCATCTTCTGGATCAATCACCTTTTTCAAAAATGATATCAACGAATATAATTCTCTAGATTCATTACATACGGTGATGGCGTATGTGATCTTCATATAAAATACATCATTGTGTACCTTTAATTAATTTTAGATCTATCATGTTTTTAGCTGCGGCTATTCTATATTCTAGAGACGTAGCTGGCCATTGTACTATAAAGTCGCCTTCTTGCCATTGACCATCTGTGCCAAGGATGTCGTTATAATTTGGTCTATTTTTTAGGAATGGTGAGTTTTTATAATCATATGAATTAAAACATCTTTGTGGGGTCACTTTTATAACTCTACTCCACAAAGTTCCACCTGGTTTCATACCCTGTTCAGTTAAGTGGGAACCGATGCATAGATCTTGTATGAGTTGATTTTCAAACAAATACCAATTTCTATAGAATGGTAATCCGGCTATGATAGTGTTCACAAACGCTTTCCCTATATCTGAATTTCGTATGATCATGTTTCCGCAATTTATCCCATTGCAGTCGGCAGCGATGAGGGCGTGTGTGTTATCATCTGCATATTTTTGGATGATATGTTCTAACTTTATATCCATATTTGTCACCATGACATCTGTTTCTGAACTAAATATCCATTCAGAATCTTTGTATTTTTGCATGGCGTGTCTGACTGCGTATATTTTACTCCATCCAATTGGAATGTGATCATCTTTTATTGGTGGATTTCCGGCTTGAGATGGTTTTCCTATGATAGATTCAGCGGCGTCATTAAAGTGTAATAATTCGTACCCATGTTTTTCGCAGTATAATTTTCTATTTTTTGTGACCGTCAAATCCGCCAACTTTTGGTAGTGTTTGTCATTTACTGTGACCAATACAATTTTAGTCATAATAAATGATAGTCATAGAGCTTTATACTAGTTAAAGATGTGCACACACTTTTATTAAAAGATGTATATCGTTGGAGCTAATAAGACGGTCACTGAAATAGATGCGACAGACGATGAAATCGTGAATCATTTTACCGACGATAAAAATTGTGGTCGTATTATTGTGAACCAAATAAATAATGATAGAATTTATGACGAATTTTTATCTGGAAAGAGTGATCTCACTATTCTTGATATAGGCGCAAACATTGGTCTATTCACTTTGTACGCGAAAGATTGCGCTAAGCGCATCGTATCAGTTGAACCAACACCCTCTCATCAAGCACTCTTTGAGAAAATTACGAAGGGGTGTGATAATGTTGAACTTGCGAAAAATGCGTTGTCTGACAAGGATGGTGATATCGAGTTTAGATTGTGTGAAACAAATTCCACACAAAATAGCATCGTGAAATCTGACGTGGTAAAGAACAGCGAAACTATTAATGTTAAGGGATTATGCTTTTCTTCTTTGTTGAAGGAATATAATTTGGAACATGTCGATTTCTGTAAGATTGATATTGAAGGTTCCGAAATGGTTGCGATCACAGTTGATGAAATGAAGGCGGTGTATGACAAGATTGATTCTATGTTTATCGAAGTACACTCTACTCTACCAGATATCAGCACTGCTACGATTAGGTGGGAAGATGATCTTATCTTGAACAGAAAGAAACTTGAAGCCGTGTTAGAAGAAGCTGGTTATAAAACGCGTGTCTTACCCGGTATGTACCAAGATACACTTTATGTATTTAAAGCTTAGGTATGTTACATTTTAAATGGGTATTTTTGAAAAAATATTGCGCATCGCTTATTCTAATAAAATAGGTCACATTGGAAGTTGTATAACTGCTATACCTATATTGGACTACATTTACAAAAATAAAAAGGATGATGACATCGTGATTTTAAGCTGTGGACATGCGGGTATAGCTCAATACGCAGCTCTCGAAGAATACGAAGGTAAAGATGGGGATGAATTGTATGAAAAGCATGGTGTACACCCAAATAGAGATGTAGATAATGGTATACACGTTTCAACTGGATCTTTGGGATGTGGAATAACCATTGCCGTGGGTTATGCATTGGCCGATAGAAAGCGTGATGTACACGTTGTGATTTCTGATGGCGAGTGTGCAGAAGGGTCTGTGTGGGAAGCGCTATCTTTCATTTATAGAGCAGGTCTTACTAACTGCAAGGTCCACGTGAATGTGAATGGGTATTCTGCATATGATAAAGTAAACTCATTTTACCTGTGGTTAAGATTGAAAGCATTTAACTGGCGAACACGCGTTTGGTTTACGAAGTGTCCGGAACATAAGTTCTTAGAAGGTTTACAAGCGCATTATCATGTTTTATCTAAGGAGGATAAAGACGAGATGATTCGTAAATATAATGAGGAGAGAGTTCGCTAAAAAATTGTATGAACTTATGAGGAAGGATGAAAAGATATTCCTCATAACTGCAGATTTGGGCTATGGTGTATTAAATGACATACGCAATGATTATCCGGATAGGGCCATAAACGTCGGATCCTCCGAAATGTTGATGATAGGTACGGCCATTGGGTTAGCTCAAAATGGATTTAAACCTGTGTGTTATTCAATCACCCCATTTTTGTTATATAGACCATTTGAGTTGTTACGAACCTATGTAAACGAAGAGAATGTGAATATTAAATTGGTGGGATCTGGTAGAGATGATGATTATTCACACGATGGATTCTCACATTATGCCGGTGACGATATTAAAATCATGAGCACTCTAGAAAACATACAGTTATATAAACCAGACTTACTCACGGATGACGTATTTGATGAATTCATGTCTCATGATGGCCCTTCTTATATAAATCTTATTAGATAAATGTATCTCTGGGACCATTTGATATGTATGGCACATCGAGGTCGCTTTCATCTTTTATTTTATATGTAGCACCAAATTCAGTTGCCCATTCAGATAATTTTTTTGATTTTGGGTATACTAAATCTATTTCTTTGTTGTGTCTTTTGTCGTCTATGTATTCGTCAATGATATTCATCACGTCTTCTATATCGACCATATCAAAATAACGGTCTTTATCGATGACGATATGTCCCTCATTTTTACATATACTTTTAAATCTATCTCTATATTTTGAACTTCCATCACCTTCCCCGTAACACCCAAATACTCTGAGTGTGTATACATTTTGTAACGTTCTTATTCTTTGATCTATTATCCACTTAGACAAACCATATGGACTTGTGGGTGGGTTACCTTGGGTTCCCGCTCCACTCGAAAAGTATAACATTTTGCCTTTAAAAACTCTATTAACATTTTCAAACATAAGTATGTTATTATGTGTAACGTCGCCATTTTCCTTTTTTAACATGCTCCCACCTTCTACGGCACAGTGTATCACGGCGTCAAATTTATTTTTTTCAAAAAAAGCCTCTACCTGTTTTTGATCAACTAGATTCAAGATATCTCTAGAAACGCCTACCCAATCGGGGTGTCTGCGTAGAATGTGTCGACCCATGAATCCATTTGAACCAAGAACCGCAACTTTCATTATTTAAATGATATGCTTAATCTTTATATTGTGTTTAAAGATATTAAAATAAAATAATAATAATGATCGCATTGGTCACAGGAGGATGTGGATTCATTGCATCAAATTTCATAAATATAATGAAAGAAAAGTACGATGAAATACAATTTATAAATGTGGATAAATTAGAATATTGCTCTAATGTCCATAATGTGCACAAAGGAAAGTGTGAATTTTTAAAAGGTGATATATCTGACGCGAGTTTCATGATACACGTTTTTGAAAAATATAAATTTGACGTTGTTTTTCATTTTGCGGCACAAAGTCACGTAGACAACTCTTTTGAACAGTCCATACAATTTTCGGTGGATAATACTCTGGGTACACACGTTTTAATGGAGATGTGTAGAAGATACAATCCAGATGCAGAATTTATACATTTCAGCACGGATGAAGTATATGGCGAATCTAAAACGGACGAGCCATTTATGGAAGACGTGAGTGTTCTCAGACCTACAAATCCATATTCAGCATCTAAAGCTGGTGCGGAGATGATAGTGAGATCTTATATAGAATCATTTGGTATGAACGCTAAGATTATACGTTGTAATAATGTATACGGCCCAAATCAGTATCCGGAAAAGATAATACCAAAATTCAAACGATTGTTGAAATCGGGTAAAAAATGCACTATCCACGGCACACAAAGTTCTAAAATAAAAAGAGCTTTCATACATGTGGATGACGTCGTGAATGCAGTGGATATCGTGTGGAAAAAGGGTGAGATAGGTGAAGTATATAACATAGCTTCCGACAACGAACTCACGGTGATGGAAGTTACAAAGTTAATAATAAAATCGGTTTTGAATACAGAAAATTACGATGAACACATAGAATATGTTAAAGATAGACCATTCAATGATGGTAGATATTACATATGCGCTAATAAATTAAAATCGCTTGGATGGAAACAAAATAAGGGTATAGATGACTTGATTAATTTTTTGAAGGAATAATAGGGCTTAAAGTCTTTATTCGCCATTTACTTAAAAATGTGGTGGCGATTAATGGATGATGCTATCACGGAATCCGATAAGCTCAAACTTATCGAATTTATATCATCGAATGACATGTACACGTGTGGTAAGAAGGTTGAAGAATTTGAAAATGCGTGGAGTGAATGGCTCGGCTGCAAATATTCGCTGTTTGTGACATCTGGGAGTACGGCAAATTCACTTCTCATTTCGGCCGTGAAGGAACATTATAAAATCCCCGATGGATCTAAAGTCCTTGTTCCAGCGTGTACCTGGGTAACTAATGTATCACCCGTGTTTCAAAACAAACTTGAACCGGTTTTTTGTGATATAAATTTGGACAATTACAGTTTTGACACAGATAATTTACCGGATGAAGACATAAAAATTGTGTTTGTAACACATTTATTGGGTTTGAATGCACCAATCGAAATTCTAAAGGAAAAATATCCAAGTGCGATTTTCTTGGAAGATATATGTGAATCTCATGGTGTTACTGACAAATATGGTAATAGACGTGGCACCGGTACTGGTTCAACTTTTAGTTTTTATTATGGACATCACATGACCACTATAGAAGGTGGTATGGTGTGTACTGATAACAAAGAACTTTATCAACTCATGCGACTTAAGAGAAGTCATGGTATGGCTAAACACCTTTTACCAGAAAATTACAATGATGTGATTTCTAAATATCCAGAAATAAACCCAAAGTTTTTGTTTCTCACGGATGGATACAACTTTAGAAATACCGAACTTAACGCGGTGATTGGTTTGGAACAACTGAAAAGACTTGATAAAAATATATCTATAAGACGAAGAAACTACGATCATTTCATGAATAGAATTTCAGGTATGCGCGAACTGTTTCACGTTCCATCTTATGACAAACATAACAGCAGTTTTACGTTACCTCTCGTGTGTAAAACTAAAGAACAGAAAAATGCACTCGTTGATATCTTAGACGAATTGGGTGTTGAATCTAGACCAATTGTTGCTGGGAATTTATTGATTCATCCATTTTTGTCTGTATGGAAAGATAGTGTTAACACCCCAAATGCAAACCTATTAAACGATAACGGCGTTTACGTAGGTAATAATCAGAGTATAACTATCGACATGATAGATAAACTATTTGATTCTGTTAAGTACAAGATGTACGACAATATGCCAGTTCCTAACTATGACGATAAGGTGGCGTTGGTCACTGGAGCGAATGGTCAAGATGGTTCATATTTGGTTGAATTCTTACTTGAAAAGGGTTACACTGTGCACGCTGTAAAGAGACGTTCTTCGTGTTCAAATACACAGCGCATAGATCACATAATTTCTTCTAAGTACAAGGACTCGGGTAAATTTGTGATACATTACGGTGATGTATGCGATCTTTCTTCGATGATTGATATCGTGAAAGAAGTGAGACCCAGAGAGTTATACAACTTGGCGGCACAATCTCACGTGGCTGTATCTTTTAAGGTTCCGTTATACACGGCGGAAGTTGATGGTATGGGTACCATGAATGTACTCGAAGCTGTTCGTTTAAGTGGACAGGCAAAGACTTGCCGTGTCTATCAAGCCTCAACATCTGAATTATATGGCAAAGTGCAACAAATACCACAAACTGAATCTACGCCATTTTATCCGAGATCCCCATATGGCGTTTCGAAGCTCATGGGGTACTGGGCTGTCGTAAATTACAGAGAATCATATGGGATGTATGCATGTAATGGTATACTGTTTAACCATGAATCACCTAGACGCGGTGAAAATTTCGTGACACGCAAAATAACCATGGGTTTGGCAAATATTAAGAAGGGTAAACAAGAATGTTTGTATTTGGGTAACCTTAATGCAAAACGTGATTGGGGACATGCGAGAGATTACGTCGAGTGTATGTGGATGATGCTTCAACAGGACGAGCCAGAGGATTATGTGATCGCTACAGGTGAAACAATCACTGTGAGAGATTTCGCTAAGCATGCATTTAAGTGTGCAGATATTGATTTGGAATTCAGGGGCGAAGGTCTTGAAGAAGTTGGGGTAGATAAGTCTACGGGTAAAGTTATGATTCGTGTAGACGAGTCATTCTTCAGACCAGCGGAAGTTGACCAACTTGTAGGAGATCCATCTAAGGCTATTAGTCAATTAAACTGGAATCCACGCAAAACAAAGTTTGCCGATTTGGTGAAAGAGATGGTTGATTTCGATATGTCCCAATAAGATAATGTTATCTATTATTAATGCTCGAAGAAGAGATTAACTCCCTTGATTTAAGTAGATCAGATTTAGATGAAATGATATCTGATTTATACGAGCTTAAGTCTCTTTTAGAAAAGTATGGAGATGACACATTTCTCAAAGAGTACGAAGAGTGTGATACGGTAGGTTTGTCTATAAGTGAATGGTACATACGAACAAAACCCGTTTTAAAAAATTTAACATCTTGGCTCTCTATGTATTATGAGCAAAAAATAGAGATATCCTGTAAGACCAATGATTTAAAACAAAAAATTAAAAAATTGCGTCACGATGTACTAGCATCTTTTAATAAATCCTAAGAATTTCAGCTACCGCCGGGTGTCTCAATATGTCTTCGTCGTGCATGATCACATGTTCCACGTATTCAAAATCATTACCCTTGAGTTTGTGTACGAGATCAGCTAATCCATTTTTCTTGTTTATTAAATCACTTTGTTTCAAATCACCCATGACAACCATCTTTGAGTTTTCTCCGAGACGCGTAAGAAGCATTTTCATTTGGTTTGGTGTACAGTTTTGCATTTCGTCACCAATGATGAATGCGTCGTTAAATGTTCTTCCGCGCATAAATCCGAGTGGTTCAACGCGTACCGCGTATTCAAGTTGATTGCGTGTTAATTGTGTTTCGAATACGTCCATCATTGGCCTAATCCACGGTTCCATTTTACGCTCCATTTCACCCGGTAGATATCCCATGTCTTCATCAGCAGCAACGATCGGTCGCGTGAGGATGATCTTTTTACATTGTTTGTTTTTGAGTTGTTCAGCTGCATATTGACACGCAAACATAGTCTTACCAGACCCAGCTGGCCCAGTGGCTATGATTATTGGTTTTTGTGATTGCAGAATTTTAACATATTCAATTTGACCTGGCGTTTTTGGGATATTCATCTAATATTACTTAAGGTTTTTTCTTTATTACATTATAAGATGAACTTTCACTTCATAACAGTTGGTCGAAGTAATCTGGCAACAATTACCGACCCCAAACATAAACCAAGGGCTATATGTTTTGCTGATAAAGTGAATGCAACCAAATATATAGATTACCTTTCTATATACAGATCAAAATTTGGTAAATGGCCAACTATAGATTTGAGCGAACCAATCACCAAGATAGAACCAAATTACAATTTCAAGAAACGAACACCGGAATATGTAAGAAAGTTTATAAAAATAAATACACTAGAGCGACACGAATTAAATGGTATATCGTTGTCTAGTGGTCTTTCTTATTTTTATTGCCACGCGTTTGATTATGATGACGAGATGACTTTATTGACATTACGTGGCCAAGAAATAGATAGCCATGTGAATGAGGATATGTACAAAGAATGGCTTGAATGTAATTTAAAGAGTGAGTAATATTAAGTAATAATAATGGGTAGTTTGTCTCTTAAGTTCGACCCTTCTAAAAAGGAACACGCAGAATGGTTGAAACAAGCTGGGGATAGCTTCAAGAAATCTATGCGCGAAAAGCATGATTTCATGAAGGATGTAAATAATAATCCAATAACCGATGAAAAGATTAAACCACAAGACTGGGCACAACTTCACTTTGTTTTGGCCATGAAATACACTGACGCCGTCTTTGACGGTTCGGCCTACATCCCAAAATAAAACATTTGCTTACATAAATGTTGAAAGCGATTTTGGCTTTGTTGATAGTCTATTTCATTCTCAGGAAGACTGAATTGTACACATCTTTTTTGGACGGGGATTGGGTGCCAATTATAAATGATCCACAAAGAAAGGGTGAAGCATTTAATAAATGTTCCCCTGAATCCTTTGCTGATTGTGAAAAACCGGAAATGCGCTACTTAAGTCGATATTGATTTTGTAATAATTAAGTAAAAGATATGATTCGAACCTACGTTAAGGACAAATACGCTGAAATCTTGGGTCTTCCAAGTGATAGCACTGTATGCGTGAATCTCGAGAAAAGTACACATAATTGGGCTGTGAAGAGGAGCATGTCACTCGGTGACATTGCCGCGGCGGACAATCCAAATCACATGAACCGATATAAACATAAGTTTCTCCAGATTCAATATAATCTTAAAAATTCGCCATGTTTAAAAGATCGAATTATTGAGGGTGTTGTGAAAGCACCAAATGTCGTAGATATGACGCCACAGGGGATGTGGCCAAATGGACCATGGGCTGTAGCGAAAGAAGCCTGTGTTGCGAAAGAAATGAAGAAGGAATATAATTCGAATGTACTGAAAGATCCTAATTACAAGGGTATTTTCAGGTGTAAACGTTGTAAGTCTTATAAGACTACATATTATGAGATGCAAACAAGAAGTGCAGATGAACCAATGACGGTGTTCATTACGTGTCACAACTGTGATTCTAGGTGGAAATCTTGATTGCGTATTTCGAGTGTGTTAAATCGGTATCTCTGTCACCTACGGATAACACGTAATTATATCCGGTGCGTCTTTTAAGATTACCCTTGTTGTGTGCAGGAGTTATGTATAGTTCATCGTAATATATTCCGTATACGTACAATTGAAATTTGGTCAGTAATAACACACCTGGTATGTTTGGTCTTGCGGTCATTATGATTATTCTGTAACCTAATTTTACACAATCATTTAATAATTGTATAGCCTTATAATTAGGTATTCCATTTGTAAAAATAAGAGTATTATCTATGTCAAACATGACCGCATCTTTATAATTTACGCACCTTCCTTTCAACACATTCATAAGTTACTTTAAGAGTAGAAATTAAGTGTAGTAAATGATAATAGACGTCGCATTTGATGATGGCAGTATATCCATATGTAAGTTACTCGAAGATTTGGGTGACATGTATTTAGTGGATGAATTCATATGCAAAAGGGATGGTACGTGTAGATTTAGTGGTAAACTACAAACAGTATCTAAAGAGAGTGTGTGTGGTCATTATGATGTCACTGAAATAGAAGAGACTGGATTATATAGAAAAATTGGTGAAAATGATTATGAACCAATATATGATTCAGATGAAGATTACGAAGTTTCCAGTGAATCAGACTCAGAATCTCTATCTGATATCAGCCTAGAGGATGAAGAATAAAATATTTCGTTACCATAAATGAAAAAGAACACCAATTACCTACTCCCATTGTCTATAATCGCGCTAGTTGGTTTGTATGCTTTTGTATATCAACCAAAACCAAAGAAAGAAAAGTACTGTGGCGCCTGTGGTAAATAATACTTAAAAGATACACGCGTCTTTTCATAAATGGCGCCGTATAGACCACCTAATACGCACTACAGTGAATTAGATGTCTCGTCGTACGAGCAAGATGACATTTTCAAATTTGTAGGTAAGTCAGGAAAGCGTTTCTATTGGCTCACCAGATTTTTAGAATTGTCCTATCTCTGGTACGACAAGAACCGTAAAGTCATCGAAATTTGGGGACCATATGAATCTCTCCAAAATTTTCAGGCCCATCACGTGATAGAGTGTGAATTAAACCTAAGTTGTAATAAATATTAATAAAGTTAGATAACCATGTTCAAGAGACCCAATATTAGAATTCGCGAACCCTATACCACTATTTCGGATAGACCGAAAGAAGGTACGTTTTTGCATTCGATTATTAGACCCTCAAAATGCCCCCCTTATGAGAGAGATATCGTATACATGCAAAATTATGATAATTACATCGACAATTTGAGAAAATCTTATGAAGAAAATGGCATCAAGTTTTCTTTACCCAAAGGCGTTTTGCCTCTGCCTAAGGTGGAACCATCTAAACCTAAAAATGGTGTGCACATTAATTTTATTGAGGATGTGGTAGTAAAACTTAATGTCCTAAAATGTGGTAAGGTAAAAGTTAAATTGTTTACACAAATGGCCACACTTTATGAAAAATACTTTTCTAAAAACAAATTGCCCCCAGTAAAAACTCTCGCAACCGCACTCAAAGCGGTTGGGTACGACGAAGAATATGTATCAAGTTTAGTTTCAAAGGTGGAAAAAAATAAAAATGACATGAATACCAGATACAAAAAATTGGAACTCTTGTTTAACAAGCCATCCAGTTCATCTAAGAAGAAAAAGAAAGAGCCTGAACCCGAACAGGAAGAGGAACCTGAAGAAGAGCCGGATGAAGATGAAAATGAAGATGATGATGCCGCACCAGATGAGGAAGCCATAGATGGCGGTGATGACGAAGATGAAGATGAAAATGTTGTTGAGGAAGAAGAATATTTTTCAGATATAGAATAAGCCTAAGTCAATAGATGTAGTCATTTTAATTATACACAAAAGATGTTCATCACCAACGTCCTCGTCAACGACTGCATCCTCGATCGTGCCGTGTTTGATAATATAAAACACGCCTCTAACTACGCGATAGAAAAATCGCGCGAAAAAGTTTGGAAACTTGAAGATAACTCCGTGTTTTACGGAAACGTAGAATCTCGCGTGTACGAGATAGACTTTGAAAAATCCTCCGATCACCAAGATGAACATATTCTTTCTTTCTTTGGATCCATGTGAAAACGCACACATGAACTGCGATCAACACGTGGTCAAGATACAGCTCGAAATATGCCAAATGTTATACACAGCGTGGCACTTTTCTGGTGAGAGTGATTACGTGTCTGAAAATGCACCATTTATTAAGGATGGAACTAAACGTGGGTATCATCCTGCCCACGCGAAACACCCCATGACCATGTGGGTAGCATCGTCCCTTGAAAATTACCTGTATGCGTGTGAAATTGGTATGGCACTCACTTTAGAATATACAAAACGATACGGTAAGATACACACGTGTGCGAAGCATCTCTTGTGGCTACACACGCACCACCCATCTCATTTTGAAAAGAGAATCAGTGAGACTGCGTACTACTCAAATGAAGGCATACCCGAATGTATGCCCGAAGAGTACCAATGTCCATCCATCACTGACGCGTATCAAATGTACTATATGATGGACAAGATGAAATTTGCTAGATATAAAGATTTCTGTGTTTAATGTAATATGTTAGCTACGGCTAAACTTTTCAGTGCTCCCTCCGTAAAGGTAAAGAAACAAGAAAAACCCCAACCCAAACTCTTTAGTGATTTCGTAAAAGGTGTCAAAAAGAATGAAGTACACGATGTCTTGATTAAGCCGAGTGAAGGCCTCGTGTATTACATGAATGACGACGGGGAAACGTCCTTCGCAAACTACATTCCATCGAACCCATTTTGGGAAATGCTCATGGAAAGCGACGCAAACATCCAAACGGATTTGTCTTCGTCCATGTCTTTCGGTGACATCACGTCCATTGGTTTTACCATACTCTTGTCCATCGCCCTCTTCCGCATGTTTATCGGCGGCATGGGTGGTGGAGGGGGTGCGAACCCATTCAATATGGGTGAAAAGCCGCTCGATGTCGAGGATGAAATCACGACGAGATTCGATGACGTTCAGGGTATCGATAGCGCAAAAGATGAACTCCAGGAAATCGTTGGTTTCCTTCGTGACCCAACCCAATACATTGTGAGTGGCGCAAAGATTCCAAAAGGTGCTTTACTTACCGGTAAGCCTGGTACAGGTAAAACACTGTTGGCTCGCGCGATAGCGGGTGAATCGTCCGTTCCGTTCATTCAGTGTTCCGGTTCCTCATTTGTCGAGATGTTCGTCGGTGTGGGCGCGAAGCGTGTGCGTGACGTATTTGAAATGGCGCGCAAGAATCAACCGTGTATCGTGTTTATCGATGAAATAGACGCGATCGGCAAGAAGCGTTCCATGAATGGGTTTGCAGCGAACGATGAGCGCGAACAAACCATCAATCAATTGTTGACCGAAATGGACGGTTTCGATAATGACTCACAAATAGTTGTCATTGCCGCTACAAACCGAGTAGACATTCTCGATGATGCACTTCTCAGGCCAGGTCGTTTCGATCGTAAGATACAGGTTGGCCTTCCAGACGTGTATGGACGCGAAAAGATTTTACAAGTTCATTCGAAAAACAAGAACCTTTCCCCGGAAGTCAGTCTCATGGATGTCGCGAGACAAACGACTGGATTCTCTGGTGCGGACCTCGAAAACCTCATGAACGAGTGTGCCATTCGTTCCGTGAAAGAAGGTACCAATGTTATAACTCCTCCAATCATAGAAGACGTGTATCAACGCGTTGTCGTGGGTGCGAAGGGTGGCGCGCCCATATCCGATGAACGTAAGAAACTCGTGGCCTACCACGAAGCGGGACACGCCATCATAGGTGTGTTGATGCCTTCGTACGATGAAGTTCGTAAGGTCAGTATCATTCCAAGAGGTGATGCAGGTGGTGTCACGTTCTTCCAACCATCGAGTGATGAACGAGGCATGTACACGAAAGAGTATCTTTTGTCCCAAATAAAAGTCGCGTTGGGTGGACACGCCGCCGAAGAACTCATGTACGGGAAGGACAGTGTCACCACAGGTGCGAGCAGTGATTTCGCCCAAGTACACGCCATCGCACGTGAAATGGTGACGACGTACGGCATGTCTGAAGCCGTCGGTAAGATCAACGTGGACGTCAGTGCACTTTCACAGCAGACGGCATATCTCGTGGACCTCGAGGTCCACAGGATCACAGACGAGTGTTATTCGGAGGTACTAGATATGTTATCTTCGCGTAAGACAGACCTCGTAGCACTCAAAGACATTCTCATCAGAGACGAAATTATCGATGGGAAGATTGTCTACGACATGATAAAAATGTAAATTAATAGTAGATATGAGTCAGAAAACTGAGTACACTTTAGGTAGGTCAGAAAGTATGAAACCAACAAGTAGTGGAACATTTAGACTGTCACAAAAAAGGGGAACACCTAAAACACATACTAAAGCTGGAGTTAGGCCCGCGCTTACAGTGGAAGAAGTTTTAAGACTTTATAAAACGCCAGTACGTGCATATAAAACGCCAGTACGTAATGCACGCAAAAAAACGATTGAGGAACACAGTAGAAATTTGGCAATCAAACGTGAAGAGGAAAAACGTAAATTTCGTGAGAGGAATAACGAAATTAGAAAAGTTCGAGAATATGGTACAAAAATGATTAAAAATCTGAGTTCCAGAGTCAATAAAATTGAAAAAGCTACTCCAAAAGCAAAGAGAGAATTGTTTCCAAATAGTAAAAAATTTGAAAAACAAGTAAAACTCGAACTTAAAAACTACATAACAAAGGCAGATTTTAATAAACTCGTTGAAAAACTTGATAAACCCAGAACACCCGCCGCGCAACAACTCACTAAATCAAACATAGCTGAATTGCTAAAACCACTCATAAATAAGAAAGAAAGTGGACCTAAATATTCTTTGTTTGGTTCTTTTTACCCAAAAAATAAAAAAGATGGAAAGCCTCTTTTTTCGAGAAAACCCGAATCTGTGATAAGAAACATAGCAAAATCTACATCTAAAAAATTCAGGAAGGAAATAATCGATAAGACAAAAGTCCCGAGGACCCCTGTCATACCTGTTATGAGAACACCCACCACTGGTGGTCAACGTAAGAAACACGTCATTGAACTCATTGACAGGGTAATTAAAAAAATGAAAGTTTCAAGTGATACAGAAAAGAAGATTATAAACTTTTATGAAGCCTTAAGTGAAAAATATATCAAGCAAACTTTCGGTGGTAAAACGCGCGAAGAAGTCAGAGCTATCATCAAGAAGCAAGTTGACTTTTTCAATAAAAAGAAAAAGAGATAAAGATAAAACTCCATCTACTTAATAATGAGTTACATAGCATGGGACACCGAAACTACGGGTCTTCCCATGGCCCGGACTCGGGCAACCCCAGATAACATAGATAATTTCAAACACTGTCGTATGTTGTCCTTGGCCCTCGTGAAATACACGTCGAGTGGTAGGGAAGTTTCTTCCTATCACGGGATAGTGTATCCAGACACATTTGATGTGAAAGCAACCGAAATACACGGAATAACACCCGAACATGCAAAATCTGTGGGTAAACCCTTTAAGGAAATCTACGATACGTTTCTCGAAACTATGCGTGGTGTAGACATACTAGTCGCACACAATTCAAAGTTCGACGAAGATGTCTTGTTTTCTGAGTGTTACAGACGTGGTTTAAGCGTTGAACCTTTCAGACGCATTCGTTTTGTGTGTACGTTAGACATGACTCGAGAAGTGTTTTTGCGTAACATGAAATTGGGTGTGTTGTACCAAAAGCTTTTCAATGAAGAGCTCGAAGGTGCACACGATGCTTTGAATGATTCGCGTGCGTGTGGTCGCGTGTATCCAATTCTTCGCGATAAAAAACCCAATCTCAAACCACTCGGCATTCCAAAGGTCATTCTTAAAGCGTCTGAAGTCGCGGGTATGATTGGAAAGAACATGTATAAAACACCACTCGAAATCGCCGATGAATTGTGGAGTAAGTACATGCCCGAAACCTTTGAGGGGCGCACGAAAGAACAAGTGGCCATGCAAGCCATCGAAACGTCTCAGGTCGCCAAAGACCTCTTAAAAAATGCAGAGCAGTTCAAGTCTACGAACAGTACGAGTGTTGAACAGAAATTTAGGGCTGTTTCTAACCAGCTCGAAAAGACATCCGGACTCAAGAATGACGAACTCGCCGCCGCCAAAGATCACATACGAAAGACCCTGTATACCAATCACGGGACGAGACACGAAGACACGACAGCAGACCACTACGAAAATCTCGTGGAAGACAGAACCTTCTATAAGTATGACGTGTGTACGCTTGCGGGTACGACCTATCAAATCGTGGGACGGATAGATAGGATTCGTGAAAACGAAGATGGGTCGAGATCTATCGTAGAAATCAAGAACCGCGCGAGAGGTCTCTTCAGGTCCGTTCGTGAATACGAGGAAATCCAGTGTCAAACATACATGGAAATGCTCGATTTACACGCGTGTACTCTCATCGAACAGTGTGATTCCAAGCGAATGTCGCACTATATCCCGCGTGAAAAGGAACGTTGGAACGATATGATTTTACCAAAACTCAAAAACTTTTGTGAGCGATTCCATGATATGCTCTCCTCCAACTAAAAAATTTACCTATAATAAATGGCGACTCCTCCATCCACTCCAAAGAGAAAGGCGCCATCTTCTCCGAATACACCGCGTAAAAAGGTACTCATGACCCCCAAGACCAGGGCCGTCACGAGTGCTTTATCTAGGATGACCACTACCGTGTCTTCTCCAGAGAGACGCGCTAAACAGGTGAGACGTGCGTTGAATTTTGCGGATAAATCCATCGCTCAGAGCGCAAAGGTTGTGAGAAGCGCTATGATTAGCGCAAACATAAAGAAGGTATGGAATCAAATAAGTTCTAACGTGAACATCGCAAAGTCTAAAGCTAAGGCTAGCAAGAATAAAAATACCGGTAAAAAGTAAGAATGACACGCGAGTGTATACACGGTAACCCCAGAACACAGTGTCCAATTTGTAGAGGCTTGGAACGAATCTCGACTCAACAGACCATCGGGTACGCCGCCATCGCGCGCGTGATCACGGGTACACAAAATCGCGTTTTCGCACAAAGTGTCATGAGACTCTCGAGACTTCCACAGAACTACCCAAATATGCGAATTCGAATCACAGACGAAATGCGTAACGCGACCCGCAACTTTATCGCGTCTCCGCGCAACGTGTCTGTGGGTGATAGATTTAGAAACGTTATGTCGAGTGCTTTGGTGAGAGCAGAGGTTAACGTGGGTGGTTCGTACTCTGCATCTCCTTCGGCCTCATCGTCTTCTAATGTGAATTCACCTCGTAGTTCCGTCGGAACTGGGTCCCGGTTTACGAGATCGGCTTTGAGCGTGTATTCAAGACTCGGAACACCCAATTCTCCTAATTCACCACGCGGTAGACGCGCGAGGTCGGGTACACCTGTATCTAGATTTGCTGGTCCTCGTTCACCGGGTTCTAACATGAGTAACACGGAACGGTTTTCACCTCCCAGGAAGAAATCTAAGTAGACATTATGGTGTCTCTCGAAGACTTCATCCGAAACACCGCTATTTTTGGTAATGGTTTGTGTTTGGTAGACAGTGTTTTGAGAATCATAAA
>Ga0255782_10000923_pt1 | contig 25996 bp, 20 predicted proteins | sample 101ome_26_FD_179980 | JGI IMG/M metagenome (GOLD analysis project Ga0255782, IMG submission 179980) | Coastal salt marsh microbial communities from the Groves Creek Marsh, Skidaway Island, Georgia - 101408AT metaG (version 2) | ecosystem: Environmental > Aquatic > Marine > Intertidal zone >...
CCTGACGCAGGTTTTCACGGGGAATCATCTCTTCGCGGCGGATTACCGCTTCGGCGCGGCCAAGATCAACCGTGATCGAATAGCTTTCGGCGCGCTTGACCGTACCAACGACAATTTCACCAATCCGATCCTTATATTCCTCGAACTGGCGGGCGCGCTCGGCGTCACGCACTTTTTGCGAAATGACCTGCTTTGCTGTCTGTGCTGCAATCCGGCCAAATTCGATTGGCGGCAACGCCTGCCGCCAGAACTCACCAACCGCTAGGGGCGGGTTCTGCTTGGCACCTTCGGCGGCGTTCATCTGGGTTAATTCATCTTCAACATCTTCGACAACCTCAATCCAGCGTTCCAGAAGAATGGCGCCAGTTTTGCGATCAATCATCGCCCGGATATCGCGATCCAGCCCGTATTTTGCGCGGCCAGCCTTTTGAATGGCTTCTTCCATCGCCAGCATGACTTCTTCGCGTTCAATTGACTTTTCACGCGCCACAACATCGGCAACTTGAATAAGCTCGAGGCCGGGGATTGATGATGTATCCATAGTCGTCTCACCTTTGGTTTGTCTTTTCGCCATCTTTAACTGGCGTGTTCACGAAGCGATATAATTCTAAAGATCAGATATTCGTCTGATTAATTGTCGTCTGGCTATTTCTTATCTAGTTATTTTGGGGCTTTCAGGCTTGGCTTCGTCGCGCAAAAATCTCACTTGGGTCAATGCGCGCCGCTTCAATTTCGTCAAAGGCAAATTCAAATCTACCAAAACTGGTTTCAATCCCGATTTTTCCGTCTTCTGACAAACCGGTAAGCCGCCCCTGAAAACGGCGACGCCCATCAAGCATCATCCGCAAGGTAATTTTCGCCAGCTCACCATTGAACCGGTCATAATCTTCAAGTCGTGTCAGCGGCCGGTCGATACCGGGCGAACTGACTTCTAACACATAGGCACTGCCAATCGGATCATCCACATCAAGCAACGCCGAGATATGGCGGCTTAACATCTGGCAATCTTCAACCGTCATTTCGCGGTCTTCTTTTGGTTCAGCCATAATCTGCAATTGATTGCGGCCGGCCTGCCCACCTGAAAACTGCACCCGCACCAGACCAAAGCCCAGCTCGGTAACCGCATCTTCTATAATCTGGCTTATCTTGGTTTCGACCAAAACGCCTCCTAAACCCCCAAAAAAGGCAATAAAAAAGTGGGCCAGTGGCCCACCGTCTGACTGCGACAGCTTTATTTGTGCTTATTATAGGGGGAGCGTGTTAAAAAAGCAAGCGATAAGCCGCGCTGCGCTAACGCCGCTGGAACAAGAACCATGCTGATTTGCGCCCGGCATGATCGGCCTTTCGCATATAGCGTGTTTCAGGCAAGTCAGATGGGCGGTGCCGCCAGTCATGCGGACGCCGCGCCGTCCAGATGAAATCATCATGCGCCATCGCCGCCTGCAATAGCCAGCTTTTCGCCGTCGGATCATCGCTTGCCAAAACCAACCGCCCACCAGGCCGGATCATCATTGCCAGCTGGTCAAGCAGCGCAGGTTGCAGAATCCGGCGGTCAGCATGGCGCTTTTTTGGCCATGGATCAGGAAACATGACAAACGCACCAGCAAGGCTAGCCTGCCCCATTGCCGGTAGAATCAACCGCACATCATCCGGCCAGATACGGACATTGCTAAGCTGCCCCTCGTCAAGGTGGCGAAGCAAGCTAGCAACCCCATTAATAAAGGGTTCAGCACCGATAAAATCACAGTCAGGCATCGCGGTCGCAAGGCCGGCGAGATGCTCGCCGCCGCCAAAACCGATCTCGAGATAACGATCCGCCTGCCGGCCAAACTGGTCTTCAAGCGGGCGCGCAAGATCAAAGGCACATTGTGGCAGCTTCTCGTCAAGAAGCCGCTTCATCGACGCCCGTAAAGGACGGCCTTTGCGCCGGCCATAAAAGCGCAGGCCAGACCGAGCCCCGTCCGTTGAAAGCGCGTCATGTTCGGCCATTGAAATATCTGCCCTATGTCCAGCGGATGCCTAGCGAACCGCGCTGTTTAATGCGTCAACAAGATCGGTGGCTTCCCAGCTAAAGCTGCCCGGACCAGCCTCGCCTGCAGTACGGCCGAAATGCCCATAGGCCGCAGTTGGCGCATAAATCGGCGCGTTCATCCCCAGATGCTGACGAATACCGCGCGGCGTTAGATCCATACAGTCACGCAACGCATCTTGCAGCTTTTGGTCATCAATTTTGCCTGTTCCATGCGTGTTTGCATAAAGTGAAACCGGCTCGGCAACGCCGATCGCATACGCAATCTGGATCGTGCAACGTGACGCCAGACCGGCCGCGACAACATTCTTTGCCAAATAGCGGCTGGCATAGGCTGCCGACCGGTCAACCTTTGTTGGGTCCTTGCCAGAGAACGCCCCACCGCCATGCGGCGCCGCACCGCCATAAGTATCAACAATAATTTTCCGGCCCGTAAGGCCAGTATCGCCATCCGGCCCACCAATGATAAATTGCCCGGTTGGGTTAACCAACAAATCATCACCTGTAACCATCCAGCCATCGGGCAAAACATCGGCGATCACCGGCGTCACCAGCGCAAGGATGTCGGCCTTGGTTGCCCTTTCATGATGCTGGGTCGACAGCACAACCTTATGCACACCAGTTGGCCGCCCCTGATCATCATAAACGAGGCTGATTTGGCTTTTTGAATCCGGGCCAAGAATTGAGTTTGCGTCTTGTTTGCGGACAGTTGCGAGATTTTTTAGAATCTGATGCGAATAATGAATTGCCGCAGGCATCAGCACATCAGTCTCATCACAAGCATACCCAAACATCAGCCCCTGATCGCCGGCGCCTTCATCCTTATTGTCACCAGAATCAACACCCATCGCGATATCGCTAGATTGTTCATGCAGATAATTCTGGAACTCAAAATGTGCGTGATGAAACGCATCCTGCTCATAGCCAATATCTTTCACCGCAGCCCGAACCGCTGGCTCGATCTCTGCCATAATCTGTTCCAGCTTTGTCTCGCTAGCGCGCACCTCGCCAGCAAGAACAACCCGGTTTGTTGTTGCCAAGGTTTCACAAGCAACACGCGCCTCTGGCTCATATTTCAGAAACAGATCAAGAACCGTATCTGATACACGGTCACATAATTTGTCAGGATGGCCTTCTGAAACAGATTCAGATGTGAAGATATAGCTCATGCGTTAGTTTCCTTCCCTTTGGTCGAAATTACCTATTGCCTGATGGCGCGATTGAGGTCAAGCCTTGCAGCCGCTGCAATCATCAAGAAAATGAGGCTAAAAAACCCCATATTACCAAATCGCGCAAATATAGTCGGCGCCAAGGCGGCAGGCAGCGATACATCAAGAATACCCGATGCCCCCAGCTCTAGCCTGCCAAGAGACCGGCCATAAGCATCAAAGCCAGCACTCATGCCGGTATTGGCAACCCGCATAAGTGGTAATCCTTCTTCCACTGCACGCATCTGTGCTTGTGCAAGATGCTGCCATGGCCCAGCGCTAACGCCGAACCAGGCGTCGTTGGTAATATTGATCAACAGATCCGGGCGCATTTCCGCCGAAACCACCGCGCCAGCAAAAATCACCTCATAACAAATCAACATCTGCATGGCACCAAAACCGTCGAGACGCATCAGGGTATTTGACGTGCCCGGGGCAAAATCGACGGGGCCAACAATCGGGTTTAAAAAGCTCAACCATTTCCGGAACGGCATATATTCACCAAACGGAACCAGATGGCGCTTGTCATAAATGCCCTTTATTGCCGCATCATGATCAAACATCATTGCCGAATTTAACAAACGGCCATTGCGCCCGAATCGGGGGATGCCGGTGATGAGCGTTGCACCCTTGTCAATCGCGCCGGCGATGGTCGTTTTCAGCAATGCCTCATTGCGATCTGCCAGCCCGACAAACGCTGTCTCGGGCCAGATTACCAGTTTTGGAACCGACTGCCCCTCGCGTGACAGGGTGACCAACCGATCCAGATGCGCCTGCCGCATAGCCGGGTTCCATTTATCGGCTTGTGCAATTGCTGGCTGAACAAGCCTCACGATGGGCATTGAGGGCTGATTATTTATCGGCGCAGTGGCAAGGCGCGCCACACCAAGCGCCGTCATAATCAATGGCAAAATCAGAAATATTGCCGCAAGACGCCGGCTGCCCAGCACCCAAAAAGCCGGCACCAGCGCAAAAAGCAGGGCAATGACAGATAGCCCATAAATGCCAATGACACTGGCAGCTTGCAGGCCGGCAGGGTCAAATGCAAACACACCTCCGGTCAGGTTCCACGGAAACCCAGTTGCGATAAAGCCGCGGCTCCATTCAGCGAGGCCAAACATCGCGACAAACCAAAACAAACGCGCCACCGGCAAACGACCAAACGACCATGCAACAGCTGCGGCAACGGCCCAGAATGATGCCAAAATCAGCGCCAATGCCAATGCCATGAACGGCGCGACAAACCATAGCGACGCTGTCTCGACAATAAGCGAATGCGCAACCCAATAGGTTGATGCCAAAAACCAGCCCAAGCCAGCCGCGCCGAAAATCATCATCGCCTCACGTCGGCTTTCCGCCTTCAAATAGGCACGCAGCGGGATTGATAGGGCAAAGATTGCTGGTATTAAAAATAACGGCGGCAGGGAAAGGCTGGCAAATGCACCGGCAAGAAACTGCCCAAAAAACAGACAGCGTTGGCGCCTATTCTTGTTTTGCGATGCTGGCTTTGACACGCGGTAATCCACGAAGTTTCAACAATGTGATACGGCGCGGATCGCCCTCTAAGATTTCAAACTGCAACCCACCACGATGCCGGACAACCTCGCCCCGACCCGGAACACGGCCCGCATGCGCACATACCAAACCGCCAAGCGTATCTATTTCATCACGCTCATCATCATCCAGCAAGGGACCGGTAATCGCTTCTAGTATTTCAACCTCTAAACGCGCATCCGCAATGGCAGTACCATCACCCTTTTGGTCAAACCGCAATTGCGTCGTTTCGTCATGTTCATCTTCGATTTCACCGACAATTTCTTCAACCAGATCCTCGATCGTGATCAGGCCGTCAACCCCGCCAAATTCATCAACAACCAATGCCAGATGACGGCGGCGAAGACGCATTTCATGCAGCAGATCAAGCAGCCGAATTGTTGGTGAGATAAACAAGGCTGGCCGCAACAGGCTTTCAACAGCGGGCGTATGGCCGTTGCGAAGATGCGCAAACAAATCCTTGATGTGGATAATGCCAGCAACATCGTCCAATGTGTCACGGTAAACCGGTACACGGCTGTGGTTGGCGTCACTCATTTGCCGGATGATATCATCAAACCCGTCAGCCAATGCCACCGAAACAATATCGGCGCGCGGGATCATCACATCAGCCGCAGTAATGTCACGAAGCCCCAGAAAATTTTTCAGCAGCGTGCCTTCATGGCTATCAAAGCTGGTCTTATCATCAAGCGATTCTTGCAGCAGTTCGGTTAATTCTTCGCGGCGGGATGACGGCCGTGCAAAGGCTGGAAAAAACTTGCCAAGAAATGGTGCCATTATCCAGCCTCCCGCGTGCCAAGAAGCAACCCATCTTTTGGATAGGGATTGGCGACTTTCATCTGACCAAGCAGGACGATTTCTAGCCCTTCCATTTCATCAGCCATTGCCGTTTCAATATGATCATATCCAAGCAAATGCAGAACACCATGGGTGAATAGATGCAGCAAATGATCGCCTGCCGGAATGCCCGCCTCGGCGGCCTCACGCATTACTGTCTCACCAGCAATCGCAATATCGCCAAGGCCGCTTTCCATATCCGGCGCATCATCTGGTGCAACAAAATCATCGCCAGCCGGAAAAGACAGCACATTGGTGGCCTTGTCAAAACCGCGATGCTGATAATTCATCGACCGCATATCATCATCACTGCACAGCAAGAGGCTGACCAATGGCGGATCAAGCGATAGATGTGATGCGATATGATCAAGCATCACCGGTCCGCGATGTTTCAAATCGTTAATAAGGGGACTGTGCCAGCTAGAGGGATCGATGCTCACCTCAATCAGCGCGCCATCATCAGATTCCCATTCATCACTCAAAAATTGATCACCCTCCGGACTGTCAGGTTCCAGAGCGCTGTCGTCTTTATTCATTTCACTCGTCATGAGCTATTTTCATTCCTTCATAAACATCCCGCCAGTTTTGGCGTGAATGTTGGCTCTCTATTTGGACGTATTCTGCCGCTTTTGTCCAGCCTCATAAGCCTGCAAGATACGCGCGACCACCGGATGACGAACAACGTCTTCGCCAGATAGGTGGATAATGCCAACACCCTTGATATTATCAAGAAGTGACACTGCCTCGCCAAGACCAGAAGGCTGGCCCGCCGGCAGGTCAATCTGGCTTAGATCGCCGGTAATCACCATATGCGAATCTTGTCCAAGGCGGGTCAAAACCATTTTCATTTGTACCGGCGTGGTATTTTGCGCCTCGTCAATAATCACGTGGGCGGCGGTCAATGTCCGCCCGCGCATAAAGGCCAGCGGGGCAATTTCAATTTCGCCGCTTGCCAGCATCCGATCAACCTTATCGGCTGGCATCATGTCATAAAGCGCGTCATAAAGCGGCCGCAAATAGGGATCGACCTTTTCCTTCATGTCACCGGGCAAAAAGCCAAGACGTTCACCAGCCTCAACAGCCGGCCGTGACAGAATAATACGTTCAACCTCACGCTTTTTCAGCGCCTCTACAGCCCGCGCCACCGCCATATAAGTTTTGCCGGTTCCAGCCGGGCCAAGGCCAAACACCACTTCATTACTGCGCAATAATTTCAGGTAATCGTTCTGGCCTTTTGTCTTGGCAACGATCTTCTTTTTCCAGGTTTCAAACGACTCACCGGCCGTCACCGCCTCGGCCTGATGCCCGTTCACTGCCCAACGCAGCGCATCATCAACCATGGATTTATCAATGTCGACATGTTTACCCCCGGCGATCCGGCGATACAGATCCTCGATCACCGCGCGGGCGGTTTTGCTCGCTTTGCCGCTACCCGAGATTTTGATGCTATTACCAAAGGAATCGAGCGTGACATCCAATGTTTTTTCGATATGTGCCAGATGCTGGTTATGTTCACCTGACAAAAGCGCCAGAACGCTATTATCCTCGAATTCCATACGGATGCTATTGGCCTTTGCCGCGTTCACGCCGCCCCCTTCAAATTGACAATCTCGCCAGTCATGCTGTTCTGGCGCGCTACCGACAGGCGGCAGGGAACAATCTGGCCAATTTGATCAGCAGTCCCGATGAAATTCACCGCCTGCATATAGGGGCTGCGGCCGGCCATTTGGCCATCACGGCCGCCAGCGCGCTCGACAAGCACATCAACAACACGGCCTTCAGTCGATTTATTGAAGGCAAATTGTTGCGCATTTAGCAATTGCTGCAGGCTCTCAAGCCGTTCCGACTTTACCGCTTCTTCGACCTGAACATCGGCATTAGCCGCCGGTGTTCCCGGGCGCGGGCTATATTTAAACGAATAGGCAGACGCATAGCCAACCTTGCTGACAAGCGCCAATGTTTCGGCAAAATCAGCGTCACTTTCACCCGGAAAACCAACGATAAAGTCACCCGACATGGCAATATCAGGCCGAACGTTGCGCAGCTTGTCGATCACTGCCAAATACACATCGCTGGTGTGCCGACGGTTCATTTCCTGCAGAATATGATTTGATCCTGACTGAATTGGTAAATGCAGATACGGCATCAATTGTGGTACATCGCCATGCGCCGCGATCAATTCGTCATCCATATCCAGCGGATGCGAGGTTGTATAGCGAATCCGCTCAAGCCCATCGACCTCGGCCAGTGCCCGGATCAATCGGCCAAGACTCCAGTCTTTACCATTGTCATGCGCGCCATGATAGGCGTTCACATTTTGCCCAAGAAGCGTCAGCTCACGCGTCCCGCTGGCAACCAGCCGTTTGGCTTCTTCAAGAACGGTTTTAACCGGACGCGAAAACTCGGCACCGCGCGTGTAAGGCACAACACAAAAAGCGCAAAACTTATCACAGCCTTCCTGAACACTAAGGAAAGCTGCAGGGCCGCGCGGCGCATGCTCACCGGGCAAAAAGTCGAATTTTACTTCCTCGGGGAAATCAGTATCAATAATCCGATTGCGGCTAGATGGATCAAGCTGACCAACCAATTCAGGCAAGCGGTGATAGGTTTGCGGCCCGACAACAATATCAACCCATGGGGCGCGACGGGTAATCTCTTCGCCTTCGGCCTGAGCCACGCATCCGGCAACAGCAATTGTCATTTTTCGGCCTTGCTGATCAGCCATACGTTCCTTTAAATGGCGCAACCGGCCAAGTTCGGAAAATACTTTTTCCGATGCTTTTTCACGAATGTGGCAGGTGTTGAGAATCACCATATCAGCGCCATCAACCATATCGGTTGGCGCATAACCAAGCGGTGCGAGAACATCAGCCATACGGTCAGAATCATAAACATTCATCTGACAGCCGTAGGTTTTGATAAAGAGTTTTTTGGTCAAGAGCGCGTTGTCACATTTCAGCAGTGCGAATCCAATTCCCCTTGTACCGCCTAGAAGCAAAGATGGTCAAGAAAAAGCCTCGGTTATGCGACACTTCATCATAATGGCGTCGGTTTTCTGATTGCCATGCCGATAATAGCCCTTGCGAAGGCCAAATTCGGCGAAACCATGCTGGCGATAAAGCCCAAGTGCGGGCAGATTATCGGCTGCTACCTCAAGTGTAATCACAGCCACATCAAAAGTCCGGCAATGCGTCATAAACTGCAGTAACAAATCGCCGGCAATACCGCGCCCCTGATGATCTGGATCAACCGCAATTGATATGATCTCGGCTTCATCCGCGATGATCGTGGCCAGAATATAACCGGTAAGATGGGAACGGGTGCGATGCTTTTCAGCTAATGCCGCATTTGCAAAGTTGGGTGTGTCATCTTTGGGCGTGTCATCTTTGGGTGCGACAGTAACAAGGCCGTAGAAAACTGGATTTTTCAGCAACGCATGGAGACGCGGCTGATCAAGCGCGGTTGCAAACAGGCTGGCCTCAAGATCAGCGATAACATCGCAATCAGCCTTGATAAGTCGTCTTATGTACCTACCGGTCATGCGGCGGGTCATAAAACGGGCACTTGCTTTTTTGGCCCAAGGCGCGGATCGGCAAGATAAAGCGGAGTTAAAGGGGCGAGAATACCGGCTTTTAGATTATGTGCGGCAAGCTGTGCGATCATCGCCGCATCAACGGCCTCACCAGTGCCATTTACCCCTGCCACCGAAGTGACAATATTTGCCGCCTGAAAGGCATTTAGGGCCTCTTCTGTTCCGAAACCAGTCAGCAACAAGCCATCTTTTAGTGCCATATCAGACGGTACCAATAATGGCAGTTGCGCAATCTGCGCTTCAAAAATATCGCCATGCGGGTTCGCATCGGCAGCAAAAAACTGGGCATAGACATTGCCGCGCCGGGTATCGGCAAGGCATAGGATCGGCTGGCCATGGTCAGGCGCAGCAGATGCAAAGGCCAGTGCTTCGAGACCAGAGATACCAAGTCCGGGAAGATCATGCGCCAGACAGACCCCTTTTGCCGCTGCCAACGAGACCCGCAATCCAGTGAATGATCCTGGCCCCCGTCCAGCTGCAACATGGCTAAGCGCGGTGAAATCAACCCCTGCTTCAGCCAATGCCGAAACCGCCAATGGCACTAATGATGCAGCCTGACCAAAACCAGCCTCGGATGTTTTCATTGCCCGGGTCTGTCCGTCGGCATATAACGCAGCGGATAAGTGGCTACTGCTCGCCTCAAAGGCTAGTATGACCGGCGATTTGCTTGGGTGTGTGGACATTTTCAAACAGCCTATTTCTTTATCTGGCTTTTTATCCGAGTCGTATATGTTCGGTTATGCAGTTGCATCATTTTGCCAAGACGCGTTAACTGAAGTCGCTCTATCATTAGCAGCAGCGCCGGTAAAGTCTCGCTTGTATCATTATTTGAGTGGAAAATCTGCTATGGACAAAAATCTTTGTCAAAATATCCGACATAGGCTGATGAAGTTTAGCAGCCGCCTTTTCGCTGCCATGATCCTTGGCCTGTCATTTTTTGGAACGGCGTTTGCTGCCGATCATGCTGTGATTTTGATGTATCACCGGTTTGGTGAAGACAAATATCCAAGCACAAATATCCGACTTGAACAATTTGACGCGCATCTTGAGAAATTATCCGATGGCAATTACACGGTGCTGCCTTTGGCGAAAATCATCGACCGTTTGCAAACTGGCAAACCGCTGCCTGACCGAACAGTCGCCATCACCATTGATGATGCCTATCTATCAGTTTTTACCGAGGCTTGGCCGCGTCTAAAAGCAAAGGGCTTTCCCTTTACGGTTTTTGTTGCCACTGATCCGGTCGATCAAAAACATCGCAATTATATGAGCTGGGACCAGCTGCGGCGTTTGCAGGCTGACGGCGTTGGCATTGGCAGCCAAACAGCAAGTCACCCCCATATGCATAAGATCAGTATCGAAGCCATTGATACCGAGCTTGGTAATGCCAATAAGCGTTTTCTAGCCGAACTTGGTATGCGGCCGGATCTATTTGCTTATCCTTATGGTGAATATAATCTTGCCGTGATCGACAGAGTTAAGACCGCCGGATTTATTGCAGGCTTTGGTCAAAATTCCGGGATTGCTCATGGGTTTAACGGGTTTTTTGAGTTGCCGCGTTTTGCGATGAATGAACGCTATGGCGAAATGGATCGGCTGTCACTTGCGATCAACGGTTTACCGCTGAAGGCTAATCAGGTTCTACCAGCTGATGTTGTGATTACAAAAAATCCACCGGCTTTCGGTTTTACCCTTGCTCCAGAAATAGCCGATCAAAATAATCTCCAATGTTTCAACAGCACCTATAATGCGCTGGATGTCACCCGCTTAGGGCCGCGCGCCGAAGTACGATTTCCCGGGCCATTGCCGTCTGGGCGTGCGCGGGTAAATTGCACCATGCCCGGCCCAGACGGACGCTGGCGTTGGTTTGGCAAACAATTTCTCGTTCCCTAAACCGCCGTCACGTGAGACAAGCCGGCTAATGTGAAACTCTAGTTTGGATAGATGTTAATTCAGAGACGCAAGCGCAAACCGGCTGAAATCATTAACCCGGATAAGCGTCTCGAGTTTCTTGACATAGGCGTCACCAATTTCGGCATAGCGATCAAGATGTTTGGCTAAAATTTTTGACTCACCAATGATTGGGCGGTCGCGTAAAGCGGCACGGGATGTCCGAAATTCTTTATAGTGATAATGCGTATTCAGATTATGCATATAGGCGCGGACTGACCCAAGCAGGGTACCAAAGCTGCGCACCACCGCCCGGCTATTCGTCGCCTCCAATGGCCGGATGCCAGCATGCTCTCGCCACGCCCACTGGCCAAAAAGAGCGTTACCTTGTAGCGCAAAGCGTGACGTTCCCCACCCGGACTCAACTGCCGCCTGTGCCAATGCTAGGGCCACCGGCACCGTATCGGCACGGTGCAACAACCGCGCGGTTAACGCGTCATTATCTAACTTGCTACCACCAAGTTTATAAAGATGCGCCCATTTTTCCAGCGCCGCCCGATCATTATTCTCAAACGCGCGCTGAATGGCCTCGCGCCGCTTGATGATTTCCTCATTACTGGCCAGAATCAGCGGTAGAACAATTGTAATGAATGAGTCCTTTTGCGCGGAACCGGCAAGGCCTAGATGTGATTCGGGGATATGATTGATGAATTCGCGCGCAACCTGCAACGGGGCATCAACGCCAGATTTTGCCTGATCCAAATCGGCCTGATCCAAATCGGCCTGATCCGAATAGGGCTGGTCCAAATTGGGCCGGTCCAAATTGGGGGCGGCAGAGTTTGACCTGTCACTTTGATCGGCACCCGTCTGGTCGGATGAATGCGTCTTTTCACTGGTAACAAGCGAGGCGGGTAAACTAAGAAACTGCGGCGGCGATAATCCAAATATACCGGGGCCAGTAAATCCAATAACCATCAATAACCCCGCGATCAAAACGATCCGCCGGTTGGTAAAAAAATTGGAAATCGACGCTATCACGAACTGAACCCTAAGCGTGGACACTAACAATACGATTAGTCGCTATTCCAGCTTACATCTCGGCCGCGCGAACCTCACGAACCTCGGGAATATAGTGACGAAGCATATTCTCAATGCCCATTTTCAATGTCGCTGTCGAGCTTGGACAGCCCTGACAGGCACCGCGCATTTGCAGGGTCACAACACCATCGTCAAACCCCTGAAAAACAATATCGCCACCATCCATTGCAACCGCTGGCCGCACGCGCGAATCCAACAGCTGTTTGATCTGTTGCACCGTATCACTATCGCCGTCTTCAGCATGCGGATCAGCCAGATCAGCGTCTTTCTCGATCACCGGCAAACCTGAGGCGTAATGCTCCATAATGCCGGCAAGAATACCCGGCTTAAGGGCAAACCAATCCAGACCTTCGGCCTTGGTCACCGCGACAAAATCAGCCCCAAGGAAAACCGCTGTTACACCATCAATCTGAAAAAGGCGGCGCGCCAATGGTGATGTTTTTGTGCTATCAGGATCGGCAAAATCAGCCGTTCCCTGTTCCATAACCGGAACACCGGGGATGAATTTCAAAGTAGCCGGATTCGGCGTATCCTGAGTTTGAATAAACATCTGATCAATCCTTCTTGGTACGATCGTACTTCTATCAACAAGGGCCCTAATTTAGACAGAAACCCGTAAATTTTCTTTAATCTATTACTTTTGCTAATCTCTTACTTTCGGGGCTGAAACGCAAAATCGGAGTCCAGCTCAAGAGGGCTATTTTATGATGATACCAAGCTAATAGCCTGTTACCGCCAGCATTAAATCACCCCAACCGATCTAACGCACCCTCAAATTCATATGGGAATTTCAGCAAAAACTGCAACCCCAGCCACTGCAATATCGCATATTCCAGCCAATCTGGCTAGCGATCTGCAAAACCGACCAGTCAATCCCCGTCTGACAATGATATAACAGCTGCTTAAGCGCGGTTAACGGTCGGTGCTTGCACCCAAAAAACCAACCACATCACGCACTTCGGCCAGAATTGGCCGCGCAATCGCCGCCGCACGTTCGGCGCCATCGGCCAAAATAGCGTCAATATCGGCAGGGTTTTCCAAAAGCCGCCGCATCTCATCGCCGATCGGGGATAATTTGGCAACAGCCAGATCGCCAAGAGCCGGTTTGAAATCACCAAAGCCGCGCCCACCAAATTCGGCAAGAACATCTTCGGTCCGGCAATCGGCAAGCGCTGCATAGATGCCAACCAGATTGCTAGCCTCGGGGCGACCAGCAAGGCCTGCCACTTCAGATGGCAAGGCATCCGGGTCAGTTTTTGCTTTGCGAATTTTCTGCATAATCAAATCGGCATTGTCAGTCATATTAATCCGCGAATTGTCCGATAGATCGGATTTGCTCATTTTTGCACTGCCATCGCGAAGGCTCATCACACGCGTTGCGCTGCCAAAAATCTGTGGCTCCGGCAACGGAAATACATCACGCTCAAAAGTCGAATTAAATGCCTGCGCAATATCACGGGTCAGTTCAAGATGCTGTTTCTGATCCTCACCAACCGGCACATGGGTGGCACGGTAAGTCAGAATATCCGCTGCCATCAATGTCGGATAGGCATAGAGTCCAACCGAGGCATTCTCGCGGTTTTTACCGGCCTTTTCCTTGAACTGTGTCATCCGGTTCAGCCAGCCAAGCCGCGCCACGCAATTGAAAATCCACGCCAGCTCGGCATGTTGCGGCACACAAGATTGATTAAATAGGATCGAGCGATCAGTTGAAATACCTGCAGCGATTAGGCTCGCCGCGACCTCGCGGGTGCTTTTACGTAAATCTGCCGGATTCTGATGAACCGTGATGGCGTGAAGGTCAACCACGCAATAGATCGACTCAAATTCATGCTGCAACGAAACCCAATTGCGGATGGCGCCAAGATAATTGCCAAGATGCAGATTGCCAGTCGGCTGAATACCCGAAAAAATACGGCTTTTCTCTGCAGATTTTTGCACGGTTGAGTCGGTCATTTGATCTATCCATCACGCCTAATCAGAACAAGGGGAAACCGCTGCCGGATTGCCCTTGAAACAATTGATAATCATGCCAGCGTTATCCCCGCTTGCGCCGCCGCGGTCAAGTCTTTCGGTACCGTAACCGGCGAAGAAACTCGTCTGGAATTGCCCGCAATGACCACGCCGAGACCAGAAAACCGCCCCCACCAACCATGACTAGCAAGACAAGCCAACCTGCGGCTGGCAAAAACTGGCGAAGCCCACTGGCAAAGGTGAGTAGCGCCAAAAGCAAGATCGCCATAATTACACTCGCCGCAAAAATCCGGCCGGTCATACCGATCCAGCCACCAGCAAGGCGGCGCCGACGACGTAATAATATAGCCATAACAACCGCCGCAGCGACGCCTGACAATGACGTTGCTAGAGCCAGCCCAACATGCCCCAGCAGCGGCATCAGCAAAAGCGACCCAGTGATATTCACCGCCACTGTCATAATCGAGATTTTCAGAACAGTGCCAGGCTGACCCGCCGCATAAAAGGCCGGTTGTAAAACCTTTACCATGACAAACCCGGGAAGGCCGAGCGCATAGGCCGACAGCGCCATTGCCGCCATCACCGCATCATCAATGCCAAATGCACCATAGACAAATAATCCCTCAATAATCGGGCCGGATAAAACGATCAAAGCGAGCACTGCCGGCACCACAAAAAAACCACCAAAGATAATGGCCTCATCAAGGGTTTTGGTGATCTGATCCTTGTCGTTAACTGCCTCCAAGGCTGATAATCGGGGCAGCAAAGCGGTGCCAAGCGCGATGCCGACAATACCAAGTGGCAATTGCGCCACCCGGTCAGCATAATAGAGCCAAGAGATCGCCCCAACCGGCAGCGTAGATGCCAAGATCAAATCAACCAATAGATTGAGCTGCATCCCGCCAGCCCCAAGTGCCGCTGGTAAAAATTTAACCCACATGGTTTTTCCGGCTTTGGATAGGCGCGGCCATTGCAGCCGCGGCACCGCCGAAAGACGCCGCAGAATGACAAACATGAAGATGAGTTGGCAAAGCCCCGCAATCAGCAAGCCAATCGCAATTGGCAAGGCGCGAAACATACCAAGATCGGCAGCAACAAACGGGATCGCCACCGCGCCGCCGATAAAACAGAGATTAGCCAGAATTGGCGCAGCAGCCCCACCAAAAAACCGGTCATGCGCATTCGAAATCGCACTCCATAAAGCAACAATCGAAATCATTGGTAGATACGGCATCGTCACGCGTGCCAGATCGACCGCCGCCGCCATCCGGTCCGGCGTTTTGGTAAAACCGGGCGCCAATAGGGCAATAAATTGCGGCATAAAAATCTCGGCAATCACCACCAGAATAAACAGCATAATGATCAAAAAAATCTGCGCCTCAGACGCCAGCCGCAACGCAGCGTCGCGCCCCTCACTTTGACGTATTTTAGCAAAGCTCGGCAGAAAGGCATTGGTCATCGCCCCTTCAGCACTTAACCGGCGAAACATATTCGGTATTTTCAGCGCCACCAGAAACGCATCAGCCGCTGGTCCTGCCCCCAAAAAGCTGGCAAAGGCAATATCCCGCAAAAAGCCAACAATACGGCTGATTGCGGTCAGGCCGCCAATCTGCCCAAAGGCGCGGCCAAGTGAGGCCGGCTTTTCCGCCTTATCCGGATCCGGCGCGCGCGTCATGCCAGATCCCCAGCAGCATCGTCAAAAATAGCCAGCAACCGGTTACGAATAGTCTGTTGCCGTGTTTCGCTCTGGATTTGTAATCCGAAAATATCTTTGACATAGAAGACATCAACGACACGCTCGCCATAGGTGGAAACGGTTGCTGTCTGGATTTGCAGGCCAAGATCGGCCAAGCAATGCGTGATTTTATGCAGCAAGCCGGGGAAATCGCGGCCATTCACCTCGATAACGCTATGTGTATTGCTGATCTTGTTGGATAGAAACACACGCGAGGCAACAGGCATTTGCCGAACCCGAAGCGGGGTCTGTTTCCAGCGTGCCTGAAGCGCCTTTTCAAGGGTCATCGCACCGGTTAACGAGCGTTCAAGTGTTGTGCGAATACGGGTTAATTCGGCCGCATCCTCAATCGCCTGATTATTCATATCCTGCAAAAAGAAAACATCCAGCACCGTTCCATCATGACAGGTCGTAATGCGCGCGCCGACAATATTTGCCCCAGCAGCTGCAACCGCACCGGCAATGCGCGAGAACAGACCCGGATCATCGACCGTCAAAATGGTCAATTCAGTCATCCGGCGCGCAGGGTCCGGCCTGAAATCAATCAGCAGCGGGACATCCAGCTTGGCAAATTCATCACAAAGCCGCGCATGGCGAACATGGCTGTCACAATCAAAACCTGTCCAATAGGTTTGCGGCATGTTTGACGCATGATTGGCAAAACGCGCATCATCCCAATCGGTTAATTTAGCCGCCGCATCTTGGCGCGCCTCATTGGCATTCCCAAGCGCAATAACCGCCGGATCAGCGCCCCGCAACACTGCATCACAGCGGTAATATAGATCGCGCATCAAAGCCGCTTTCCAGCCATTCCAGATGTTCGGTCCCACCGCCCTGATATCGGCAACAGTTAACACCAAAAGCAGTTTCAACCGTTCAGGTGACTGCACAATTTTTGCAAAATCCTCGATCGTCTGCGGATCATTCAGATCATAGCGAAAGGCAATCTTGCTCATCAGCAAATGATGCAGGATCAGCCAGCTTACCGTTTCGGTTTCCTCGGCAATAAGGCCAAGGCGCGGACAAACCGCCAGCGCAACCTCGGCGCCCAGAACCGAGTGATCACCGCCGCGACCCTTGGCAATGTCATGTAAAAGCATCGCAACATAAAGCGCCCGCCGCGACCCAATCTCGGGCATAACCTCGGTGGCTACTGGGGCTGCCGCCTGCAATTCACCTGTTTCAATACCATGCAGAATACCAATGGCCTTTAACGTGTGCTCATCAACGGTATAGCTGTGATACATGTCGAATTGCATCATCGCAACGATCCGGCCAAAATCAGGCAAGAACCGTCCAAATACCCCACTTTCATTCATCAGGCGTAACACCCGTTCCGGATTTTTTCGCGATGTCAGAATATCCAGAAACAGCTTGTTCGCCTGCTCGTCCTTGCGGGTTTTTGCATCAAGCGCCGGAAGCGCGCGCGTAACCCGTTGCAAGGTATTTGGATGCACATCAGCATCATGCGTTTGGGCGATGGCGAATAATTCGATCAGACGAACCGGCGACTCGCGAAACAATACATCGTCAATAAGCCGCACGCGGCCACTCTCAATCCGAAACGGATCAAGCTCATGTGTTCGCAGAAAATCCGGGCGCCAGAATGTCAGGCTTTTGCGGAAATCCGTTTCCATCGCCGCACAGAAAATCCGCGTCAGATTGCCAACATTCCGCGCCGCCAGATAATAGCGTTTCATAAAACGCTCAACCCCGCGAAGCCCGCCCCGATCGGCAAAACCAAGGCGTGGTGCAATGACCATTTGAGCCTCAAAATCAAGCCGCTCTTCGGGTCGGTCTGCATGGAAATGAAGATGACAGCGAACCGTCCATAAAAACCGCTGGGCAAGCGCAAATTTCCGCGCCTCACCGTCACGAAGAACCCCTTGTTTTACGATGTCGATAATGCTGTTAACACGATAGGCATATTTCGCAATCCAGAACAGACTGTGCAAATCACGCAGCCCGCCCTTACCATCTTTGATATTCGGTTCAACAACATAGCGTGTATCACCAAACCGCTTGTGGCGTATGTCTCGCTCCTCCAGCTTTTCCTCGACATAAGCCAATGGTTTCTGCTTGGCTATCTTGCGTTGAACGGCGCGGCTTAGTTTAACCCAGAGCGAGTCATCACCAGCCACATGACGCATTTCCAGAAGGCTGGTTAGAACTGTCTGGTCTTCGCTTGCCGCCTCGATTGATTCGTCGATGCTGCGGGTGGAATGGCCGATTTTCAGCCCAAGATCCCACAGAATATAAAGTACAAATTCGATGAATTTCGTGTGTTTGGCCGTTGGCTTTTTCGGCATCAAAAACATGATATCAACATCCGAGAATGGCGCCATTTCGCCGCGGCCATAGCCGCCAACCGCGATCAGCGCCACTTCATCACCGCCGGCGCAATATCGCTGTGCTTGCGCATAGAGGCTTTGCAATAAGATATCAATTGTCCAAGCATGCATCCCGACATAGATTGCGCCATCATTACTGTCGTAAAACGCCGTGCGAAGATTGGCTTTGGCCTGGTCAAGGTGACGCCGAAGGCAGCCCAGCAATTCAGGCCGCGGCACAGGCGTTTTGCCACTTTCATGGGTCGCCAGCTCAGCCTCGATTGCGGCACGATCAAGCGGTGCTTGAAAGCGATCCATCGCGCCTTGTAACGGCAATAGCCAGCGATGCCATGCGATGCCGTCCAGCGCCGCATTTTTGCCAAGCCTTGATTTGCCCAAGCGCCCTTCACCAGATGCTAATATATCATTCGGACTCATGTTTTATCACCAGATTTAGCCGCACCAGCCCGCAGCGCCTTTAGCCGGTACAAAATATCCAGCGCCTCACGCGGGGCAAGACTATCAGGCTGCAACGCGTCAATCATTTCGGCAATTTCATCGCTGGGCATATCGACATCATGATGCGTATTCTGAAAGTCAAAAAGCGGCAGATTATCGGCCATCATCCCAGCATCTACGGCGCCGTGCTGGCCGGTTTCCAACTCACCAAGAATCTGCTCGGCCCGACCCAGAACCACAGCTGGCAAGCCGGCAAGTCGCGCCACATGAACCCCATATGAGCGATCAGCGGCGCCCGTGACCACCTGATGCAAAAACACAATCGACCCCTGCCATTCACGAACCTGCATTGCGTGGCAGCGCAGATTTTCCAGCGATTTTTGGAGATGCGTCAATTCATGATAATGGGTGGCAAACAAGGTTCGGCACATACTGGCATCATGCAGATATTCCAGCGTTGACCAGGCAATTGCCAAACCATCATAAGTTGCAGTGCCCCGACCAATTTCATCTAGAATTACCAAAGATCGACTGGTTGCACGGTTTAAAATAGCCGCTGTCTCGACCATTTCCACCATAAAGGTTGATCGTCCACGCGCCAGATCATCAGCTGCACCAACCCGGCTGAACAACCGGTCAACAAGGCCGATAACAGCGCGTTCTGCCGGCACAAAAAGTCCCGCCTGCGCCATGATGGCAATATGCGCATTCTGCCGCAGAAATGTCGATTTACCCGCCATATTGGGGCCGGTTAACAACCAGAGACGTCCATCATCAAGATTACAGTCATTCGCGATAAACGGCGTTTGCGAATCCAGCATCGGTTCAATGACAGGATGCCGTCCTTTGGAAATGTCAAACAGGGGTTCATCGACAATTTTTGGGCGGCAGTAATGCTGGCTAATCGCAAGCTGAGCCGACGCCGTTGCGACATCAATTTCAGCAAGCGCACGCGCCGCATCACCCAGATCAGCCGCCACCGTCAGAACCTCGTTTCGCAACCGGTCGAATATTTCCAGCTCAAGCGCTAATGCACGATCAGCCGCACTGGCCATATCACGTTCCATTTCCGCTAGCTCGGTCGTGGTAAACCGCACCGCCTGTGCAGTGGTCTGGCGATGGATAAAAATCTCATGATCCATCAATTTGGCAGCATGATTACTGCGCACATCAATATGATAGCCAAGCACATTATTATGTTTGATCTTTAACGAAGCAATGCCGGTTTCATCAGCATAGCGACTTTGTAAAGCGGCGATCAAACGGCGGCTTTCATCCCGCAGACCGCGTAAATCATCAAGTGCCAGATCATATCCCTGCCGGACAAAGCCGCCATCACGCGCCAATAACGGCAGATCATCACCAAGGGCGGGAACCAGCACATTGATCAGCCCCCGCGGACCCAGCATCGCGTCAAGACAAGCAGGTAATGCGTCGGGTAGCATAAGCCCGCCAAGCCCACTTTTTTCGTTAATCCCTCCGCTAATTCCTTCGCTAATTCCTTCGCTAATTCTGGCGGCACCATTTTCTCCATTGGCGGCAACGGCGCGAATCTGTGCAACAATTTGGCCGGCACTATCAAGGCCGCCAGCAATATTTGCCAGATCACGCGGGCCGCCATGCCCCAAAGACAAGCGCGACAGCGCGCGTTCGATATCGGGCTGGATACGGAGCTGGGCGCGCACCAGATCAGCACAAACCGCCTCGGCAATAAACCAGCCAACCAGATCAAGCCGCGCATTAATCGCCGTGACATCAAACAATGGTGCTGCCAGCCGTTCACCAAGCAGACGCCCACCAGCTGCCGTCAGGGTACGATCGACCGCATGCAACAAACTGCCACGGCGTTCACCGGTCAGGGTGCGCGATAATTCCAATGACCGCCGCGTTGCCGGATCAATTTCCATAAAGCCGGCATCACTAACCGCGGTAAGCGGCAATAGGCGCGGCATATTCCCGACTTGGGTTGCCTCTAAATAGCCAAGAAGCGCCCCGCCAGCCGACAGCATCGCGCGGCTGAAATGCCCCATACCGTCAAGACTTGCAACCTGATAAAACCTTTCCAGCGCCTGTCTGGCGCGGGTCGAGTCGAACAGCGACGCTGCCTGCTCGGTTGGACAAATCTGGCTATCGTGAAACCAGCTGGGAAGATCAAAGCCTTGCGGGTAAATCAGTTCTGCCGGATCCAGCCGGGCCAATAGGGTTTCCAATCCATCATCGGCCATTTCCTGCACGAAAAAATCACCAGTGGACATATCAGCCCAGGCAAGTGCCAGCTGCGATTCAGCGCGGCCAAGCGCAACCAGATAATTATGCGCCCGTGCTGGCAATAATTCGTCTTCAGTCAATGTACCCGGCGTCAGCACCCGCACCACATCGCGTTTCAATGGGCCTTTGCCGCCACGTTTTTTTTGTTCCTGCGGATCTTCAACCTGCTCGCAAATTGCGACCCTGTGACCAGCCCGGATCAACCGCGCCAGATAACCATCGACCGCATGAACCGGCACCCCGCACATCGGCACATCAAGACCGTCTTTGCTGCCCCGTTTTGTAAGCGTAATCCCCAGCTGTTTTGCGGCAATTTCTGCATCTTCAAAGAACATCTCATAGAAATCACCCATGCGATAGAAAAGCAGCGCATTGCGATGCGAATCCTTGACGCGCAAATATTGCGCCATCATTGGGGTGGGCGCTTTTACTTTTGGCGCATTTGCTGTAGAAGGTTGAGATGTCATAATGTTTTGACATTGCCCCAACTTGATCTCTAGAACAAGATCGAACCGGGTCTAGCAGAGCGATATGACGTATTATTCGCATCGACCGTTTGCACCGAAATAAATTTTTAACCCAAACGACCGCTTTAGGTCAGATAATAAAGTAATTGAGACATGACAGATAAAGATAAACTCCTCGACGCTGAAGCCCTTGCATTCCACGCCAATGGACGCCCGGGGAAATTCCAGATTGCCGCAACCAAGCCGCTGACAAGCCAGCATGATTTATCGCTGGCCTATTCACCAGGTGTTGCCGCGCCGTGTCTCGAGATCGCGTCAGACATCAATAAAGCCTATGATTACACCAACAAAGGCAATCAGATTGCGGTCATTTCAAACGGTACAGCGGTCCTTGGCCTTGGCGATATTGGTGCCGCAGCGGCCAAGCCAGTGATGGAAGGCAAAGCCGTTCTATTCAAAAAATTTGCCGATATTGACGGTATTGATCTTGAGTTAAACACATCAGATCCGGAAGCCTTTGTTAATGCAGTTGCGCTGATGACGCCGACCTTTGGCGGGATCAATCTTGAAGATATCAAGGCGCCTGAATGTTTTGTGATCGAACAGCAGCTCCGCGACAAACTGGATATCCCGGTATTTCATGACGACCAGCATGGCACCGCGATTATTACCGCGGCTGGCCTGATCAACGCATTTCATCTGACTGGCCGCGACATGAAAACGGTCAAGATTGTTGGCAATGGGGCTGGGGCGGCGTCAATCGCTTGTGTCGAATTGCTCAAAATCATGGGGGTTCCAGCTGATAACATTATCATCTGTGACCGCACTGGCCCCATTTACAAAGGCCGCACCGAGTCAATGAACCAGTGGAAATCGGCGCACGCCGCCGAAACCGATGCCCGCAGCCTTGAAGAGGCGCTTGTCGGGGCTGATGTTTTCCTTGGTCTGTCATCAGGCGGTGCCCTGACCAAAAGCATGGTCGAAAAAATGGCCGCCCGCCCAATCATTTTCGCCATGGCCAATCCGGTGCCAGAAATCTGGCCGGCCGAAGCTAAAGAAGTGCGTCCTGATGCGATCATCGCGACCGGACGATCAGATTTCCCCAATCAGGTGAATAACGTTCTTGGCTTTCCGTATATTTTCCGGGGGGCACTTGACGTTCGTGCCAGTAAGATCACCGAAAATATGAAAATTGCCGCAGCCAATGCTTTGGCCATGCTGGCCCGTGAGGATGTGCCCGATGCGGTGGCAGATGCTTATGGCGGGCAAGCACTGACCTATGGCGAGGATTATATCATCCCGACACCGTTTGATCCGCGCCTGATCGTTGCTGTGTCATCGGCCGTGGCCGAGGCCGCGATGAGCGATGGCGTGGCACGGCGCCCGATTGACGATCTTGACGAATATCGCCGGTTATTATCAGCCCGCCTCGATCCGACCGCTGGCGCGCTGCAATCAATTTTTGAGAGAGTCAGCGCAAATAAAAAGCGAATTGTCTTTGCCGAGGGTGAAGAAGAGCGCGTAATCCGTGCAGCGCTGGCGTTCCGCAATGCAGGGTATGGCCAGCCGATCCTGCTTGGCCGCGAACATCGGGTCAAGGAAACGATCCAGCGTCTTGGCCTTGACGGGGCAGAAGATTTGCCGATCACCAATGCAAAGGTTTCCGAGCATCTGACCGAATATACCGATTTGCTCTATTCCAAATTACAACGCCGTGGATCGCTTTATCGTGATTGCCAGCGCATGGTGAATCTCGATCGCAACATTTTTGCCGCTTGTATGGTCAGCTGTGGGCATGCCGACGCGCTTGTCACCGGCGTCACCCGCGCATTCCAACCGACATTGCAGCATATCCGGCGGGTCATTGATGTCGCCGAAGGCAGCAAATTCCTCACCACCTCGATGATCATATCACGGGGCCGCACAGTGTTTGTTGGTGATGTCGCCGTCACCGAACGGCCAGACGCCGAAGAAATGGCCGATATCGCCGTTGCAATGGCAGCCAAAGCCCGCCAAATGGGACATACGCCGCGGGTGGCAATCCTGTCATTCACTAATTTTGGTAATCCTGAGTCACGCACAAGTGTTGAAGCACGCCGGGCGGTTGAAATTCTTCAAAGCCGCGATGTCGGTTTCGAATTTGACGGCGAAATGACTGCAGATATCGCGCTTGATTATGATTTGATGAAGGCGCGCTACCCGTTCTGTAACCTTAGCGGACCCGCCAATATTCTGGTAATGCCCGGACTGCATTCGGCAAATATTTCGTTCAAGCTGCTGCATCAGTTGGGTAGTGTTTCAGTCGTTGGCCCAATGATGATTGGCGGTGCCTATCCGTTCCAGATTGTACAGATGGGCGCATCGGTTAGTGATATTGTGCAGACCGCGGTGCTTGCCGCGCATGATGCCATTCGCTAGCCATCAAAAAAAGCTGACCGCCGGAGATGACGCGCCATCTGGCGGTGAATCTGGCGGTAAATTCAGAGATACTATGCCCTTGGCCCGTTCTACAATATCGCCGCAAGCTGCTTTAGGTCAGCTTGTGGCCGCGCGCCAATATGCGAAATGACCTCACCAGCGGCAAGACTGGCGAGCCGCCCCGCCGATTTAACGTCAAATCCATTTGTCCGGCCGAACAGATAGCCCGCGGCAAACAAATCACCAGCACCGGTTGTATCAATCACTGGGCCTTGTGGCATTGCCGGAATTTCATGATGCGCGGTGCCGGCACCGATAAATGCGCCGGCTGGACCGCGGGTAACAACCAGTTCATCAAGCCTGCCCACCAAGGCAGCAATCGCCTCGTCACTGCCCGATTGACACAAGCTAGCGACCTCGTCTTCATTACCGAATAAAATCGAAATATGCTCATCAATAAAATCGGTCAAGGCTGCACGATGCCGCTCGGCACACCATGGATCAGATAGCGACAAGGCCAATTTGACGTCATAAAGACTGGCAAGTCGCGCTGCCTCAGCAAAAATAGCCGGGCCGTTAGGCGCATCAAAAAGATAGCCTTCGAGATAGATAATCTTTGCCGCCGCCGCATCGGCAAGCGCCAGATCAGCCGCCTCAAATTCAATGCTTGCCCCAAGAAAAGTATTCATTGACCGCGCCGCATCGGGCGTTACCAGAATGATTGATGAGGCTGTTGCCGACCCGCTTGTTGCCGCCGGATGATCAAAACCAACCCCGGCCGCCTGAATATCACGCCTAAAGGCTGTGCCAAGCGCATCGTCATGCACCCGTCCGACAAAATTTGCCGATCCGCCAAAAGCAGCAACCCCAACGGCGGTATTAGCCGCTGAACCACCCGAGATTAATTGTGGGTTTCCGATCGCACCAAGTGCCGCATAAAGCTGTGCAGATCCGGCCTCGTCAAGCAGGGTCATCACGCCTTTTTCAATACCATTGGCGCTTAGAAAATCATCGTCACATTGTCCGAATATATCAACAATCGCATTGCCAACAGCTAAAACATCAAGGGTTTTCGGGGCCATCACAACCTCATTATGGCAATTTCTGATCGGAAATTCTAACGGGCAGACATTAGGCCGGACGCCCCTAAAGGACAAGGCCAATGGCACGCGAAACCGAAAAGAGTTAGTGCAATGATGCACGTTTTCCGTTAGACCGAAAGCCAATAACGTTGCAACGCGGGTGCGGATAAATGCGTCGATCACATCTTTATCTTGTCGGATTTGCCGCGTTTATTGCGGCCTGCCAACCGATCGCCCCGTCAGTGGTAACACCATCATCCCCGCAGGCTGAAGATAATGCTGTAGCCAAGCAGGGAACAGATACGCCCAGCATTAAAAAACCAACAATCACCATTACTTCACCGGCAACCGCGCCATCTGCAACTGCTGAGCAGACGTCTAATGCGATGACCCGAAATGATACAGCTGGAAATGATACAGCTGGCAATGATACAGCAGGGGGTGAAATAACGGGTGCCCAAAACGCGATTGATCTCGCAGTTAACAACATTACTGCCGCCCCGGCAGAGGCCGCCCCCATCAAACCAGCTTTTCAGCCGGAAAATATGATCGGGTTAGCCGCGCCAAACCTGCTAGAGGGTCTCGGCGATGCGGCGATGATCCGGCAAGAAGGCTCGATTGAAATCTGGCAATATCGCTTTACCTCATGTGTCGTTGATTTCTTTTTCTATCCAACCAGCGATGACACCCAGCAAAAGATTATCAAAGACTGGGATATGCGCGGTGCCGTTATCGGTGATCGGTTAAATGAACCTAAATGCCTGACCGCGATTGACCGTTTGCATCAGAGGCTTGCTGCCAGATCGTAAATTAGCCACGCTATTTTGTCTTGGGCTTAAACAGGCATAAATCAGCAATCACACAATCGGCACAATCAGGCTTTCGGGCCTTGCAGACATAGCGCCCATGCAAAATCATCCAGTGATGTGCACCCTTTTTCCACCGATCCGGTACCCGGCGCAGCAATTCCTTTTCAACCGCGTCAGGCGTTTTGCCCGGCGCCATTCCAGTGCGATTTCCGAAACGGAAAATATGCGTATCAACAGCAATTGTCG
>Ga0255782_10000929_pt1 | contig 25901 bp, 23 predicted proteins | sample 101ome_26_FD_179980 | JGI IMG/M metagenome (GOLD analysis project Ga0255782, IMG submission 179980) | Coastal salt marsh microbial communities from the Groves Creek Marsh, Skidaway Island, Georgia - 101408AT metaG (version 2) | ecosystem: Environmental > Aquatic > Marine > Intertidal zone >...
TCGTGAAGCTGTTCCTGCTGGTGCAAAGTCCACCAAGACCCAACCAAATCTTGCTCCAGAGCAAAGTGATTGGCAGGAAACTGTTTATTTTTCCGAGGCGAAAAATTTCCGATACGGTGCAGTTACCTGGAATGCTCATAGAATTCACTATGATGCGGATTACGCTCGAACTGAGGAGGGTTACGACCATACCGTTCAAAACGGCGGCCTAACGATGCAGACAGTCACGGACCTTGCCGTCAAGCATGACAGCCGCACAATTACAGGTTTGGATGCCCGCCTGACCAAACCCATTTGGGTTGGGGATACGGTTACTGTTTATGGAAATAGAACCGAAGAAGGTCAAAGCTGCTGGATTGGTGACAAGCATGGACACCTATGTGCAGAAATAAATGTGAGTTTTGAATAGTGGCGGGAGGCCCCCTAGACGGCATACGTGTCATTGATATGACCACAGTGGTTGTTGGTCCTATCTGTGGACGAACACTTGGTGATCAGGGTGCAGACGTAATTAAGATAGAGGCTCCGGGGGGAGACCTTTTGCGCACTATGGCTAAGGGTTCCAGAAATCCCGGAATGTCGGGAAAGTTCATGAACTTTAACCGTAACAAGCGTTCGGTCTGTTTGAATATAAAGGAGCCAGCTGGGCTTGGTGCTTTAAAAAAATTAATCACATCAGCGGATGTATTTGTCACAAATGTGCGGCCAGCTGCGCTAGAGAGGGCTGGCCTAGACTTCCAAAATTTGTCAGACCTTAATCCTCGACTGATTTATTGCGGTATAGTCGCTTTTGGAAAAGGGGGTCGTTACTTCAATCGTCCAGCCTATGATCCAATCGTACAAAGTTTGTCAGGTGTCGCGGGAACTTTTGAGCGTGCCATTGGCGAGCCAAGATTTGTTCCGATGGTAATGACAGATCATGTCACAGGGCTGATAGCGGCTCAATCAATTGGCTTTGCATTATACCGTCGTGAAAAAACAGGTGTTGGTGAGGCAATCGAAGTGCCTATGTTGGAAAATATGGCAAGTTTTGTCTCATCTGAGCATTTAGCTGGTCTCACATTTGTACCACCAGCTGGTGAGTCGGGCGACAATAGATTGCTTTCGCCAGACTACCGTCCGTTACCAACCTCCGATGGCTACATCACTGTTGGCCCAAATACTAATCCACAAGCCTTTGCCTTTTTCGATGCAATTGGAAGACCAGAACTCAAGAGCGACTCTCGTTTTGATAGTGCTGCTAGCCGAACAGAAAATGCTGCAGATTATTTTGAAGTTCGTGCTTCCGGCTTACTGAAGAAAACGACAGCAGAATGGTTGGAAATTTTCGATAAATTAGATGTCCCAGCCGCAGCTTATAATAAAATAGATGACCTATTGGATGATCCGCACCTGAATGACATTGGTTTTTTTGAAGAAATTGAACACCCTACTCAAGGTCGTATCTTAAAGACAAAGACGCCCACAACATTTACAGGGGGGATGCGTGAAGACACTCTACATGCACCTCTCATAGGTGAGCAGACTCGCGAGGTCTTAGCCGATGTTGGCTTTGGTAAAGATGAGATAGATCAACTTTTAAACACTGGTGCTGCAATCGAACCCTAGTTGGCACCTTAGGCTCCGATGGGGTCAAAAACTGTTAATGTGGTGGAGACATCTTGATGTCAGAAAACTTAGGTCCGTCGTTTCCATTCCATCCTTATGATCAGCGCCCAAAGCTTGAGTGGCCAAACGGGGCACGGGTTGCTGTTTGGGTGCTACCCAATATTGAGCACTATGAGTATCAACCTGAGTTTACAAACGTTCGCACTTCTTGGCCTCGGATGCCTGCACCAGACGTATTAGGCTATGGAGTTCGAGACTATGGTAATCGTGTTGGTGTCTGGCGAATGTTTGATATTTTCGACAAACACAATGTGACATGCACTGTCTCACTCAATTTCGGAATTATCGAGCACTACCCGGATATATGGGAAGCGATGGAGGCACGAAATTATGATTATCTTTGCCATGGTCTGTACAATACTCGTTACATTTGGGGCCTTGGTAAGGAAGAGACCTATGCCGTAATAAAGGACTGTGTCGATCTTCTGCGAGCTCGCACGGGTAGGCAGCTTAATGGTTGGTTTGGATCCGCTGTTAGTCAAACGAAATGGGGAGCCGAAGCTTGTGTCGCTAACGGGATTGGCTACACGACGGACTTTTATCATGACGACCAACCTGTTCCCGTCGAAACAGCAAATGGGCAAATCATGACAATTCCATATTCAATGGATGTGAATGATGCGGTTGTATATCGCTGGCATTCAGAGGGGGAAGAGTTCTCGCGTATGATGCGAGACATGTTTGATGTCCTCTATTCAGAGGGAGAAAAGAGCGGCACTGTAATGCCCCTTTGTCTACATCCTTATCTCTATGGCCAGCCGCATCGTCTCAAGTACTTAGATGAGACGTTGGGCTATATTCTAGGGCATGACGACGTCTGGATGGCTACGGGAACGGAAATTATGCAATGGTGCCGGGAAAATTGGCTGCCTAAATTAAAAAAAGTATAATTTTCAAATTAATGGCCTTTTTGCCCTAACGGGACATGGTCGTATTGTGTTGGTTTCGGGTTCAAATTCAGACCGTCCAGTATGAGCTAGGCTTTTGCCGTATATGTGAAGAGACAGCGATGGGCGATCGGTGATATTTTTCACACTGTGAATATCATTCGGCATAAATACAATTGTTTGTCCCTTTCCAACATCGGCTTCGTGATGAACCTCTAAGACGGCGTGGTTTTGTCTTGAGCCATCATCTGTGCGTTGCCAAATCGTATTCCTTTCTGTTCCATCTAGCCCAACTACAACTCCCCAGGTTTGATGGTCATGAGGCAATACGCCCTTACCTGGGGCCCAAACTATGGCTTCCACTAAAAGAGTATGGTCTGGCTCTTCGTGCAGAACGGTTATGCCAATCCCTTGGTTTTCGTCGATATCGTAGAAGCTGGATTGCACCCAGCTTTGATCCTCAGAAAGACGGGCCGCAAGAGGCGCTATTTCAGGAAGGATTTCTTTTGGCGGTGCATGGGCTGCGTTTAAGCGTTTTAGGTCTTCTACAAACGCTTCAATTTTATATGCCATGACCAAGGCCCCCAATTAGAAATCGCTTCAAAATATTTTGTTATTTTACGAAGCTTGCAGCATCAGTAAATGCTTGAGGAAGAACACTTATGATGTCAGAGGCGATCATTCCCCGTCCTAGCCTTGCAGCAGAAGCGCCATGCAACCAAACACCAGCAGCCGCAGCATCAAAAGCCGATGTTCCTTCTGACATTAGGCCCCCAACAATACCTGCCAGGACATCACCAGACCCAGCAGTTGCAAGCCATGCTGGTCCATTGGTGTTAATGGCCGCCTTCCCATCTGGCGCCGCAATTACTGTATCTGGACCTTTTAAAATTAAATTAGCATGAGCTCTATAAGCGGCCATCTTTGCTTGGTTCAGCTTTGAGCCTTCAGCATCAGGGAAAAGGCGACGAAATTCACCAGCATGTGGAGTAAGGATGGCTTGAGGGGTTTGTTCTAAAGTCTCGAAGAGGTCTTCTGGGCACTCTGCAAAAGCAGTCAAGGCGTCGGCATCCAGCACGAGGTTACGTTTTGATCTCGCGGCAATTTTGACGAAATCTTGTGTTTCTTCGTTGACGCCTAGTCCTGGACCTAAAATCACAGTGCTGTATCTGGGGTCCTGAAGTAAATCAGCAAGTCCTGTGGGTCCAGATATAGAACGTACCATGACTTCTAATTCTGATGCTGCGTAGATTGGCCATGCTTCGGAGGGCGCAGCAATTGTGACAAGCCCAGCTCCTCCACGCAGGGCAGCTCGGGCGGCGAGTCGACCCGCCCCAGTTGTTTGTTTTCCGCCAACTACAAGGACATGGCCCCGCGAATATTTGTGGCCTAATACATTTAATTCAGATGGGGTGTTGCTCCAAAGAGGGGGTGCATTTTCGAAAACTTTAGCTGCCCCTGCCAGTTGTTCAGGTATGCCGATGTCAGCGACTATAGTCTTGCCAGCAAGGAAGCGACCTGGGGCTAGCAAATGGCCGGGTTTCTTCCGAAAAAAAGTGACGGTCATGGCTGCTTTTGCTGCCGCACCCATCACCTGCCCGTCATTACCATTAACTCCACTTGGAAGGTCAACGGCAATTACTGGCGCTGGATGTTCATCCATCGCCTTTACAAGTGCTGCTTCGGAGTTTTTTAAATTACGATTTAGGCCAGCTCCGAATAAGGCATCTACGATCAAATTCGAGCCTAAAAGAGCATTGGGCGTTGCAGGCTCAACGAGATGATCCCAACGATCTGCATGGATAGCTGAACTGCCTTTCAACTGGTTTTGATCAACCAGTGAAGCCACCTTTACGGGCCAACCCGCATTAGCTAACTGGCGTGCTATAACCCAGCCGTCGCCACCATTATCTCCGGGTCCACAGAGAATAATAGTATTGGTAGCAGGCCAGTGCCGTTGGATTTCTTCTGAAACTGCAACACCAGCATTTTCCATAAGCATTTCGTGAGTTAGGTCAGCATTAATTGCAGATTGGTCTACTGCGTACATTTCCTCTACGGATAGGACTTCAAGGCGCTTCATTCTACCCCTGATATCCGGTTTCGACCGCCAGGACCGGTTTTCACCCACTTCACAGGCCGGTCATCATATAGGCTACCATCGTTTAAACGATCTCTGATTTCTTTTAGAACGATGGCAGTGATAGGTCGGATCTTCAGCTGTAGTGCAGAGTCGATATCACGCCACTGAAGTTTCAGCAGTTCATCTTGTTCTACATCCGCAACAACCGAGACCCTTTCGTATTCAGTCACAAAAAAGCGAGCATTGAAGCGTCTGGGACGTTCGGGTGGTGTGACTGCCCTATAAATGTAAGTGAGGCCATCCAGGGATGGACCAAAACCAGTTTCGTAAAAAGTATCCCAACCCTTTGGTGGCCGTTTCGGCTTGGGCGCCTTTGACCCTATGACTAGACCTGTTTCTTCGAAAGTTTCTCGAACTGCCGCTAGTGCAAGTGCTCTTGCGCGCCGTTCGGTTGCAGAGGCAGTCAAGCGCTTTAGCACTTCAGGGCGTAGATCTTTCTCGGGAATAACGAAGCCATCGCTCCGGTCAACTCGGCCACCAGGAAAAACATAGTGATGAGGATAGAAAACATGCCCAGAACTCCGTTCTCCCATCAAAATTTCAGGAGTTCTGCCACGCATGCGGACTAGGACGAGAGTAGCGGCATCCCGAATTGGCGGTTGTTTTCTTATTTTTGTGACGTTTTTGTCAGGCATTATGCCAATCCTCTTGAACGAATCTCTGGAGGAAGCATATGGGGTGCCCAACCGGATTTGAACCGGCGACCTCCTGGACCACAACCAGGCGCTCTAACCAACTGAGCTATGGGCACCATCGACTGTATTGCGTTTACGCGAGAAGCTGCATAGACGTCAACCAGAGTTTGATGTTGCTTGCTCTTGCTTCTAATGCCCAGGCATAGTCAAACGTTCCAGAAGTTTATCCGAGCAGGAATTCAAAAACTATGCAACTTGCTAAAAATCTTTCCCAATTAGGCACCGAAACTGCGTTTGAGGTGTTAGCGCGCGCAGCGAAATTAGTGGCAGCAGGCAAGGATGTAATAAACCTCGGCATAGGCCAGCCTGATTTTAAAACACCTACTCATGTGGTTGAGGCAGCTATTAAAGCAATGCGGGATGGCCATCATGGTTATACTCCGGCAAAAGGCATCCCAGCCTTGAGGGAAGCTGTTGCGAATGACGTTCACATACGAAGAGGTGTGAGCGTCGATCCAGAGAACATTATGATTATGCCGGGCGGTAAGCCTACAATGTTCTTCGCCATTATGATGTTTGGAGAACCGGGAGCAGAGATCATCTACCCTAATCCTGGCTTTCCAATCTATGAAAGTGCGATTCGGTACGTAGGTGCTAAACCTGTTCCGATGCGCCTTTTAGAAGAAAAAGGTTTTGCATTCTCGGCAGATGAAGTTTTGGGCCAAATTACTGACAAAACTCGCCTCATCATTATCAATACTCCTGCAAACCCAACTGGTGGTGTAACGCCAAAGGCTGAACTGGACAAATTGGCTGCGGGCTTAGAACGTTGGCCAAATGTGGCCCTGATGAGTGACGAGATTTACGATCGTATGCTCTACGATGGGCTGCAGCACGCATCGATGCTGGCTTATGAGGGGCTACGAGATCGTCTTATTGTTTTAAACGGTTGGTCAAAAACATATGCGATGACCGGATGGCGGCTGGGATATTCAATATGGCCAGAAAAATTGATCTCGCATGTGGAGAAGCTTGCCGTAAATAACCACTCTTGTGTGAATGCTCCTACACAATTCGCCGGCATAGCAGCTCTAGAGGGACCCCAATCTGCAGTTGACGAAATGCTTGTAGCTTTTTCCGAGCGCCGCAGAGTGATAGTCGATGGTCTGAATGCCATTCCTGGAATTCGATGTGCAGAGCCCGGCGGTGCGTTCTATGCATTTCCAAATATTGAAGGGACGGGTATGGACTCTAAAACGCTTCAAAGTCGACTTTTGGAAGAAGCGGGCGTTGCTGTTGTTGCCGGGACTAGCTTTGGCGCTCTAGGCGAAGGGTTCGTTCGCTTCTCCTACGCCGCAAGCCTGGCCGAAATTGAAGACGCGCTCGCCAGAATAAAAAAGTTATTGACTAAAAAAAGTGCAATTGCCTAATAAACAATCAAAAACAAAGCTATTCGGAATCTCTGAGCAAAAAATTCTTAAGTGATTTTGTAAGATGTGGGCTCAAAATAGGTTTGGCATGCATCTTGCTTGTTAATGGTTGTTGAATATCAAGGTCCTAAAAGGTCTAGCCGACACATGAAGAAAATCGAGGCAGTAATAAAGCCATTCAAGTTAGATGATGTGAAAGACGCTTTATCTGAGACTGGTGTCAAAGGCCTAACCGTGGTTGAAGCAAAAGGATTTGGTCGTCAGAAGGGCCATACAGAGCTTTACCGAGGTGCGGAATACGTGGTTGATTTTCTTCCCAAGGTTAAAATTGAAGTCGTAGTTGATGATGAGCAGGTAGAACGTGTTATAGAAGCCATTCAGAAAGCTGCTCATACAGGCCGGATAGGTGATGGCAAAATCTTTGTGTCTCCAATCGAGGAGGCAATCCGTATTCGCACTGGTGAAACAGGCGCAGGAGCGCTTTGATTAATACCGTCAGATAAAGACGGCCAATTCTTTAAAATTTGATGAAAGGAATAACGTTATGAGCCTCGGTTGTAAGACGCCGGCAGATTTAATTAAGGCAATGACCGATAATGACATCCGCCATGTAGATTTTCGCTTCACTGACCCAAAAGGTAAGTGGCAGCACACCACCCAGTATCATACAACCGTCGATGAAGATCTTTTGACCGATGGCGTAATGTTCGATGGTTCTTCAATTGCAGGTTGGAAAGACATTAGCCAGTCAGACATGATCCTAGCTCCAGACGTAACAACGGCAACTATGGATCCGTTCACGGCAGAGCCAACAATGATTGTTGTTTGCGATATTATTGAGCCTTCAACTGGTCAGGGCTACGAGCGTGATCCTCGGTCTATTGCTAAGCGCGCCGAATCTTATCTTGCCGAGACAGGCATTGGCGACACCGTATTCATGGGGCCTGAAGCCGAATTCTTCATGTTTGACGATGTTCGTTTCACAACTGGAATGCATGGAGCCTCATACGCTGTAGACAGCCTTGAGCTACCAACAAACTCTGCAAGAGAGTACGAGGATGGTAATCCTGGTCACAGGCCCGGAGTAAAAGGTGGATACTTTCCTGTGGCACCAGTCGACCATGGAAACGATATTCGCGCTGAAATGGTCTCAATCATGGCGCAAATGGGGCTTGATGTAGAGAAGCATCATCATGAGGTTGCGCCTGCGCAGCATGAACTTGGTGTTAAGTTTAATACGCTCCTCGGATCTGCTGATGGGATGCAGGTTTATAAGTACGTCGTGCACCAAGTTGCGCATTCCTATGGAAAGACAGCCACCTTCATGCCTAAGCCTGTTTCCGGTGACAATGGGTCTGGGATGCATGTCCACCAGTCAATTTGGAAAGATGGTCAGCCAACCTTTGCGGGCACAGGATATGCTGATCTATCTGAAACTTGTTTGCATTACATTGGGGGCATCATTAAGCACGCTAAAGCAATTAATGCTTTCACCAATCCTTCAACCAACAGCTACAAGCGTCTAATTCCAGGATTTGAGGCGCCAGTTCTTTTGGCGTACTCAAGCCGTAACCGCTCAGCTTCCTGTCGGATCCCTTATGTAACAAGTCCAAAGGCAAAAAGAGTTGAAGTTCGCTTCCCTGATCCAACAGCGAACCCTTATCTTGCTTTCGCGGCAATGATGATGGCCGGCCTTGATGGAATTAAAAACAAGATTCATCCTGGTGATCCTATGGATAAAAATCTTTATGACCTCCCACCAGAAGAACTTCAGGGTGTTCCAACTGTTTGTGGATCCTTAAGAGAAGCCTTGGATAGCCTGGCAGCCGATATGGATTTCTTGATGGCGGGCGACGTGTTCACTAAAGACATGTTAGAGGGCTACATGGAGCTAAAGTGGAATGATGTTTATGCGTTTGAGCACACACCACATCCAGTAGAATTCGAAATGTATTATAGCGTTTAAGGCTTAAACCTGGCGCGAGCTGGGCTCTAATGAAGCGGCCGGTCTACTAACATAGGTCGGCCGCTTTTTATTTAGATTAGCTCAATAGAAGCTTCGCCCTGCAGAATCGATTCTGCCTGAGAGGAATATTTTGCTCCTTCGGTATGTAAGGTCAAGCCAGACAAAATTCGAAGTGGCGCAGTACCACCTTTAACTCCGCGCACGATAATTCGCCGAGCGTCAGACCCCTTGTGTGGCCAAATCGGAAACACAGCCAGGCTCCCAATGCCTGCTTTGGCGGCAGCATTTAAAAGATCTGAGAGCCGGTCTGCCCTATGTATGGCTGTTACACCACCTCCAGAAATGACATGCGCAGAGGCCACTCTATACCAGTCCGCTAGACGCGCTTTTCCCTCTACAGTTGCAATTCGCTTGATTTTATCTGGTGAAGTATCGTTGGACTCGGGCTTCAAATAAGGTGGATTAAATAGAACTTCGCTGAAAAAATTTGATGGCGGCTCCAAATCTAAAATATCAGATTGAATGACATCAATCTGATCCTCCAAGCCATTTGTGATCACGTTTGAGTGCGCGAGGTCTGATAATTCATGTTGAATTTCAACGGCGGTTACACGACAGTCATGCACTCTTAACGCAAGAGCTAGCGCCACAGCACCAACGCCCGTTCCCAGCTCCAATGCGTTTTTGCCTGGTTTGAGTGGGATAGCCGCTGCCAGTAGAGCTGCATCAATTGCAACACGGTAACTACGGATGGGTTGTCGCAAAATCAGTTTCTGACCCAGCCAACTATCTTCCTTGGTATCAACTTTATTCATCAATAAGTTCTATACATGATAGTCAGGTTTATGCACCATTCTCTGAGATTGCCTCTCCGATTGCGTGTAGAAAAAAGTTATTGGAACCGTCAGCTTTGATTCCCCAAGATGGTATTTTGGTGGACAGCTTAATTTCTTGCAATTTTGTGGTTTCAGCCTATTTATGACAAAGCCAAAATGATTTTTTCTCGGCTTTCCTAATCGGAGCATTCCAATTGCAGAACGGGCCTGAGCCCATAGACGCGCTTCAGCGCCTCCACGACCTCGTCGCTGATGACATGGCAGCGGTAAATCGAGAAATCGTAGCTCGGATGTCTAGTGAGGTTCCTTTAATCCCTAAACTCGCCGGCCACATAGTGGCGGCCGGTGGAAAGAGACTTCGCCCTCTTTTGACTTTAGCAGCTTCAAGGATGTGCGGGTATGAGGGACGGAACCACATAGAGTTAGCGGCGTGTGTAGAGTTTATACATACAGCTACGCTTTTGCATGATGATGTTGTAGATGAAAGTAAGATGAGGAGAGGGGGTGACTCTGCCAATGCCCTCTTCGGCAATGACGCCAGTGTTCTAGTCGGCGACTTCCTTTTTAGTCGGTCGTTTCAGTTGATGGTTCAGATAGGTTCGCTGGAGGTTCTTAAAATCTTATCAAGCGCGTCTGCAACTATTGCTGAGGGAGAGGTGTTGCAACTGTCGACTACGAATAATCCAGCAACGCCAGTCGACCAATATTATGAAGTTATTCGAGGTAAAACTGCAGCGTTATTTGCGGCGGCAGCAAGAGTTGGTCCTGTTCTCGCAGGGCGGTCGAACAGCGATGCTGAAGCATTTGATTCTTATGGTATGAACCTTGGACTCGCATTTCAGATCGTAGATGATGTTCTGGACTACGATGCAGATCAGAAATCTCTTGGTAAGTCAGTAGGAGATGACTTCAAAGAGGGCAAAGCTACCCTGCCGGTATTGTTAGCTTTTGCGCGGGGCGATGAAGAATCTAGAAAATTTTGGCGGCGTACAATCCAAGAGGAAAAGCAAGAGCCCGGTGATCTTGATCAGGCGATTGCTTATCTTAAAGCCAGCAATTCGCTTGAGGACTCCGCCAAGGCAGCTCGGCATTTTGCCGAAGATGCTAAAGAAGCACTTTCTTCCGTTAGCGGTGACTTAGAATTTTCCAAAACCCTTTGTGACGTGGCGGACTTTTGCGTCGAGCGGGCCTTTTGATTGAAAAAAACAATCGGCTTTTAGCTACACTGGCAGGCCTCTCTGCAGCAGTAATTTGGGGTTTATGGTTTCCCATAACGCGAGCTGGAATTTCTGATAGTATAATCACTCCTGCAGATATGGTTTTACTGCGAGGCGCTGTGGGGGCGATTGTCTTCGCTCCTTTAGTTTGCCGTTTTGGAATGAAGGCAGGTAATGTTGGTTGGGCCGGTACGATAGCTATTTTGCTTAGTATGTCAGGCCCGTTTGCCTATGCCATAGGAATGGGCGCTAAGTATGCTCCCGCCGCACACGCAGCAATTTTTACTCCGGGCATGTATCCTGCCCTAGTCTTTCTACTCGCGATACTAGTACTTCGGGATCCTGTTACTAAAAGGCGTTGGATTGGTTTTACTGCTATATTACTTGGTGCGGCTTTGGCGGCCTGGTCTGTGTTTGAGATTGCTGGGCCTGGAAACTTGTCAGGATATATTTGGTTTCATGCATGCGCGTGGTTTTGGGCCATCTATACTCTGATAGTACGAGTTTCTAATTTGGCTCCTGCACATGCTTTAGGGATTACGCACGTAGGTACCGCCTTGGTTTATGTCCCTATCTGGATAGTAATTGGAGATACTGGTTTATTCGATCTGAATTTCAAACAACTAATCTTTCAAGTTGGCTACCACGGCGTATTGAACGGTGTAGTCGCAATGTTTTTTTATAATTTTGCCGTCCAGCGGCTTGGAGCTGCCGAAGGAGCTGTTTTTGCGGCATTAGTTCCATCAATCGCGGCATTTAGTGCGTGGGCTCTTTTAGGGGAGCAGATTGGCTTGAAGGAAGGGGCTGCTCTGCTGGTTGTTTCGATTGGAGTGGTTCTTATTTCAGGAGCACGGCGCTAGAGGCTTATTGGCAGAAAAATTGATCTACAAAGTTGCTAGCTGCCAACAAGACTCATAGCTAATTGGCCGCCATCAACCTGCTTACATTGATGTTTTTTTGCCATCTGATTTTACAATTTTGGTAAAACTCCGATGTAGTGGTTTATGGCGTCGGCAAAAGCTTCTGTTAAGCCGTCAAATTCTTTTTCTGTCATAGGTAACGACAGCACTATCATGTTGCGACGTGCGATATAATATCCTCTTTCCAGTAAGGCTAAATGAAGCAATCCCCGCAGCGAACTGTGTACTTTGTCTGAATCTTTTGGGCCTTTGAGCAGTTCAGGTGTTAAGTGGACCATCATCATTGAACCAATGCCGGTAACTTGTCCTGCTACGCCCGCTTTCCTCAATACCTCATTAAGGCGTTCCCGTAATTTATCCCCATCGGCGTTCAGTCTGACTGCCTGATCAGGAGTATAAACTTTTGTGAGCCCCGCAATGGCGGCGGAGAGGCTGAGAACGTTATTATTAAAAGTTCCTGCATGGGCAAAAGCGTCCTCGCGACGTGGGTCAAATCGTTCCATCGCCTTCGCGCTACCACCAAAAGCTCCAAAAGTAAGGCCGCCACCTAGGTACTTTCCGAAAGTTACCAAGTCTGGCTTTACATTCCATTTTCCATGCAGCCCACTAGGAGACAGTCGCGAGGTCATCACTTCGTCGAAAATTAAGAAAGCTCCCACCTTTTGCGTTTCTTCACGAAGCATTTTGATGAAATTGGGCTGTGCTTGGATGCAGCCACCACTGCCTGTCATTGGCTCCACAATGATTGCGGCCAACTCTTCTCCTAGTTCTTGGATTTTTGCTCTTGTGCCTTCGACATCATTATATGTGCAGAAATTCCAGGAAAATGGCACGTTCATTTGATTTCCGTAGCTACCAAAACTTACAACGCTGCCGTGATATGAGCCTTCGAAGCCAATTAGGTGCTTGCGGCCTGTGCTGGCTCTAGCTGTTGAAAGAGCAAGCAAGTTTGCTTCAGTCCCAGAATTCGTGAAGCGGACAAGGTCAACAGCTGGAAAGCGATCCTGAAAAATCCTCGCCAATGTGGCCTCACGCTCCGTCGGGCCTCCTAGTGTTATACCGCCCTCCATCGCGGATCGAATTGCATCAAGAATGTGTTGTTCACTATGGCCATAGATGCCAGCTGTTTGTTCTACTTGAAAATCTACATATTCGTGTCCGTCGATATCATGTAATCGACATCCCTCCCCTTTCGAAAGGGTAAGTGGGAAGGGGGGATAGAAAAGTACAGTCCTTGTGTTGCCTCCTGGCATGCTTTTACAAGCTTCAGCGAATGCCAATTGACTTTTGGGGTTGGCATCAGCAAATCGACTTTCAGCCTCGGAAAGGGCAGCCGCCAGATCGTAGTTTTGTCGTGAATCGGCCATCATGTTTCTCTCCCAGAATCGTTTTAATTTTTTATAAGCGATCGAGGCCTCAGTATGTCTAAGAAACATTATTTAGCGATATACTTAAAAGGCCAAACGGAGAACTTATTAGATAGCTATCAATTATAAGAGGTAGCTTTATGGCGTGAGAACGATATTCTTGAGATTCATTAAGCGCGTTTAAACGCGTGCACCACTTAGTTTGCGGCGGCCTCTTAAGTGTCCTCGTAATTATTAATTATAAGCTGGAACCAAGGAGCAGGCGCATGGCCAGCATCGAGCGCGCAAATGGTAACGAATATGAAGGTGATGATGCCGCGGGCAGAGAGCCTGTTCAGTCAGAACTCCGTCCGCGCCAAGATAAGTTAGACTTTGACTTAGCGGCAGTTTGCAGAGCTGTCTTTACTTTACATGCCAAAATTCCTTCAGACGCATTTACTGCTGAGACTTTAGGAGTTCAGCGAGAAGGTAATGCGATCCTGATACGAGATGATGGTATAGCACTTACAATTGGGTATCTCGTTACCGAGGCTACTACGGTTTCTCTTATCGATAGTGTGGGTGAAGCAAAGGCGGCTGAAGTGATTGGTTATGATCAGGCAACAGGTTTTGGCCTCGTTCGACTACGGGAACCCGTTGATGCTAAGCCAATCCCTCTAGGAATAGCATCTGAGATTCACACAGGGGCAGAAGTCACTGTAGTGGCTGGGGGAGGCCCTAATTATGCGATGGCCGCTAGACTGCTTTCAAAACGTGAGTTCGCTGGCTATTGGGAATACTTATTAGATGAAGCATATTTTACAGCTCCTTTGCATCCACATTGGTCTGGAGCGGCACTGCTTTCATCAGCAGGTAACTTGGTAGGTCTGGGCTCCCTATATGTACAGGACGTGCTGCCAGCGGAAAATTCTCCAGCCGGTAATATGTTTGTTCCCACTGATCAGTTGGCAGCAATAATTGATAACCTAGTAGAAAAAGGGAATACGGGTCGGCCGGCTCGCCCTTGGCTTGGGATGTTTGTAACAGAGGCAGATGGAGCCTTGGTAATAGCGGGCATGGTCGATAGTGGGCCAGCCGCCCGTTCTAATCTGCGACTAGGGGACAATATCCTTGGCGTGGAAGGCAGCGATGTTAGTGATCTCTCTGAATTTTATCGGGCAATTTGGGAGCGTGGGCCAGCAGGGGTTAGCATACGCTTAAATGTACTAAGAGATGGCCGTCTTCGCGACATTTCAGTACGCACGGCCGATCGGAATAGCTATTTGAAGAATATGCCTGGCTAACAAAAGTTAGCGCTTTCTTGGAAATAAAAGGAGAAGTTTAGATGTCTGCATTTTATGAACTCCGTCAGTATAAGGTGCTGCCTGGAAAGATGGATGAGTGGGTTAAAATAATGGAAGAGGAAATTATTCCCTTTCAGGTTTCAAAGGGCATGGTGATTTGTGGGAGCTTCCGTGGTGAGGAAGACGACTCCTGCTACATTTGGTTGCGACGCTTTGAGAGCGAGGCTCAGCGTGAAGCGCTTTACAAGGCTGTGTATGAAACTGATTTCTGGAAGAATGAAATGGGTCCTCGTGTGCCAGACTATCTGGATAGATCCCAAGCAGTAATCACAAGGATTGTACCAACGGAAAAATCAACAGTCAGGTAAGGGCAGTTGCTGCCCATGCAATTATGAGAACCACTACCGCGAAAGGTGTGAGGAGGCGTAATATTTCTGCCTCCTTACCTATCAAGCCTAAAGCGGTCGCAACTAGGGCAATCCGCATAGGGGAAAGCATGGTGTAGGCGCTTGCTACAACGTTTTGTATAGCAAGAGTATGAATTGGGTTTTCGCCAATGGCCGCTCCTAAGGCTGCCTGGAATTCTGCCAACATGCCATGGGCAGCGGCGTTTGAGCCAGTTAGCCATCCTGCCAGTGCAGCAAAGATAGGTCCAAAATATACAGATTGGGAACCTGAAATTTCTCCCAGTAATAACACTGCTTCTTTTTGTGCCCCAAGCGCAGATATTCCCTGCCCAAGCACAACGAAGCCGATAGTTACGGCGACTGGAACATAAGCAGCGCGAAAGGCTCTGCCTGAAATTTGAATTGTTTCGAAAATTGGAACGCTTTTCCAGTACGCATAACCAAGTCCAAATACAATTAGCCAGAATGATGGATGAGCAAATGGCGCAAAGGCTGGTAAATCTTCAGTGAACTCAATGATCCAGAGGCTGCGGAGTAATTCGGTAATTCCTGGGATAATACGAATTGCAACAATAAAAAGCGCGAACGCGCCAAATACGCCCGCATCTAGCGGTGCCCTGCCTTTGAGACGGTCATACGCTCCAGTAAACGCAAAGAGCGTTCCGGCCGCAAGAATTCCAGCAATATCGACAAAACCGGCAGCATTTGCTGCCCAGAGGATTCCAAGTAGTGCGGCTACGTTTCCGGCCTCACGAAGCATAGCAATAAAAGACCTTGGGCCTGGAGCCCAAAGCCAAAACAAAGCAAGGGCAGCGATTAGGACTGGAACTGATAAGAAAGTACTTTCAACGCCAAGCATGCTTAGAGAAGTGCCGGTCAGCTCAGCTGCGATAGTTGTCCCGATGGCTAGTGCCCCCCAGGGCACTAAGGAAAGAGAGAGCAAAGCAAGGGCAGCAAGGCGGACACTTGCAATTCCTTGTGCGCTCAAAACTGATACTGCAGCAACAGCACCAAGACCAAAGCCGCTTGCGCTTTCTACAAATACGCCTAGTAGGAAAATGGCGGTGAAGGACTGTTTTCGTTGATCCGAAGCACTTGCGGAGGGTTTAAAGGCGTCTGGATTTGCTTTCAGCGCCAACCGCTGAAAAATCAAACCAGTTAGGATAATAGATACTGCAAGCCAAGCTATCCAAAGACCGCGCCCCAATATGAAAAGTACATTGGCATCATCAATATTTCTCCATGTGAGAAGGAGAGCCGTGGCTGCCCCAATCAACCCAGCGTTTGCTATACTAGCACGACGAGAAGAGATCAGAATCAGTGATAAAGCTAAGGGGCTTATTGAGATGAGTAGATTATTCATTGGTTAGGGAAGACCTGCTAATCCCAGATACGTTTAAGCCACCATGCGCTGAGTTAGTTCCTCTACCGAAGGCGAATTTTCCACGGGGCCAACTAGAGACAAAGTCGCTGCACCGCTTAAAGCCTTGGCTGCAAGATTTGCAATAGATAAGCGGTCGACATCATCAACTTTGGCACGGACTTCTTCCGGTGTTACAGGTCGCCCGTGAATAATGAGTTGTTGTGCGAGCTGCTCAGCCCGTGTGGAAGTAGACTCCCTGGACATTAAAATGCTTGCACGGAGTTGGGCTTTTGCTCGACTGGTCTCAGCCTCGGTGGGGCCATCCGCAACAGACTTCAATTCATCTATTGCTAGAGTTAGGGCCTGCCCCGCTTGTGAACCATCTGTGCCGGCGTATATCCCAAACATACCGGTGTCAGTCATCGATGACATAAAAGAATAAATGGAGTAGCAAAGACCTCGTTTTTCACGGATTTCCTGAAAAAGCCGGGAAGACATACCACCTCCGTACAGTGCTGATAGAACGTGACCCACGTAGTAGTCTGATGCACCAAAATTTGGACCAGGGAGGCCAAAAAATACATGAGCCTGTTCGGAGGGTTTGATAATTTTTTGCTCCCCTCCATTGTATACTGCAGGTTCTGTCTCAGGCACCTCGGAGGGCTCCAAGTCACCAAAGAGTTTTTCCGCCAACGCTACTAGCTTTTCGTGATCTACCGCTCCAGCAGCTGAAACCACCATCTTATTTGGCTTATATCGAGCAGCCATGTAGTCAACGATCGCGGTGCGCGGAATTGTTCTAATAATATCTGGCGATCCTAATATGGGCCGCCCAACTGGTTGCGATGGATAAGCAGCAGCTTGGAACGCGTCATGGGCTACGTCTTCAGGAGTGTCAGCTGCCTGACCTATCTCTTGCAAGATCACATCACGCTCGCGATCAAGCTCCGTAACGTCAAAAGTAGAGTTACGAAGGATATCAGCTAAGATATCAAGTGCTAGGCTTACATCTTCCCTTAAAACACGGGCGTAATAGGCTGTAACTTCCCGGCTGGTGTACGCATTTAGGTGGCCACCTACATCTTCAATTTCACCCGCAATGTCTACAGCACTTCGGCGTTTTGTACCCTTAAATGCCATGTGTTCCAGCAAATGTGCCACACCATTGGTTGACGCAGATTCGGCTCTAGCTCCCGTGCCGACCCAGACACCTAACGCTGTGCTCTCTACTCCATTTATCTGATCACTGGCGACGGTGAGACCATTAGAAAGTCGCGTTACATCTACCGTCATTGTAGTGACTCCACTAACTTATAAACTTCTGTCTTGACAGCGCTTGCGTCGCTAGGGAGTACCTTAAACCGCTCCTCTTTTTCATAGACTTTGGCTAATCGGCGAGGAATTTTAGGGGCTTTTCCCGTTGCTTTTAGGATTGCATCTTTAAATTTTGCTGGATGTGCGGTGGCAGCGATTATCATAGCTACTCCGGTGTTGCTGAATTTCTTACCAGCAAGAGAGCCAATGGCGGTATGAGGATCCATGACATAGCCGGTTTTCTCATGCACTTCTCTTATTTCTGCCAGCGTCTCTTCATCGCTAAAGCGAGCAGCAGAGAAGTTTGCTCGGGCCAGGTTGAGGCGATCTTCCCCTACACTAAGTTTTCCTTCTGATCGAAACTGCTTCATGGCTGCAGCTACAGCATCACCGTCTCGATGATATAGCTCAAAAAGTAGCCTCTCAAAATTTGAGGAAACTTGAATATCCATAGAAGGTGAGAGAGTGGGCTGTACTCCCTTGATCGACATATCGTCTGATTCGAAGAAACGAGTAAGTATATCGTTAGAGTTTGACCCAATCACTAAATGTTTTATCGGTAAGCCCATGCGATGGGCGGCGTACGCCGCAAAAACGTTGCCGAAATTCCCTGTAGGGATTGAGAACGCTATTTCTCGGTCTGGTGCGCCTAAACGAACTGCCGCGTAAACATAGTAAACGATTTGGGCCATAACCCGAGCCCAGTTGATAGAATTAACGGCTGAAAGATTAACAGACTCGCGAAATTCTCCATCAGCGAAAAGCTCTTTAACAATATCTTGGCATGCATCGAAGTCGCCTTCGATAGCAATATTATGGACATTGGGAGAGTGCACGGTCGTCATTTGCCGACGTTGGGCTTCTGAAGTCCTACCTTTAGGGTGCAGTATGCAGATTGCGATATTGTCGCGATCACGACATGCTTCGATAGCTGCTGATCCAGTATCACCAGAAGTTGCACCTACTATGGCGATTTTTTGACCGCGACGGGACAACACGTGATCAAAGAGCCGGCCGAGGAGCTGTAACGCGACGTCCTTGAAAGCTAGGGTTGGCCCATGAAACAACTCTAGTGCCCATAAATCAGAATCTAGTTGTATTAAGGGTGTTACAGAGGAATGGTCAAAGGTGGCGTAGCTATCAGTGAGAATTTGTTGGTAAACGTCTTCAGAGATCGAGTTTCCAACGAATGGCTTTGTAACCCTATAGGCAGTTTCAGCATATCCTAGTCCGCGGAGGGCCCTAAAATCATCTTTGGAAAATGAAGGCCATGTTTCTGGAACATACAAACCGCCGTCAGTAGCAAGCCCGGCCAGCAAAACACCCTCAAAATCAAGTGATGGGGCACTTCCACGTGTAGAAATATACTTCATTCGAACTCTCGAGATTTGGAGAGTTTCGTATAAAGCCTTTTTGGGCTTAGTGAAATCATTGGTTTTTTCTACATTACGAATAATTCATGCAATAGAGAGAGCCTAGTAACCTTCTCCGACCTATATAAATCTCGTCGATAAAATTTTTCTTGGCCAAAATAGGATTGTGTCAGATGAAACTGCTTCCAAAGAACCGCGCCAATATTGATCTCGCTAGACGGCTTTCAGGCATGATCGCAGTGGTTGCATTGGGTTCCTTTATGACCGCGTTAGCAGTCAGCCCCCTCATTTCTACTTTTGCTAATGCGCAGGTTGTACAACCTCAGGCGGGACCTGCTAGCTTCTCGCCTGTGGTCAAGGCAGTCGCGCCATCGGTTGTTCATATTGAAGTGAGCCAAAGAGCTGACAATGTGAATGGCCCGGCGCCAGAAAATATGCCCCCGGGCATGAAAGAGTTTTTCGAGCGATTTTTTGGAAACCGGCCTCCTTTTGATCAACAGGGCCCACAAGGACCTAGAACCGGTCTTGGGTCTGGGTTTTTTATTGATGCAGATGGTCACATCGTGACCAATAATCATGTCATTTCTGGTGCGTCAGAAATCAATGTCACAATGAAAGATGGCGTTAAATTATCTGCAAAGCTAATTGGAGCTGATACAAGAACCGACTTAGCCCTACTTAAAGTAGACCGTGAAAAACCATTTCCGTTTGTAACTTGGGGTGACAGTGACAAAGCCGAGGTCGGTGATTGGATCGTTGCTGTAGGCAACCCATTTGGACTAGATCACACGGTTACAACGGGCATTATTTCGGCTCGTGGCCGTTCAATTGGCGCTGGACCCTATGATGATTTCCTCCAGATTGATGCACCTATAAATAAGGGCAATTCTGGGGGGCCTGCCTTCGGCTTAGATGGACGGGTACTTGGCGTTAATACAGCGATATTCTCGCCCACAGGCGGGAGCGTCGGCATTGGGTTTGCTATTCCAGCAAATCTTGCACGCAATGTTATAGATCAACTCAAAGGCGGCGGCAGCGTAAAGCGAGGATGGTTGGGCGTTGCAATTCAAACTGTAACCAAAGACATTGCTGAAGGGGTTGGTCTTAAAGAGGCATATGGTGCAATCGTGTCCGCTGTAACCACGGGCGGACCAGCTGACTCAGCGGGGATCAAGGTTGGCGACGTTATTCTCGAGGTCGATGACAAAAAGATCGAAGAGATGCCAGAATTGCCCCGCTTGATTGCCGCCATACCGCCAAACAAGACGGCACGGATTAAAATATGGCGCGACAGCAAATCCCGTGTGGTCAATGTAAAATTGGGAGTATTGCCTGACGAAAAAACTCTTGCTGAAAGCGCAAATTCTAGCGCGACTGAAAATACAGTGCTGGGTTTGACCTTACAAACTCTTGATTCGGATTCTCGCCGTGAAGCTGGTGTTAATAAGAGATTAGGTGGAGTACTTATCACTGATATAAAAGCTGATAGTCCTCTCGCAAAAAAGGGCGTGCAGGCAGGTTCTATTCTAATGGCGGTGGCAGGTGTTTCGGTTTCTAATCCTACAGAGGCTGTAGATTTGATTAAGCAGGCTCAAAAAACAGGCCGAACAGCGGTACTTCTTTTGATTAGACAAAATGGATCTGATCGTTTTGTTGCTGCACCTTTTGGGTCAGATTAGTAAAAATATCTAAAAGAGTGGTCCATGATAGTTCCACTCCAAGCTTGGTAGGGTCTCATGCGCATTCTTGTTATCGAAGATGATAAAGAGGCTGCATCTTACATGGTCAAAGGTCTATCGGAGCATGGGCATGTCGCCGACCATGTGCACGATGCCGAGTCAGGTTTAGTTATGGCCGAAAGTGGTTATGACGTAATCGTGCTGGACCGCATGCTTCCAGGAATGGATGGTCTGCAAGCAGCTCAAAACTTGAGAGGAAATGGTTTTACCACTCCGATTCTTTTTTTATCCGCTCTTGGCGAGGTTGACGATAGAGTGACTGGACTGAAAGCCGGAGGTGATGACTACCTTGTCAAACCTTTTGCATTCTCAGAGCTGTTAGCTCGACTTGAAGCTTTGGCTCGACGACGCGGAGAAGAACCGCAAACTGAAATTTTGGTTGGAGACCTTGAGATAAACTTACTCTCGCGTCGAGTTACCAGAGGGGGGCAACGCATCGAACTTCAACCGCGTGAGTTTAAGCTCCTAGAATTTTTAGCTAGGCATTCGGATAGGGTTGTTACAAGGACTATGCTGTTAGAGAATGTTTGGGAATATAATTTTGATCCGCAGACAAATGTGATTGACGTCCATGTAAGTAGATTGCGATCAAAGATCGACAAAGGGTTTCAGTTACCTCTGCTCCATACTGTTCGTGGAGCTGGATACCGTTTGAGTGAAAAGGGCTGAGGTGCACCTCAACTGTGCTAGGATTAATAAAATTAGTGCGGTCGACAGCTTTTCGATTGGCGTTATTTTACCTCTTGATTTTTGGAGTTTCGTCTGCGGGCCTTCTGGGTTTTGTGTTCTGGCGTAGCGCTGGATTTACCGCTGAGCAGATTGACCAAACCATCTCGGCGGAAGTGCAGGGTCTACACGAGCGTTATCGTTTGCTGGGAGTTCCCGGCCTAACTCAGGTAGTCAAAGAACGGTCAAATAGGCAAAGCCAAAGTCTTTATTATCTGGTTGATAGGCGAGGCCGTCGACTTGCTGGGAATATAGATAGCTGGCCAACTTCGAATGCAGATCAGCAGGATTGGATAGATTTTGATTATAACCATCAAGTCGGAGATGTAGCTGAGCAACGACGAGCTAGGGCTCGCGAGATTGAAATTTCTGGCGGATATAGGTTGTTGGTTGGCCGAGATGTTCAGCAGCGAGTTGCATTAGTCGAGCTCATCCAATCAGCGTTCTGGTGGGCAGGTTTTGGTATTGTTGGTCTTGGCCTTCTTGGCGGACTGTTTATCGGTAGACAGATGTTGCGGCGTATAGATGCTATGGCCGCGGCCAGTGCAGAAATCATGTCAGGAAACCTGAACCACCGGGTCCCTCATGATGGAACTGGAGACGAACTCGACCGGCTCGCTCAAAGTTTGAATTCTATGCTAGATCGTATTGAGGTTTTGATGAATGCGGTCAGGCAGGTGTCTGACAATATTGCTCATGATCTTCGCACTCCTATAAGCCGCCTTCGTGCTCGTGCTGAGGTTACATTGATGGGCGATCCAAGCCTAGAAGCTTGCCGAGAAGCGCTTGAAAAGACGCTCGAAGAAGCGGATGCCCTTCTATCAACTTTCAATGCACTTTTGGATATAGCTCGACTTGAAGGTGGCGCTTCAGGTCCTAGAGACCCTGTGAATCTTAATGAAGTTATAGCTGACGTTGTGGACCTTTACGAACCGGTTGCTGAAGATGCTCAAATTACCTTGGAGGTGCTTCCCGCGGTTGGCTCTACCACTGTAAAAGGTGACCGAAGGTTACTGTCGCAGGCAATAGCTAACTTAGTAGACAATGCGTTAAAATATACAGGATCGCGTGGTCGAGTTTGGTTGAAAGCAGAGCAGTCTGGAAAGCAAGCTATTCTGACCATTGGTGATAATGGACCGGGCGTTCCAGCACTGGAAAGAGATAGAATATTTGACCGCTTTGTGCGACTAGACTCAGATAGAAGTAAGCCTGGAAATGGACTTGGTTTATCGTTGGTGCGCGCCGTGGCTGTGATGCACGGCGCAGAGTTAAAGGTTGACGATGGTCATCCAGGCCTCGTGGTATCTATTATTCTAGAAAGAGCTTCCGAAGTAGAAGTGCAGTGAACTTCGATCAGAGGCCTAACATCCTCTTTGCTATAATATTGTGCTGGATTTCATTTGAGCCTGCAAAAATCGAATGCTTTCGATTGTTAAGGTATTGTGGGGATAAAGCGTTTGCATAGTCTGGTCCAATTGGTTCCTCATTCCAGCGATCGTCTACCAGCGCATCTTTAATATAAGGTTGGCCATAGTACCCAACGGCCTCCATTTTCAACTCCGACAGACGTTGCAGTATCTCTGTTCTTCGGATTTTAATCATTGAGGCCTCAAAACCCATTTCCCGGTCTGCAGACACTGCTGCGAGAAGCCTCATCATTTGAACCTCAAGAGCCATTAGCTCAATTTCAGACTCTGACACCTTTCGACGGAAGCTCTCGTCATCCCATAGTTTGCCACCCATACCATCATCTTGTTCGCGTGCAATGTCTTTGAGTTGAGTGAGCAGCTTTTTTACGCTACCCAAAGCTCCGCCACCCATCCGTTCATGGCCAAGTAAATACTTTGCCACTGTCCAGCCATCATCAACATTACCAATAACATTGGATGCTGGCACACGAACATTATCAAAAAAGACTTCATTCACTTCATGTCCGCCTTCAATGGTAATGAGAGGCTTTATGCTCACACCAGGCGTAGACATATCGACAAGAATAAATGTTATACCTTCTTGTCGTTTTCCAGTGTTAGAGGTTCGAACTAAGCAAAAGATCCAGTCCGCCATATGGGCTGATGTAGTCCATGTTTTTTGCCCATTTAGAACAAAATCATCACCGTTTCTCTCTGCCTTCATCTTTAGGGATGCGAGGTCAGAGCCGGAACCTGGTTCTGAATACCCCTGGCAGAAAATTATTTCCCCAGATGCAATTTTTGGAAGGAAATAATCCTTCTGTTTGTCAGTTCCAAACCTCATCAGAACTGGACCACACATGGTTATGCCAAACATGATCAATCTAGGCGCTCCAGCAAGAGACGCCTCTTCGTCATAAATATATTTTTGGTTTGTAGACCAGCCTGGCCCACCCCAGCTTTCAGGCCAGTTGGGTGTAATCCAACCTTTTTTAAATAGAGCTCGATGCCAAGCCATTATTTCTTCACGGTTAACATGATGTCCATTAAGTACTTTATGGGCGACGTTTACGGGAAGGTTTTCCGTCAGGAAGCTCCTCACTTCTTCGCGGAAGGCTTCATCTTCTTTTGAGAATGACATATCCATCGAATCAAGATTCCTTCTTTCCGTTCACTGCATTTTCGTCTGTTAACCAGAATGCTTAAAAGGTAAGTTGGTAATGCTATTTGGACAAGCTGCTGAGGAAGCGCGTTTATGTCTCACAAACCATATCGGTTATACATGACCCCAACTTCACCATTCGCCCGAAAGTGCCGAATGGTGATTTATGAATGTGGCCTTCAAGACCAGGTGGAGGAATTTGATGCCCGGGTTCGTACTGAAGAAAATGAAGTTCTTGAAGTTAGCCCTCTTGGAAAAGTGCCAACTCTTACCGGGCCAAATGGTCTAACCCTCGTTGACTCTACTTTAATTTCTGAATTTTTAGATAAAATTGGTGGTTCACCGATACTGCACGGTGCAACGGATCAGGATAGATGGATGCGAGCTCCAGAATGGGCTTTGGCCGAAGGCTTACTGGAATCTCTTGCATGGCGAACTCGAGAATTTAGGCGACCAGAGGATGAGCGTTCACCAAGTTTTATAGATTATGAGGGCGCTCGACAGAGAAGAATTTATGATTGGCTAGAAATGTCACCGCCCAATCAAGGCGCTCGAGACATATCTCATATAGGGTTTGTTATTGCTTTAGATTATGCCCTCTATAGATTTCCAAAAGAGGATTGGCGTCCGTCAAGACCGTCTCTAACTAAGTGGTTCGAAATCGAGGCGGGCCGTCCGTCATTTCAAGCAACTTTGCTACCTACAAAGGTTTGATGAATTTTTCTTTGGTTTAATGGGGTTTTAACTTTCTAAGCCTATAAAGATTCTTCTTGCTTCGACGAAATACTCACCTATTTTATCCGATGGTAGTGTCGCTTTTTGAGGAAAGTGACTGCGTATTATAAAGTAGAGGCGTTAAGAGAAGCTAAAGTTACTTTAATAGTAGATGGCAATCAGCTTGTGGTTAGTATGATTGCCGCAGTTTTCCTCATAAAATAAGCGTACTGTATTGTGAGTGCCTTGTAGGCTTGAGCAGTTGGGCGTAACCGCGCGTTCCCGCCGTGCGCAGAGAGTAGGGTTTTGGCAGGTTTTAAGGGAATAGTTTCGGGCCGGGGGCTTAAACCCATTAATTAAAGAAAGTTGGAATAGAAATGTCTTTTGAGGATGATCAGCAGGAGCCGACTGCGGTTGATGTGGATGTAACCGTAAAATGGTTTAATGGTGTTAAGGGATATGGCTTTGTTACTACCCCAGATGGTGATGATGCCTTTATGCATGTCACATCACTTCAAGCAATAGGTCGGGACAGCATTCCTCCAGAATCTCGAGTTAAATGTGATCTCGGGCCAGGGCGTCGAGGATTACAGGTTTTAACTGTAAAAGAAATCTTAGAGCTTGGCGAAGAACCTCCACCACGTGCTCCTCGCTCTGGTGGCTTTGGTGGTGATCGTGGCGGTTTCCGCGGCGGTGACCGTGGTGGCCGTGGTGGCTACGGCGGCGGTGACCGCGGTGGCTATGGCGGCGGTGACCGCGGTGGCTATGGCGGTGGTGACCGCGGTGGCTATGGCGGTGGTGACCGCGGTGGCTATGGCGGTGGTGACCGTGATGATCGCGCACCTCTTGAGACCAGACAGGCAACTGTAAAATTCTATAATGCTGAGCGTGGCTTTGGCTTTGCATCACCAAGCGATGGTGGGGAAGACATCTACGTTCCAGCTCGTGTTGTAGAACGTGCGGGGATGGGAGAATTACAGCCAGAGCAGTCAGTAGAAATTGATGTGCGACCTGGGCCTCGTGGTCCAATGGCTGCACGCATTCGCCACAATTAGTATTGTAGCCTGTTTTATCAGGCTTTAATTACCTTTATTAAGAGGCCTCGCTGAAGAAGCGGGGCCTTTTTTGTATTCAAAGTTTAGATGATGCCCAGTTCTCAGATGGTTGAGCCGGCATAGGCTCAAAACCCGCGGCACGAGCACCTAAGATTGCACACAATTCATCTTTATCTGATGTATCACCGCTTATTCCGACAGCGCCAACAACAAAATCGTCTTGTCGCTTAAGTAATACACCGCCTGGTACTGCTATGAAGCGTCCTCCAGATGCAGCTGCTAGAGCG
>Ga0255782_10000937_pt1 | contig 25802 bp, 14 predicted proteins | sample 101ome_26_FD_179980 | JGI IMG/M metagenome (GOLD analysis project Ga0255782, IMG submission 179980) | Coastal salt marsh microbial communities from the Groves Creek Marsh, Skidaway Island, Georgia - 101408AT metaG (version 2) | ecosystem: Environmental > Aquatic > Marine > Intertidal zone >...
TGAGGCGCGTCGCAAGGCGTTAGAGGAGACGATCCGCGGACATTTATCGACCCATAATGCGGTGATTGTGGCGCACTACTACACCGCACCGGAGATTCAGGCTTTGGCCGAGGCGACCGGGGGCTGCGTATCCGATTCGCTCGAAATGGCGCGCTTCGGGCGCGACCACCCAGCGGAGACCCTCATTGTGGCGGGGGTGCGCTTTATGGGCGAGACGGCAAAAATACTGACACCGCAAAAGCGGGTGCTGATGCCCACGCTTGAGGCAACGTGCTCGCTCGACGAAGGGTGCCCAATCGAAGAATTTTCCGCGTTTTGCGATGCGCATCCGGAGCGGGAGGTCGTTGTGTATGCCAACACCTCTGCGGCGGTCAAAGCCCGCGCAGACTGGGTGGTGACCTCCAGCATAGCGCTGGATGTGGCAGAGCATTTGGCTGCGCAGGACAAGCCCATTATCTGGGCGCCTGATCGACACTTGGGGGAGTACGTGCAGCGAGAGTCAGGTGCCGACGTGCTGCTCTGGGACGGCGCGTGCATCGTGCACGAAGAATTCAAAGCCCGCGGTATCCGTGATCTGAAGCAGGTTCATCCCGAGGCCGCTGTGTTGGTGCACCCGGAATCCCCTGCCAGTGTTATTGAGCTGGCCGATCGAGTGGGGTCGACAACGCAAATAATTCGTGCCGCTACCGAGATGCCTAACCCCATCTTCATCGTCGCGACCGATCAGGGCATTTTTTACAAACTCACGCAAGCTGCGCCTGACAAGCAATTCATCATTGCCCCTACCGCAGGGCAGGGTGCGACGTGTCGAAGCTGCGCCAATTGTCCGTGGATGGCGATGAACGACCTTGAAGCCATGGCAGCGGTGTTTGATCGAGAGGATAACGAAATCCAGGTGCCCGAGGCACTGGCGGTGGCGGCGATGCGGCCATTGGAGCGTATGCTGGATTTTGCGAAAACACTTCAGCCATGATCTCAGGCGGCGAGCTCTGCGCCACAGCATCGGGCTTGCGCAGCATTGCTCTCCAGTGGGCTCAGGCGCGTGCGATTATCCTCGATCCATGGCAGCCCGCATTTCCTGAATGTCGCGCATGCGCTCATTAATCAAGGACGCTCTCGTGAAGTCATTGCCAACCAGTTGCTGTGCGTAGCCCAGCTGCGCCTCCGCTGCGTCCAGCGCGTTGACCAAGATAAAGTACTCCGCTCGTGATTGATGAAGCCCGACGATATTCCCTGCCAACCCCTGTACTTCTGCGAGGAGATACCAGAGCCCTGGATCGTTATTTACCCTGCGAGACTGTTCCAGTAACACTGCCTCGGCGAGATGGGGTGACCCTGCCTGATGCAAGGCATTGGCGTAGGCCATAGTTAACGGGTGGTTACCGGGCGAGAGTTCCAGCCGGCTTTCCAGCCCACTCACTGCGCGGTCGGCATTGCCCTGTGCCAGTGCGATATCCGCAGCGGCCAACACGTATTCGACCCGATCACGGTTAGCGGACCAGATGCTATCGAGGGCGAGTGCGGCCTCATCGGCGCGGCCCGCTGCAGTGAGCGCCAGTACTAATCCATAGGCAGTAGCCTCTGCAGAAATGGGGTCGCCCTCTAACGCCGCACGAAACTGCGCCACGGCGGCTTCCGGTGTTTGAGCCGAGTGCACTGCTACGCGCGCGCGCATGAGCTGATAGTCGAGGCTGACGGAGCGGATCTGCTTGGGGTACTGCATGGCGCGAGCGCGGGTGTCCGAGATGCGTTTTTCGGATAAGGGGTGGGTTCGGAGAAACTCGGGAATTCGGTCCCCCTGACTGTAACGAGTAGCCGCGTACATCCGCTCGAACATTTGTGGTGCCGCGTAAGGATCCATGCCCGCATTAAAGAGCGTGCGTAAGCCTACCCGATCCGCCTCGGCCTCATTGGCTCGGCTATAACGCAGTTGAGCGTCCTGTGCGAGGCCCTGCGCCGTCGTCATAGCCGCAAGGCCGGCATCTGAGCCCACCGTGGCCGCCAGCAGCACCCCGGCAAGCAGTCCGGCCAGTTGCATCGGACCTTGCTCCTGCGCCAGCTCCATCCTTCGCGAAAAATGGCGCTGACTCAGGTGCGCAATTTCATGGGCCATGACGGTGGCAAATTCATCCTCCGTGACCGCATAGTTGAACAGGCCGTTATGCACGCCGATAATCCCTCCGGGGACGGCAAACGCATTGATGGTCGCATTGTCCACAATGACGAGCTCTATACGGCGATCCTGAAGCTCGCTGTGTTGCGCCAGTTCGAAGACCAGATTCTCCAGATAACTGTATAAAAGCGGATCAGTGACGAGTGGCGCCTGGCCCCTGAAACTCCTCAGCCACATTCGGCCTAACTCATATTCATAGTCAGCGGAAAAAAGGCTGGTACTCGACTCCCCCAAATTGGGAATCTTGAGATCCTCGTTAGCAGCCCGGGCGGGCAATAGGGTACAGAGGCAGCACAACAGTGCCAGTAAGGCGGCGCGAGAGTGGGTAAATATCGAGCTGTGCATGGCCGCACTCTAGCTCACTTGAGCGGTCTCTGGTGGATTATCGGGGCCGTAAAAGTACGCCATGAATAGCGTTATCACGGGTCAGAAACGATATACTGGCGACTCCGACGACTCTTGTGAGCGCTATGTCCGATTCTTCCGTGCCGATCGAGTCCGTTGATGCTCGCGGCGAGCATTGCCCTATGCCGCTATTAATGGCCAAGCGCGCATTGCGCGAGATACCCTCGGGGGCGTCCCTGGAAGTGCTATCGACAGATGCGGGATCAGAGCGCGATTTTGAGAGTTTTGCGCGGCTGGCAGGCCATCGCGTAACTTGCGAACATTTGCCGGACGAGGTGATACGACTCATTATTACCAAGGCCTGACGTGAGGATCTGAGTCAACGTGAAAGAAGTCTTAGTCCGCTGGTACCATCGATATCTGAGTGAAGAAGAGGCCGTGATCCTATTGGTGATCATCGCCCTCGCATTTATCAGCATGCTGGCTTTTGGTGACATTCTAGCGCCGGTGCTTGTCGCGGTCATTCTCGCTTACTTGATGCAGGGGGTTGCAAACATTCTGACCCATCGGGGACTGCCGGCCGAGGTGGGGGTGGCGGCCTCGACAATTTTGTTTCTCGGCGGATTTTTCGCTTTTCTATTTGGCCTCGCGCCGCTGGTGTGGCGGCAGTCTGTGGCGTTGCTGCGCGAAGCCCCAGCGATGATTGAGGCGGGGCGAAAGGTGCTGATCACATTGCCTGAGGAGTACCCGGTTTTTTTTACCCAACAGCAGGTCAATGAACTGACCGCTGTGATTCAGACCGAGATGGCGGTGATTGGCCAACTGCTGGTCACCAAAGGGCTGAGTTCGATCCCCAATGTACTGGCCACTATTGTCTACTTGATTCTTATCCCGCTGATGGTGTTTTTCTTTCTTAAGGACCGTGAGCAACTACTGGACTGGTTTGCCGGGTTTTTGCCAGAAAAAAGGCCGCTACTTGACGGCATATGGGGAGAGTTGAGCCAGCAGTTTTCCAACTATGCGAGAGGCAAGGGCATTGAGGTACTGATTGTCGGTCTTGCGTCTTATTTTGTGTTCGCGCTCTTCTCTCTCAATTACGCCGCTTTACTGGGACTGCTGGTAGGTCTGTCGGTGATCGTGCCCTACATTGGCGCAACGTTGGTTACGCTGCCCGTCGTGGTGGTGGCATATTTTCAATTTGGCGTCACGCCTGACTTCTACTGGGTGGTCGGCGCCTATTTGGTGATTCAGGTGCTTGATGGCAACGTGTTAGTGCCGCTGTTGTTCTCTGAGGCCGTTAACCTCCATCCAGTCGCTATTGTTATCGCCGTCTTGTTTTTCGGCGGTATTTGGGGGCTGTGGGGCGTCTTTTTCGCCATTCCTCTCGCCACCATGGTGAATGCGCTGCTCTCCGCCTGGCCCGCCCGGGACGCCATGCCCGCCAGTTAGCGTTAACAACTTCGCAGCAATAATGCTGCTTAACCCCGCACATGGAGTGAACCGATCGATGATGAATTTGGCGAAAAGTACGCCACGCCGCGAATACCCAAACAGTGCGAGTTCAGGAGTCGCCAGTCTCAGTCGTATCCTGCTGGTGTTCTCACTGCTGACTGGTTTGAGCGCCTGCGATGCGCCGGATGAGGGGGCCGAGAGTGCCAGCGCTGATGCGCGCGTCGTCATCAGCCCAAATGATCAGCGACTGTACGACCTGGTCGAGCTGGAGAACGGGCTGCAAGTGATGCTCGTCAGCGACGCCACAGTAGAAAAATCGGCCGCCGCGCTCAGTGTGGGTCTCGGTGCCGCGTCCGACCCAGAAGCGTACCCCGGAATGGCGCATTATTTGGAGCACATGCTCTTCATGGGGTCAGCGCAGTATCCAGAGCCCGATGGCTTTATGGCGTTTACCGCTGAGCATGGCGGCATGTCCAATGCCTACACCGGTTTGGACATCACCAACTACATGATGTCGGTAGAAAACGATGCTTTTGACGAGGCGTTGGACCGTTTTTCCAGCTTTTTTACCGATCCGTTGCTCGACCCTACGTATATCGATAAAGAAAAGAATGCCGTCAACGCCGAATGGTCTATGCGGAGAGAGCAGGACTTTCGAATTACCTATCGGCTGGCGCGGAAATTACTCGGGGAACACCCCGCCAATCGTTTCCAGATCGGCAATCTTGAGTCCTTGGCGGATAAATCCGAGGGCGGCCTTCACGCAGCGACGGTGGCATTTTTTGAGGCGAATTACAGCGCTAACTTAATGAAAGCCTCGCTGATCAGTGATCGCTCCCTCGCCGAACTTCGGAAGCTGGCCGAGACCTATTTTGCCGATATCCCGAACAAAAATATTCCCAAGCCAGAAATAGCGGAGCCCCTAGATTTTGCCAAGGTCGGGTCCAAGCGGGTGCGTTACGTGCCCAAAGATGACACCCGCGAATTACGCCTCGACTTCGTTATCGACAACAACCGGGATCGCGATGACGCCAAACCCAGTGAATATCTCTCTTACATTCTCGGCTCTGAGATGCCTGGAACGCCTGCTGTCACATTGAGAGAATTAGGCTGGGCCAGTGCGCTGGTCGTCAGTGCCGATCCTTCGCGCTATGGCAACTATGGACTGTTCACTTTTTCGGTCAGCTTGACACCCGAGGGGTTAGCACACCGCGAGGAAATCACCCATATGTTGTTGGGTTACATCGCCATGATGCGGGAGCAGGGAGTCGATGCGCGCTACGCCGAGGAATTCGGGAACTCCCTTGCCAATCGCTTTCGTTTTCTTGAAAAAATGGATGACTTTAGCTACGCGCATGAGCTGACGCGGGCGATGCAAACCTACCCCGCTCAATTTGCTATTGCAGCGCCTTACCGGTTTACGGGTTTTGATAGAGAGGCCGTGGAGGCGGTGTTGGCGCAACTCATTCCCCAGCGTTTGCACGTTTGGGAGATTGATCAACAGCAGAGCGCGACTGACTCACTCTATTTCTATGACGGCCAATACGCAGTTGAGGCGCTCGCGCTGCCTGAAGCCTCGGTCCTCAGTGAGGCGGTGGCGAGCTATCAACTTCGTTTGCCCGCAGAAAATCGTTTGTTGCCTGAGCAATTTGAGATCGTCGAGTCCAGTCAGCAACCCGAGCAGGTGGTGGCGGCCCCCGATATCAGCGTATGGCTTCAGGGCAGCAAGGCATTTTCGGCGTTACCCCGGGGTTACACCCAGGTCTATCTCAATACGCCCTATCGACAACAGAGCGTTGATGCGGCCGTGATGCTGGTGCTCTGGATTGACCTCTACAATCTGACCCAGACAGCCCTGATCAATGAGGCGGGCATCGCCGGCATGGGCCTCAATGTTGCGCCGGATCAGGGGCTCAGGTTGACCCTTTCGGGCTTTACCGATAAGCAGCCGGACCTGCTGGCCGCGGCGTTGTCGGGTCTCAGTGTGAATCCGGATGAGCAGGCCCTACAGCAGGCAATCGATCGACTCTTGCGCGGGTTGGACAATCGCAAAAGGGATCTGCCCGTGAGCCAGTTGGGGAGGGTGCTCGCCAGCCTGACACAGACGGGTTACTACGATGAGGACTCGGTCCGCCGGGCGGCGAGTGACATCACACTGGAAAATTTTAATGGCTTTGTCGAGGCGATATTGGATAGTGCGCTGGTTCGGGTGTATCTGTTTGGTAACTACGATAAGGCCTATGCGCAGGAGGCGGTGGCCACGATTCGGGAGGCGCTTCCCTCCGGACGGCCGATAGCTGCCCCATATACCCGCCCCGCCGTTTACGCCCCTGTTGCGGGGCAAACACTGACCTACAACACCGATTTGCCGGTCGATGACCTCGGCATGATGCTCCTGTATGCCGCGCCCGCCTCAGGCGTAGAGAATGAGGCGAACGGTCTTGTGCTAGGCCAACATTTGCGAAACCGGGCCTTCGACACCTTGCGTACTGAGGAACAATTGGGATACGCGGCGGGCGGGTTTAACACGAATATGCAGGACCACCCGTGGATCGGGTTTTACATTCAGACCCCGGTCAAGGCGCCCCGTGATATGCTGGCCCGCTTTGAGGACTTTGCGAAGGAGTATGCTGAAATGTTAGACGCGCTCACTGAGGCGCAGTTTGACAACCTGAAATCAGGTGCTCTCACTCAGCTCATCGAGCCACCGACCAACCTGTCAGACGAAGCCGGGCCGTATTTGGCGGACTGGAGTCGAGAGCGATACGATTTCAGCAGTCGTGAGAAGCTGATCGCAGCAGTGCAGTCAGTCAGCCTCACTTCGGTAAAAGACTATTATCAGCGCACGGTACTGCGAGAAGACCCTAGCCGAATCCTGATTCAGTTGCGAGGCAAGCGCTGGCAGGACCAGCCCTTTGCCAGTATCGAGGGTGAGAAACTCATCGACAGTGTCGAAGCCTTTCACGAGACGATGCCGCGGCAGGCGCTGAGCGCAGAGCGCAATAACTGATGGGCGTCACGCTGTCAGACTGCTACAACACGGCGCAGTTTAGGAAATTGGCAAAGCGACGTTTGCCCGGCCCAATATTTCATTACATCGATGGCGCCGCGGATGATGAGGTGACCTATCGACGTAACACGCAGGCCTACGAGACCTGTGATCTGGTTCCCAACGTCCTCGCAGGGGTCGAGGAGGTGGATCTGTCGACTACCGTAATGGGATTGCCCATCGACATGCCATTATTTCTCTCGCCGACCGCATTACAGCGGTTGTTTCATCACGAGGGTGAGCGCGCTGTGGCCAGAGCCGCGGCGTCTTTCAACACCTTGTTTGGTATCTCTTCCCTGGCGACGGTCAGCATTGAGGAGGTGGGTGAGACCATCCGCAGCCCAAAAATCTTTCAGCTCTACTATCACAAGGACAAAGCACTGACCTGGGGCATGATTGATCGTTGTAAGGCCGCGGGCTTCGATGCCTTGGCGTTGACGGTGGATACCATTGTGGGAGGAAATCGTGAGCGAGATTTGTGGACCGGCTTCACCTCACCACCGAAGCTGACCCTGTCGAGTCTGGCTAGCTTCGCGATGCACCCGGGATGGACTATGAATTACTTGTTTCGGGAATCATTTGAGTTATCCAATTTGAAAAGCCACGTCGCTGAGGGCTCCAATATCAGCATTTCGGTGTCGGACTATTTTTCCACCATGCTCGATCAATCAATGGATTGGGACGATGCGGCAGAAATACGGGAACGCTGGGGTAAACCCTTTTGCTTAAAGGGTATAATGTCGGTATCGGATGCAAAGAAAGCGGTTGAAATCGGAGCAGATGCTATAATGGTATCTAATCACGGCGGGCGACAACTGGATGGCAGCCGTGCTCCATTTGACCAGCTGGCGGAGATCGTGGATGCCGTGGGGGACGACATTGACGTTATCTGTGATGGGGGTATCCAGCGGGGGACCCATGTGCTGAAGGCTTTGTCCCTGGGGGCCAAAGCATGTTCGGGTGGCCGGTGGTATCTCTATGCGCTTGCGGGTGCAGGTGAAAAGGGTGTTGAGCGAGCACTTACTAACATGCAGAGCGAGCTTATCCGCGACATGAAGTTGATGGGTATGCGCTCATTGAGCGATCTCAGCCGCGAGAACCTGCGATTTCGTTAATCCCTAACGCCTAACCTTCCTGTTCCAGTAATCCCCCCTTCGACAGCGCTTGGTAAAAATTTTATTGCCACGTTTTTACGGGCCGACGCGCGCGGCGACTCCGCTCCGTCAGCGTCCTGTGACGCTGCCGTCAGCGGTCACTTTGCCGCTGTTGCTTGTCGACTTGGCAACAGATCTGCCAACAAAACGCAGGTATAAATTAATTCTAAAAAAGAACTATATATAATTAGATGCCATAAATTGCTATCTTCCATTGCCTTGACTGTAGTTATTGATAGTACCTAAATAGAACCCATAAGCAATTTTAAGATTTCGGTGAGTGTCCTTCTCCTGAGTTGAGGCGCTTCCGATAGCGGGGAGTGAAGATGGCCCAATTAGATGCAACAGAAATCGACGAGTGGACCGAATCCCTCGATGCCGTACTGAAATTTAACGGCCCTGCGGCCACAGGGCAGTTGCTGCGACATTTGTCCGAGCACGCCCAATCCTCGCGGGTACCGTTGCCCGACGCGATAACCACGCCTTTTCGCAACACCATTTCTCCTGAGGACGAGCGGCCGATGCCGGGCGATCTGTTCATGGAACGGCGAATCCGTTCATTGGTTCGCTGGAACGCAATGGCGATGGTGATGCGCGCCAATGACAATGAAGATGGTCTGGGCGGGCATATCTCCAGCTTTTCTTCTAGCGCAACGCTCTACGACGTAGGTATGAACCATTTCTTCCGAGGTACGGCCAATGGGCATCCCGGTGATCTGGTGTATTACCAGGGACACAGCGCTCCGGGCATGTATGCGCGATCGTACCTTGAAGGTGTGATCAGCGAGGCGCAGCTCGAGAATTTCAGACGTGAGGTCGGCGGCGCCGGCCTCTCCTCTTACCCCCACCCGTGGTTGATGCCCAACTATTGGCAGTTCCCGACAGTTTCCATGGGGCTGGGGCCGATTCAGGCGATCTATCAGGCGCATGTCATGAAGTATCAGAGCAAGCGCGGCTTGGTAGATCATCGCGATCGAAAGATCTGGTGCTTCCTCGGGGACGGTGAGTGCGACGAGCCCGAGTCTCTTGGCGCCATCGCGCTGGCGGGCCGCGAGCGACTGGGCAACCTACATTTTGTCGTGAACTGCAATTTGCAGCGGCTCGACGGGCCGGTACGCGGCAATGGCAAAATTATTCAGGAGCTGGAGGGTGTCTTCCGGGGTGCTGGATGGCAGGTCATTAAGGTGATCTGGGGCCGCAAGTGGGATCCGTTGCTCGAGCGTGATCACAGTGGGCGACTGCAAAAAATTATGGACGAGGTCTGTGATGGCGAGTTGCAGAACTGCAAGTTCAATGGTGGCGCTTATACCCGGGAGCACTTCTTCGGAAAGCACCCGGAGACCTTAGCGCTGGTCAAAGATCTGAGCGACGAGGACATCATGTACCTTAATCGCGGGGGGCATGATCCCTATAAAGTCTACGCGGCATACGCGGCGGCCTGCGAGGAGGTTGAAAGGCCCACCGTGATTCTTGCGATGACCGTGAAGGGCTACGGCACGAGTGAGGCCGGTGAGGCGTCAAACGAGACCCACTCTCTGAAAAAACTGGATCTCAAGAGCCTGCAGGCCTTCAGGGATCGCTTCGGTGTTCCCATTAGCGACAAGGATCTCAAGAGCGTGCCTTTTTACCGCCCACCCGAGGACAGTCCGGAGCTCCGTTATATGAGAGAACGACGGGCCGAGCTGGGAGGCAGCGTGCCGGCCCGCCGCGCGACGTCTTACTCTTTGCCAGCGCCGCCGCGGAATGTTTTTTCGAGTCAGTTGAAAAGCTCGGGTAAACGACAAATCAGTACGACCATGGCCTTTGTTCGCATCTTGTCCACGCTGCTGAAGGACAAGACCATGGGGGAGCGCGTGGTGCCGATAGTGCCAGACGAGGCGCGCACTTTTGGTATGGAGGGCATGTTCCGACAGATGGGGATCTACTCCTCAGTCGGACAGCGCTATACCCCGCACGATTCTGGGGGGATTCTGTATTACAAAGAGGCGGAAACAGGGCAAATTCTGGAAGAGGGCATTAACGAGGCGGGCGCATTCTCCGCCTGGCTTGCGGCGGCAACGTCCTACAGCGTGTCGGACTATCCGATGGTGCCCTTTTATATCTTTTACTCGATGTTTGGCTTTCAGCGGATCGGTGATTTGGCCTGGGCCGCCGGTGACTCCCAGGCGAGGGGCTTTTTGATCGGCGCGACCGCTGGGCGGACCACGCTGAACGGTGAAGGCCTGCAGCACCAAGACGGGCACAGTCATCTTCTGGCATCGACGATTCCTAACTGCATCAGCTATGACCCTGCTTACGCCTTTGAGCTGGCCGTCATTATTCAGGACGGGATGAGAAGAATGTTTGAGGACGGCGAGAACTGTTTTTATTACATCACCACGATGAACGAAAACTATGTTCATCCCGATATGCCTGAGGGTGTTGAGGAGGGCATTGTCCGCGGGCTTTATCTGTTGCGACGCACTCAGGTTTCTGGTGGAAAAATGGTTCAGCTGATGGGTGCCGGCGCCATCTTGCGCGAGGTGGAGGCTGCGGCGGAATTGCTGGAGCAGGACTTCGGCGTGGCCACCAACGTGTGGAGCCTGACCAGCGTCAATGAACTCGCCCGCGAGGGCAATGACGTGGTCCGATGGAATCGGCTCCATCCGATGGATACACCGCGCGTTCCCTACCTGACGCAGCAGCTCGCAGATGCATCGGGGCCCTTTATCGCGGCGACAGACTATCAAAAGGCACACACCGAACAGCTGCGGGAATTTATTCCGGGCGAATTCACTGTGTTGGGCACTGATGGCTTCGGCAGAAGTGATACCCGCCAGCAGCTACGGCAGCACTTTGAAGTGAGCCGGGAGCATATTGCTTTGGCGGCGCTGAAGGCGCTGGCAGACCGCGGCGAGGTCGACATTAAGACCGTGGCGCAGGCGATCAACCAATGGGGCATTGATGCCGACAAACCCAACCCCATGCGCGTGTAACGGCGATAGAAGGAATCTAGCTATGGCTGAACAGCTAATCAAAGTGCCGGATATCGGTGGTGCCGAAGGCGCTGAAGTCGTCGAGGTATTGGTTGCCGTTGGTGATGTGATTGAACTCGAGCAAAGCCTCATTGTGGTCGAGTCGGACAAGGCTTCCATGGAAATCCCTGCGTCATCGGTGGGGACCGTCACAGAATTGCGGGTGGCGGTGGGTGACGCCGTCTCTGAGGGCGATGTGATACTGGTGCTGGCTACCGAGGGTGCGGCGAGTACCCCTGCGCAGGTGGCGCCAGAGCCTGAACCCGAAACAGCGATTGAGCTACCTGAGCCCAGCGCCAGCCCAGCGCAGACGGCGGATGCAGAGGCTACCAATACCTCCAGTCCTGCCCCGGGTGAGGTGACGTCCATTCCTGTGCGCATACCGGATTTGGGTAGCGACCAAGGTGCCGATCTGGTCGAGATATTGGTGCCGGTGGGTACGATGGTGGCGGAAGGGGATTCACTGGTTTTACTGGAGTCGGACAAAGCGTCGATGGAGGTGCCTGCCCCCGCGGCAGGCGTCATTATTGAGTGGCTGGTCGGTGCAGGTGAGACCGTGCAGGAAGGTGTTGTCATTGCCACCCTGCAAGTGAGTGCTCCCGCGACAAGCAGCGCCTCTGGCACGCAGGCCGATGCCCATGCGACCGAAGCCCAAGCGAGGGAAGCACTTGCCCCGGCGACGGCCTCGGCGTCGCCTGAGCGCTCGACCCAGGATGATGCGGATACTGCAATCAGGCCCTCCGCCGCGGTACCACCGACAGAGGGTGGGGGCGCCGTTTATGCCGGTCCGGCGGTGCGCAAATTGGCGCGGGAATTTGGTGTGGCACTGGAGAGAGTGAGCGGCACCGGTGCCCGGGGCCGGATCCTTAAGGAAGATTTGCAGCAGTACGTTGCTCGTGCCTTGGCGGGCCCCGAGGTTGCTGCGGGGACATCAGCGGGTCTGCCTACGGTGCCCGAGGTCGACTTTGCGCGATTCGGCCCGGTGGAGCGCACGGCCAGAGCACGCATCGACAAATTGACGGCGAGTAACATGGTGCGCTCATGGCTGAATGTTCCCCATGTGACTCAATTTGATGATGCGGACATCAGTGATTTAGAGCAGTTCCGCAAAGCGCTGAAAGCCGAGGCGGAGCAGCGCGGTCTGCGCCTCTCGCCTTTGCCATTTATCATCAAGGCGTGCGCCTTGGCGCTGGCAGATCACCCCAAACTCAAAGCCTCGTTGGCAGATGGCGGCGAGACGCTGGTGATGAAGGACTACTGCCACATCGGTATGGCGGTGGATACGCCGGGAGGTTTGGTGGTGCCAGTGATTCGAGATGTTGACAAAAAGTCGATCTGGACGCTGGCGTCAGAAATCACAGCGTTGGCGGCCAAGGCGCGTGACAAGCAACTGAAGCCAGACGAAATGCAGGGCGGCGTTTTCACTGTCAGCAGCCTCGGCGCTATTGGCGGGCGCGGATTCACCCCCATCATTAACACGCCGGAAGTCGGCATTCTGGGTGTGGGTCGAGCGGCAATCCAGCCTGTTTGGGATGGGGCGGCATTCCAGCCCCGCAGTATGTTGCCTCTTGCCCTGTCCTATGACCATCGAGTGGTCAACGGCGGAGATGGCGGGCGATTTCTGTCGGCCCTCATCGCCCTGCTGGCAGATGTCCGGCGGATGGTGATGTGACGCCGGTGCGCCTCGGATTGCAGCGACCATGGTTTGAGTCTCGCGCGACACAGAGGGTGTCCTAATGGATGACTGCACCCCCGGGCAATGTACCGCCCGTCGCCTGCACCTTGGGGCGGTGGTGCTGGCCGCGGGTGCAGGCAGTCGTCTGGGCTTCAAACCCAAGGGCTTGATTTGTGTTAACGGCGAGCCGCTGCTGAGGCGTCAGCTGCGGATGCTGTCTGAGGCGGGGGCGGATGAGCTGGTGGTGGTGCTCGGTCACTACCGTGAGCACCTGATGCCGTTACTGGCGGACTATGACGTAACCGCGGTAGTGCAACCGGAGGACGCGCACTCGCAGGCGGCATCACTCAAGCTTGGGGTTGCGGCTATGTCCGAGAGCGTCGACGCCGCGCTTGTCGTCCCGGTTGATATGCCCGCTCTGGAAGTCCAGGATCTCATCGCCCTGATCGGGGCCTACAAGCATGCTGAGTCCCACATTGAATTTGTCGGCCCTCGGGTGAATGGTCAACCCGGTAACCCTGTTTTGCTCAGTCGCGCCGCAGTAGCGCAAGTAAGCAGAGGGGAGGGTGAATTCGGTAGCGGGCAATGGCGTCATCGGGAGGCGGCGTGGGCCCTGGATTGGATCACCGACAACCCCCACTACCTAATCGATATCGATACCCCTGAGCATCTGCAACACTGGGCCGACGCGCCGCCTGGGCCCTAAGCAAGCCCCCTCACGCAACCACCGATGCTGCCAGCGGATGGGTAGGAGGACCGTGCAGGTGTCTCTCGCGACGAGACCCCGGGGAGGATTAGAGTGCTAACACCACTGCCCTGACCGCCAGGGCGATCAGACAAACACTCGCCAGGCCAAAGAGGGCAAAGCGAATCGGAATGGTATTGACGTTGGCCTGCCACACGCTATGCAGCACGCGCAAGCCGGCATAACCCCAAGCGAGATTCACACTCAGCGCTGAATTATCCCCCATCAGCGCCAACATGATCACCACGGGGTAGAACACCGTTGGCTGTTCCATCAGATGGGTGTAGTTATGTGAAATCCAATTGGCTTTGGCAGGCATTTGCGCCTCGCCATCCGCGCCGCGCGCACCGGCGGGCATATCTCCCAGGACAACACCCGCTGCCTTGAAGGCGGGTAGCCGGCGAGCGAGTAGCCAAAGGAAAACAATCATGGACCACCCGGCCAAAACGGCGGCGGGGGCAAGAATAGCAGTTTCGGTTTGCATCGATTTCTCCCAGAGTGATGTTTTAATGTTGCTTTTATAGTTACCACCCCAGTCTTGTGGGGGTGTTGGGCCCGTGCGGGTAGCGCTCTGCGAGCTTCCCGGCAGGCTGGACCTACAGTGTGCGCCCTAAGTCCCCCTGCGTGCTAGACTTCGCGCTCTTTTTTCTGGAGATCGGTCCATGGTGATTCAGCCCAAAGTGCGCGGTTTTCTGTGCACGACGACCCATCCAACGGGATGCCTCGAGAACGTTCGGCGGCAGGTCGCTCATGTGCAGGGAAAGGGTGAGATAGCTGGCGGCCCGAAGCGCGTGTTGGTGCTGGGCGCTTCCACTGGTTATGGGCTCGCCTCGCGCATTACCGCCGCCTTTGGCTCGGGTGCCGCGACCATTGGCGTATTTTTCGAGAAGCCGGGCAGCGAACGCAAGCCCGGTACTGCAGGTTGGTATAACTCGGCGGCGTTTCATCAACTGGCAGAGCAGGCGGGCGTTTACGCCAAAAGCCTCAACGGGGATGCGTTCTCGGACGAAATGAAAGCGCGGGTCAGTGATCTGATTAAGCAAGACCTCGGACAGGTGGACTTGGTGGTGTACAGCCTGGCAGCGCCGCGTCGAACCCATCCCAAAACGGGCGAGGTCTTCAATTCGACGCTCAAACCCATTGGGCGTGCCACCACGCAAAAGGGGGTTAACACGGATAAGGAGGCCATTCAGGATTTTCACCTGGAGCCTGCAACCCAGGAAGAAATTGATCATACCGTGGCGGTGATGGGCGGTGAGGATTGGGAGATGTGGATCACGGCGCTGGCCGAGGCGGGTGTTCTGGCCGAGGGCGTCAAAACCACGGCGTACACCTACATCGGCGAGAAGATCACTTGGGATATTTATTGGCACGGCACTATCGGTGCCGCCAAGCAGGATCTTGACCGGCGGGTTAAAGGTATTCGCGAGCGCCTGGCTCCGCTGGGTGGCGATGCCCGGGTATCGGTGCTGAAGGCTGTCGTGACTCAGGCCTCCGCCGCTATCCCGGCGATGCCTATTTATCTTGCGATTCTATTCAAGGTGATGAAAGCGCGCGGTGTTCATGAGGGGTGTATTGAGCAAATCGACCGTTTGTTCCGCGACCGCCTTTACGGTGATGGTGATCTCGATGACGAGGGTCGCTTACGCGTAGATCAGTTAGAGCTCGATCCCGCTGTGCAAGCCGAAGTGGCGGGTATTTGGGAGCAAATCGATACTGACAATCTCAAATCGCTCGCGGATTTTGACGGCTACCGGCAAGAGTTCCTCCAGCTCTTTGGCTTTGGCGTTGATGGCGTCGATTACTCGGCTGACGTTGACCCGGATATTGCGATCGGCGCGTTGGTGGAGTGAGATGCAGCCCCACGGTGAGGTTAGGGAATTAACCCCGCGGGTACGTCGCATCGTCGCTCCCAATCCCGGCCCGATGACAGGCCCCGGTACCAATACCTACGTGATTGGTGATACTGAATTGGCAGTCATTGATCCCGGCCCTGCGATACCCAGCCACATTGAGGCGATCCTTGCCTTTGTTGGTGAGCGCCTGCGCTATGTGGTGTGCACCCATACTCATCCCGATCACTCCCCGGGCGCGGCGGTGCTGGCGGCAAAAACAGGCGCCACGTTGGTAGGGCGAGTCACTGCGGACGACCGACATCAAGACCTGACTTTTCAACCCGAGGCCCAGGTGGAGGATGATGCGCGTATTGCAGGTGATGGGTGGACGCTGAGGGCGATCCGTACCCCCGGGCATGTAGATAACCATGTGTGTTATTTGCTCGAGGAGGAGGGTGTCGTTTTTGCCGGAGATCACATTATGAATGGTTCCACGGTGGTGATTGTGCCCCCGGGTGGGAGCATGGCGCACTACATCGCCTCGCTAAAACGATTGCTGGAATACGATGTGCGCACGGTTGCCCCCGGACATGGTGATCTCATCCCCGATTGCCGCGCCGAGGTGGAAAAACTGGTACGTCATCGGCTGATGCGAGAGGCCAAAGTGGCACGGGCGCTGGCATCTGAACCCCAGTCGCTCGATACGCTGGTGGTATCTGTTTACGATGATGTCGATCCCGCGATGCATGAGTGGGCAAAACTGTCGCTGCTGGCGCACCTCATCAAATTAGAGAGCGAGGGGCGCAGCGTGCGGTCCTCAGACAAAGGCGAAGAACGGTGGTGCGAAGCGGCCTGACCCGCGGTGCCTCCGAAAAGCGTGCTGCTCAACCGGCGGTTCTGGCACCGCGGCTGGCCAGCTCGGATGGTAAAGAGGAAGGATAACAATGAACGGTTTGATGATGGATATCCCGTTGACGATCACCTCGATAGTTCGGCACGCAGAACGCGTGCATGGACACAAGGAAATCGTCTCGATCACACGGGACAATCCGCGCCATCGGTACACCTACCGGGACTGTTTTACCCGAGCTCGACAGTTGGCCAACGCCATGCAGGCGTGGGGTCTCGTGCAGGGTGACCGGATTGCGACCCTTGCCTGGAATGATTACCGGCACATGGAAACCTACTACGGCTCTGCGTGTTCGGGTTATGTCTGCCACACCATCAATCCGCGCCTGTTTCCCGAACAGATTGTGTACATCATCAACCACGCCGAGGACCGCTATGTATTTCTTGACCTCGACTTTTGGCCGCTAATAGAGGGTATCGCCGATCAGTGCCCCGCGGTGGAGGGGTGGGTCGTCATGACAACCCAAGAACATATGCCGGCGACTGAGCGGGGCAATGTGCTGTGCTACGAGGACTTGTTGAGCCCTCAGAGCGATGCGTTTTTGTGGCCCGATCTCGATGAGCAAGCTGCCTGTTCTCTGTGCTACACGTCGGGCACCACGGGCAATCCGAAGGGTGTGCTCTACAGTCATCGCTCCACGGTGCTGCATACGTACGCCACGCTCATGCCTGATGCCATGAATATTTCCAGTGGCGACGTCATGTTACCGATCGTGCCGATGTTCCACGTAAACGCCTGGGGTAACCCGTACGCCTGTCCGGTAGCCGGTGCAAAAATGGTGATGCCGGGCAATAAAATGGGCGATGGCCCGACCTTGGCGGCACTGATTAACGAGGAAGGGGTCACGCTGTCAGCGGGTGTTCCTACCGTCTGGTTGAATCTGCTTGCGCATTTACGGAGCTCCGGCGCGCGGGTTGATACGTTGACCCGCGTCGTGGTGGGCGGGTCGGCCTGCCCCCTCTCGGTCATGGAAGAGTTCGACACCTATGGCGTGGATACGCGCCACGCCTGGGGTATGACCGAGATGAGTCCGCTGGGCACAACCAACCACGCGGGAGGACACCGCGCCTTGTATTCCCCCGAGCAGTTTGCCGAGATGCGCACCAATGTGGGAACGCCGATTTGGGGTGTCGAAATCAAGATCACCGACGACGACAACCAGGAGCTGCCCTGGGACGGTAAAGCCTTTGGCGCGCTCAAGGTGCGAGGCCCATGGATTTGCTCGAGCTACTTCAAGTTGGAGGGATCCGAGGCCCACGCGGAGCCCGGCTGGTTTGAAACCGGCGACGTGGCCACGGTCAGTCCTGAGGGCTTCGTGTCGATCACCGATCGCACCAAAGATGTGATCAAGTCGGGGGGCGAATGGATTTCGTCGATTGAAGTGGAGAATGTGGCGACCGGTCATGCGAAGGTTGCAGAGGCAGCCGTGATTGGGCGAGTGCACGAGAAATGGGGAGAGCGACCGCTCCTCATTGTGGTGCGCGCGCCGGGAGAGGAGCCCACGCCGGAGGAACTCAAGGCCTATCTCGAGGGCAAGATCGCCAAATGGTGGATTCCCGATGACGTTCAATTCATCGATGAGATGCCGCACACCGCGACGGGGAAAATCCAGAAAACCGCGCTGCGCGAGATTTTTGCGGAATATGCCTTTCCGGCGTGAACGATGACATGTGCATTCTCGAGGTAATTTTGTGCATGTGCTGTCACCGCCCTGTAGAGATGAGGCCGTAACGGGAGTGTTCCCGTGCCCGGTCACTATGGTGGTTAAGTCAAGGCGATGAGCGAACAGCTGCCAACGCGACTAGATATTATTGTTCCGGTTTTTAGCGGCGAGGAAGCCGTTCGCAAATGTCTTGACGCGCTTTTCGCTTCGGACGCACTGCAGTTAGCCGACGTAATACTCGTAGACGACGCATCGCCGGAATCAGTGATCTCCTCTTACCTTCGACAGTGGGCGGAAAGGCCGGGCGTGACGTTGTTGGTCCACGAAGAGAACAAAGGGTTCGTCAACAGCGTTAACGAAGCCGCTCGGATTCATCCTGATCGCGACTTTGTAATCCTGAATGCTGATACCGAGGTCTCATCCGATTGGCTGCAGCGATTGCAGGCACATGCAGATGGTGACTCGCAGGTGGCAACGGTAACGCCGATCTCCAATAACGCCACCATCGCCAGCTACCCAAGAATGGGGACGGAAAATGAGCTGCCCCGTGGAATGGGTACGGCGACACTAGATGCCATCTTTTCTCGCGTTAATGAGGCTGAGTCAGTGGGTATGCCCACCGGTATCGGTTTTTGCATATGGGTACGAAGAACTGCATGGGCAGCGGCTGGAGGCTTTGACGAAACTTTTGGTCGCGGTTATGGGGAGGAGGTTGATTTCTGTTGCAAGCTCGCGCGCGATGGCTGGAAGCACATGCTTGCCACTGACGTTTTCGTATTTCACCAAGGCGGTGTGTCTTTCGGTGAGGCGGCGGTTGAGCGAAAACGACTTGCACAGGAGATTGTTGACAATCGCTATCCCGAGTTTTCAGAAGCAGTTCAATCTTGGATTCGAGAAGACCCTGCTATGCCCCATCGCTTGAGAGTCGATTTTGCGCGGCACAACGCGCGGTCTGGACCCAGATGGTTGTTTGTGTCCCACAACTACGGTGGCGGAGTGCAACAACATATTGATGATCTGGCGGCACTCATCCGTGATGAGCTCGACGGCAGTGTATGGCTACTGCAGCCTCGAGATGATGCCAGCGTGCGACTGCGATGGTTAGACGAGAGTGCCGATCTGGACATTCCCATTCCACACGATCACCTGTTGCAGGCCGCCAAACTATTCGTAGATCACTTTGGTATTCAACGGCTCCATTTTCATCACTTTGCCGGACTACCCCAGGCTGTATTAAAGCTTCCCGAGCACCTTGGAATACCGTTCGACGTCTCTTTTCACGATTTTCACAGTGTGTGCCCCCAAACGCATTTCATTACCCGCGAGGGTCGGTTCTGTGGGCGTCCCGATCAAAAAGAGTGTGGCAGTTGTGTTGCTGATCGCCCCAATTCATGGGGTTTAGATATCGACGCATGGCGCACCCTTTTCGAGGAGTGGTTGAAAACGGCTGATCGGTGTATTTGTCCCGCTAATTCGGTCCGCGATATTTTCACTGGATACTTTCCGTCTCTGTCGATTGAGGTGTGGCCGCATCCCGAGCGGTCACTACAGATATTCGAAGGGCACTTAGAACGCTCCTTGTTGCGTCGCAAGTTCGCGCTGATTGGAAGCCTTTCCGACTTGAAGGGGTTGCATCGCTTAAGGCAAATCGCCAGAGATTCACTCGATTCTGACGCGCCGATCGAATTTGTTGTTCTAGGCCCTACGCTGGCGCCTTTGGGCGTGGATGCGCCCAGTAACATTACGGTTACTGGGCAGTTTCTGTACGGCGAGCTTGCGCACTTGCTTGCGAGGGAACGGCCGGATGGCGTGTTGTTCTTGTCCATAGTCCCTGAAACTTATAACTACGCGCTGTCCGCAGCTTTGGTGACCAACTTACCGATTGTAGCTCTGGATGCTGGGGCTCTTGGTGAGCGTCTGCGAGACGTTGACGGCGCCACTGTGCTGCCTCTCGATGCGTCGAATGAGATGATTCTCGATACGCTTGAGCAATCGGTAAGTGCATACAAGATAAACGCAGAGTTGCCCAAGCGAATAGATCCAAGAACATCACCCGCCGATTACGTGATGGCGCTTAATCAGCCGCTGGGTTACCCCGAGATACCTGAGTTTGAGCCGAGTGCTCAGCTGGACTGGGCCGTTACGCAAAAGAAGACTTCTCCTCCTCTGCAGCCAAAAGAGAGAAGCATCTCGGAGCTTTTGGAGCAATCGCTGGACTGTGGGTTGGTGGAGGCGACGGCGCAATTACGCGCGCAGGCGCTTCAGAACGAGCGCCAACTGAGCGAACGAAATGCCCACGTTAACGCCGCCGAGAAAGAGATTAACCACCTCAGGAAAACCATAGAGGCCTTGCAGGTAGCGTCTGAGAGTGAGGTTAACGATCTCAAGAAAACCATTGACGCGCTGAAAGCGGCCCAGACTGCGGAGATTCATCATCTGGAGAGTGTGATTGCGGAAATTGCCGCTCTAGCACAGTCTCGAGAAGCCGAGCTGCAGTCGAGAGAGACCGCGCTATCGGCCCTGGGTGAAAAAGATTCAGCCCTGGAGCAATTGCACGCCCAGCAACGCGACTATCTGGCCGAGCGAGAGCGCTTGATTATTACTCTGGCAGATCGGGTGAGAGAATTCGAGAACAGCACTTTCTGGCGAATGACCGCCCCGGCCAGATCATTGGTTATCTCAATGCGGCGGAATTTCGCTAGGTTGAAAAGACGCTACGGCTTGGTAATGCGGTTGCCCGTATTTATCCGCTACCACTTCGGTATGGGTGGCTGGCGCGCGTTATTTCAAGCCATTGATCGGCGCCTGCGGTGGCGACGACGGTCGCGTTCGTCTGCACTCATGACAGGCCCCGCCGCTCTCGAGCGCCAGGCCTTTCTGGACAGTCCAGTTCATTTTGTTTCTCACTCTCAACCCATTGTTTCGATCGTGGTGCCGACCTACGGAGAGCACGACGTTACCCGAAGGTGTCTTGCCAGCCTGGCGGCGGATACTGAGGGTTTGGCTATCGAAGTGATTGTCATTGACGACGCCTTTGTCGAGCCTTTTGACCCGGATTCAATGCACATAGCGGGGCTTAAACTCATTCGTAATGAGACCAATTTGGGTTTTCTGCGTTCATGTAATCGTGCCGTGGCTGCGGCCAGTGGAGACTTTGTACTGTTGTTGAATAACGACACGGTTGTTCATGCAGGCGCGATAAGTTCGCTGCTTGCGACCTTTGATCAGGTCGATAATGTGGGTGCCGTGTGCGCGCAATTGCGCTTTGAGGATGGTTCGCTTCAAGAGGCGGGCGGCATCGTATGGGGCGACGGCTCTGCCTGGAACTGGGGTCGCGGAGAGGATCCGGCTGATCCAAGGTTCTGCTATCCCCGCGACGTGGACTATGGTTCCGCTGCGGCCCTGATGGTTCGTCGATCGCTGTGGCAGGAAATTGGCGGTTTCGACGAACGATTTGCGCCCGCTTACTACGAAGATACTGATTTTTGTTTTGCGGTCCGCCGAGCCGGGCAGCGGGTTGTATATCAGCCGCAAGCGGTGATCACGCATTTTGAAGGTGTGTCACATGGCACCGACACCGGTGCAGGTATGAAGGCCTACCAGGTGGCCAACCAGGCGCATTTCGCCGAAAAGTGGAGCGGCGCATTAGCCGACCACCGCGCTAACGGCGTTGATCCGATGCTGGAGCGAGACCGTAGCGCAGTCGCGCGCGTGCTCTGGGTTGAAGCTTGTCTGCTAACGCCTGACCAAGACTCGGGATCCCTGCGAACTATTCGTCTGTTGCGCATTCTGGTGCGCATGGGGTGCAAGGTCACTTTTGTTGCCGACAATCTAGACGGCGCTGAACCCTACCGCAGTCAATTATTAAGTGAGGGGATCGAAGTTATTCATGCGCCTCATTTTTCCAATGTCGAGGCTTTTTTGCGCCGGCATGGATCGGAATTCGATGTGGTGACGCTCTGCAGGCACTACATCGCGATACAACACATCGATACCGTTCGCGAGGTAAATCCGCGGGCCCAGATATGGTTTGACACCATCGATCTGCACTATTTGCGATTACGTCGACAGTATGAGCTTGACGGCAAAAAAAGTACGAAGAAGCAGGCTGAGCTGGCTCATCGCGAGGAGATGGCGGTGATAGGGCAAGCCGATATCACTGTGGTAGTGAGTGAGGTAGAGGTCGACGAATTGTCGCGCGAAGCACCGGCAGCGAGGGTTATTGTCGTTAGCAACATTCACGAGGTAGGTGAGACTGAGGTCAAGCGGGTCGATCGGCGGGGCGTTATGTTTGTTGGGGGATTCCAGCATCCTCCGAATGTAGATGCCGTCGAGTACTACGCAGAGCAAATATGGCCATTGTTTCGAGAGTTATGCCCCGATGTTCCCACCTACATTATCGGCAGCCGGATGCCCGATCGGCTGCGCCAGAAGGGGGTGGAGCGCGGCTTGGAGATGGTTGGCTTCGTCGAAGACTTGACGCCGTACTACGATACCTGCGCGCTCTCCATAGCGCCTCTTCGCTACGGAGCAGGGGTAAAAGGCAAGGTCAATCAGGCATTGAGTTTTGGGCTACCGGTCGTTGGGACTCCCGTTGCCCTTGAGGGAATGGGCTTGATCAATCGGGAGCACGTCTTGATAGAAAGTGAGCCCGAATCATTCGCGGCAGCTATGGCGCAGGCGTACTCGGATGATAACCTATGGTGCAAGCTATCTCGGAATGGGCGATTGTCTCTTGAGGATCGTTTTACGCCAAAAGTCGCGCAGGACGCCCTAAGGTCTGCTTTGGCGGACTTCTTTTAAACGAAAGAATCAGTTATTTGCCTCGCCAAGGTTTCGGCGCCTGCAAACCGCCTCAAATAAGGCCATGTCTTGGTGATTAAACCAGTGTAATCGGTCCCATGTGGTCGCGCTAATTTGCGAACGCATGTTCTCCAGCTGCTGCGCCAGCGATAGACCGAAATCAGCCGCTCCAACGTTCTCGGTAATCCGTTGCGGGTAATGCAAGCGAATGCCGGCTGCGGCCAAAGTGGGAATGAAGGAAGCGACGTCCTCGTCAAAATATTCAGCGCGGCCAACGCAAGCTACTTCCGACAAATTTCTCAAGGCGGTCTCGAGATCATACAAGGGACGGCCGTCAGTATTTACACCCCTCGGTGGGCTATCGGCTTCTCTGCACAGTAGGTTGGTTTGTAGGTTACAGATTTGGAGTTGGTTGGGGTGACCGGCAACCAGTTTATCAAATCAGACTTCAAAGCCTTGGAGGGGCGACTGTGATCGAGTCGGGACTTGGCGGTGCTCGTGCAAAAATACGGAACGAATCCGAAGGATGGGGTGCCTAATAAACACGACTGGCAGGGCAAGAAACTGGTCGGACATGGGCGCTGGCATTGGGGTAATAAAAGTGGGTGACACTGGTTTCACGGACGCTTCTCAGCGTGGTCTAAGTACTGTTGCTCCTTCCAAAATGCCCTTTGCGGCGACCCAAAACCCCACAAAGTTTTCCCGTCGCTCGAATGTGAAAACTTCGCCGATGAGAAATCACGAGCGGTGGTACAGTGCTCTATCACGCGAACGGCTAGGAATAAGCTTCGTTTCCGGTCCGTCATCGGACGTATCAGTGACAAGTTTATTGTAAGACGCGTATTTAGGAGCCACATTTTGGAAGCGGCAGAATCGACAAGATCCGACGTCATGCTCCCCGGCTTTGGGGAACAGCTGGTCTCTGCAGGATTGCTGAGCGATCGTGACCTAGCACGCGCACGAGTTGCAAAGCGAGAAATGGGCTGCATGCTCGGGGAGGCGCTGGTGCGCTTGGGGTTGGTGGCGGAGTCAAACGTCGCCAAATTTCTGGGCGAAGAACTAGGCGTTGTGGTCGCAGACAAGGGCGATTATCCCGAAGAACCCGCGCTACTTGACTCGGTGCCCGAGCATTTCCTACTCAACAATAATGTCGTACCGCTTTCGCAGGATGATAATCGCCTGGTGTTGGCGGCACTCAGGCCACAAGATGATTTCATAAGAAAGGCCTTGCGCTTGGCCACGGGTAAGGACATCGAGCTGTGCCTTGGCCTGGCGGCAGACATCGAGACGGCGCTCGAGCGATATTGCCAGACTGAAGAGGAGGATGCGCTCGACACCTTTGGCGCCTTCGACGTTAACGACGACGAGTTTGTAGAACATCTCAAGGATCTCGCCAGTGAGGCGCCCGTTATTCAACGAGTGAATCAGATCATTCAGCGCTCTCTGGACATTGAAGCATCCGACGTGCACCTCGAGCACTTTGATGACGGTCTGCGGCTACGCTACCGCATCGATGGCGTGCTTCAGGAAGCCAGTCAGATCACCGATAGCAACTTGTCGGCGGCTATCGTGTCGCGAATCAAGTTGCTGGCCAATTTGAATATCGCCGAGCGACGGTTGCCGCAGGATGGGCGCATTATGATGCGGGTGAAGGGGCACGAGCTTGATCTCCGTGTGTCCACGCTGCCTACTGTTCACGGTGAGGGCATTGTGATGCGGGTGCTGGATCGCGAAAGTATTCGTCTGGATCTTGCTGACATGGGTTTCAGTGAAGATACCTTTGCGTCCTACAAAGAATTACTGAAGCGGCCCCACGGCGTATTGCTACTCACAGGCCCCACCGGCTCGGGAAAGACCACCACGCTGTATGCCTCGCTGTCGAATATGGATTCAGACACCATGAAGGTCATCACGGTGGAGGATCCCGTCGAATACCAGTTACACGGTATAAACCAGATACCCGTGCACAGTCAGATTGGTCTGACCTTTGCCCGGGCTTTGCGGTCTATTCTCAGACAAGATCCCGACATCATTATGATCGGCGAAATGCGCGATACGGAGACAGCTCAGATCGCTGTGCAATCAGCCCTCACGGGCCATCTGGTTCTCTCCACCCTCCATACAAATACCGCGCCCGGTGCGATTACCCGCCTCGAGGATATGGGGGTGGAGCGTTTCTTGATCACCGCGGCTGTGAATGGCGTGTTAGCGCAGCGACTGGTGCGCAAGCTGTGTTCCGATTGCAAGAGGGCGGTGGATTTGCCGCCCGACGTTTTGAAGAAAACGGGTCTCGAGCCTTTCATGGCATCGGGGAGTCAGACCATTTTTGAGGCTGCAGGATGTGAGACCTGCAAACACACCGGTTATCGCGGCAGAATGGCCATCCATGAACTCTTCATATTGGACGCCACAATCCAGCGCGCGGTGCTGAACGGTGCAGATGCGCACCAGCTCAGAGAGCACGCCCGTGCTCGCGGCATGCGCACGTTATATGAGGATGGATTGCGCAAGGTGGCGATGGGTTTAAGCTCACTAGACGAAGTACTCCGCGTGACCCAAGACCAAAATGAAGAGGCGGGCGATGATCTGGATGCCGCCTAGCGTTCGAACCCGAGTGGCTGGTTAATCCATGCCCGCTTTTCGCTATAGGGCAGTTGGTCAGACGGGCAGCATCGATTCCGGTGTGTTGACTGCACGGGATCTGGCGAGTGCGCAGCGTCAGCTCCGCGCGCAACGATTGACTCCGCTGTCTGTCTCACCCACCGCTGAGGTGGTGCAACCACGGGCGAGCGGCGGCAAAGAGCCACTGTCGCTTCCCGACGCGGAAACCGCGCGCGCTCTGTTGGGTAAAATATCCAGTGGCACCCGGGTAAAAAAAGGTAAGAAGCGCTTTGATCGGGAGGACGTGCTTCGCTTCACCGCCGAGATGGCAGTGTTGCTCAATGCCGGGCTACCCCTCGACCGCGCGATGAAAGTGCAGATTG
>Ga0255782_10000938_pt1 | contig 25790 bp, 20 predicted proteins | sample 101ome_26_FD_179980 | JGI IMG/M metagenome (GOLD analysis project Ga0255782, IMG submission 179980) | Coastal salt marsh microbial communities from the Groves Creek Marsh, Skidaway Island, Georgia - 101408AT metaG (version 2) | ecosystem: Environmental > Aquatic > Marine > Intertidal zone >...
AAGTTTTTTAGTGAAATGTATCAACGAAACCCAGATGCTGTAGGTTCTTCATCGAGTGCGGCTAATTCTAATGGAGATGATACGATGCTACTGATTAATCCCGCAGGCCAAGTCATTGATATTTTTGGAGTAATTGGTGAAGACGGTACCGGAACCAATCATGAGTTTGAGGATGGTAGGGCATTGCGCAATTCCTCGGTAAATAAAGGGAATCCTATTTTTGATTTTTCAGAATGGGTAGTGAGCAACGACAGTGGTGATGCAGGCACAATCAAGGCACCTAAAATCGCTCCTGATGACTTTACCCCTGGCCAACATCATTTAGAGTGATGATGTTTAGTTCTGTATTTTGTAGGTCCTGTTTTCTTCCCAATTTGCACGAATTTCAATCGACTCGTTGAGGTAAAGAATTCGTTCGGGCTGAATGCGATTGAGAAAGGAACCGGTATCGTAACGACCATTTTTATTGGTGTCAAAAAGGAGTCGAATATCGTAAATGCCTGGTTTTACCGCATTAAATTCGCATCGCCCCAAGCTGTCTAAGGGTTGTTGATAGATTACCTGGTCCTCTTTATCTAAAAGGCTTACTTCAATCGAGGAATTAAAAACAGTTTCTATTTGAAGTTTCAACACCCCAAAGTTTTCGAGTTTGTCAAATCGAAAAGGGATGCTAATCGTGTCGTTGGTGTTTCCAAAGTGGTCTTCAAGGGCCCCCGGTAAAAGACTTAAACGGTATGTAGTGTTTTCTTCGGGTTCAAGCAGCGACTCAAGAATACGATTATTCATTGGTGAGATGGAGAGTTCGACCGTATCTAAAGGAATGCTGTCTTGTTTGTAAAAGGATATAAAGTTTCGATCGATTCTAGCTAGAGGAGTACTCGAGCCAATACTAAATGATTTGAAAGGTGGAATACTTCCTCTGTAGACAGAACTTAAGGTCAGGGTATCTTTTGCCACCTTAACCGGTTTTACGGTAAAGGTGTCAATCGAAATCATAGACTGAACAACGATCTGAAGCGAATCGAACTTTGCAGGTTTGAACCATAGATTCAAACTGTCTTTCTCAGAAACCTTTTCTACGTAGGTCCATAGTGAATCTGGACGATTGATAATTTCTATGGTAGGTACAGAATCAATATCCGACTCATAAGGGATTAAAAAATGATTACTGCCCTCTAGTTTTGGCCTACTCGCTTTGAAAGCGACTTTCTCCTTGAAAAGCTCAATTAGGTAAAGAGAGTCGTTAGGGAGTGTTATAGGTTCTGGTAAGTATCCAATTTTATCAAGGTAAGGGTCGTATCGATTGTTTTTGTTGTTGTCCTTGATGGCAAATACACGATAGCTTCCACCTGCGAGATAATTAAGATTGAAGATAGGCAAACTGTCTCCTGTACTACCTACATAACGAGGAGGCTCGTTATACACTAACGAATCGTTATACACACTATCATTGGGGTATAACATCAAGGTGACATAAGGGTCGGCTTTTCTGTTGAAGGCATCTTTCACCGCGCCTTTTAACTCTAAAGAATCAATTCGGTCACCGGTACTGAAAACATACTGTAAAAACGGATAAGGATTCTCTTCATTGTTATCCACAAGAGCGTTTCCAAAATTGATACTATAGGTGGTGTTTTCAAGTAGGGTATCGAAGAGTTGAATCTCAACCATTCGACTGGCAGAACCCTGCGGTTTAATGATTGGGGTGTTCTTTAGCGGTGGGGAAATAATCAATTGGTCTTGAAGCTTCTTGAATTTGATGAATTCGTCGAAGTAAAGACGAATCTTCTCCTCTTTGAAATTAGAAGTCCCCATTGCCGGTTCTGATTTTAAGAGAACGGGAGGGGTAGTATCCTTTTCACCTCCTGAGGGAGTGCCGCGTTTTGCACATCCGTAAGAAGATAGGATTAGAGCAATCAGTAAAATTCGAAAAATGTTTCTCATAGTACGGTGCCTACAAAGTAACGACATTATGCGAAGCTCTCGAAGGGGTATAGAAAATGGTAAACACACTAATTTTAATGTCGGGTATTTTCGAAAGTGCTTCAATACAATGACTCAATGTAGCTCCTGTTGTGATTACGTCGTCAATAAGGAGTAGGTGCTGGGCTTCGAAATTACCCGGTTTACTAAGTCGAATCGAGGAGTTTGAACTCGTTCGCTCTTTGGCATTCCGCTTTACCTGCGAACGATAAAGCTCTGCTTTTTTAAGCAGTTTTGGCTGATGAGTTAATTTAAAATACTTGGCAATTTGAGAACTCAACGCTTCGGCTTGATTGTACCCACGCTTCCATTTTTTAAGTGGATGCATTGGAACAGGTACTACACTATCAATATCAGAATCGAATAGAAAGGCTTCTAGGGAGTCTTTACTGAGCAAAAATAGATCGGAGGCTATATTGGGCATTCCGCGATATTTAAGAGCAGATAATAGGCTAGATGACGGCTTTGATCCTGCGATATGATAGTAAGCAGCGCTGACTCCCTCAAGATGCCTAGTCGTCGAAGCATCTAATGCGATTCGCATCGGATGCTCTTCTGTAAAAGAAAAGTGGGTGGGAATAAGGTTAGATAGGCACTTATAGCAAAGAAGGTGATTCTGGACTCGATACTTTTTACAGCTCAAACAGGTTTTGGGAAGGATGATTTCGATGCAGTTCACAAGGCAAGATATTCTTGCAGAATGCAACCTTTTTGCATCCTGATTCGAAAGCCCAAACTCTTTGAATTGATTATTCTATTTTTGCTGTAAATCAAATCAATCATGAAGGCACCAGACGAACATTTTAAGCAGGTAATCTCTCACGCAAAAGAATACGGATTCATCTTTCAATCTAGCGAGATTTATGATGGACTTAGCGCGGTTTATGATTACGGCCAATTAGGTGTTCAATTAAAAAATAATATCAGACAGTATTGGTGGCAGGCCATGACGCGTCTGAATGAAAATATTGTGGGGATTGATGCGGCTATTTTGATGCATCCGACCACTTGGAAAGCATCTGGTCACGTAGATGCCTTCAATGATCCGTTAATCGATAATAAGGATAGTAAGAAGCGATACCGAGCAGACGTTCTTATTGAAGATTATTGTGCGAAGTTGGAAGCTAAGATTGATAAGGAAGTTAAGAAAGCCGAAAAGCGTTTTGGAGATGCCTTCGATAAAGAGCAGTTTCTGGCTACCAACGCTCGTGTTTTAGAATTGACTCAGCGTTCAAAAGAGATTCTAAGTCGAATGGCACAATCTCTTGAAAAGGAAGATTTAGCCGACGTGAAGGCGCTCATCGAGGAGTTGGATATTGTGTGTCCGGTTTCTGGTTCTAAGAATTGGACCGAGGTGAAGCAATTCAACCTAATGTTCGGTACTAAATTAGGAGCCTCTGCCGAGAGTGCTACCGATCTATACCTAAGACCTGAAACAGCGCAGGGGATTTTCGTGAACTTTTTGAATGTTCAGAAGAGCGGAAGAATGAAGATTCCTTTCGGGATTGCCCAAACGGGTAAAGCATTCAGAAATGAAATTGTAGCACGTCAGTTCATCTTTAGAATGCGCGAATTTGAGCAGATGGAAATGCAATTCTTTATTGCTCCGGGCACCCAAAAACAGTGGTATGAGCACTGGAAAGAAACACGTTTGAAATGGCACCTTTCGTTAGGGATGGGAGAAGACAACTATCGTTTCCATGACCACGAGAAATTAGCGCATTACGCAGATGCGGCGGCCGATATTGAGTTCGCTTTTCCATTCGGTTTTAAAGAGCTTGAAGGTATTCACTCAAGAACTGATTTCGATTTATCGCGCCACGAAGAATTTTCAGGTAAGAAGCTACAGTATTTCGATCCAGAATTGAAGGAGTCATACGTTCCTTATGTGGTAGAGACATCTATCGGATTAGATCGTATGTTCTTAGCTATTCTTTCTAAATCTCTGGTAGAAGAAGAATTAGACGGGTCTAGTAGAACGGTAATGAGAATCCCTGCAGTTCTTGCTCCACTGAAGGCGGCTGTGCTACCTCTTGTGAAGAAGGATGGTTTGCCTGAGCTTGCTAAAGAAATTATCGATACCCTTAAATTTGAGTTCGAAGTCGCTTATGATGAAAAGGATGCAGTGGGTAGACGCTATCGCAGACAAGATGCTATCGGTACACCATTCTGTATTACTGTTGATCATCAGTCTTTAGAAGACCGAACGGTTACGGTTCGTCATAGAGACTCTATGGAGCAAGACCGAATTGCTATCGATGCATTAGCGGGCTTACTTCGCGAAGAAACCGCAATGTCGAACTGGTTAAAGCGAATTGAAGTATAAATGAAGGTTATCTCCTATAACGTTAATGGAATAAGAGCGGCTCAAACCAAGGGTCTTTTTGACTGGTTACAAGTGGTTGATGCCGATGTGGTTTGCCTTCAGGAGATTAAGGCGCTAGAGGAGCAAATTGATACCGAAGGGCTAAAGGCTATCGGATATGAGTACCAACATTACTTCTCGGCCGAGAAGAAAGGTTACTCAGGAGTAGCTATTCTTTCAAAGACCAAGCCTGACCACGTTGAGGTAGGTACAGGATTAGATTATATGGATAGGGAAGGTCGTAATCTGCGAGCAGATTTTGGATCAGTTTCGGTGATGAGCATGTATTTGCCTTCGGGAACGAATACAGACCGATTAGACTATAAGTTCAGGTATATGGATGATTTCCTAGACTACGCCAATGAATTAAAGAAAGATCGTAAAGAGCTTTTGGTTGTAGGGGACTATAATATTTGTCATCAGGCCATCGATATTCATGACCCGGTTCGAAATAAGAATGTCTCAGGATTTTTACCTGAAGAAAGAGAGTGGATGACTCGTTTTCTAGCAACAGGCTTCAAGGATACTTTTCGGATGTTTTCTGACCAGCCTCATCAATACACGTGGTGGAGTTACCGAGCAAATTCTCGCGCTAATAATAAAGGTTGGAGGCTAGATTACGGTATGGCAACAGACGAGTTAGCTACCAAGATAAATCGATCGGTTATTTTGAGTGATGCGGTACATAGTGATCACTGTCCGATACTAATTGAAATTGCATAGTATGAAATATAATACACTGAACGGAACAGATTTAGAAGTGAGTGAGATTTGTTTAGGAACCATGACTTGGGGCCGACAAAACTCTGAAAATGAAGGTTTTGAACAGATGGATTACGCATTTGATCAGGGTATTAACTTCTGGGATACGGCAGAGCTTTATCCGGTTCCAACACTGCCTGAGTTATATGGCGATACCGAAAAGATTATTGGTAATTGGCTTACCAAAAATGGCAAACGCGATGAATTAGTTATCGCGACGAAAATCGCAGGTAAGGCTCCTTTCACCAAACATATTAGAACTACAGGTTTCACTCCTAAGGGAATTGCCGAGGCGATAGATTTAAGCTTACAACGACTTAAGACCGATTATATTGATTTATATCAGTTGCACTGGCCAACGCGTAACACCAACTTCTTTGGAAAGCGCGACTACCCTGATGAGGCTTTTAAGACAGATGAGTGGAAGGATAATATTTATGAAGTCTTAACTGAACTAGGAAAGCAGATTGCATCAGGCAAGATTCGACATATCGGACTATCTAATGAAACCCCCTGGGGAGTAATGCGATTCATCGAAGAACATAAAAGAGAAGCTTCCTTACCCAAAATTGCAACCATTCAGAATCCTTATAGTTTACTGAATCGTTTATATGAAATCGGGCTTTCTGAGGTTAGTCACCGAGAAAATATTGGTTTATTGCCGTATTCTCCCCTTGGCTTTGGAGTTCTTTCTGGTAAGTACCTTGGCGGTAAATCACCCGAAGGGGCGCGTGTAACCCTTTTTCCGAATTATAGCCGTTACAGTGGTCCTATTGCGACCAAAGCAACAGAAGCCTATTATGAAATTGCTCAGAAGCACGGCCTTAGTTTACCACAGATGTCGTTAGCGTATTTACGCACTAAGCCTTTTGTTACTTCAACGATTATTGGGGCAACCTCGATGGAACAACTAAAAGAAAATGTAGAAAGTGCCTCGTTAGTACTTAGCGAAGAGGTAATCGTTGCGATCGAAGCGGTTCATAATACCTATCCTAATCCAGCGCCTTAATTCTTCGAGAAAATCTTAGCTACTACCTCTTCGATTTTTGCCACCCTGATAATACGTATTTGATGAGCCTTATCATCAATACTTGCATTTGAAGCGACAAAGATTGCCTTGAACCCTAATTTTTCGGCCTCGGCAATTCGCCTATCGATACTCTGTACTGATCTAATTTCTCCAGCAAGACCGACTTCAGCTGCAAAACAGATGGATGCAGGTAACGCTTTGTCTGCATTGCTTGAAAGAACAGCCATCACAACTCCAAGATCTATTGCTGGATCATCGATATGTATCCCTCCAGTGATATTGAGAAAGACGTCTTTGGTTCCTAACTTGAAACCCACCTTCTTTTCTAACACGGCTAAGAGCATGTTGAGTCGCTTGCTGTTGAATCCTGTTGCAGATCGCTGAGGGGTTCCGTAAACAGCAGTGCTCACCAGTGCTTGAATTTCGATCATTAACGGGCGCTGCCCCTCAAGAGTTGCCGCCACGGCAACGCCACTTAAGGGCTCTTCGTAATTGGATAGCAGTAATTCAGAGGGGTTGGTGACCTCTCTTAGACCACCAGATAGCATTTCGTAGATGCCAAGTTCAGCGGTGCTTCCGAATCGGTTTTTTAAAGCTCTTAAGATGCGATACACATAGTTTCGATCTCCTTCAAATTGAAGAACGGTATCTACCATGTGCTCTAATAATTTCGGTCCCGCGAGCTGACCGTCTTTGGTGATGTGCCCTACTAAAATCAGCGGTGTACCTGTGGCTTTTGCATAGTAGGTGAGTTCTGCGGTGCACTCTCTAATTTGAGATACGGTTCCACTAGCAGATTCGAGTTTTGGAGATTGCAGGGTTTGAACCGAATCTACAATGATAAGATCAGGCTGAACGGCTTCGATTTGATGGCCGATAAGGTCGGTTTTAGTTTCAGCCAGCACGTAACAATTCTCTTGGTTAGATTGAATTCTATCTGCTCGAAGTTTAATCTGCTTCTCACTTTCTTCTCCCGAAACATAAAGAACTTTTTTACCTAACGAAAGTGCGATTTGCAAGAGCAGGGTGCTTTTTCCTATTCCAGGTTCACCTCCAAGAAGGATTACTGAACCGGGCACTAATCCGCCTCCTAAAACTCTATTAAATTCTTGATCCCTAGTATCAATTCGCGCCTCAGTCTCAAAGCTTATTTCGTCTAATTTTTGAGCTTTCTTTTTGGTCTGTAAGGTAGTGTTGCCAATTACAGGAGCTTCTGATGCTGGACTAATCGTCTCTTCAACAAGGGTGTTCCATTCTTTACAAGCAGAACATTGACCTTTCCATTGCGCAGATTGGGCGCCACAGTTTTGACAGAAATAAGCCGTTTTAATCTTTGCCATACCTAACGATTACGATAAACTAAAGGTAGGGTAAGAAAACAAAGTGCACCGAAAAGAACAATCATGAGGGTTTGGGAGATCCAAAGAATCCAGCCAAAGGCCTCTCCTGAGGCAAAAGATATGCCGAATAAAGCGAGTGAAGCTCGAACAGCGATCGGATATAAACCTACCCCTCCGTTGGTAGTGGTCATTGCAAAAGACCCAGCTATGAACGCAATAAGAAGTTCAGATAGACCTAAGTGAATCGTCTCTGGAACCGTGAATTTGATTACCCAAAACATGGCGACGTAGCAGGCCCAGATAAATAGGGTATGGCCTAAAAAAGCCATTCTATTTTTCATTCGAAATACCGAAAGAAGCCCACTTTTAATACCCTCTAAAAAATCGAGCAATTTGGCCAGTAGTGAAGATGAGCTCGATTTAAGCATCCGAATGGTAAGAAGCAAGCCAACTACAGCTACAACCACCACTGCGATGGATAAAAGTAGGGCGTTTTGATTCTCTTGTAAAAGCACTAAGAGTCGTTCAGTTTGTAGTAGGAGTGCTAATAGAATAACTAGAAGAAGCATGATTAAATCAATGATTCGTTCGGTTACGATCGTACCAAAACCTTTATCGAAAGGAACTTTTTCGTAGGTTCTTAGTGAAGTGGCTCTCAAGACTTCTCCAGATCTTGGGATTCCCAGATTGGCAAAATAGGCCATCATTACGAAGTAAAAATTGGCTAATGTCGAGGGGTGGTATCCGAGTGGACGAAGCAGATAATTCGCTCGAATGGCTCTCGAAAGATGGCTTAATAACGCTAGTAAAATAGACGCTCCCACAAACCATGGGTTTGCTGATTGGATATAGGCCAAAATTTCTTTACGAATGGCCTCGGGAGTATTGAAATAAGAATAAAGGATCAGAAAAACCCCAAAAGCGATAGGCAAAAGGGTTTTGAAAAGCTTTCCGATCGACTTTGAAGCCATTAAGATTTTAGCAAGTTGGTATTTTCGTCTGGAAAGACTACCGCTGGTTGAAACTGACGAGCCTCTTCGAAGCTCATATAACCGTAGGCCATGATAATTACAATGTCCCCGGCGGCTACTCGTCTGGCAGCTGCTCCGTTGAGTGTGATCTCTCCACTTCCTCTAGGACCTGGTATAGCGTAGGTTTCTAGACGTTCTCCGTTATTGTTGTTGACTACTTGAACCTTTTCACCTCGAATTAGGTTGACAGCGTCCATGAGATCTTCATCAATAGTGATACTTCCGATATAGTTTAGGTCAGCTCCTGTGACTTTAACTCGGTGAATCTTCGATTTTACTACTTCAATCATCATCAGTGCAAAGGTAGCGACTAATTAATTCATAGCAAGGTTATCAATAAGACGAACCCCATCGATTTTTGCCGCAACAAAAGCCCTGTATTTCTTATTTTTCTTGCGCTCTGAATGAGCGGTAAGCGTAGCTGCTTCGGCAATCTCAAAGTAATCAAGCTCAAATGAGGGGTTCGAATTGAACTCCTCGGTGACTATCTCTTTAATTTTTGATAGAGACATCGAGGTGAATCGACGTTTGGCCCAGAGAAGTTGCTGGTAAATAAAAGTGGCTTCTGAAAGGGCTACTGAGCTTAGTCTTTGATTCCTAGAACTCATCGCTAATCCAGAATCTTCGCGAACAATTCCGCATCCGACGATCTTAACACCTAAACGTTTTTTCTTAGCGACTCTCGATATAATCAGTAATTGCTGATAGTCTTTCTCTCCGAAATAGGCGTGATGCGGACGCACAATTCTGAGGAAACGTTCTACAATAGTGGCTACACCATCGAAATGCCCTGGTCGATTGGGCCCCTCCATAACCTGATCTAGTCCTTTGAAATCGTATTTCTTAGAGGATATGTCTCCGCCATAAATATCATTGGCCTCTGGTGCATAAACCCAGATTTCACCTCTTTCTGAGGAGAGTAAATTTAGATCTTTGTCAAGTGTTCTTGGATAGGCAGCAAGGTCGTTTTTATCGTTGAATTGGGTAGGGTTCACAAAAATGCTAACTATTGTGATATCGTTTTGATAGAGCGAACGTTTAACTAAACTCAGGTGTCCTGAATGTAACGCTCCCATCGTTGGTACAAGGCCTACACTGCGTTTTTTTGATTTTTCAGAGCGAAGGGCTTTTTGTAAATCAGCAGTGCTGGTGTAGAGTTGCATTTGAGCGAGTTGAGGGACCAAAAATACCACAAATGGGCTTATCCACAATAATTTCTTATCTTTGTCCACTGTTTTTTTGAACACAAAATCAAGGGTTTATGAATGGAAAAAGGATTTTATTTGTTTCGTCAGAACTAGTACCCTATTTGCCTGAGAACGATGTTTCGTCAATGTCGTACGAAGCACCGAGAGTGGTAAATAACAACGGGGGTCAAATACGCATATTTATGCCTCGTTATGGGTCGATCAATGAGCGCAGACACCAGCTGCACGAAGTGATCCGTCTGTCTGGAATGAATTTAGTCGTGAATGATATGGATATGCCTTTGATTATTAAGGTGGCTTCAATTCCTAAAGAACGCATCCAGGTTTATTTCATTGATAACGAAGAATATTTTAAAAGAAAGGCAACGTTTACGGATAAGGAAGGGAAACTTTTCAAGGATAATGACGAGCGTGCTATTTTCTTTGCTAAAGGTGTCATAGAGACGGTCAAGAAATTAAACTGGGCCCCCGACATCATTCACGTTCACGGATGGATGGCTTCCTTACTACCTCTTTATCTTCGCACCTACTATAAAGATGAGCCTATTTTCGCAGAGTCTAAGATTGTAACTTCAATTTACAACCAAGGATTTGAAGGGGATCTTCCTGGAGATATTTGTAAAAAAGTTGCTTTTGATGGGGTAGACACCTCAGAAATAGCAAGCCTTGAGCAGCCAAATCATACGAATTTGTTAAAAGTAGCTGCAGATCATTCAGATGGGATTATTTTAGCCAGCGAAAACTTACCAGAAGAAATCAAGTCGTATTGTGAAGCCTATGACAAGCCTGTTCTTCCTTATGTTTCTCCACAAGAGACCGAAGAGGCTTACCTTAAGTTCTACAACGACCAACTATCTGACTAACTCGTCTCTATGACCACATACCGTCTACGCCGCCAAATCGGCGCTGCAATAGCCCTAGTATTACTTGTTGTTTTTAGTGCTTGTGAAGAGGATACCTATACCTTGGGTCAAGCGGTTATTGAGGGAGAGCCCTTTAGTACGAATCGTATTGATTATCCTATCGAGAGTATTAAGCAGTTAAAGATCGATCGGGTACAAACGAGTCAACTTCCCATTTTTCAGCTAGGTAATTTTAAGGACCCTATCTTCGGTACCACTAGCGCTCAAATCCTTACAGAGGTTCAACTTACAGAGGTTAAGCCTATTTTCGGAAGGCTTTCAGCAGATACAGAGACTCTTCAAGATGTTTCTGGTAACAACGACACTTTGAATGAAAATGAAACGGTGGTAAGAGCGAGACTGTATATCCCTTTTCAGAAAGTTCCTTCCTCGTCGCAAGATTCTGACAGTGATGGTGTTCAAGATGCCTTTGACGCTGATCCCAACGATATTAACAGTGATAGCGATGGAGATGGGCTCACCGATAATGAAGAACGTTTACGTGGAACAGATCCGCTCAATGCCGATACCGATGGGGACGGCATCAATGACTTAGACGATGAAAGTACTGCATCGAACTCCTACGCAAAGCGTATCTCTCTGGATAGCATTTATTCGTTCTCAGGAAACGAAGTGTTCGATTTAACCGTTCGACACAGTGATTTCTTTTTGAGAGATCATGAGCCTACTAGTGGGTTTCTTGATCCTTCGGCCTACTTTTCAGACGATTCATCAAAGTTCGAAGATTTTCTAGGGGCTGTACTTTTTCAGGGTAAAGATACCATTAGCGAGTTTCAGTACATCGAATATCAAATGGATGACCCAGATACCGAAGAAGACGAATCGGCTTTTACGGATGCTTCTAAAACGAAAGATCCTGGCATTTATGTGGACCTAGACCCAAACTTCTTTCAAACGATGATTTTGGACGAAGAAGGAGGTTCAGAATTATTATCTCGTTCGAATTTCAAAGATCATTTTAGAGGCATACACCTTTCTTTAGCGGCAGATAACGATTTGATGATGCTTTTAAATTTAACCTCAGGTTATATCGAAGTTGATTACACTTATGATTTTTGGAATACCCAAGACGATAGTGATGCGAGCAATGATGCCATCGATACTGAGGAACGTAGTTTTAGATTAAACTTAGTTTCTGGAGGGTCTTTCGGTATTACCAGTGGTAACGCGGTGAATACTTGGACTGCAGAGAATAATGTCTCAATCATTGATAACCAAGATTTTGTAGAGCGTGTTTACCTCAAAGGGGGTAGTGGTTATCTAGCACAGTTTCAAATTCCTGATGAAATTATTGAAGAAATCAAAGCCAATAATTGGCTCGTAAACGAAGCGAGTATTGTTTTTCACGTAGACCAAGATGCAATGCAACAGTATCCAGAGCAGCCGTCACGATTGTACTTGTTTAAAGAAGGGAGTAATCTACCCGTTTATGACGCTATGACAGAAACTTCCACTGACGAAACCCCGCTAGGAATCTTCTTGAATTACGACGGAATATTACAATACGACACCGAAGGTAAAGGCTCTCATTATACCGTGCGATTAACCGATTATATGAATCATGTGGTTCTTCGAGACTCTACTAACGTTAAGATCAATGTGGCAGTAAGTGCGAACATTGGTCTACCGGTTACTTATGCGGCCAAGGTTTCAGATTCAGAAGAGGTGGTATCGTACCCTCAAATGAGTGCTGCAACCCCATTAAGTACCGTGCTCTACGGTTCGAACGCCACTGTACCTGAGGACAAGCGACTAGAACTTCGAATCTATTACACTCAAATTCAGGATTAAACATTTGCAATTACCGACTTCCTCTATATTCCAATGCTTATTGGGGTCGTTTCCCTTTTGTTTTTCACTAATTTTGAACCTTAAAACAACCCAGTTATGTGCGGAATTGTAGGATATCTCGGTTCACGAGAAGCTTTCCCAGTAGTTATTAAAGGACTTCAACGATTAGAATATCGGGGCTATGATAGTGCCGGAGTAATGTTGTATGACGGAAGTGAAGTTCGAGTTAGTAAAACAAAAGGAAAGGTTTTTGATTTAAAGACAAAGGCTGAAGGAGAACAGAATATCAAAGGTTCTTTAGGTATCGGTCATACGCGTTGGGCGACGCACGGTGTGCCGAATGATGTAAACGCTCATCCGCATCAATCAAACTCTGGTCGTATCGTTGCTATTCACAATGGGATTATTGAGAACTATGCCCCAATTAAAGAAACTCTTGAGAAACGAGGATATACTTTTCAATCAGATACCGATACAGAAGTACTCGTAAATCTTATCGAAGAAATACAAATTAAAGAAGAGACCTCTCTTGCTAAGGCGGTTAGACTTGCGCTAAACGAGGTAGTGGGAGCCTACGCATTGGTGGTCTTTGATGCATCCGATCCAACAACTCTCGTTACCGCAAGAATGGGAAGTCCTCTTGCTATCGGGGTAGGGGATAACGAATTTTTTGTCGCCTCTGACGCTAGCCCTTTTATTGAATTTACTTCCAATGCTATTTACCTAGAAGATGGTGAAATGGCAACGATTCGATTAGGTAAAGAAGTATCTGTAAGAAAAATTGCCAACGACAAGAAGGTGGATCCTTTCATCCATGAACTTCAATTATCGCTTGATGAAATAGAAAAGGGCGGATACGACCACTTCATGCTCAAAGAGATCTATGAGCAGCCCAAGGCAATTCGAGATACCTATCGCGGTAGACTTAAAACTGATTCAGGTCTGATTAAAATGGCTGGAATAGACGACCATCTTGACAAGTTTCTCAATGCGAAACGAATTATTATTGCTGCTTGTGGTACTTCTTGGCATGCAGGATTAGTTGCCGAATATATCTTCGAAGATCTGGCTCGTATACCTGTAGAGGTTGAATACGCATCTGAATTTCGATATCGCAACCCCGTAATCGGCCCAGGTGATGTGCTTATTGCTATCTCACAGTCTGGTGAAACTGCGGATACTCTTGCTGCTATTAAAATGGCAAAGAGTCGTGGAGCATTTGTTTTCGGAGTGTGTAATGTGGTAGGTTCATCAATTGCTCGTGAAACGCATGCTGGGGCGTATACTCACGCCGGTCCTGAGATTGGTGTGGCGTCGACAAAAGCTTTTACCACTCAAATTACTGTACTCACCTTAATTGCTTTAAAGTTAGCCAAAGAGAAAGCTACTATTGGCGATTCTAAGTATGCGCACTTAGTAAAAGAGTTAGATTCGATTCCGTCACATATCGAAACCGTACTTCAATCAGAATCAGCGATCAAAGAAATTGCTGAGGTGTATCACCAGTCAACCAACAGTCTTTACCTCGGTCGAGGTTATAATTTCCCAGTAGCCCTAGAAGGTGCGCTCAAATTAAAGGAGATTAGTTATATCCACGCTGAAGGGTATCCAGCTGCAGAAATGAAACACGGACCGATTGCTCTTATCGATGAGTCGATGCCAGTATTTGTTGTTGCAATTAGAAAAGGCCACTATGAGAAGGTGGTCAGTAACATTCAAGAAATCAAGTCTCGAAAGGGTAAAATTATTGCAGTAGTAACCAAAGGAGACATTCAGGTGGCCGAGCTAGCCGATCATTGCATCGAAATTCCTGAAATCGAGGAGTCGCTTAGCCCAATGCTAACAACTATCCCATTACAATTATTATCTTATCATATTGCGATTTTTCGCCGATGTAACGTGGATCAGCCGCGAAATCTTGCGAAGTCGGTTACGGTGGAGTAACAAAAGACTCCTTTTATCGTCATAGGTAAAAAGAGCTATGAAAAAGATTTTATTTGGGCTTCTTGTGATGATTTTCGCGAGAACTTCTGCCCAGCAAGCGCAGATTGAACTCATCGGAGGTCAGTCGATTCAGTTAGATTTTGTTGATTATAAGTTATATGGGCTGAGGCTCAAGAATCATTCATCTGCAGAAAAAGAGGTCAGTATTGTTTCTAAAATCAGTGGAAAGCAAGTTCGTGGATTCGGTCTTGCACCAAAAGCAACTGTAGAGGAGGTAATTATTGAATCTGACTCCTATGCTCTTTTTACCAATCTTTCAGATCAGACTGTTTCATTTTCTGCCGAAGCAAAGCCAAAACAGGCTTCACCTATCGCAAAATCGGATGGAGTGAATTTTACGTTGAGAAACAATACTTCTAAGTCTATTCCGCTTATTATTCCCACAGTAATGAATCCGAATCTATCTCCTAAATCAAATAGCGGGGTTTACCTGAAGTATGGTCAGAAAGTTTATCTCAGAAAAGGGATTTCACGAAAATTAATTCTCACAGTTGATGAGACGATTCGTGAAGGAACAGTAATTGATGTCGATAGCATTATAAAACAAGTAGATCATGAGTAAAGTGGTTCTTGCACAATACTTAATTGTTTTTTCTGTAATATCTGTACTTGCTCAAACTCCCGTAAAAAGTAGAAAACTTAAGGGTGAATGGGAACTTCAGATCGAAGTTGCCGAAGCGGTTGCTGAAGAAACTAAGGACTTAGGGGTTTTTGGAAAAATGCTCGCTGGAGCTGTTACAGGTTTTGTAGATGTGGCCCTTGAATCTGTCGATGTTGTCTTTGATTTTTATAACAAAAACAGCGTTCGATTGACGGTTAAGACTGATGATGAAACTCCGGAAATCGAAAATTTGAACTATCGAATTGACAAAGGTAAACTTTACATTGTGGGCCTTGAGGAGGGAGATATTGACATTTCGATCGATGGCTACTGGATGTTTGAAGGAAAGAATCTTATTCACTTCAACGAAGATGGAAGCCGAGTTAAAAATGTATACCTAATAAGAAGAAGGTAGAAACACATTTACTAGTTTTGCGCTGTGAATGCAACCTTAAGCGCAATCCTTCGTAGGTTCCTGATTTGGAAATACAAACATATTTCTGAGCGTAATTTTGTTTTAATTCTTAGTGCACTTGTTGGTCTAGTTGCAGGTCTAATCGCAGTGCTTATTAAGAATATTACCTACGGTATTCAGTATGTAGGATCTCTCGGGCTTTCGCTTACTCAAAACGGCCTTTACTTTGCCCTTCCGCTCATTGGATTGTCCGCTGTATATCTCATTTGGCACAAGCTTTACCGCAAAGGAGTATTTCAGCCTATCGCAACCCTTCTATTTGCGCTGTCAAAAAAAGGAGCCAAGGTAGAGTCGAACAAGTTTTACATGCCGCTGATTACCGCTCCTCTAACGGTAGGTTTTGGTGGGTCTGTGGGGCTTATGAGTCCTGCAATTTTATCTGCATCGGCCGCGTCTTCTGTTTTTGGTGATCTTTTTCATCTGAACCGAAAGACGAGAATGTTACTTATCGGTTGTGCCGCTTCTGGAGTTATCGCAACTAGTTTTCAATCACCTATTGCCGCGGTAATCTTTGCTATTGAAATTTTCAGTTTAGACCTCACATTCGCTTCATTACTTCCTCTGCTTGTTGCCTCGTTAGTTTCTGTGATCACCTCTTTCTTAGTGGTAGGAGATCAGGTTTTATTTACCTTTGATCACAATGAAGGGTTTAGTGTTTCAGATACACTCTTCTATATTATTCTAGGGGTGATGGCGGGCCTGGTGAGTGTTTATTTTCACAAGGCGCATTTTGCTATTACTGGCGCACTTGAACGCATTAAATCTAGATCGTATCGATTTATTGTGGGGGGTGTGATCATGGGAGCGATGCTTTACTTTATTCCTCCACTTTATGGTGAAGGGTATGGCGTTATAAACGCGCTACTCTCGGGTAATCATCTAACCGTTATTCAGGGTTCTATGTTTGACCTATGGTCAGAAAAAACCTACGTCGTGATCTTTCTTCTTTTGGGAATCACCCTTTTTAAGTCACTTGCGATGACCCTCACTATTGCTTCGGGAGGTACAGGGGGTATTATAATTCCTGCTCTTGTAATGGGGAGTTCATTAGGTAATGCCGTTGGTAAGATCTTTAATGCTTTGGGATTTGCGGTCAACGAGACCCATTTTACCCTCATTGGAATGGCTGGTATTGTAGCCGGAGTATTAAAAACACCGCTCACCGCCATCTTTTTGATTGCTGAAATTACCGGAGGCTATGAGCTTTTTATTCCGCTTATGTTATGCGTTTCAACTGCCTACCTGATTTCGAAAAACAACCTAAGTCACACCATTTACACAAAAGAGTTAGCAGAGAAGAATGCGCTGCTGACTTTTGACAAGGATCAAAGCGTTTTGACATTGATGAATCTCGATTCGGTGATTGAACAGAATTTTGTCGAACTCAGCCCAGAAATGTCTTTAAGACAATTATTAGAAGAGGGAGTAGCTAAATCGAGTCGAAATTTGTTTCCGGTAGTCAGTGAAGACGGTTCTTTGGAGGGGGTTATTCTGCTTGATGACATTCGTTCGGTACTTTTCGATCAATCCCTTTATGATGTTACAAAGGCAAGGGAGTATATGACTCGTCCGCCAGAGGTGATTATTTATTCAAAAGACAGTATGCAGCAGGTGATGCAGCGTTTTCAGGATAGTGGTGCGTGGAATCTTCCTGTGATTCGCGAGGATAAGTATTATGGATTTGTGTCTAAATCGAAGCTTTTAACCGCCTATCGACGAGAGCTAATTAACTATAGTGTTTAGTTGATAATCAACGGTTTAGATAAAAATATTCGATTTTATTTGTTTTCAGTTTTGTCTTTGACATTTTAAGAGGTGATTCTTTGTCAAATTCACAACAGCTTTGAAAAAAACCCTATCTTTCCCCCATTAAACTGGATGAATTAAATCTAATAACCAAATGATGAAAAAGTTAATTCTTGTATTAAGCATCCTTTCAAGTGCTTTTGCTCTAGCTCAAACTAGCGTAAATGGAAAGGTTGTAGATCAAAATGGTGCTCCCGTTGCCAATGCGAATGTTATCGTAGTTGGACAATCAGAGGGTGCTGTAGCTGATTTCGACGGAAACTTTGCTTTTACTACTAGCCTTACTCCGCCATTCACCCTGCGTGTTTCAAGTTTAGGGTATACTACAGCAACAGCTACCTTCTCAGGATCAGCCCTAACTGTAACGCTAAATGAATCTTCTACAGCGTTAGATGAAATCGTAATTTCTGCTTCTAGAACTCCTGAGCGTATTTTTGAATCGCCAGTTTCTGTTGAGCGTTTTGGTCTTGCTCAGATTCAAAATGCTACTGCTGAGAGTTTTTACGGAAGTTTACAAAACCTTAAGGGGGTTGATATCAACACAAACTCACTTACTTTTCAGTCAATCAACACTCGTGGTTTCGCAACTTTTGCAAATACGAGATTCCTTCAATTAGTGGATGGAATGGATAACACTGCGCCAGGTCTTAACTTCGTACTAGGTAACCTAGTAGGTATGTCTGAGCTTGATGTTGCAAGCGTTGAGATTCTACCAGGAGCTTCATCTGCACTTTACGGTGCTGGTGCCTTCAATGGTATCTTATTTATGACTTCTAAAGACCCATTCACTACCGAAGGTGTTAGTGTTTATGGTAAAACTGGTATTACTGTTCAGAATGCAGCTGGTGCCAATGAGTATATGGACGTTGGAGTTCGTTTCGCGAAGAAATTCTCTGATAAATTAGCCATTAAAGCCAACATCACTTACCTACAAGGTCAGGATTGGCATGCGAACAGTACTCAGGATATGAGCCAGACCGCACTTCCTTACGAAGGATGGTCTTCACGTCGTTCTAATCCTGGTTATGACGGTCTAAACGTTTACGGGGATGAGGTTGCAACAACCTTAGACTTCGATTTCTTTGCTGGAGCCCCAGCAGGGACTTATGGTTCTGCTTTAGTTTCTCGTACAGGTTACGACGAGGCAGCTCTTGCTGATTACGACGCGAAGAGTATGAAAAGAGATATTGGAATCTACTACCGTCCTAACGGAGATGATTTAGAAATCATCTACAACTACCGTAAAGGTACAGGTACTACTATTTATCAAGGGGCTAACCGTTACGCGGTATCAGGCTTTGCGATGACTCAACAAAAATTAGAGGTTAAAAACGATCATTTCTTTGTTCGTGCTTATGTAACCGAAGAAGATTCAGGAGATGCGTATGATACTCGCTTTGCTGCAATTAACATTAACCGCCAACAATCAGCAGACACAAAATGGTTTGGTGATTACGTAACGGGTTATTTACTATCTAAGCAATTAGGCCGTTCTGATGCTGACGCTCACAATAATGGTCGATTAGCTGCGGATTACCCAGTAGATTTCTACGGTCAATTTGGTGCAGCTACTAACTATGGCGCATTCAACTTGCAAGGCCAAGCCAATACTAACCGTTTCTTGCCAGGTTCAGCAGAATTCAATCAAGCCTTCTCAAAGGTTAAACAAGATGGTGATTTTGCTACAGGCGCTAAGTTTATCGATAATACCAAGTTTAGACACATCAATGGTAACTACAACTTTGCTCATTTGATCAACGATTGGGCAGACTTGCAGGTTGGAGGTTCTTACCGTCAATATGAGTTAAACTCTAACGGTACGATTTTTACTGACAAGGACGGGCCTATTAAGTATAATGAATACGGTGCATATACTCAGATTCAGAAGAAATTCGCTGACGAGCGTCTGAAAGTAACGGCTTCTGCTCGTTACGACAAAAACGAATTCTTAGATGGTTTCGTTTCTCCTCGTATCTCTTTTGGATATACGCTAGGTTCAGCTAGAAATCACAATGTTCGTTTCTCAGCTCAGACTGGTTTCAGAAACCCAACCACTCAGGATTTCTTCATCGGACTTGATGTAGGTAATGCAATTCTTGTTGGGGGTGCGGCTTCTAACCTTGATCGTGATGTTAGAACTTTCGCTACGAGCGCTCAAGCGCAATCTCTAGGACTACCTGCTACTTCAACGATAACAGGTCGTTCAGCGTACACGAATTCATTCTCTCTTTCTTCGGTTCTTGCAGGAGCACCTGTTAAGAAAGACACTGAACTTGTAGGTGCTGAAGAAATTGAAGCTTACGAAGTAGGTTATCGTGGTCAAATAGGACCTATTACCCTTGATGTAAGTGCCTATTGGAACCAGTATACCAACTTTAACGCCCAAGAAACCAAAGTAGTGCCGTTATACGGTCAAGCTGGTGATAATTCATTATCACTACTTGCACTTCAAAACGGAGACTACAAAGTTTACCAGGCATATTCGAACACAGATGTTCCTGTGAAGTCTTATGGCTTAGTAGCTGGTTTAGATACTAGAATTGCTGGGTTTGACTTAGGAGTTAGCTACACATTGACTGAGCTTGACTTCAACGAAGCGGATTACCCAGATTTTGAGGTAGGCCTAAATACTCCGAGAGATCGTTTCAAGGCTTCTTTTGGTCACCAAGAGTTAGTTAAGAACCTAGGATTTAATGTTAACTATCGTTATTCAGGATCATATACTTGGGAAGCATCTTTTGCCGATGGAGAAGTTCCTGCTTTCGACGTACTTGACGCATCTATCAACCTTAAATTACCTGAGTACAACAGTGTGCTTAAGTTAGGAGGTTCTAACATTGCTGGTGGTGATTATATGACTGCTATCGGTACTGGAATGATTGGTTCTATATACTATGCTTCACTTAATGTGAACTTCTAATCAGAACCTTCTCATAATCAATTTTTAAAGCGCCCCATCACGGGGCGCTTTTATTTTTATAAGAGGTTTTTTACTTCCTCTAATCTCTGTATATTTGCACTCAAATTAAGTAACAGGCTTTTAGCCATATAACGCTCTAGTAATGTCTCAAGTAACTGGAAAAATTTCACAGGTTGTAGGACCTGTAATCGATGTAGAATTCGAAGCAGGTGTTGCTCTTCCTAAGATTTACGATTCTCTATCTGTTTCAAAACCTGATGGTTCTGAACTCGTTTTAGAGGTTCAATCGCACGTAGGTGAAAACACCGTTCGTACAATTTCTATGGACTCTACAGACGGTCTTAGCCGTGGCACTTCGGTTGTAGCTACTGGAGCGCCTATTCAAATGCCAATCGGCGACGACGTTTACGGTCGTTTATTTAATGTAATTGGAGCGCCTATTGACGGTCTTACCGAATTAGAGCGTACTGGAGATAAAGGTCTTCCAATTCACCGTGAGGCTCCTGCATTTGAAAACCTATCTACTTCGACAGAAGTTCTTTTTACCGGTATTAAGGTGATCGATCTAATCGAGCCTTATGCTAAAGGAGGTAAGATTGGTCTTTTTGGTGGAGCTGGTGTTGGTAAAACTGTACTTATTCAGGAGTTAATCAACAATATCGCGAAGGGTCACGGTGGTTTATCGGTATTCGCCGGTGTAGGAGAACGTACTCGTGAAGGAAATGACCTTCTTCGTGAAATGCTTGAGTCAGGAATTATCAAGTATGGTGAAGCCTTCATGGAAGAAATGGAAAAAGGCGGATGGGACCTTTCTAAAGTTGATAAAAATGCGATGAAGGAGTCTAAGGCTACCTTCGTTTTCGGACAGATGAATGAGCCTCCTGGAGCACGTGCTCGTGTTGCTCTATCAGGACTAACGATTGCTGAATATTTTAGAGATGGAGCTGGAGATGGTCAAGGAAAAGACGTTCTTTTCTTCGTAGATAACATCTTTAGATTTACCCAGGCAGGTTCTGAGGTATCTGCACTACTTGGTCGTATGCCTTCGGCAGTAGGTTATCAACCTACACTTGCTACCGAGATGGGTGCGATGCAAGAGCGTATTACTTCAACTAAAAATGGTTCGATTACTTCGGTTCAGGCGGTCTATGTACCTGCGGATGACCTTACTGACCCTGCACCTGCTACGACCTTTGCTCACCTTGATGCAACGACTGTACTTTCTCGTAAGATTGCGGAGCTTGGTATTTATCCTGCAGTAGATCCGCTAGATTCTACTTCAAGAATTCTTACCGCTGACATTCTAGGAGACGAACACTACAATTGTGCACAACGTGTTAAGGAGCTTCTTCAGCGTTATAAAGAGCTTCAAGATATCATCGCGATTCTTGGTATGGAAGAACTTTCTGAAGAAGATAAACTTGCAGTATCAAGAGCACGTCGTGTTCAGCGTTTCTTATCTCAGCCTTTCCACGTAGCTGAGCAGTTTACAGGTATTCCTGGAGTACTTGTAGATATCAAAGAAACGATCAAAGGATTTAATATGATTATGGATGGTGAGCTAGATCACCTACCTGAAGCTGCCTTCAACCTTAAAGGATCGATTGAAGAAGCTATCGAGGCAGGAGAGAAAATGCTTGCTGAAGCTTAAGAGTCTATGAAATTAGAAATCATCTCACCTGAGGCTACTTTATACCAAGGAGATGCAACAGCTGTCGCATTACCTGGAGTTGATGGTTCCTTTCAATTACTTGAAAATCACGCCCCAATTGTATCTATATTACAAGAAGGAGAGGTTCGTCTTAAAGGGTTCGATGTAAAGAAAGTTCCTTCTTCTTTTGCACACCTCTTTACCACTAAAGGCTCTGATACCGTTCTTGCTATCAAAAGCGGTACTGTCGAGATGAAGCAAAACAATCTAGTTTTACTGGTAGACTAAGAATCTATTTTCTTTTATAAATAAACGCACTACCAACGGATTTTATCTGTTGGTAGTTTTGTTTTAGGGTACTAGTAAGCAGTGATTCTAGTACTGCATCCTTGAAATTTTTACGCGATTTAGCGATAATGATTTCAGGTTTCTGGTTGGTTAATAGTTCCTCTAATACAGCTGCTGGAGTTGAATCCTTAACCCGCATGAAGGGGAATAATTCAGGGCGTTCTATATTACTAGGGTGAGTTACCACCTTTGATAGAGGGCGGTTGTTGGTAAGCCAGTATCCAATGTGATAATCGGTGTAATAAGCAGTTTTCTTATCTAGGTTATGATCTTTCAGAAATCGGGCGATCTCATGACCTTCCCCATTGTGCCAATACCCAGTGTTTTTATGATATTTCAAAAGGTCCCAAGTTTCCTTGTAGGTTTCAATCGGAATGATCACTAATAGAATCAATACAATTTGCCGGGATAGCTTTGGCTTAAGCTTGTATATAAGGATTCCTATAAGTAAAATCATAAAAGGATATACCTGAAGAAGGTAGTGGCCGTTTACCTTTCCGAGTCGAATAAGACTGAATAAAACTCCTGCGGTAAAAAGGGTATAAAATCGATGCTTGTGGTACTTTTTAAATAGCCAGGTAAGAAGAATAAAAGCAGGAAGCAGTGATAAAAAGGTTTTTAATTGTTGACTAATTGTTGCTTTGGTATATGCTAAGGGTGCGTAGAACACGGATTCTAGAAAAAGACCAGTATTATTGATAAACCAAATCCCTGTGATTAGCGTGGCTATCACGCCCCCAAGAAAACACCCTGTAATCATCTCTTTCATTTCATCACGACGCTGTGCGAATAGAAAAGGAAATGCTAATAGCATTCCGTAGGCAATATTAAGTTTAAAGAATAAGCCGAAACTGAATAGAAGGGCACCCCAGAAATAATTACGATTTTCAACAAGCAGATAGCATCCAAGTAGTATCGGGAAAAGACCGAGATGCTCGCTCATCACCCCCTGAACGCTTCCGAAAAGGGATAGAAAATATATGGTAAGTACACCAAGGGTTAAGGCGTAAATCGAGGAGGTGTGGTTTCGTGCGATTCGGTACAAGAGGTATCCATTAAATCCTACGATTACCGCTCCAAAAAAACGAATAGCAAGTAGTGATCTGCCAAATAGGTATATGATTTTAGCGAAGTATAGAAAGACTAGTGGCGGTTTCAAGTCCCAAAGCAAGGTATAAGGCAGAAATCCGTCAACCCAAGCTTGTCCCATAAGTATAAAGGTGCTCTCATCCTTATCGATGTAGTCTCTAAAGAAAAAAGGAAAACGTAACAGCACACTCAGACTCACTAAGGAGGCCAATACCTGTCGCTCTGCGAATCTGACTAATCTCATAGTGAAAAGATACTACCTTAGAATGAATCGCACCTAAAGCTGCTCTAGTCGATTAAATATGAGTTCGTTTTCCCAACCTCGATACTGAAAATAACGGATGAGTTTGCTTTTAAGTTTATGACCTTCAAAAGCGCTGAACGAATCTAATTTTTTATCAAAGAGGGAGTGAAAGCATCCTTCATAATCCTCCTTTTCTAGAGCTTGGATGGCTTTTTTTATGGTGAAAGGACTGAGTTTTTTGAACTTCAACTCTCTTTCGATTCGTCTTTTTCCCCAATGCTTGATTCTGAATTTTCCCAGTGCGAATTGGATAGCGAAACGTTGCTCATTTAGGTAATTAGACTGAATGAGATCACCTACGATTTTTTCTATAGCCTCAGGAATCATCCCCATAGACTCAAGCTTTGAAACTACTTCACTATGGCAGCGCTCTCTATAGGCACAATAGTTTTCAATGCGCTGTTTCGCTTCGTCAATGGTGTAAGATGTAGTTTTAGGTTTGTAGTACACCATTCAAAAGTACTTCGGTTTACTGCAAAAAAAAAGCCCCCTCATAGAGGGGGCTTTTTCTATAAACGTATCGTTTTGCCTTGTTTATTTTTGAAACGGTAGTGTAAGTAGGTATAGGCATCTCGAGGGATAATATGTATCCACTTCTTATGCTTTAAGAACCAGCGAAAACGAATAGAATTAAGCCCTTTGGTGAGGTAAGCAGCAATAAACGGGTGAACGTTTAAGTAGATACCTCCTTTGTTATTCTTTTTGCTTAAAATCTTTTCGATTTCATAATTCATTTTATCAATCAAAACGATTGGAGCCTCAACAGTTCCATTTTCATTCGGATCTTTTTCGCGGGTTTTTATATTTACCTCTGGTCTTACACGTTGTCTCGTGATTTGAATCAGACCGAACTTCGTCGGTGGTAAAATTTTGTGCTTTGCACGGTCATCACTCATCTCTTCACGCAGGTGATCATAGAGTTGTTTGCGATGTTCATTCTTAGCCATATCAATGAAGTCGACTACAATGATTCCTCCCATATCGCGCAGACGTAGTTGTCTAGCAACTTCTGTCGCAGCAATGAGATTAACTTCAAGTGCAGTGTCTTCTTGATTATTTGCTTTGTTTGATCGATTGCCACTATTGACATCGATGACATGCATGGCTTCGGTGTGCTCAATCACTAGGTACGCCCCTTTTGACATAGAAGCGGTCTTTCCTAATGATGTTTTAATTTGTCGATCAATCCCAAATTTCTCATAAATTGGAACGGCTCCTGTATGAAGCTTCACAATCGATTCGTGTTTGGGTGATATTTCGGTGAGGTAATCTTTGATGCTTTCGACCATAGCAGGGTCGTCGGCATGAATACCCGTAAAGCTTTCGTTAAAGACGTCTCTTATAAAACTTAAAGAGCGATTAACTTCGGTGAGTACCTTAGATGGATGATTTCCTGGCGAAACATTAGCGCATAGGGTATTCCATTTTCCGATCAGGCGTTGTATGTCAGCATCTAAGCTAGCTACTTTTTGACCTTCGGCTACTGTTCTCACAATGATACCAAAACCTTTAGGTTTGATACTCATCACCAATCTCTTGAGACGATCCTTCTCTTTTTTACTCTCGATCTTCTGTGAGACTGAGACTCTATCTGAGAAAGGCACCATAACTACATATCTGCCGGCCAACGACAGTTCTGAACTAATTCGAGGGCCTTTGGTTGATATCGGTTCTTTGACTATTTGAACCAGAATAGGTTGGTTAGCTTTAATCGCATCGTTGATACTGCCGTCTTTATCTATTTCTTTTTCTAGCGGATAGTTTGTCAAACTGAAATCCGTAATTTTTTTGCTTAACACTCCCTTAGTAAAGCTCATAAGAGACCCAATTCTTGGTCCCAGATCATGATAGTGCAAAAAGGCATCTTTTTGATACCCCACATTTACAAAGGCAGCATTTAAACCGGTAACCGGCTTGCGTACTTTCGCGAGAAATATGTCTCCTACAGAGAAGCTATTATCTCCTTCTTCTCGGTGTAATTCAACTAATTTCCCGTCTTTTAATAAGGCAAAATCGACCGTGTTGTTCTGTGTTCGAATGATTAATTCTTTATTCACGGTTACGATATTTATTGCACTAGTAGAAATACTAGTACACTAATTAATAATGGTGCTGCAGAACACGAAGTGTTTTGTCAGCGGTATTCGAAAATGTCAATG
>Ga0255782_10000944_pt1 | contig 25731 bp, 29 predicted proteins | sample 101ome_26_FD_179980 | JGI IMG/M metagenome (GOLD analysis project Ga0255782, IMG submission 179980) | Coastal salt marsh microbial communities from the Groves Creek Marsh, Skidaway Island, Georgia - 101408AT metaG (version 2) | ecosystem: Environmental > Aquatic > Marine > Intertidal zone >...
AGATACTGGGTTCTGGCACAGTGGAACGTGCGAACGGCGTCGCTTGACGGCAGCAGCTCAGGGTTTGATGAAAAGGAAAATGAGATGAAAAACATGATTATCGGTGCCAGCATGCTGGGCCTTATCTCCTTGGTCGGGTGCGCGTCTACCAGCACACCGCCGCCCGCCACCACGCCTGACGGTTTGGAGTTGGTGCGTAGCGACAAGCACAGTGCCGTTTATATGAAGCCCGGTGCACAGCTCGAGAGCTATGCCAAGTTCGGCGTCGTGCCCTGTCAGGTCGCCTTCCGCAAAAATTGGCAACGCGATTACAACTCTGCCCATCGCAGCAGCTCTCAGCAGGTGAAGCAGCGGGATATTGACCGCATCAAAACCGAGCTGGGCGAAGAGTGCACCACCTTTTTTACTAATGCGCTGGGCGAAGCGCCCGCATATGATCTTGTGACCGAGTGGCAGGAAGGCGAGGCAGTGCTACTGGTGTTTCCCAATATCGTCAATCTTGATATCACTAGCCCGGATCTTCAAAGTCCGAATATGAGCCGCACCTACTCGGCCTCAGCGGGCTCGATGACGATGTATCTGGAGCTCATCGATGCCGAAACCTCGGATGTGTTGGTGCGCGCCTACGACAGCAAGGCAGACCCGGACACCATGGTCAATTACGCCAACAAGATCACCAACCGCCAAGCGGCTGATCGGATGTTGAAGGATTGGTCTTCTCGATTGCGCAGCGCTATAGACGCGGTTCTGGGGGGATCTGCTGAAGGCCTATGAGCGCCGTCTTCAAGGGATTTGCCGCGCTGATAACGCTGGCCTTGGTCGGCGTTTGGCTTTTGCCACAATGGGCTCCCGTGCAAGCCGTCAGCTGGAGTCCTCCCCCTAACCCCGGTCTCACCGGCGTCTATTCTCCAAATCAGGCCTTGGCCGAACTGACGCTCATGCCGGTGGGTCCCGCCCCTGAGCATGTGGCCTGCGATAACAGTGGTGCGCTCTACACGGGCCTTGATGGCGGTGCCGTCTTGCGGCGAGCGTCATCGGGCGAGTGGATTCGATTAGGTACTACCGAGGGCAGGCCGCTGGGACTCAGGCCGGATGACCAAGGTGGTCTCTGGATCGCCGACTCGATCAAGGGCCTGCTTCACATGTCCGCAGAGGGCGCCGTCCGGCTTCTCGCAGACAAAATCGGTGATGAGCCGCTTCGTTTTGTTGATGATTTGGATGTGGAGCAAAGCGGGCACATCTGGTTCTCGGATGCCAGCCAGCGCTTTGACTACCGGCAGGTCGCACTCGATTTCTTTGAAGGCAGTCGCACCGGACGACTGCTCAGGTACGATCCGGTGACCCAACGGGTCGACGTGATGATGGACGGGTTATTTTTTGCCAATGGCGTGACACTGGGACCCGGGGATGCGTATGTGTTGGTGAATGAAACCGGCATGGGTCGCGTCCATCGGCTGTGGCTTAAGGGCGCGCGCGCCGGAGAGCAGGATATCTTTGTGGATGCGCTACCCGGCACCCCCGATAATATCCGCTTCGATGGTGTTGATACCTTCTGGATTGCCATGCCATCGCTGAGAGCCTCCATCGATGCGCTGGCCTCTCTCCCACGATTACGCGCAGTGCTATCGCTACTGCCACTGCCACTATTGGATGCGGCAGCGCAACCCGCCAGCTTCGTGATTGGCGTGAATCTCGAGGGCGAGGTGATCCATAACCTTCAGGATCAAAGCAATCCATTTAATTACATTACCGGTGCAACGGCTTGCGGCGACACGCTGTATCTCGGTAGCCTGCGTACTCAAGCAGTCGGCATGCTATCTCTTCCCTGATCAGGTTCAGTCCATGCAAAACGCAGCACAAATAGAATTCTGGAACGGCGACACCGGAAAAAATTGGGTGACCCATGATGCGCTGATGGAGGCCATGCTCGCCCCCCTGGGGGAAAGAGTCCTCGATTCACTGGCAATCTCAGCAGGGACACATGCCCTCGATATTGGCTGCGGCTGTGGTCACCCCACCCTGTCACTCGCACGGCGTATCGGCGCCAGCGGCTCGGTCACAGGCGTTGATATTTCAGCGCCCATGCTGAACCTTGCGCAGGGGCTGGCGGAGCAAGCCCCCGAGGACAGTGCGCCGGTCTCGTTTATCAAAGCCGACGCACAAACCTACCGCTTTTCTGAGACACACTTCGATGTGGTCTTCTCCCGCTTCGGGGTGATGTTTTTTGACGAGCCGGTGGCGGCGTTCAGCAACATTCGCGGTGCCATGCGGCCCGGTGGACAACTGGCATTTTGCTGCTGGCAGCCGCGCGCTGTGAATCCGTTTATGACGATTCCCGCCTTGGCTGCTATGGAGCTCTTACCCCCTCCACCTGAAATGCCGGCGCGCGCGCCGGGTCCTTTTGCCTTTGAGGAAGCTGAATATGTCGAGCAGATTCTGTTCGAGGCAGATTTTTCTGACATCACCATCAACCCCGTATCTCAGCCCCTGGTATTCGGAAAAGGGCTCTCGATCGAAGAAATCGTTGATCGCCTGGTTCAGATCGGCCCCATCGCTCAGATGGTGAGAGAAGCGCCCGAGCCGCTGCGGCAGCCGGTAATGGACAAAGTTAAAATCGCAGTCTCGCCCTACTACACAGAGGCGTCGGGAATGATCCTCGAAGGCAATTTTTGGCAGGTGAGTGCCGCCGCGTAATCTGGCATCCCCTTACAGAGTGACGCAGGGTCTTAGTTCGCGAAGACGATCTCTAGGGCAAGACCATGACCTACCCCAACGCGATTGCCCCCGGCAACAACACCTGAGGGTAGCCAATTTTTCTTATGGCATAATGCGTGCCGATTTAATACCCAGCGTCTTTTTATCAACACAGGATGACCCCTATGGATACCCAATCACTTTTCTCGCTGGCGGGTCGTACCGCTCTGGTCACTGGCGGCTCTCGAGGCATTGGAAAGATGATCGCCAGCGGCTTTATTGGGCAGGGCGCGAAGGTTTATATCTCCAGCCGCAAGGCCGACGTCTGCGAAGCGGTTGCCGCGGAGTTAGGGCCCAATTGCATCGCGGTCCCTGAGGACATCTCCACGGTAGACGGGTGCAAGGCGCTGGCTGCCACGATGGCAGAACATGAAGACCATGTGGATATTCTGGTCAACAACGCGGGGGCCGCTTGGGGCGAAGCCTTCGAGACCTTCCCCGAAGCCGGTTGGGATAAAGTCATGAATCTCAATGTAAAGTCGATCTTTTTTCTGACTCAGGCAATGCATGGCCTCCTCAAGTCTGCTGCCTCTAGGGAGCAACCGGCGAAGGTCATCAATATTGCCTCCGTCGACGGTTTGCGACTTAACCCTTGGGAGACCTACAGCTATCAGGCATCAAAAGCCGCTGTCATCAATCTCACCAAGCGACTCGCCGCGCGACTGGTCAAAGACGGCATTCTCGTTACCGGCATCGCACCTGGTGCCTTCGCCTCAGAGATGAACAAAGCCGCGCGGGATCTTGGGGACATTGTGGGCCAACACGTGCCCGCCGGTCGGATCGGCAATGACGAAGATATGGCAGCGGTAGCGATTTATCTCGCTGCCCGCTCTGGCAACTATGTCGTCGGAGAGACCATTGCCGTAGACGGCGGCGTTGTGAACGCGTTCCTCAGCGAGAGCTGGGAGGTGGACCCCGCTGGCGGGCACTGAGGCCAAACCACGTTGAAAAAGCGAGCTCAGGCTCGCTTTTTTATTCACTGTCGTGCTGCGGTCGTACCTCGGCAATTAGCGTCGGCCCAGCAACGGCGCCAAAGGCGGCACTGCCGAGAGTATTACTGCTGGTCGTACAACTGCTCCATCATTTGATCGATGGTGAAGGTCGCGGGCCGCTGCCGCGGCGGATACACCTTGAGCGATTCGAGGAAGCCATGCAGTTCTGTCCTGGCCATTGCCATGCGGGGCAACGCCACCCGAACCCACCAATCGTTATAGGTATTTGAATTTTCGTCCGCCCGCTCAAAGGGATCCCGACGCAAATGAAATACCTTGGGGATGCGCAGCGTCTGAAACTGCTCGCGCCAGACATCGAACTCCTTCGCCCGTTGTTCGGCGTAGACAACCTTCCAGTCGCCCACGCGCATCGCCGTGAGCAAGCCGTCATCGCTCCAGTAATAAAACGCATTGCGCGGACCTGTGTCTGCATCCCCCGTCAAATAGGGAAGAAAATTAAAGCCGTCAAGATGGTTGTGGTAATCACGCCCGTTAACCGTGACCCCGGCCTTGAGTTCCTCGGCGATCGTGGGCCTACCGACGGCCGCCATGATTGTTGGCACCCAATCTTCGTGCGACATGATGTCATTGAAAATCGTCCCCGCCTGAATTTTTCCCGGCCAGCGGACCATCGCCGGAACGCGGAATCCGCCTTCCCAGTTGGTATTTTTTTCACTGCGGAAGGGTGTAATCGCCGCGTCAGGCCACGTATTAAAGTGAGGCCCGTTATCGGTGCTGTACAAAACGATGGTGTTATCGGCAATGCCCAATTCATCGAGCTGATCAAGCAACCGCCCCACCAGATTATCGTGACCGACCATGGCATCGTTATAAAAACCCTGCCCAGAGAGCCCCTCTTCTGCCTCCGGCGTATGGGTATAAAAATGCATGCGCGTAGAGTTAAACCAAACAAAAAACGGTTTGTCCTCCTCTGCCGCGCGCTGAATAAACTGCTGCGCACCATCGAGAAACTCGAGATCGACGGTCTCCATGCGCTTGCGGTTCAGCGGCCCGGTATCGGTTACCCGCCCATCAGCAAAGCTATGCACCACCCCACGGGGACCAAATCGCGCGCGAAACGCAGGGTTTTGCGGGTAGTCCGGATCCTCGGGCTCCTCCTCAGCGTTCAAGTGATAGAGGTTGCCAAAAAACTCGTCAAAACCGTGCTCTGTGGGCAGGAACTCGTCGCGATCACCCAGATGGTTTTTACCGAATTGGCCCGTGACATAACCCTGCTCCTTGAGGAGCGTTGCCAGCGTCACATCCTCCGGGCGAATGCCCAGGTCGGCGCCCGGAATACCCACTTTGGTCAGCCCCGTGCGAATGGGTGACTGCCCCGTGATAAACGCGGAACGACCAGCGGTGCAGCTTTGCTGTCCGTAATAATCGGTGAACTTGGCGCCTTCGTTGGCAATACGGTCAATATTTGGCGTCTGGTAGCCCATCATGCCCATATTGTTCGTGGAGAGATTCCAAAAGCCGATGTCGTCACCCCAGATCACGAGGATGTTGGGCCGCTCCATCGCGAGTAGCTCGGGGGCGGCCAGACACAGACACAAAAGCCATCGTCCCCAGTGAACCGTTTTTGTCATTTTTGTTTCTCCGAGATATTTCCCAAGTGGGCACCAGCCGGAAAAGCATACCCCCGGACGTGGATCAGGCGTGGTGCTGCCAGATTTTATCTGAGCCGCCGAGATGGCCCCAGTCGCTATCAGCCACCAGTTTACTGCTGATGCCACCCCTAGGGCGAAATTCAATTTCCAACCGTAACCGCGCCGGCTCATACGCTGACATCAAATGCTCATACAGCACACTCATGCATCTCTCATAACTGATGATGGTATCTCTGAACTGATACAGGTATTCCTTCAGGGACTTTAACTCAATGGTTTTTTCTTCGCCGTAGAACCACATTTTGATATGACCAAAGTCCGGCTGCTCTGCGACGCCGAGAAACGTAAACTCAGGTATGTCGATCTGCTGCTCAAAGCCCCGTCCAGCATTAGGCAAACTCTTCAAAAGCGCTGCATCAACGGTATCCCACAGTTTTTTCACCACTCACTCCCCCAAAAAAATTCATCCTGAACACGCCCTACCCCCACGATAAGGCGCAGCAACAGAGTGCCGCCGATTGGCTTTTCACATTATCAGATAGCGTATCTACACACGGGCCCTGTCTTTTTCGCAAGGGCATGGGGCCCCGGCAACCCTGCAGGCCGCGGAGTATACCGCCGATTGTCGATCGATAGACGGGGCAATCATCAAGGCAAGCGCCTTTATCCCAGCAACGCGTGATTCAGATATCAAAACCGGGCCCGCCATCACAGGCGGAATTTTCGCTGCCACTCATTGTCATGATGGACGTTTTTCAGTACCGTCGAAGAAACCAGTGAGCGAGACCCATGCAAGCGATTCTCAAGCTGGACGTGTCGGGTCAACCCAGAGGGTGGCTGACACTAAACGAGGCGGTCACCGCCTACGCCCGCGGCGATGTTCTCTACGGCATCGGGGAATGCCTTCCCCCCGTATTCGGGGGTGTGCAGCGACTCACCGGAATTCGATCCGAAATTATTCTGCAACCCATTGTCGCTCTCGAAGGCCGGGTACTGAATCACTTCACCTCTCCGCTTTGTAACCGCACACTGTTTCGCCGAGACGATCACCGCTGTCTTTACTGTGGCGGTCAGTTTGGGCGCGGTGACTTGACGCGGGATCACGTGCTGCCAATTTCACGCGGCGGCACCGATAAGTGGGAGAACGTCGTGGCGGCCTGTAAGCGCTGTAACTGGCTCAAGGACTGCCAAACACCCGAGGAGGCCCACATGCCCCTCCTGGCAGTACCTTTTAGACCCAACACCTACGAGTGGCACTACCTCGCCAAGGAACGGGTTTTGGCCGATCAAATGGACTACCTGTCGCAGCAGTTCAAAGCAGAGCGCGACTGGGCCCATTAACCGACGCCTGGCACACTTTTTTCCTCAACGCTGCCCCTGAAACGGGGCTGACTTATCACTTAGCGGATCTGCACCGATATGATCGTTGCGACTCCTGCCGTCGTATCAGCATCAGCCATTGGCCTTTCGCCTCGGCTTCGATAGATTACTCTGGCCTGCACAGCCACCATGGAGACCCGCGCCATCGTGACAAGCGATTTGATTATTTCTTTGATCGGTATGCCCGGCTGCGGCAAGAGCACGGTCGGTACCCAGCTCGCGCGGCAGCTCGATCTGGAGCTTGTTGATGCCGACGGCCTGATTGAAGCCCAAGAACAGCAAACGCTTCAGCAAATCATGGATGGTCGGGGTAATGCGATGTTTCGCGCTATTGAAGAACAAGTATTAACCGATATGCCCCTGTTTCCTTCCGTGATTTCTACAGGCGGCTCGGTGGTCTATAGCGACAAAATCATGGGGCGCCTGCGCGCCGCCTCTACCGTGGTTTACCTTCGGGCGCGCTATGAAACCATTGAGTATCGTGTCTCGCTGGCCCCCCACAGAGGGATCGCCGCAGAAGGCACCCAAACGTTGAGGGATATTTTTGATGAGCGTATTCCCCTTTACGAACATTACGGTGATCTCACCGTAGACTGTGACGACATCACCCCCCAAGCCGTTGCCGAGGCAATCGTGGCTCAGCTGCAGTAACCAGTCCCCTCGGTGAAGGACTATCGGTGAAGCACAGCGACCTATCAAACACCGCTACCGACAGACTGCAGCTACCGACAGACTAACGGGACTGACAGGTCACCGCCGCGCGATCCGCGCACGACCGCGTCAGTCACTTTTCACAGGGGGGAACTTGCCTTTATACCTCCAAACCGACCAATGTACTTAGCTTAATTTGTTATTTGCGGCATAACGGTTCAGACCAAAAAATTTCTTGTGGCGGCAAGGCGCATGCGCTCTGATGGCGCCAACCGGCCGAGGGGGCTGGTCTTTTTTGTTCAGGATCATCGGGAGGTGGTTTGTGGGTGAGAGAGATACCAATGCGGTAACAGAAGAACCGGCAGATGACTTTTTTGAGGCGGTGGGAGAGCTGAGTGACGACGACTTTGAGTCGCTGGACTTTGCCGAGGCCGTTACCGAAAAAGCACTGAAGGCCGCGAAACGACGGCGAGCAGAAGAACGACTCGAAATGCTCCGCTTACGTGAAGAGCTGGGGGATTACGATCTGGAGTTTGACGACGATTTTTAAGGGAAATTTGCGCTAAGTGGCAGGAGATCGATCACGTATTTCCTGCTGCCACTCGAAAACATTGAGCTCGATAAATACAAAGGCAAAGAGCCAGAGTGCCGCGTCCCAAAAATCCAGAAAATCTCCTTTAAACCCCCAGTAAACAGCGGCCACCACTAACGTGGCATAGAGCACCATTTTGAGGGTGTTGGCGATCTGTGTGACTGGCCTCGAGGCGGCTCCCCATCGGGTGAGCAGACGCACTTCGATCTCCAACATAATCACCACCAGAATCCAGGCGGCCGAGTTTATAACGTCGACCAAAGCCAAACGCTGACCCTCGAGCAAACCAGCCGGAGACGCCACTACCTGCTCCAATCCTGATACCAGCCGAGTGTCAGCCGGCAACTCACCGCAGTTTTCCAGTGATAGCGGAACAAAGTCGTCCAACTTGATCATCACAGACCACCCTTCATTCACCCGAGCGCAGGCGTCGCCCCCTAGCAGCTCACTGGGTAACAGCGTTTGCCACTCCCCGACATAGCCCAAAAATGCCATGACAATGGCCGCAGTACAGAGAAATCGAACGCCGTGAATGGCAAAACGCAGTCGACCTTGCAGACGGTGATCCGGAATAACCGCAGTCTCGAGCTCAAAAAGCAGTAACAGCACGACCCAGGCAACGGTATCGAGGGTGGCAGAAAACAGCTGAATACCCGATGCCATAGCATCGCCGGAGGCAAGAGCGAATCGAGCGCTATCCATCTCCTCGGCAAAAAAGAACCACACGTTGAGCGACAAAAGGAGATAGGTCGCGTACTTCACCCAGCGAAAGAGCGAAAAAGCCGGGCGGGCGACGTCGTTCACCACGCGCTGCTACCAACAGGCTTGTTGAACGACCGCACTCCGCTACACCTGGAGCAACAGATGCTCGCGCTCCCAAGAGCTGATGACCCGGTTGAACTCCTCAAATTCGTCGAGCTTTACCGCCGCATAGGCGCGCATAAACAGCTCTCCGATCATTGCCTGGAGTTCGGGCGTATCATTGAGCTTGCGAACCCCCTCCTCCAGCGTTCTGGCAACGCCGACGCTATCCTCGTTGGCGGTGCCCTGATGGGGCGCTGAGGGCTCGAGGTGCTGGCGCATACCCAGGAGCCCGCTTGCCAACGTCGCGGTCATCGCCAAGTAGGGATTGGCGTCAGCGCCTGGGAATCGATTTTCGATGCGTAAATTAGCCGGATCCGAATTGGGCACACGGAAAGCCGTCGTCCGGTTATCAAACCCCCAGCTCAAATTGATGGGCGCCGAAATATCCGGTGCCAGGCGGCGATAAGAATTGACGTTGGGAGCGTAAAAACTGATGAGCTCCGGGGTGTACCGCTGTAAACCGGCCATGTATTCCATCATCGCCTGACTCGGCTTGCCTTCGGCGGTGGCAAAAATATTCTGCCCGGTCTCGAGGTCAATCACGCTCTGATGAATGTGCAGCGCCGAACCCGGCTCGCGTTGCATAGGCTTTGCCATGAAGGTGGCGTACATGTTGTAGCGCTGTGCGGTTTCACGAACGGTGCGTTTGAATACAAATACCTGATCCGCCATGGCCAGAGGATCATCATGATTAAAGTTGATCTCCAGCTGTGCCGCGCCGTTCTCGTGGATGAGGGTGTCGACATCCAGCTTTTGCTGATCGGCAAAGTCGTACATGTCTTCGACAAAATCTTCAAACTCAGCCACGGCATCGATGCTGTAAGACAAGCGGGCGACCTCGCGTCTGCCGGAGCGGCCCTTTGGCGGCATAAGCTCGTAATCCGGGTCGGTATTTTTGTTGACCAGATAAAACTCTACCTCGGGTGCAACCACGGGCTTGAGCCCCGCCGCCTCGTATAAGCTCAGAACGTATCGCAGCACGTTACGGGTGGAAAGCGGGTGGGGCTGACCCTCTGCCGTATAACAATCGGCGATAACTTGGCCGGTCGGCTCCCGGGCCCATGGCACCAGGCGCAAGGTACTGGCATCGGGCCGCAGGAGCATATCGGTGTCGGTGGGCTCAACGAAGTCCCAGTGGTCGTCGGTGTACTCTCCCGTCACCGTTTGAATCATGATGGATTCGGGCAGTTTGATATCGCGATTGGCGGTAAATTGATGCGCCGGTATGAACTTGCCACGGGCATTCCCGGTCATATCGGGAACGAGGCACTCAACCTCAGAAATCTTGTGCTCCTTGAGCCACGCCTCGATCGTCTTCATGTCGGCGCGGGGCACTGAAGAGCCGCCCTCCGCGCTCGCAGGCGCATAGGCCCCTATCTTTTTGGATGATTTCTTATGATCTGCTTCACTCATAACGCCCCGCGGGCAGCCAAACACCCGCACAGTATCGGTTGGCATCCCGATACCGGCAAGCGGCATAATGCCAGCCATGAACGCTCCCGCCACAACCGCCGCGCCGCGCCCCTATCCTTCGAGTTGGTACGCGGCTTCGACACGATTACTGCCCCCATTCGCGCCGCTGCAGGGTGAGATCAAAACCGATGTTTGTATCATTGGCGGTGGCTATACAGGGCTTTCTACCGCGTTGCATCTGCGTAAAAAGGGGTTCGACGTAGTGGTGCTGGAAGCCGAGCGCATTGGTTGGGGCGCCTCGGGCAGAAATGGCGGACACGTGGGCACGGGACAACGTGCCGATCAGGCTTCGATCGAAAAATGGGTCGGCATGGAGGCGGCACAGGGGCTATGGCAACTGGGCCTCGACGCGGTGCAGCGCGTCTGCGCCCTGATTGAAGAATATAAGATCGATTGTGAACTGGGCTCGGGCAATCTGCACCTTGCCGCCAAGCGCAGCCATGCCGATGAGCTCCAAGAGGAGCTCGAACACCTCGAAATCACCTATGGTTACAAGCAACTCTCCTATCTTGCGGCCGATGAAATCAGTGCACTGACCAGCGCTCGCGGCTTTCACGGTGCGCTACTGGACGCCGGTTGCCGACACTTACATCCGCTCAAATACGCCCTCGGGCTAGCACGCGCTGCCGAGGAGGCAGGGGTTCAGATTTTTGAAGGCACCCGCGGTCGGCCGTCCGCCGATGGTTCGACAGGTAATGTCGTTACCGAGCAGGGCCTTGTTAACGCAAGCCACGTGGTGGTGGCGTGCAATGCGTATCTGGGAAAGCTCGTGCCGCGACTCGCGGGCAACATCATGCCGATCAATAATTTTGTCGTGGCAACAGAACCGCTACCTTCACGGTTATTGCCGCGCATTAACCGCGACAATCTGTCGATGTCCGACACCTTGTTTGTCATCAACTACTGGAAACTGTCAGAAGACGGTCGGTTGATATTTGGCGGCGGCGAAAACTACTCAAGCCGTTTTCCGCGTGATATCCCCGCCTTTGTGCGCCCCCACATGCTCAAGATCTATCCCGAGCTCGAGGAAACGGCGATTGAGTTTGGATGGGGTGGTGCCGTCGGGATTACGCTCAATCGAATGCCTGACTTTGGCCGAATTGGCGGCCATCTCTGGTACGCACAGGGGTTTTCAGGTCACGGCGTGCCGACCGCCACTATGGCAGGCCATCTGCTGGCAGAAGCCATCAATGGCGATTCCTCCGGATTTGATCTGATGGCCTCGGTCCCGACTCATCGATTCCCCGGTGGCACGCTGCTGAGATGGCCCGGACTCGTCGCCGGCATGTTGTTTTACAGTTTGCGAGACAAGCTGGGTAACTGACGGCGCGCCGTGAGAGGCGCGTGCTGATAGCGCAAGCCACGTCTCGCCCACCAACGAGCCTGCTAAGTCGCATACCCATTTACCGTGAATCACGGTTATGCTTTGAGTTATGTGAATAGCGCTGGCGCTCTCGGCAATTCAACTGATAAAAAATGAGGTGCTGACATGTTACCGATACTTCGCGGCCTCACCGCACTACTTGGCTTTGCACTCCTGATGTTAGGTCTGGGCTGGTGGATCCACCCCGAACCCGCTGCCCACTTATTGGGTGCTACCCTACTGGAAGGTACCGGCCGGAGCACCCAGATCGGGGATTCCGCGGCTTTTTTCATAGGATCGGGCGGATTGTTGCTTTGGGGCGCCCTGCGTGCCGAGGCGCAGTTGGTACTGGCGGGTGGCTGTCTCGTTGGTCTGGTGGCGCCGGGTCGAATCCTTGCCGCCGCGATGCACGGAGCCGCCTGGACTTGGCCTGAAATTATTGGCGAGTGCGTGATCTTGGCCGTAGCGGCCGCCACCGCCGCCGCCCTGCGACGCAACCACTCTGACACGCTGTTCTACTAGCCCGCGCGTTATTCAATGCTACTCGCAAAGCTGAAATCCTTGCTCAGCGCCGAACCCTATTCAGACGCATCGGTAACACGCAATCCACTGGAACTCACCAGTGCCGCTTTACTGATGGAAGTCGCGCGCGCTGATTTTTCGACTGATCAAGTAGAACTCGACGCAATTCGATCGCTGCTGATCGCGCACTTCTCGCTGACCGATGAGGAAGTCACAGATCTCACCGCCGAAGCCACGGAGCGCGTTGATGCCGCCACATGTTTGTTCGAATTTACGCGCCTCATCAACGAGCAGGCATCGGTTGCGGATAAGCGCGCACTGGTCACCCTGATGTGGCAAGTCGCGCTGGCTGACAACGCCCTGAGTCGCTACGAGGAACACGTGATTCGCAAGGTATCCGACCTGCTCTACCTGAGCCACAATGATTTTTTACTGGCAAAAGCGGCGGCACAGAACACCTAGCGATAGATTCCCTCTCTGGATTAACGGGGCAATTCGCTTTTACTCAGTGACACACACGCTACTGCCCACGCGCGCTGATCAGGCAACCCAGTACGATGAGCCCGGTACCCAATAGCGTGCGTGCCGTAACGGGTTCAGCGAAAAGCCACCACCCCAGTATCGCCGCCCAAATAAAAGCCGTGTATTCCACCGCGACCAGTCGTTGCGCCTCGGCCTGACTGTAGGCGTGGGACATCAACATCAGCGAGGCCACCGCAAGTGCGGCTGCCAAAGCCGCACCACCCCAATGCGCTGACTCCGTTGGCACCACGATCAAAAAGGGTGCCGCCAGCAGCAGCAGAAAAAACACGATCAAGTTTTGATAAAACGCAATCTCCAACGGCTTGGCAATCAAGGCCTGCATCCGTTGCAAGATCAAATTAACACCGTACAGCACGGCGGAAACCAGTATCGACAGCATCCCGAGCAAATCGCTGCCCTGCTGCCCTCCCAACACCTCGCCGCCAACGACCGTCATCACGCCGCCGAAACCCAGAGCGGCGGCGAGCTTGGCATTAGCGCCAATTTGCTCTCCCAACATTGGCACCGCGAGAAACAAAGTCACAATAGGCGCCACAAACGACAGGCCAATGGCCTGCGCCAGCGGGATACGGGTCAGACCAAAGAAAAAAAGATACGCCATGACAGCGGTCAAACCCGCACGGATAAAATGGATCTTGAGCACCGCGCCGGACGCCAACCGAGGCCGCGTGGGCAGGTAAAGCACCGAGACAAAAAGTGCGCCCATCGCCATACGCCAGAACATCGCATTGAAAGCCCCCAACGCCAGTGCCTGCGCTTTCATCACCGCATCCATCACCGAAAATAGCAGGATGCCGAGGGTGGCTATGAGAAACACATATCGCATGTCGCGTATTGGCGATGTCACCAGCGGCGCTCGCGTCGCAGGCCCGTCATTAAGATGCGCTCTCGGGGCCTAAATAGGGTCGACAAAAAACGCCGTCTTTTTCTCTCCGGCGTCGGTATAAACGCCCTCTCCGCGCTCAATTAAATAAGCCTGGTTAGTGCTGCTGACGATGCCGACCCCCCGCAACAGACCTGCCATGCGCTCGTAGTAGGGGTGGTCAAAATGGGCTGCCAGGCTTTCGCTCGTCTCCCAACGCTCATAGACCTGCATGCGTGTCGGTATGGCGGGGTCTGGCGCAAAGCAGTAATCAAGGCAGCCAGGCTCATCTTCTCTCGTTAATCGCTGAACATCTGCCGTCAGCGCGACAGCCTGGTCCCGGTCTTCCTCGCTCCCAAATTCCAATGCTGCTGCCACAATCACCATAGGGCACTTCTCCTCGCCTCATACCGCGGCGCGTCGCAAAGGAACGCCGATGCGCCGATCATATCCCAAGTATTGATGTTTCAGCTCCGAGTATCATCGCCAGGGAAACACGCGCATTTTGCCCGTTTGCCACTGTAGGAAGTTGGCAACCAGAATCCAGATGGCCAGCAGATAAGGCGTGTCAGAAATCAGGTCGAGCGCCCATGCCCGCTGTTCGCCCAAGCCCAGCGCGATTTGATCCGGGCTCAGGTCAGCGCCATGGGCATAGGAGAGAATCAAGGGAGCAAACTTCAGCAACGCAGCAACCAGCAGGCCGAAGTTAATCCACGACAACGCTACAAACCCGACACCCGGCGGACGCTCTTCCCGATCTCCCAACGGACTCTCCCTCGGGGGATCAGTGTCTGACTGCGTCACGATGTACATCCCACCTGTCGCTGCTGATGACGAGGCGCCATCACTCGGGGGCGCCTTCGGCACGATGAAAAACGACTGACAGGTTATTGGCGGGCATAGAAATGACGTCGCGGCACTCAAATCCCGCCTGGTTGGCGACCGCCACTACCGCTTCCAATTCCCTGATGCCCCACTGCGGATCCTGAGCCTTAAGCTGCTGATCAAATGCCTCATTTGACGGGGCAATCCGCACATTTTTTTGCTTAAAAGGCCCGTAAAGCAAAACAACGCCGCCCACATTGAGGATTCGCGCTGCGCCGCGAAAAAGCGCTACACAGCATGCCCAGGGCGCAATATGAATCATGTTGATATTCACCACTGCCGACAGCGGTTCAGGCAGAGCGCACTGCTCCACCGGCCAGTTATCATCCAAAACATCCAGCCGCTGTGGGTCAAGCAGATTTGGCGAGGGCTTATCGGCACACCAGCTTGCAATCGATGCGACATTGGCGCTCGAGCAGTCGGTAGCGAGCCATAACCTTGGCGTGAGTTGGGGGGCAAAAAATACCGCATGCTGCCCTGTACCCGCGGCTACCTCCAGGACAGTGCCCGTGTCGGGGAGGTGGGCCCGCAACACGGACAATAGTGGCTCTCTATTGCGGTCGGTCGCGGGCGCAAACCTTTTGGTCATGGCCGGTATAACCCGCTGCGGAGAAATAACCCGGGCGCCATCATATCGAACGAGACAAAAGCGCAACCGCTCGCGTTGCCGTGCCGATTGCTAACGCGATGGTCCTGGGTATGCGCTTTTTCAATCGCCCCCCGCCAGAAAAATAGCGGCAGTGGGTATCAGTAGCACCAAACCGCCTAAAACCAATACCAGAACCGCTACTCGGCCACGCCATTTGGATTGATCGCTATTGGGTCCAGAAGAAGAGTCGTCTGCCATTATTTTACCTCGCGCTATGGCGACGATGATGCGAGCCCAAAGGCCACGGTGCAATACCCGAGGTCAATCATTGCCTGAAGCGTTCTGTGTTGCGAGCGCTTTGTCACATTTTGATAGGCGCGCCTGTGTGGACCCATAGGAAAAACGGTCTACACTGAAAGATCGATTAAGCAAACCGTGGCTGACAGGAGGCCCCCCATGTTGACGAGAATCAGATTGCCCATCGTACTCTTGATGTGGGCCACCACCGGCAGCGCCTTCGCCAATGTGGTCGTCGATATGTCGCAGGTCGCAGACTACACCCAATATCAGACCGACCTGCAGCAATGCGAAGGGTTGGCGGTACAAAACCAGCCCAATGCACCACAACGCGAGAGCGTTGCCGGTACCGCCGTGAAAGGCGCTGCGGTGGGTGCCGCCGCCGGCGCAGTCAGTGGCGGGTCGGGCTCAAAGGCGGCAAAGAAAGGTGCTGGTGCGGGCGTCATTCTAGCCGCAGGACGGAACAGCCGTGAGCGGCGCGAAGCGAGTGCCAATGCCACCGCGCAAAAAGATCAGATCGTCAAAAATTGCATGCGCGGCCGAGGCTATAACGTATTGAACTAGCCACGCTTGCGCGCCCGAGAGCACGCTATAAGGCGAGCTCTTTATACGCCTGAGTAAAAGCCGTCACCGCTTTGTCGAGATCTTCGCGAGTGTGCCCGGCCGATATCTGAACCCGAATGCGCGCTTTTCCCTGTGGTACAACGGGGTAGAAAAAGCCGATGGCGTAGATGCCCAAAGCTAAGAGCCGCTCTGACATCTTCTGTGCCACGACAGCGTCGCCCAACATCACGGGCACAATGGGATGATCCCCCTCGGGCACTGCAAAACCATGAGCCTGCATTTGCTCACGAAAGTATCGGGTATTGTCATGGAGCCGGTCGCGGAGCGCGGTCGACGCCTCGAGCATGTCGAGCACCTTCAGAGACGCCGCGCAAATGGCCGGCGCCAAAGTATTGGAAAACAAATAGGGGCGCGACCGCTGACGGAGAATGTCGATGATTTCCTGTCGACCCGCAGTGAAGCCACCAGAGCCGCCACCCAGCGCTTTACCAAAGGTGCCGGTGATGATGTCGACGCGGTCCATGACGCCACGGTACTCATGTACCCCCCGACCCTGATCGCCCATGAAGCCCGTCGCGTGGCAATCATCGTGATGCACCATCGCACCATATTCGTCGGCGAGGTCGCAAATAGCATCCAACTGCGCAATGGTGCCGTCCATTGAGAAGACACCATCGGTGGTAATCAAAATGCGCCGCGCGCCAGACTCGCGGGCCTCTCGCAACTTGGCCGCGAGATCTCCCATGTCGTTGTTCTTGTAGCGATACCGTGCGGCTTTACAGAGCCGCACACCGTCGATAATCGAGGCGTGGTTAAGCTCATCTGAAATCACTGCGTCGTCAGACCCGAGAATCGTCTCAAACAGCCCGGTATTCGCATCAAAACAGGCGGCGTAAAGGATCGTATCTTCCATGCCAAGGAAGCGACTCACCCGCTGCTCCAGCGTTTTGTGAATCCCCTGGGTACCGCAAATAAAACGCACCGACGCGGCGCCAAAACCCCACTCCTGCAAACTGTCGCTCGCGGCCTGAATCACCTCGGCATTATTCGCCAACCCCAGATAATTATTCGCGCACATGTTGACGACGTTGGCGCCGTCCTCAAGGGTAATGTCGTTCTTCTGCTCAGAGGCAATCACCCGCTCGGTTTTCCACAAACCGGCGGCCTTGATCTCCGCTATTTCGTCGGCATAACTCTGCTTGGCTAGGTGATAACTCATGTCAGTCCTTCCAATCGAGAATGATTTTTCCCGACTGGCCGGAGCGCATAATGTCAAAACCCTGCTGAAACTCGGTGTAGTGGAACCGATGGGTGATCACGCGCTCGATGGGCAAACCGCTCTGCACCATCATCACCATCTTGTACCAGGTCTCGTACATTTCGCGGCCATAAATGCCCTTGATGTTGAGACCCTTAAACACGACGTCGGTCCATGATATGCCGGTGTCGTCTGGCATTAAGCCAAGCATGGCGATATTGCCGCCATTAATCATTTTGCTCAGGACATCGCGGAAAGCCGTGGGCGAGCCGGACATTTCCAAACAGACGTCAAAGCCTTCGAGTATGCCGAGACTCTCCATAAAATTGCGGGTGATTTCCTGCTTGGCAACGTTGATGGGCTTCACCTTGGGTACGATGCGTTTGGCAAGGTCTAGCCGGTACTCATTAACATCCGTGAGGATCACATTGCGCGCGCCGCAGTGCCCGGCCACCATCGCCGCCATGATGCCGATCGGTCCAGCTCCGGTGATGATGACGTCCTCACCGACCATGTTGAAAGAGAGCGCGGTATGAACCGCGTTGCCGTAGGGATCAAAAATACTCAGCAAATCAGTGGGAATATAAACGTTGGGGCGAAACACGTTCGTCGCCGGGATCACCAGATACTCTGCAAAGGCGCCGTCACGGTTCACCCCGACGCCCTGAGTATTGGGACACAGGTGTAGTCGCCCCGCGAGGCAGTTACGGCATCGACCGCAGACCACGTGACCTTCGCCTGAGACAATGTCACCCACCTGCAAACCGGTCACGTTGGCACCGAGCTCCACAATCTCGCCCGCATACTCATGTCCGGCGACCATCGGCACAGGAATGGTTTTTTGGGCCCAATCATCCCAGTTATAGATATGGACATCGGTGCCGCAAATCGCAGTTTTATGGATCTTGATCAGGACTTCGTTGCCACCCACCTCGGGAATGGGTACATCCTCAAGCCAAAGACCTTCCTGGGCATGTTTTTTAACTAGGGCTTTCATGGCACAAGCCATCCAATATCAGTGGTTTACTCGCCTTTTTATGCGCGATCCGCGCTTTTGGATGTATCCGGCACACATTTTTATGGCTTAAACGGGCCCCGCGCGCGAGACACAAGACCTCGTTGCCACTGGTCGTTGCTAATGCGGCTCGATCATAAGGTATTGAACGGTCGTATCCCCCACATTGAGTGCCTCATGCCAGGCAATACCGTCACTGGTGAAATAGCTGCCTGGGGTGATCTCGACGGTCCGCACGCCGTCTTCGTCAGTGACTTGCATCACCCCTCCGGAAACCGCATAGCCAAAATGCGGGGGATGGAAGTGCCGCTCATGCCCCACGCCGGGCGGAAAGGTACAGCGCAGAACACGAAGGTTCTCTGCCGCATGGAGCCGCTCGCAAACGGGCACACCTCGCCATCCGGCCGCCAGTGGATCCGGCAACGGCTCCGCCAAGAGCGTCGCAGAAACACAAAAACCGCCAATTGCGCCGGACAGAATCGTCAGCAGGTATCGCGTATGACGTTTTCTCGGGGGAAAGGTCCGCATCGGGGTATCGCACTCCTTTTAGTCGCGCTACATTCGGGGAGAGCGTATAACTCCAAACAGTAAAAACATAGTCAAAATCGACGCGACATCGAAGCCGCGTTAGGTCGGAGCATCGAGGTGCACACAATGAAACCGCTCGAAGGGATTACCGTGGTGGAGTTCTCGACCATGATCACAGCGGCGCTGGCGAGCATGATGCTGGCTGAACAGGGTGCGAGAGTAATCAAGGTAGAGCCGACCGATGCCGGTGATCCCATGCGCTACATCGGCGCGCGTAAGGGGGGGATCTCATCGCTATTCGCAGGCTGCAACCGGGGCAAAGAGTCCATTGCTATCGACCTCAAGTCAGAGGTGGGTCAGCAGGTGATTCAGGAGATGGCGCCCGAGGTGGATGTGATCATCCACAACTTTCGCCCCGGCACTATGGACGCTTTGCATCTGGGTAGCGACGCAATGCGCGCCTTGAATCCACGACTGATCTATACCGCTATTTCGGGTTTTGGTACTGAGGGACCACTGCGTCGTGCCCCAGCCTATGACCCCGTTATTCAGGCTCACGCGGGCATGGCGGCCACTCAGGGTGGTGAGGACACGCCGCGGTTTATACGGTCGCTGTTGTGCGACAAGATTACCGCTTATACCGCGTGCCAGGCGGTAACCAGTGCACTGTTTGCGCGGGAGCGTACCGGCGAGGGACAGCACATCGATCTCTCCATGCTGGATGCCGGTTTGTTCTTTATGTTTCCGGATGGATTCCAAAACCATGCGCTGCTCGATGATGATGTTATCCCCGGTGGCATGCTGATCGATATTCTCTATGAGCTCACCCTGACTAAAGATGGCGGTATCACTATCGCGGCGGGCAATCAGGAAATGCAGGGCAGAATGTTGAAGGCAATAGGCATGCTGCATCTGTTGCAGGATGAGCGCTTTAACACCATGAAAAAGCTGGTGGAGAACCTTGCCGTATTCCGAGAGGAAGTCGCAGAAAAGTGCCTTGAGTACACCAGCGAAGAATTGCTCGACCTACTGCGCAACGCCGAGGTGCCCTGCGCCAAGTGCCTGACCCGCGACGAGGTGCTCGCTCAAGAGCAACTCAAAGCCAATGACAGCGTAGAAGTCATCGATCACCCCCTGCTCGGCCAACTGCGAGTTGTGAAGTCACCACCCCGCTTTGGTGGGGAGCGTTTGCCACCGTCGCGCGCCACCCCAGAGCATGGTGAGGACACCGATGCCGTATTGAAAAGCTTCAATCACGACGAGAAGGCAATCGCGGCTTTGAGGGCCGCCGGGGTCATCGCCTAATCAAAGCGCAATGGCCGCCACATTATCTATGGTCTAAACGTCGTAGCGGTCGGGCTAACCGGGCGTAGGCTCTCATCATGCGGTGACAGGAGCAGCCCAAAACCGCCATCCCGTCGCACTTTCTAAAGATCAAATACGGACGTAATCATGTCGCGATAGGCGTCGGGGCCTGCGACTGAATAGGGTCCGCGAAAACCATACCAGCCCACCGAACCCGTCGCGTCGATCGCTGTAGCGAGGGTAAAGAAATTCGATTCCTCCCAAGCTGTCAGCCACCCCAACGTCAAAACCGTCGTGGCGACACCTTGAGCAATACTTTCACCCGCCGTGACCCTCTGACCGTCGGTAACCATAAAGATCACCACCTGATTCTCGGCCAATCCCAGAGCGGCGAGCTCTTTCGCGTGCAACTCGTGCGCCTCGGCATCAACGTCGATACCTCGTGCAATGCGCCTAAGAGTCGCGATGTAGGCTTCCCGCTCTGCGTCGGAGAGCCGGGGCGCTCTGTAAATATCTTCGATGTTGGCAACACTTTTGCGCGATCCAGGGCGAACTTGAGCGCCCGCAGTGGAGAGGGCTACCTCAACGGTGTTAAATCCTTTAGAGCGAAGCAAGTCTGCAACGTCGCCGAGTGCCGAATCCGCCTCAGCAGAGCAAAGCTTGGCGTTGTACTCCTGATCCAATGCTGCGTCGGCAGTGTTATCAAGCACCGAACAGTCCTGAACCAGAAGAAGATCAAAGGCAGCCGCGCCGCCATAAGCTTCGACCGTCTGATCGAAGGACTGCCCTTGAGCCATGGAAGTCCACAGCAGCAACCCGGTTACGAACATCACACGTGCTAGCGAAGCGTTAGCCATCATCACTCCCATGGATTGATTTATGTCCAGCATACCGAATACGTTGTGCTCGCGACATGGCTACTGCGCGGTAAAGCCACCGTCGACACTCAACACCGCACCCTGGCAGAGACTCGAATCCTCAGATGCAAAAAATAAGATGGCCCCCGCGACTTCCTCTGCCGTTCCCATGCGCCCAATGGGCATGACCCCTCGCAGCATAGCCTTGGCATCCTCTTTGTCGGGCATCAGGTCAGTCCAGCGCTCCATCATGGGCGTTTGAATCACGCCCGGACACACACAATTGATGCGCACTCCGCTGGTGGCTAATTCAATCGCCATATCTTTGGTGAATACCACCAAGCCTCCCTTGGCGCTACCGTAAGCGGTTGACAACGGAAATCCAACCAGACCATTCAGGGAGGAGACGTTGATCACGCTTCCTGAACCCCGCGCCACCATGGCGGGGACAAAGTATTTACAGAGCAACCAGGGGCCTTTTAGATCGGTGTCCAGCACGCGATCCCACTCGTCGAGCGTGGTTTGGTCGTAGGTCTTGTTTAACTCAGAGCCGGCATTATTCACCAGCACATCGACGCTACCCCATCGACTCAGCACCGCATCTGCCACCTGTTGTACTGAGGGCTCCAGCCTGACATCCAACTCAAGTGCGAATGTTTCACCGCCGCACTCAGCCGCAAGCTGCTCAGCAGAAGCCAGATCCCGATCGAGAATGCAAACCGCTGCGCCTTCACTGACAAACCGCCTGACAGTGGCTGCGCCAATGCCACTGGCGCCTCCGGTGACCACACATTTCAACCCTTTTAATCGCATAAATGCTCTCCCTATTGTTTAGCCTCCAGAGTTAACGGGGCTACACCGGCAATAGCAATCCCTATGCAAGCCATTACAGACTCAGAGGGGCCACGCACGGGGTAAATCGGTGTCGAGCTCAAGCTGCCAGCGCAAAAAAATCTGGAGATGCGGGATAAACCCACATTAACAAAACGTCATATGAGCATGGAAAACGTTAAATTGAGCCACACCGAAACAGCTTCGTTGCTGACCGCTGCGATAGTCCTCGCAGTATTGGGCATCGTCGCGATCTAAAGCCGGGACCATCCCCTCGCGCTAGTGTCTGCCTGTGGCGCAGACCGCTGGTATTCAGCCGGCGCTTTATCATCAATTTTCAGCAAGAAAAGCCGATATTTAGGGTAATCCCTCAATTCGAGCGCGCGATGTTGGTGGTCAACTCCAACACTACGGCCGCGGTTACCCAAAATGCCTTGGTTAAAACCGGCCGGGAGATGCATACCGCTTTGGAGCAACTCTCCACCGGCGTGCGTATCAATGCAGCTGAAGATGATGCAGCTGGGCTGGCGATCACTTCTCGGATGACCTCACAAGTGATCGGTCTGAGCACCGGCATCAGAGCCGCTTCTGACGCTATCGGAATGGTCAGCACCATTGACGGTGCCCTCATCGAGATGGGCGAGATGTACCAGCGACTGAGGGAGCTGGCCCTCATGGCGGAAAACGGCTCCAACAGTCAGCAAGACATTCGTATTCTGCAAGCGGAGTTTGATGCCGTCGTAGGGTCTATCGAGTCAGTCATCACCCACACCACCTATCAGGGCTATAACGTGTTCTTCAATCCATCTGGGCAACTATCGAGCCACCTGGATTGGCGCAATGACGGTCAGGCCGTGGTCATGGATCTGACTTTTACCCTGGGAGATGCTGGCACGGTCTCGACCAGTTTCACCCCCGATGGCGCGGGAGGGAGCTATTCCTTCGTGGATTCAGAGGTGCTCTCCGGGTGGGGCTACTTCTTTTATATGAACACGAACAGTAGTAGCGACAGCGTCATCGGTCAGTTCCGGAACGACCCCAATTACAGCATGTATTCAAATCAGGTGCTGGACCCCAACCATGCTAACTATCGCAACGTCGTCTCGATAGGCGCAGCTGACGACACCGTTACCAATATCGACAATCTGCTGGATAACGTGAACGCATCTCGCAGCAAACTGGGCGCTCTGCACAACCAGCTAGTTCATGCAATGGAAAGTATGAGTCACACCCTTACCAACACAAAATCCAGTCGCAGCATTATTCTCGATACCGATTACGCGGCCACCACCGCACGTCTGGCAAAGGCCCAGATTCTGACGCAAGCAGGGACCGCCATGCTGGCTCAGGCAAACGCTCTGCCCAAAATGATTCTCCAGCTCCTGCAGAGCTAAAGGGCTTGCAAAGCATCATTAATGCCATGCCGAAGGCAAGGGTTCCCATGCCCGACCAGCAGGCAAATGTGACGGATAACAAGTAGAAGTTAAGTTACGGCATGAAAGCTGCGAACACTTCTCTCAGCAACAGCGTTGCCAACGCCATCCAGCTCAGCATAAACAAGCTGAAGCGAATCCAGACGTGATTGATAGTGACCTGAACGACTGAATGGACCAACCTGAATGCGCAGTACACCCACGCCGCATAGAGGTGCACCATATCCGTGTGCCCCAATGCCCAAATGACGCCGACGACGGCGTAAAACAGCGTGGGCTGTTCCCAGAGGTGATTGTAGTTATCGGCCACGCGCTCCACGTGGCTAGGGAAAACACCGCCGAGCTGTGACGGATGTGACAGCTTCTGCAGGTCAACCCCCTGAGCTTCCAACACTTTTGCCGCTGGAATCCGCGTGGCGTACATCAGCAGCATCATGACAAAGCTCAGCGTGCCCATAAATAGAATGGGGTACAGGATTAAGTCGTTCATGGGGTTCGCGGGTCCGGCTGTTGGTGGCAACGCGAAAGATAACGCGAGTTGCCGGAGTTCGCACTGGCAAAATAAACCAGCCTCGCCCTCAGGCGGCAGTCTATTGTGCGATGGGGTGGCTAAGTCTGTTTGGACTGCGCACGGTACTAGGCACACGCTCACAGAGACGGTTGATCAATGCCGCTACCAAAGCGAAGCGAGGCAACGCACCAACTTACTCGAGACGGGTCCAGACTTCGCGATGTGCCCTGCCTTCGCGTTGGTAGGTTTTCTCGAGGCTATCGCCGTCGTCGGATACCGACACGGTGCTATCCAATGTCGTCCCAATTGCTGCAGGATCAGATTCGTTGGAAAAAATTTCTGACAGCGATGTCCCCGCTATCGTATACGAGCCGAAACCCGCCGAGAGCGCCGGCGATAAGCAGGTCGGCAGACGCGCATAGTAGTTGTAGATGACATGCCGCTCGGTATAGATCTTCGTTGCACTCGGTTGCTTTAGGGTAATGGACTTGCCGTCCTTATAGGCTTCGCTCAGCTGCCAAACGCCCGTTAAGTTACTCGCTCCCTCAGCGGCGAGACCCAACGTGCACTGCACAATACAAACCATCCCCGCGGTAAATTGCTTTTTCATTGTGACAACCCCTCAGTGCGCCAATTTCTGAATGCTTATTGAGCTAAGGCACATCCCACATTGGGACCCTGTGTTTATACCGTCATTGCGAAGGGAGTTTTTAGTATTAATTTCGAAGCGATTGATAAAACATCTATAAAAACAGGAGAAGTTGTTTATTTTTTTGATCAACTTGTCCGGACAAAGCCGCTTCGATTTTAGTATGCAAACAAATCTTTAAAGGCATCACCGATGAGGGCATGATGTTTTTTTATCCAAGAGCGCGCGGCCTAATTAATTTTTCCCTGAGTTAATGAGCCCAAGAAGATGCCTGGCAGAAGTATTGCAGCATTAGCAAAATGCCCGTTTGGCAAATGGTTTTTGCTGAAGAGTTATTCTCTTGAGTTGATGTTCAAGTTACTCGACAGCGACGCAGAAGGACTGGACGAGCTGCGAAAATCAATGTACAGCGCGACCCCCCAGCTACCCGCTTTTTTGGACTTCATCTCGCTACTCGAGAGCAAAGGTTGCGTAGAGAGGCTGTCCGGCACCTCAAAGAAAAGCAAGCGCGTGCTCAGACTCACTCCACAAGCCCGCAAGTCTATTGAAGGCAAACTTAAAAGCGCTACGTAACGCACCTTACCGTTCCACTGGGACTCCAATCACACAAGTCCTGTTAGACGGCGGCCATGCGAAAGCGCGAGCATCACGTTTAGGTAGATTGAGATTGACGTCTTAATCTGAGTGCCCTCCGGCACAAGCGAGAAGGCCGAGTCGGCGGTATGAGAGAATCTAAACGTCCGATACGAACTGATGTGGAGACCAGATTAATCAGGGATCGACTGCAGACAAGTGTATTGACAGCGAGTTAAGGACTGCTCTTTCAATCGCCCACCAAAGACCTCAACTGACCACCATTGACGTTCTAGAGCATCACCACAGGCGGCACACAAGTCCGTGACAGCAGTCATAGGAGACGCTGTTGGGTAACTTCCTTTTACGATCTAAAGGGGCCTGAAACACAGCGGTAGCATTGCTATGCATTGGCTCCTTTTTTGCACGGCTACAGTCAGGTGCTTTTACAAGCGCTTCGTGCTATGTTCTTTTTATCTGACTCCATACGTGCGGATGGTTTTCACCACCACAGAGTCAGCGCCATGAAGAAACCCCTATTACACATTTTTTTTGCCTTCGCCCTAAGCACTAGTCTTGCAGCGTCGGCACAGAGCCTTCCTCAATTTGGTACGGCCAGATTCGGCCAAGCCATATTCGGTCAGGCTAGCGCTGCGGCGCTACCCGTTCCCTTTATGCCCCTTTGGGCAACCATCACCCTCGCGGTCGCACTGTGGGTTGTGGCCTATCTGATGCGTTCGAAGGAGAGTTGAGATGACTCGATTACTGACAGCGACTCTGCTTGTAGCCAGCTTCAGCGTGGTGGCGGACGATCTCAAAACATTCAG
>Ga0255782_10000955_pt1 | contig 25588 bp, 34 predicted proteins | sample 101ome_26_FD_179980 | JGI IMG/M metagenome (GOLD analysis project Ga0255782, IMG submission 179980) | Coastal salt marsh microbial communities from the Groves Creek Marsh, Skidaway Island, Georgia - 101408AT metaG (version 2) | ecosystem: Environmental > Aquatic > Marine > Intertidal zone >...
GACTCTGACCAATGAGCATACCCTTTATCTTACGTATATCGGCATTATCTGGTCTATAATAATTTGTAATTTTTGTAACAAATTCAGCATCCGTCTGGTTCATCATGCTCGGCAACAATTTCATGTGCGCTTGTTCTTTGAGTGCCCGATTTATCATGGCGTGTTTTTTATTGTTTGTGAGCGAAGATCTTGAATACCAATTGTACCATTTTCTCAAACGCTCCACATTTATTACGAACCGGTTTGGTTTAGATGCGACCATATCAGCAAACTCTCTGAATGTTTTTTTCTGAACTCCTCCGAGTGCGTTAGCATACGACCTACTCATTTAATATACTAAATTATTTTAATTTGATTACACACATATCCACATCATATTACATTTTATCTATTTCACACCGACACATATTATAGAATTTTTCGGAACGCAAAGTTTCATCTACATCGTGAAAGGTTTTGAATTTGGGAGAACGTGGAATGAGTGAATGCTTGTCCCAAACCTTTTCCCAAAATACATTTGAAAACTTGTCCATCATAAATTTGTACAACTTGATATCTCTCATAGCCACCCATTCTTTGGTTGCCCATGGTTTTTTAGGCATTCGCCGATACGCGTGTTTAACACCCCTCATACTCAAACAATAATTATTTCCGCGGTCGTACCAATCTTTCAAACATCTTTCTAGGTCTTCTTTCGTAGTAGTTTGTCCTTCGAGTGTAGATAGAGCATCATTAGCATGAGATCTACACTCGTTGAATGTGAAGTTGTTCATTTTTGATATGAATATTACAAGGTCGACAGGTGACTTAGGAAAAATTAAAATATATATTTATACTAAATGAATATTTACCTCGAAATACTTTTGCGAGCACTCGGTGTATTCCTCGGCGTTTTCTTCACCGTGAGCTGGGGTAGAAAAAGCAAACCCGCGTGGGACGCGGCCATCATAGTATTGGTCATTGTCCTTGCCCTTTACTTGGCGTTTACCCGAAAGATGGAAAACTACACACCACCACCCATCGTGTATGACATGTAAACTCAGAGCTTACTCAAATATTTAGAACCCACGGTTCGCATGAACCGGTGTTTCTCAGCGCGGCTATCAAACGTGATCTTGAATCCATTTCCGTAATACGGTTTCGGTGGAACTTCGTAGTATTGTTCGAGTTCATCATCCGACTCGTTTTCAACCACGTAGTCCGGATCATCGTTTCGTGTTTTTCGCACTCGTCTCGTTCTCATTATTACTTACTCATGTATAGTAAAATTACTTTATCTAAGTTTAAAGACTTAATGCAATACATGTTTAATGAAGTCTGTCGTAATAGCTTTACCAGGAAACAAATTTTCAGGAGCGTTCTTACGAAATTGGTCAAATGCATTACTGTATCTCACTAACAAAGGATACAATGTACGAATGGTAAACGACTATAGCAGTTTCGTGCCATTTTCTCGTATGAAGACACTCGGGCTAGATAATCTCCGTGGATCTGAACAGAAGCCATTTAATGATGAGATCGATTATGACGTGTGGGTCACCATAGACAGTGACATATTCTTTATGCCGGATCAATTAGAGCGTCTCATAGAAGACACGGATACACATCCTATCATTTCAGGTGTTTATCGAATGATTGACATGAAACACTACGCAGCGGTAAAAACATGGAACATAGATTTTTTCAAGAAAAATGGTACATTTAAATTTTTGCGCGTGGAAGATCTCGAAAGTGCACCTAAATACATGAAGGTGGCATATAACGGAATGGGATTCATGGCAGTAAAACGTGAGGTTCTAGAAAAAATGAAATATCCTTATTTCCATAGGGAATTACAGGTTATTGAAATGTCAGATGGAACTATAATCCGAGATATGTGTTCGGAAGACGTAGCCTTTTGCAAAAATGCGAAAGACGCGGGTTACGATATTATGATAAACACAGAATTGATAGTTGGACACGAAAAAGAACTTGTTATTTAAAATCTGAGAACCATGGGAGGTAATGGCACCTCATCTATACTATTTTCAGAAGACGCATTTGATGATGTTGACGCACCCATTAAATTTTCTAGAAATGAGCGAGTATTAGATATAGGCACAGATACGTCTTCAAACCTAGCCATTCTAGATCTCACCAGATCGCGTTTCATTTGTGTTATTTCCTTTCGAAGAGTCTCATTTTGTTCCATCAGAGCGAGATAGTCATTTGTCAAATTAAGAATGTAATTGTCCCTAACGGTGTCTCCAGATGCATATAATCTTTTCAAATCGCGGCATATTTCTAGATACACGTTTTCTGGTATATCGGTCTTATGTTCATCGATGAGTGTCATTATATTTCGAATTGGATCCATTTTTAATTATTACAAACATATCTTTTATTCCCCTTCATTTTCTAACATGATGCGCAATCTTTCTTCTATGCTTTGTCCATTCTCAGGTAAAATCTCAAACTCCGCGTCTGCAATATCCGGGTCAAATATGTCTCCGTGATTCTCACATAATTCACATACAACACCTTCTCTGGGTGGTTCACCTACCGGGTGATTGTGGACCGGGACAACTTTTTTAACCGCAGCCTTCTTTACGCGAGGCTTTTTATTTGGTACAGAAGGTCCGGGTTCAGAAGAAGTCGTGGCTTCGGTCTGCCGTTGTTTATCGTGTTTCTCACAAACATCCTTTCCTTCTTTTGCGCGACATTTGCACCTGTTTCCACTTGAAGCTGCAATAGCACTGCATTGCACTTTGGGTGCAACCGGCGCCTTCGGCGTTCCCCGCTTCTTTGGTTTCATTTCTTCGCGCATGAGATCGATCTTTTCATGAAGCTGCACATTATCTGCACGAAGTATTTTAACTTCGTCGATGAGCGTTTTAACAAGATCAGTGAGGTATACAATTTCAGCCATTTTTAATGCTTTAATTTATAGTGCAACGGACACTGACTTAGGAATTTTTTTCTTATGGATTTTAATGATCAGTCGACCATTTTCACTCGTACTCATTGAAGCTATACTGATAGGTTTATTGACGCTCGCTATATATACAGGAGTTTCCAAATTAGTAAAAGATACACGAGCGCTCATATTGACAGGAGCACTCGTCCACCTATTTTTCGAGTATTCGCCTTTGGGAAATTTAAATGAAAGGTATTGTAAATATTTATTAAAAGCTTGATTTGAGTTCTAGGAGAGCTTCTACTACCAAACCTTCATCTAAATGTGTTTTACAAAAACCACACTTAGATGATTTGTGCCAACAATCTGGATATCGACACTTAGGTCTCGTCTTCATCACTGTCAAGGCTGCACTTTCTTCGCTTTCTTGCGGGTTCGTCTTCAAGTTCTTCAGTCGAAGATTCATAATCACGAATTTCACCTTCTTCTGTTTCCGACTCGGACTCGGACTCGGACTCGGACTCGGACTCGGACTCGGACTCGGACTCGGACTCGGACTCGGACTCAGTTTCCGTACCATATTCACCTTCACTTGGGTAATAAACACGTGGTAAAAGGTCTTCGAGCGTCTTCCAATCAACCCAATCGGTCAATTCATTGTGCTCAATGAAATTCTTGAAATCGAGTTTATCTCGGATACCCCAAGTGTTCTTGGCAATCGGAGACCAATAGGCATAGGAGTCATTATCAATTTCAGCGGGGTAAAGGTAAACGTCTTGGTTATCGTCGATAGCGGCGGATCCTTCTCTCACCATCTCACAATAAATGTCATACATGTGTTCAAGAAGACCATCATTCGACACAGAAGCGTCTTCAACGAAATTTTCGTGACCAAACGTCAAAAAATGAACTTGGCCGTATGACGCATACAACTTTTCCTTCATTATACCCATGTAACACAGGAAATCCCGACTGTTATTGGGTACCAAATTGCGCGGAAAGTTTTCTGCGCGAAGACCCCACACTTCAGTCTCTACACCAGTCATTCGGGTCATCAAATCATCCAAATAGGACAATCTGTTCAGTGACGCGCAATGCTTAACAAGTTCGGTGCTCAGGCTCATTTTCTCGTGATCTATATCATTTACGTTTGATTTGTTTAAGTGTGTTATTAAAAGTCAATTCTAGATGCAAGTCTACCAAATGTTCTCATCTTAAAAATACGCTCCCGCTCCTTAAAATCACGACATCTTTCTATAATTTCGTGAAGTCGAACTTGTGCTTCCATGAGTTTATCATCGTGTATAAATTCGGCGTGTCTCACAGTAGGACTCCATGTGTCAAATTTACTGTAAAAACGCTCCTTTTCAATATTCCGATTTTCAATTTCTTTGTATCGTTCAATTTCAGAACAGCACATCATGTATTCATTCATGCGCTCGTTTAAAGTTTGAATTTTTAGTTCATGCATTCTCATTTTAACGAGATCAATAGCTGGATCATACATTGAAGAGGGTTCTTCTCCGTAAATCTGATTGACTCGAAGAGTTTTCAATATTATACCCAGATCTCTGAGCCCCATTTCGTAAATGGAGTGTGTGGTATTTTTTTGGTGCATCCGGACACCTTGTCTCTTGTTGGATGACGGTTTTCCAAATTTTGATTTGGACGTCTGTACAGAGAGAATTCGTGGCTTGGCAAAATGCGAGGCGGAAATCATGGGTCGTGCAACCATCTTGCATCATATACTGACTATTCCTTTATAAGCCTTTGGAAATTCAAGTGTAACCTCTTCACCTGCCTCGTTTATGGCAGTGACTATTTCGTATCTTTCTTTGATATGTTCCGTTTTAAGATCGTATTTTATTGTCTTAGGTACGAAAATATTAAACAATCTATCGTATAGACTCATTCTTCTTTATTTCTACTGAGATGTTCTTCTTCGAGCTTTTTCTTCTCACTTTGAACGACTCGCAAAAATCTCTTTGGGTGTTCTGTAAAATTAGACCACCTAAAATCGTCAATTGAATATTCGATATATTCCGGGATATGTGCCGTAAACACAATTAACCCTTTGATAACTTTGTAGGTCCAAGTAGTTGCAAGTGCGTAACAGAAAGCTCTTGGGTAAAGCCACCACATTTATGTGTTTATCAACCTCTTTTTTTATCTAACTTAAATACAAGATGAATCTTCACGAAGTACCAAAGAAAGTCCAGTACATAACAATAGATTCAGAATTCGTAAATGGGTCGAATAATACATTTACGATTGACTTTTCTTTAGATTCAAACGTACACATGGAAGACATGACTAAAGTTATAGGATTTAAAATAGTCGATTTCTATGTTACACAGATAGGTGAAAATGACACGACAGGTAGCACGAATGTATCCAAGTATGTAGATGTCATTTGCGAAGACATACCCAAAAGAGCCCAAATATTGGACGAACGAAATGGACAGATACTCGCTAGAATACCATTGGAAAGAAGCTTCTCCGGTAGTAATTCATTCATACTTAGAGACAAACAATGGAGATCATTTAACAGAGAAACGTCGCTATTTAACCCAATATCGATACAGAAGACAAATTTCAGGTTGTACGAATCACAGGGTGACGGAGATTATGAACTATTAAAACCAAATGTATCATTTTACATGATAATAGAAATCACTACCATAGATGTCAAAGAAAAACCTAGAAACAAAGAAATTCAAATATTACAGGCATTAGATCGACTCATGGACAAGATAGATGATCTCAATCACAACGTCAAAAAACTACCTGACGCAGAAGACTTGGAGAAAGCTAGAAAGGAAACAAAAAAATACCCATTTAGCTATCTCATAGTTTTAGTTATATTGATTTTAGGTGGTGTTTATTACATTACTTCAAAACAGTCTCCCCCTCCTCAACCTTCTTTTTAGTTCTACGAACAACCTTCTTCACAGGCTTCGGCGTTTCTTCAACTGGAACTGGAGCTGGAGCTGGAGCTGGTTCAGCCTTCTTGGCTGGAGCTGGTTCAGCTTTCTTGGCTGGAGCTGGTTCAGCTTTCTTGGCTGGAGCTGGAGCTGGAGTGCTATCGAGTTCATCAACCAAACGCATCAACAATCCATACACATGCTTCTTGTTGATTCGAAGGGTCTTCATCTCATCGCGAATTTCTTGTCTGAGAGCTTCCATTGTAATATACATAAAGGAAATATTATCTTTAAATGTAATGCTCGTCATAGGCCCAACTCTTCTGAGTGGAATCGGTCAACATGCAAAAAAGTATACCGAACTCTTTCCTGACTGGAAATACGTTCAAATAACAGAAAATATACCCACGTGTGAGAGAGCATTTATATTTGCATTACCAATTGATTTCTGGTTCAAAAAGATCCCCGAGCTCAAGCAAAAAATAAAACACCTTCACTGTATGACTGTGTGTGAAACCGAAACGGTACACGAAGATTATGGAAAACTATTTGAATTCTTCGATCGAATCGCGGTACCAAGTGAGTTTTGTAAGAAAGTTCTTTCGAGGCAATTTCCAAATACTAAATTCTATGTCGTTCGAGCACACATTCCACACAAGGATGTATATACGTTTTATCACATTGGAAATATCATGGATCAACGAAAAAATTTTAGAGACATTCTAGAAGCATTTGTTCGCCTGAATAAACCTGATTCAAAACTCATAGTAAAAGCTACATGTAATCAGCCAGTCAAAATAAACTTACCAAATGTCGAGGTGATAAACGGTCTCATATCGGACGAGGAAATGGATAAAATACACAGAATATCAGATTGTTACGTGAGTTTTTCCAATTCAGAGGGTGTAGGTATGGGTGCGGTAGAAGCGGCAATGCGCGACAAACCTGTGATCGTCACAAATTATGGGGGTGCACCCGAATATGTGAAAACACCTTATACGATTGATTGTGAACTTCAAGAGTTGCAGAATGACGACTTCTTGTTTAAGAAAGGTATGCAATGGGGCAAACCAAACAAAGAACAACTCTTGGAGTTCATGAATGATGCGTATGAAAAACGATTGAGACACATGGATCATTCACACACAAAACATCTAGTTGGGAAAGAACACGTCTCACAGCAATTCATCAATGATGTAATTGGTAAGGAGAACAATGAGACCCGTGAGAATAGCACCTGAGGCAATGGCACCCTTTTGAGCTATCAACATGGACACGATGTCATCAATAAACCCAATGTTTGTGGGCTTTTTAATATTTTCGGGGACAATCTTAGCTATGACAACATATAAAGCCATCGATATTACAACTGGTCTCAATGTTTCTTGATCTAACATTTATAGTACACTAATATTTTATCTTCGGTTGGTGTTTTCTACAGAAACCATTGCACACCGCTTTAAATCCACATGGCTTGCCAGCCAGCGTCACTGCTTGGCAAGTGTGTACAGCATGTCGCTTTTCTACAACTTTTTCGGGAGCTTTTTCTATGACCTGAATAACTCGACTCTGTTTGTCTTTTCTGAGTTGTGCGTATTTCTGTTTCATCTTCCAAGTCGCATTTGCGAGTTTTTTACATCTATCGGTGGGTGAATCCACTCGGTACATGCGCATGGCATCGGCGAGGCACTGTTCGTAAGACATATTTGTAAGTCTATGATTATAAGAGTGGATATCTCAACTTAGGTATTCGATTACATATTTTTAAACCATATGGGCATGGTATATCTAGTTTTACCCGAAACTTTATTTACCCCGTGTATGTACCCTATATTGGAAGGAAATAAAAGCAATTTGCCTTTCTCTGGTTTTATCTTTACATCCAAATAAGGAAAAAATGTTTCACCTCCTTCGTAATCATCATTGAGATACAACACACCTGTGTAAATTCGCTCTTCACAATTTTCAAAAGGTTGACCCGTAATTACGTCTAATACATCACAATGCGGGTTCATATGTTGTCCATCGTACCATGTGACAACATCGACGTGTTCTACGTCTATATTTTTCCTAAATAATTCTCGCGCTTTATTCAACATCTTATCTCTGACATCTTCTAATACAGAACGCGACGGAAAATCTTTTAAGAGTCTCACTCTACCTTTATAGAATGGAAGTGCATCTTTATCGGGTAAAGTGGGTGTGTGTGGTATTTCACCTATTATCAAGTCACATATATGGGAAGGTAAAAAGTTAGTTATTTCGTGTATTTCCATTATTAAATATAATATTAGTTTAGTGTTTTAAATGATTTTAGTTTTGCACACGGGAATTATTCATATTTAATTTATGTGTGTGTGTACAATTAGATCATGAATACCACCAACGATTGACTGCAAGATAAAAAAGTGAAATGCGTTTTGGATGGTTTCTGCGAAAGTGTTCATGTTTGATTACAAATAATCGGGGGTCTTGAACCTACTTAGGAACTAAAAAAATGCGGATCTATCATGTATTTCAAAAAATTCCTTTTCCGTTTCGAGTAATTCGAGACCGCGCTTCACCCGTCTTTCGATCCAGTTTAGTTTTGACTCAATCACTACACGACGAGCCCCCTCTGTTGGGAATATGGAGTTGAAAATATGGAAATCTAACACGGGATTTTCTATACGCGCACCCTTTTTAACATTGTCATCTTTTGTCAGAAGTTGGATATTCTTGTGATTAAATATGCGAGTCCACTGGTCAACATCATTCATGTTCTTGTCAACATACAAGACCTGCCTTGGTATAATCTCATCTATTTCAAATGGGCGCCGCTGTGAAACAATATCGTCCCACGTGACCGCAGAAAAGACAATACCATATCTAATGCGCATATTTTCCATGAGACGCATGATAAGTTCATCTCTACGCATACCAATAAGTGGCTCATACTTATCGTAATTTTTACCATGTCTAACTGCATTGCTTAGCTTGGTGCGCAGATCATTTGACCATTGACGCCCCGCATATTGTGTGTAACAGTGCAAACAACCACAAGACGGGACCTGTGCATACCCCCGTAATCCATATTGAAAACGCTCAGAATTAAGAATGGAGTTACAGAGCGGTCGACATACCGATTTTCTAACGCTCGTGACAGAGACTGTTACCATCGCACTCCCGTCTTCTCGCATTTTGATGGATACAACTCTAATCTCAGTTTTATTATGTGTCCACATTTGACCAATTTCTAGGGTGAGACTCGATTTTGGTACAACTGTCTTGGTTTGTTTCGTCAATTTTGTTGAATTTGGTACAACTGTCTTGGTTTGTTTCGTCGACTTCACAGATTTCACGGATTTCGTAGAGTTGTACTTTTTAAGTTTAAGTCTACTCATCGCTTCTTCACGCAGAACAGCCTTTCGCTCGGGTGTGAGTTCTTCACCTTTTCGCACATAGTAGGGTTTTATACAGCACCCAGATGGACATCCGTTGGGTGCAAACCGGCACTTCGGACAGCCCCGGCCGTTCTCATATGGCAGCATGACTATAATATAAAATCTTAAGTTAATTCTCACTTAGGATCACAAAAGTCATTAAATTTTATGAATCAAAGACCTCTACCTTTTTTTAACAAAAACAGCCTAAGTGAAAGCCGCGTTTATTAAAAATCAAGTAAAATGAACTCCTCAATGATGACGTATTCATCTATCTGTAAGCGTGTGACCGTTAACCTCTCTGAAAAACAGCGTGAACTCCAGAAAATTCATCAAAAGAAATTTAATCTGGGTGTCGAAGAAAACCAACTTGAAGATGAAAACTACCTCCATGAAAACCAACGTGAAATGGCCACCGAAATTAGGGAGTGTTTCGACGATCGTTCTACACTGTTTGTGAGCGGAATCGCACCATGTCAATCTGGTAAGACGGGGACAATGATAGCCCTCGTAGGCGAGCTCATGAAACATCAGGGGATCCTACTTGAAAACATATTCCTCATTACCGGCCACAGCTCCAAATCATGGGAAGAACAGACAAGAACCCGACTTCCGGATTGCCTTTCAGGTCGAGTGTTCCATCGAAACAGATTGAACCAATTCCAGGTGGAAGTTTCCGGCAAAACAAATGTTCTAATTATAATCGATGAAATGCATATCGCGGCCGGGGATAAAAAGACGGTATACGACATATTCAAAAATCTGGGATATATGGATAGTAAAATCCTATACGAAAAAGATATCAAGATTGCGGAGTTTTCGGCCACGCCGGACGGTGTGATTGCGTCAAGAAAACAGTGGAGCACAGACCAGCACAAAATCGTACAAGGTAACCCTGGATCTGGTTACATATCTCACGCAGATTATCTTAAAAATGGACGAATGATGCAATCGAAAGATTTGTCTGGGTTCACAAAAAATAAAGACCTAGCCGTGTCAAAAGTCTCAAAAGATCGAGCTATGCAAAATGTCGCTGATCTAGCAACATCAATAAAAGAATATCATGGACCAAACAATCCCCTGTACCATATCATTCGTATGCCACAAAAAACGGAGGCTCAAGCTATGTTGAAAGACAACATATATAAATGTACTCAAGGCGAATTTAATGTACTGACGTGGGATGAATCAAAGGAAGAGATATCCTGTCTCGACACACTCCTACAAGTCAAGCCATCAAAACACACTTTTATTCTCATAAAAGAGATGCTGCGCTGCGCAGACACCATCGAAAAAAAGTTTATTGGTGACGTATACGAAAGGTATTCGAAGAACCCATCGGACTCAGCGCAAATACAGGGTCTCGCAGGTCGAGTATGCGGATACAACGTACCAAACCACATCCGCGTTTATGTAAACGTAGCTTCCATAAAAAAGTACATTGAGTTGTGTGAAGGGAACTTTGAAAACATCGAAGATGTTAAATGGAAATCAACAACCACGGGTAAAGGAACCTACGCAGATAATGAAAACTATTCCTCATCCAGTAAATCGAGTGATAATACTGAAATTGGCTACAAATTGTTTGATGATAGCGAACGCCAAACGTCACTCCCAAAATTCTGCAAGGAACATTTACATTGGACGCCGAAAGCTGATGCCGGACACGAAATCAAAGAATTTGAAAAACACACGTCACGCGATATCATAACAAGAAAATGGGGGTTAAACAAAACCAAGACAGCGCGCCGATTGGCCAGGGGGATCGATGGAAAATGGGTTGTATATTGGCTCAAAGAAAAGTTCCCCGAAGTACCTAGCGACGAATAGAAATTTGTAATCAAAATCAAAGACCTCTACCTTTGTTTTCAGAAAACAGCTTAAGTGAGAGCCTCGTTTATTAAAAATCAAGTAAAATGAGTGAAAGCATCCAAAAGCTTACCCACGTGGAGCATATCTTGAAGAGACCAGACTCATATGTTGGTCCTGTTGCTCGCGTTGGTGAACAGTATTGGGTCAAGGAAGGCGACGGATTCGAAAAGAAAACCGTCATCTACGCACCCGCGCTTCTCAAGATTTTTGACGAAATTCTTGTCAATGCCATCGATCGTAATTCACTCTATCCGAAACAGGTAACGTCCATCTCCGTCAACATAGACCGCGAGAAAGGTGAAATCAGTGTTGAGAACAACGGGCCTCTCGGGGGTATCGCGGTCAAAGAACACGAAAAGGAGAAGATTTGGAATCCAGAACTCACGTTCGGGCATCTTCTCACGAGTACCAACTACGACGATTCGCAACAGCGTGTTGTTGGTGGTAGAAACGGGTACGGTGCGAAGCTCACGAATGTGTATTCGAGCAAATTCTCCATCAAAATCAAGGATTCCGAAAACAAGACGACATACACACAAGAGTGGACAGATAACATGAAGACGTGTGGAAAACCGAAGATGCGTAGCTACTCGGGCGCGACTTCGAGTGTTTGTGTCACGTTCACACCGGACTGGTCTCGGTTTGGTATGAAAGGAATGGATGATCACATCTTCAAAATCTTTGAGAAGCGTGTCTATGATGCAAACATCTGTACCACACCGGGGTGTAAAGTCAAGTTTCAAGGTGAAGCGCTTCCGAAGACTGCTTTTAATGAATACGCCAAGATGCACACAAAATCTGACGAAGTTTGCTTGTTTACGTCGGATAGATGGTCTGTGTGTGTCGCGCCATCTGAAGATGGATTCGAACAAGTGTCCTTCGTCAATGGTATTTGTACCACGAAAGGTGGGAGTCACGTAGACCACGTGGCGGGTATACTCGCATCCAACATCATCGAAGACATGGCCAAGAAGATCAAGCTCAAACCCCAACAAGTGAAGAACGCATTCATGGTATTCGTGAAAGCAACGCTCGTGAATCCAACCTTCAGTAGTCAGGTCAAGTCCGAGTGTACACTCAAACCACAGGAATTTGGGAGCAAATTCGAGCCTACGAAGAAGCTCATCAAAGATATTCTCAAGACGAGCGTTCAATCCGAACTCATGGCGCTCTCCAAATTCAAAGAGATGAAAGAACTTCAAAAGTCCGATGGTGCGCGAAAGTCTAAAATCACCGGTATACCAAAGTTGGATGACGCAAACAAGGCTGGGACGCAACAATCTGGAAAGTGTACGCTCATCATCACGGAGGGGGATTCTGCGAAATCTCTCGCAGTCGCGGGTCTTTCTGTGGTTGGTCGTGACTATTATGGGGTATTTCCACTTCGCGGGAAGTGTAAGAATGTGAGAGACGCATCCGTCAAACAACTCACAGAGAACAAGGAGTTCAGTGATCTCAAGAAGATTTTGGGTCTTCAACAGGGCAAGGTATATACCTCACTCAGTGAACTCCGCTACGGTCGTCTCATGATCATGACGGATGCGGATACGGATGGGAGTCACATCAAGGGTCTCGTGCTCAACATGATTCACTACTTTTGGCCAAGTTTACTCGACCTAAATTTCGTGGTGAGCATGGTCACACCCATCATTAAGGCGACCAAGGGTTCACAAACCATGTCGTTCTACACCGATTCTATGTTTAGAATGTGGTATGGAAACGGGAGACCTGGATGGAAAATCAAGTACTACAAGGGTCTCGGTACCTCGACGTCAGCCGAAGCTCGTGAGTATTTCAAGAACATCGAAAAGCTCACGGTCAAGTTCGACACGGATGAGAAGACAGATGACTCTATCGTTCTCGCATTCGACAAAACAAAGGCTGATTCTCGTAAGACGTGGCTTCTCGAGAGCACCGAAAAGCAAGGGTCTGATCTAGAGATCGCGTATGGAAACGTGGATAGAATCAACATCACGGAATTCGTACACAAAGATCTCGTGAATTTCAGTCTCGCAGACTTGAAGCGTTCCATCGCACACGTGTCTGATGGTCTCAAGCCTTCACAGAGAAAGGTCATGTATTCGTGTTTCAAGAAGAACTTGACCAGTGAAATGAAGGTGGCGCAGTTGGCCGCATATGTCGCAGAGACGTCTGCGTACCATCATGGTGAGGTGTCTCTCGCGGACACGATCGTAAAATTAGCACATAATTTTACCGGGTCAAACAACATCAATCTTCTCGAGCCGTGTGGTCAATTCGGTACGAGACTCATGGGTGGTAAGGACGCGAGCCAAACGAGGTACATCTTTACGAAGCTCACAAAGGATGCGAGAAAGCTCTTCGACGCAAAAGATGATGCCGTCTTGAAATACCTCGATGACGATGGTAAGCCTATCGAACCGGAGTACTACGTCCCAATTTTACCTACCGTGTTAGTCAACGGTACAGAGGGTATCGGTACGGGATTCAGCTGTTACGTACCACCTTTTAATCCAAAGGATATCTGTGAAAACATAGAACGGGCTATTTCTGGACAGCCGCTCAAGGAAATGAAACCGTGGTTCGATAAATTCAAAGGTCGTGTCTTCAAAAATGAAGAAGGTTTCTGGATCACAGAAGGTGTTTGGTCAACAAACAGTGCCGGAACCAGCATCAAAATCACCGAACTCCCACCGGGTAGATGGACACAAGACTACAAGGAATACTTGGATACACTCACCGAGAAGAAGATTATCTCAGGCTTCGTGAATAACAGTACCACAGAGGATGTGGATTTTACCATCACTGGGTATTCTGGAAAGAATCTCATCAAGGATTTTAAGCTACAAAAGTCCTTCCATGTGAGTAACATGCATTTGTTTCACCCAACCAAGGGTATCAAGAAATATACGAGCCCAGAAGATATTTTGGTAGATTTCATCGAGATTCGAATGGATACATACAAAAAGAGAAAACAACATCTCATCACAGTTCTAAAGGAGAAGACTAAGAAGCTTGAAAATATGTCTCGTTTTGTGAATGCGGTCATCAATGAAAAGATTGTGGTGTTCAAGCGCAAAAAGTCCGACCTCGAATCCGAGATTTCAAATACATACGATAAGATTGATGGATCATATGACTATCTGCTCAACATCAAGACGTACCAATATACAAAAGAGGCTGTTCAATCACTGTTGGACGAAACTAAGAAATCAATCGAAGAGCTCAAGCAACTTTCGTCGACAACTCACCTCGACATGTGGAAAACGGATTTAAAAATATATAAGCAATAAGTAGTATGTGCGATAGATCTGGTCCAAACACCGGTGCAGCACTCTGTCTCTCCGCTATAGGTGGACAGGACACGTACCTTTTGGGAACAGATTCACTCTTTAATTACAAACAGAAGAGACACGCCGAATTTAGGAAATTTCATAGAAGTTTTAATATAAACAAACCATCTACTGCATCGGGCAACTGGCCGTTCGGCGAAACTGTCAAAGTGACATTCAATCCACAAAACATGGGTGATTTATTGTCAAATATGTACATTCGTGTAAAGTTACCCGCTTTATCTAACACAGATTATAACTACCCAGACAAGGTTGGGAAGCATTTATTTAAAAGTATAACCATGCGTGCAGATGAAACTGTGCTAGAGGTATACAGAGATGATATAGGTTACTTGTACGATGAATTGTACTTGGATCACTCCGAACACGTAAGTAGAGAGTACACAGACAATAGGTTTTTAAATCGTGTCACTATCGTGTCCGATTCTCTTAAGAATGTCAGGATATCAGACACATTCGTGTATGTACCTATTCCATTTTTCTTTTCTAGAAGTTATGAATCTTCGGACTACGAAACAAATGTACACAATAGACCTTATTTTCCGCTGTGTGCAATGAATAAACAAAAGCTTGAATTTGATATTGAATTCAGACCACAGTCATTTTTTACAGATGATCCAGTCGACATAACATTAGATGGATTCGACATAGTCACCGAAGAAATTACAGTCACACAAGAAGAACGTCTATTCTACACGTCAAATAAATATGAAATGATAACTGACATCTTTCAAACGCACCCAAAAATAGATACTGAACCTGGTAAAGATAAATTAAAGGCTGAACTCACACCACAAGGTAGGGTGAAAACCTTGCACTTCTTTTTCAGAAACAAACTATTCGAAGACGATAGCGTGTCTAGTAACACGAGTGTAGTAGGTAACAGTTCCACTACAGATCAAAAGTATCATTACTATCACAACCGTTTCAATTTCACACCATTTCCATCTTATGTGAAATCAAATGATTCTATTTCAGATGACGTAGCCATTGATGCAAAATTATATATAAATGGCGAAGATCTACCAAACATTAATAAACCCGACTCACATTACTATAGATATCTCACCACATTGAATCACAAATTCCATAGTACACCAAGAAACATATATACATACAGTTTCTCCATGAACCCAAGAAATGTAGATCCATCGGGAAGTCTCGATTTTACAAACATCAAAAACAGTCGAACAACTATAGAATTTACATTAAACCCATACTACGGGGTAAATGAAGAATATACGTGTCATATATATTACACAACTTATACTACTTTCACTTTTGAAAATGGATTTTTGACTACCAGAGTTGAACCGATTTCGTATTCTGCAAACATTGAAGAATATGGAATAAGTGCATCAGATGGGGTAGAAAGTGAAGTAAGGAACATAGGAGGAGTTGATATGATAGTATCATTTCCCGAATAACACACCCTTATTTTCTTTTATGTATTTTATGATACCATTTTTTATACACCATTTGATGAAATTGAGCTGTGCAACAGTCGTATTAATTTCATCATCTGTGCCGGGTATCTTGTATGAAATTTTGTCGGATCGACAAAACGGATCAAATAATTTTTTGCTATATCCATCTAATGTTGATTTGTAAGCACAGTGCACACTGAAAATCTTACCATCAGTTGTTTTGTACATCAAATTCATCTTTTTAGAATAGTTAGTGATAAACCATTCCAAATTTCTAAGGGAGATACCACCAGTCTTTGACAGAATTTGCGTGAGCATTTGTCCATTTTCTGGTGTACCATAAAACGTATCAATTGATTTTAGTAGGATATCCGATTTCCTCATATTACATCATAAGCCGCAAATCTCTAAATTGGTTACTACTAGATGACTCACATGCAGGGCATCCAGGTTTAAATAATGGGGGTAATGGATGATTATGTCTCGCCGAACCCCCAACATTTACAGGTTCATGCAATTTTGTAGAATTTACATGTGATAAACAAAACCCATCGTGACTCGCCTTTCTAGTACACGGTTGACCACCCTTTTTGATACCTAAACAATATCCACCTGGATTGGGTAAGTCCCTCAATAATAATTTTAGAGGTATGTTATGAATCGTGGATATAGACTGCGCGTACAATAGCATTCTCTCATGACATACCTTTTCCACCTCATCCTGAAAAACTCGGGACAAGTTTTCAGAAATCCTCATCCTTACTACATTATAGAGCTTAATTTTTAAATGGGAGTTCGTCGAGGGGTGTCTCCTGTTTCTTCTTTGGTCTTCTCTTTGGTTTAATCTTCGTAAGAAGTTCCCCAAAAATCTCTTCCTTTGGATCTTCAAAAAGTGGTTCAAGTAGATCACACACTGGATTAATGAACTTATTCATGAAGTAATACTCGTAATCGATTGGAATGTTATTGTCTTTCACATACTTTGGATCTTCTGATTTCTCAAAGGCTTTTGCCTTTGGATCTTCCGTCTTGACCAGAATATAAGGCACTCGGTCACCTGACTGCGGTTCTGATCCAGGTTGTCTCTCGCGCATTTTTCTCACGACTTGTACGTGGGCTTGATTAATGTCCCTGATTCCTGGGCTGTTTATGGATACATTCTGACCCTTAACCTTATACGAATCAGATAAACTCTGTGAAAGCATAAGCTTTTCGTTAGGTACATCACCCTCAATGAGTTCGATGGCTCGCTGGAGTGCGAGTGCTTTCGGGGGTTCAGTATCACTACTTTCGAGCACTACATCTAAAAGTTCTTTACACACCTCTCGCACGTGTGCTGTGTTATCACGTCTCACGAGCTGGAGACCCTTCACATCTATGTAGTCCATATTCATTTTTCCGTCTTTTCCTTGTGTCCAGAGTTTAGCGGCGTACCGTTTCTTGCTATACAAGAAATAAGGCCAATAAACCTTTTCAAGTTCCAAATTATTTGGTTTTTTGAAGAGTGCAGTACACTCTTCAGCGGCGCGCTCACCAATCTCCCAACTGTACTCAACGGCTTCAATACCCTTGCGATCACCCACATCAAATTCAACCATGACACTATCGGTGTCACCGTACCTCACTTTCGCACCCGGAAAGTTCTTTTCCACGTACTCCTTTGTTTCATCGATCATACTTCGCCCCTTTGTAGTGACAGTAGACGCGATGTTTACACACGGAAGCATACCCTTAGATGCACCAGTAAATCCATACACAGAGTTCATACTAATTTTATAAGCTAATTGCTTACCATTATACATAGCTTTGAGTGCACCCTTTGATGCAGCCATGTCCTTCTTCGCTTGTTTTCTGAACTGTTTCAATTCAAGAAGAATACTCGGCAGAAGCGTGGGTACACCTTGTGCGAATTTACATGTGCGTTTTGTAGGTGGTTGCCCTTCAATCTTATTTGGGACGGGAATCTCGAATGTTTCATATACAACACCAGGTACGTTTTCATATTTTGGATCCATCACGAGACTCGAATAACACAGATTATGTGCCATCATGATCGAAGGATACAGGCCTTCAAAATCCAGAGCTGTAATTGGTTTGTAGTACGCACCCTTCTGCGCCTCCAAAACAGTTGCACCTTCGTAGCCTTGATCACCGAGTTGTCCGTACTGAATTGTTGGAACCATGAATCCCATTTCCCTTGCCTTCTTTGTCAGTTGACTAAATACCTTGATTTGCTGCCCCCGTTCCACCAAATAACATAGTGGTACCCATGTCGCTTTCGCCATTTCCAAGAGGTTAATCAAGATACACAGTTTAGACAAAAGTCTGTGTGGAAGAAGAGTATCCTTAATACAATACTCAGCAACTTCCCGCAATTTTACCGGGTCACCTTCCCTGTATCGAGCAAACATCTCTTTCGCGGGCATATCAATTTTATTGTCCCCGAGATACAGTTTAGACACATTATCTAGTTTATACGAATCGAGTTTGTACCCTTTCTTCACCTCGTGGAACAAATCGAAAATAAATCGCCCAGGCATACTCACAAGTTTCAAATCGTTATCACCCAGTGCACTCGAAGACAATTTCTTAAGTGTGAGTTCACAATTGTGTCCCCGAAGTTTACTCAATTGAAAAAATTTAGGGTTACATTTAGTGACGATAGCTCGTTTCATCAAATACTCGAGATCAAAACCAAAAATGTTCCACCCAGTAATGATATCCACATCCTTTTCGTGAAGATATCGTTGGAACGCTTCAAGCATTTTACCCTCTGTATCGAACGATATGATGTTACACCCTTCAAGCTGAGAATCCGTTTGTTTATAACACAAGCATGTTTTATCATACGGTTCATCACTCCCAAACTTACACAGGGAAATAGCAATTTGAAAACACGCGTCACCCTCTATGTCTGCATCAGGAAATTTACCCGTAGAACTGTTACACTCGATATCCACTGATGCTACTACAAATGGTGCAGTCTCCGGATCTTCCACGGGTTTAAGGTTTCTCCAATTTTTACATTCAAGATCAATTTCAGTGTGTGCATTGTATCCCTGGACGCAATCATCACCGCTATCGAGCCACCCAGTAGACTGAATACCAGTTCTATGCATAAGCCTCAAAACTGGATCCAAGTTTGATTCATATAATTTCAATTTAAGTGTTTCATCTGGGAGAGGGCGTCTGAGACGACCGGCAACCATGCGCCTCGAAGCTAGATTCTTGAAAAACAACTGAAGATATGGAAACTGCTCATTATTTTGAAATCCCCATACATCTTTACGGTGTATAGTGTTATAACTTGTGAGACAACCAGGACACATCTTTTCAATTTTGTTGTAAATGATCTGAACCCGTTGCTGCGTCACATTCTTAGGAAGCTTCACGAATAAATATGGAGTGAATGCCGTCGTTACACATACAGATTTCCCTTCTTTTGTCTTACCAAAAATACTAATCAAGTGCTCATCATCCGTATCTTTAGTCTCCCAGGTGAGTGCTTGGAAGACGACCATACTTCGTTATGTACCTAAAATTTTAATATCATTTAATAATAATTATGTCAGCTGCACTTGTCGATCTCGTTTCAGTCGGAGCTCAGGATGCGTACATCACTGGTGAACCCCAAGTCAGTTTCTGGCGCCAAAACTACAAGCGTCACACGAACTTTGCAATCAAACCAGAGCGCATGGATTACATCGGCACTTTCAACGGAGGCAATGAAGTCGTTGTCCCAATTCGCTCGAAGGGTGACCTTTTGAGTTATGTATGGGTCGAACACCCAGATATCACAGAAGTTGGTGTCAACAACACCGGATTCCACTCCACCGATGACACGTCTGTCACCGAATTTAGCTTGCACATCGGTGGCCAAGAGGTGTGTCGCATGGATTCTCTCTACGTACAAGGCGTCCATAATGTTCTTCTCAGAGACAACCAATCCAAGGCTTCGTGCGCCGTGACCACCTCCGAAATCGCAGACAACGCGAAGGGTGTCAGTGGCAGCGCCGGTGATTACTACATGATCCCATTCTTCTTCAGTGAAGACTGGACTAAGTCTCTCCCATTGGTCGCTTTGCAATACCACGAAGTTGAACTCAGAATCAAGTGCCGCACGGGTCTCACCAACCTAGGTGCAGTGCCAAAGATTTACGGTATGTATGCTTACTTGGACACAGCGGAAAGAGAACATTTCACTGCCCAAGAACACGAAATGCTCATCACCCAAGTTCAATACCAGCCAGCTACCAAGACCGACACCTCCATCGATCTTACGTATTTCAATCACCCAGTTAAGTCTCTCCACTTGACCACTTCGAATGTGTCCGGTACCGGTTGGACGAATGATTACAGCTTCGGAAGCGCTTCTTTGTACATCAACGGTCTCGCACTTTTCGAAAACATGTCTAACACTTTCCACCACAACGTTGTTCACGAAATGCACACCACCACTTTGGCTCCATCTTCCCTCGATGCACTCCCATTGTTCTCTTGGCCATTCTGTCTCACCATGAACAGGTCCCAGCCAAGCGGAACACTTAATTTCTCTCGAATCGACAATGCGAAATTGACCATTCAAAATCCAAAGTCCGATGCCAGAGAAGGCTTGTACAGAGTGTACGCGGCGAATTACAACATCTTGCGCATCAAGGATGGCATGGCGGGCATTGCATTCTCCAACTAATTTAATTACCAGAAGAACCAAAACCACGTTCGCCTCTTTGCGTCTGCTTTAGTTCTTCAACCTCTTCTATGAGGGGCGTTTCACATCGCTCCAAAATCATCTGAGCAATTCTATTCCCCTTTTTAATGACGAACGGTTCACTCCCGTGATTAAATAGGATCACCTTCAATTCACCAGTAAAATCTGGATCAATCACACCCGCTCCAGTCTGTATACCATGTTTTAATGTAAGTCCGGATCTAGGAGCTATTCGCCCATAAACGCCATGTGGAAGAGATGCACAAACACCTGTACTCACGAAGGCACGTTCAAGGGGCGGAACCATGATTTCTTCCATACTATATAAATCGTAACCTACCGATCCCGGTGATGTTCTAGTCGGAATGATAGCATCCGGGTGCAACTTCTTAATTTGAAGACTCATGAATTACATTGAATCTAAATCTTTATGCGTGTATATAATATATGCTACCACTTATCATAGCACTAGGAGGTATAGCCATAGCGTATACATTTACAGGGGAAAACCTCGTATCTTCAGAAGAAGCTAAAAAAATGATAAAGTCTGGAAAGATAAAAAGGGTCATTGATGTTCGAACATACGTGGAATACAAAATGGGTCACTATCCACGAGCTTTACACTTACCCGTAAACAAGATGAATAAAAAGACGGTTTCAGAACTCCCAAGGAAAGGTTTGCTCGTCTACTGCAACACCGGACAAAGGGCGAGGATTGCGGCAGAGAAATTAATTGAATTTGGATTTCAAGACGTGTATTACATAGCGGGACACTATTCAAGTCTCATGTAAAATATAAGTAATACAGAATAAAACAATACATACACTGAATAAACACACAAGTCATAAAGACTCCAATATATAACATTCAGTGGTATCCCTGTTGAACAAAATATTAAATGTCCAAATAAACATGGGAGTGAATATTTGTTATTATCTGTGCAAACTACAATCACCGATAATATAAAATTTGTTACCTGCAATATATCATTGAAAAATACAAAAATAGACAAAAAGTGTGACACTACCATGAGTTTCATATACTCCCACGCACCACTTTCAAATTTCCATGTGCGATTATGAAAAGTACGCGGTATCAATTCAATCACAGTTTCTATATCTTCTTTACCTTTAGCCAAACACAGAGATTTATCTGGATTCATAACCAAATACCAAACATCTCGCATATCTAAATTCTGCGTTTAAACTCTAAGTATCATGCTTTGACTTTGTTCCAGTCACGCTTAATTTCCTTTGAAAGTTTGTTAATCTTGTCACCAAGCTTTTGTGCACTCTTAATGTCACCCTTTTTGTAAGCCGCAGATTGTTTGTCAAACAATTTATTAAGCTTCTCCTGTTTTTTACCAGCTCGTGCAAATGTTTTATTGATTTGAATCTGCCTCTCCTTGAGTTGATAAAGTTTCAAAAGTGGGTTAGCCATTTAATGTAAGGTTATATATTATTTCAAAACTCAGTGGGTATGTATTTTACGAGATCACTCGCCGGATGAGACACATCATCTATCAATACATACTCTGGATCTATCAAATTGTTATAGTTTATAAGTATTTCTTCACCGTAATTTATGTCTCGTGTAGCGTACAATTTACCAAAAAATCTACCATGTTTACTCTCAAATTTATAATCATGAAGTGCATTTGGGTTATCATCGTGGTTAAGAAGACAATCCCAATATGGAAAAATGTTGTGCTTCACACCAAAATGACATAAATGTTTAGTTGGTACAAAATTTATGTGACCCACACCAGTGATTATATTCACGTCTCCTTCTGGTATTTTACAAATAGGAAATTCATATATGACTTCACCATGTCTTATATCCCTTGTCGTAATCATACCCACCCCCTTTCCTTCATAAAAACGAAAGTCAATGAATTCGGGTGTATATCTATCTATATAAATATTCATATACTATACTGAATCTTTAATATTTAACGCTTCAGCCGCAATAGTGTATCTTGTGACGTTAGAATTGGGATCCCATCTAGGAGGAGAATGCACATCACTCGGTGAAAACATGTGCCACACAAAAGGGGTTGCATCACCAACAATTTCTTTTTCACCCCGTTTAAACATGGTTCCATGCGCAAATCTATCCAAGTACATCACACCACATTGAAAACATCGACCCTCTTCTCTCTCTTCGCCATGTGTATGCCATCCGGGGTATTTAGCGTCTTCTACTCCAGGTCTTTGTATGTATGCCCACGCTCGTATGAAATTCGGTTTTTCTTTACACGATTCAATAAAAGATTTTTTTATAGTTTCCCAATGTTCAGATGTATGTTCAAATAATTTTGGCCAAGTTTGTATACCTGGTACATTTGGTTGACCATGAATTTTTAAAGAATTTTCTATATCTCGAATCAATTCACTCTTCATAATACATTCATAAACCCAAAATTTTAACTAAGAACGAAGTCTTTTTAATCTTTCCATTTCTTTGTTTGGAAATACAGTGAGTTGATTCACTGGCCCCTCTAGATATACCTGACCATGATTCTTTATTCTGTCGTCTTTCATGACCTGATCTACCCTGACTATATTTACTCGAGCCATCCTATATTTAGCAGACTTGCTATAATAAACTGCAAGTGTAGCGGCATCTTTCTTTGTTTCTCTAGGTAACACGTCGTCTTCACAACACACGACTACATGAGATCCAGCACCCCCATCCACGTGAATCCACCATTCATTTGGGAAACTTGACTGAGTGAGTGCATCATTATCTTTGGCATCCTCACCCACCTTAATGGTGATACCATCGATAGATTTGAATGTCCGCATAAATTATTTAGAAGGTTTATCTTTATATAAAACATGGCGAGAACGACTACGACTACGAGGGAACAGACGTGGAACAAGAGGGACAATTACGTACTGAAAATGTTCACATGGCACTTGTATAAGTCATTACATAATATCGAGTTCTTGGCGGCATATGCGTACATGCGTATGGTCGAAACCAAATTTGTGGTTAAGAAATTGAAAAGGAGCGATCTGAAGTTTGTTCAATCTTACTAAATGCGATTTTCTTGATTCGCGCCTTCATTCGTTCGATGTGATCCGTGGAAATGAGAACACAGTTTTCCACAAAAATCTTACCTCGATATTCCACCACGAGGGGACCACCGGTACCAATAGTCGCGTTAAGGATGTTCAACATGTTTGATTTATTAAAGTGTCTGTGTGCAACTTAGGCTATTTTTATTGATTTGTTAATGTATATGCACGTGGTTCTAAAGCCAAGTCCCACTCTCACACACAAGTACAGGGTTACTCTCCCAAACAAGAAGACCTTAGACATTGGATCCAAGGAGTCCCTCGATTACACAGATCACGGAAATCCACGGCTTATGAGAGCACATCTTCTCAGACGTGGTGCACAAATACCAAAGGATGTGAGAATAGAGACAGATCCATACGAAATACACAGAGGTATGCTTTACGCAGACACCAGCACGGAAGAAAATTGGGACGATCCCTTTCGTGCGGGGTATTGGGAGAGATGGCTCCTTTGGAGTTATCCAAACTTAAACCAAGCGCAGTTATGGTTAACCATGCGCAAAGGGATTCTATTCATGCCCACGGAAGAAATGCTTTGGTTCTGTGATGAACGAAAAAAATTTTAAACGCCGGTAGAGCCAAAACCACCAGAACCACGATCCGTCTCAGTGATTTCACTGATTTCACGAACACTTGGTGTTTCACATCTCTCCAAAATGAGTTGTGCAATTCTATCACCCTTCTTAATCTCAAACGGCGTGTCACTGTGATTAAAAAGCGCGACCTTAATTTCACCCGTGTAGTCCGGATCGATAACACCTGCACCTACATTGATACCATGTTTTACCGTAAGTCCGGATCTTGGTGCAACCCGACCATATACATTTACTGGCAAAACAATTGAGATCCCCGTCCCGACAAGATGCCGTGAGTTATGTGGTACACAGCAATCCTCGACACTGTATAAATCATATCCAACAGCATGAGTAGAACCCCGAGTTGGAATAATAGCATCTTCAACCAATTTCTTCACGCAAAGTTCGCTCATTTATGTATAGGGGAACGTAATCTTTATCCCTATTTGAAAATACCAAATTTCCTTTTTGAAACAATTCGTTCAACATGTTCGCATGGAATTTCGCGTTCTAGAAATAGCCACAGATTGTGATTTTTACATTTTTCTATTATATGCTGCTTATACTTAGAATGTGGCTTGCATAATTTATTATTTGCGTACTCTCTGTTTAATTTTTCTAAAAGTTCTTCAATTTCTTGTATACTTTTTGTGCCGTCTAAGTATTTATAAATCTTAGTCACATTATCTGTAAAAAGATCTCTGTTAAAGTTTGGTGAACGACACTTTGAACTCTTGGATATAAAAGACTTGTATTTTGTCTCATATTTTTTTACCAATTTCAAAACTTCATCCTTTATATCGGAAGATTCTTCCAAGAATATTTCAGGTACATCCACAGCCTTATTTACATTTAAAAAACTTTGATAAACATCATCATTTGTGGCGTTAAATATCACGTCAACGATGCAAACTGCATCCAATGCCTGGACTCGATTCAAAACTTCCCGACGATGGTTTCCATCGTAGCAAACAAGTCCCTCATCTTTGAGTTCAGCAATATGAATAATACGAGGTATGTAACCTCCAGAATTGTAATAGTCACACATTTCTTGAATGCGCTCTTCATCGGGAAGTCTATTTCTAGACCACTTTTTACATAGCGGAGCAACATGTTTAAATTTTACATGATATCCGACGTGTGACCCACAGCGATAAATTTCGGTTGCAAAAGATTTAAATACATCCTCCATTTAAAAAAATTAATTATAAAGGGAGTGTAATCTTTATCTCAATTAAGGAATACGCAAATTATTTTATAAATGTGGTCCATTCACAACGCGGTCGTTCGCGCATCGTCTGAACCAAGAAATGATTACGATAAACTTAAAAAACGCATCAATCGC
>Ga0255782_10000961_pt1 | contig 25482 bp, 43 predicted proteins | sample 101ome_26_FD_179980 | JGI IMG/M metagenome (GOLD analysis project Ga0255782, IMG submission 179980) | Coastal salt marsh microbial communities from the Groves Creek Marsh, Skidaway Island, Georgia - 101408AT metaG (version 2) | ecosystem: Environmental > Aquatic > Marine > Intertidal zone >...
GTTCCATCGTTTGATTAGTGAGAACCGTCGAATTTGTATAATTTTTTGAACTACTCAGAGCCTGGAACACAGACTCGTTCACGATATTAGTATCAACTACGGTACTGGATTGGGCTTTACTGCCACCTCCTCCCATTTGCTTTCTGCTGAGAAAAAAATCCTCCTATTTAATATAATGAAACTCAACAGGATCGTTTTGATTATTTCCATCATCGTGATTTCGATATGGATGCTCCAATTGTATAGGAATAGGTGTCTGAATGTGGAATATTACTCAGGGGTTGCTCAGAGTCTCGAGGAGCACATCAACGATTCTGAGAAAAAGCTCAACTCCCTATATGTCATGAATGCTTTTGTTCATCTCACAGAGGATGATAACATTATTCAAGAAGCCTACAACAGTGCGGAGCTGAACGATCGTCAGACACTCACTATTCTTTTAGAAAAGGTCAAGAAGAAAAACCCACAGGTGAAGAACGAATAAAAATGTCTACGAGTATTAAAGTATGAACAAGATCCTACTTGTTGCTGCTATTATTGTGCTCGTCGTTCTTTTGTTTGTCAGGCGGGAGACCTATGTGGACTTTAGGGGGACGAGGGAAATGATTCTCAACATCATTGACGAGGCGTATGAAAATAAAGGTTTCACAGAGGATCAGATTAAGAAGATTGAAGAAGCCTTAGAACCTATCATGAAGAATGATAAAAAGATATTTGAGACAGTCATGGATTACGTAAACCAGGACAGGTTCGATGATGTAAATGACATTGTGGACCTTTATTTCAACCCCCTTATACGATAAAAAATCGTCTGTTATAGTAATGGAATTTCTATTACTTTCTTTACTCATTCTCGTTTTAGTGGGAATGCTCAAACAACAGAGCAAGAAAGTGAACGTCAATAGAAAGATGGAAGCTTTGTTGAAGTTTGTGTAGAGAAGAAACCCAGAACATATCTCTTTCCACTCGTCACTGGCATCACACCGTGTAAAAGTTCACACCCCTTATAAAACACAGCATCCCCCTGTCTCAAATTGAGAACAGGCATATTCGAACACTCCTTAATAAATTGTTTACGTTGTTTGATATTCATGTCACCTCCATGTTGTTTGAGTATCTTATTTGTATTATTTTTATTAAAGATGTATAGATCCCCACCTTCAAAATCTCTTGGATCGGACAGTAATATGTTGATTGTCGTCGGTGCGTCGACTATATCGTCGAAGTGCATGATGAGGTCATCCCTGTCTCCGGGTTCGTATCGTCTCAAGAAGGCGTAGTTCAGTTGCAGACCATATTTTGAGGCCAAGGGGATGTAATATTTCTCACAGATATTCCAAAGTTCTTGATTGACGGGAGCACCCTCGTCATAAATGGATATTTCCTCCATAGGTTTGCCATCCACGACTTCAGGAATCTTCAAGAATTTGAAATTCTTTGACGTCTCTATAATATGTTCACAAACACTTTTTGGCATAAAGTTTCTGTGAAACGTCTTATGAGAGGTATATCTGTACATCACCACGAGAACTATGACAGCAACGATGATAAGATATATCATTACATTTACATCAGGAAAAAAAATCCTCATTTAATTTAAGATGTCTGTAGATCTGTATTCTCAGGCTTATTTGAATCCCGGGGCGGGAGACAGTACCTGTAGACAGTGGGATCATTCTAGAAACGCAGACAACCATGAAGGTATATATGTCTGGCGACATAAGAAGGGGCGTGCGGGTAGAAGACGACATTGGATGGTGAATACCAAGACGAATGCCAGTGGCGCGTTGTTTAGAAAGCCGGGTGAGTCGTCAGCGGATTGTGTCCGATTCACACCAAACAGTGATGAAGGTCACCACCCGTGCCTTGGTTTGGGAGAGTCTACGCTTCTCAGAGACTCCATGGAAGATTTTGATGATGGAGCACATTTTGGCCTGAAATGTACTGTTAACAAGTCCTCATTGGAAAACTTAATCAACCAGTACAGACAATCTCAAAAACTCTTGGGTCCCGCCGTCATCAACACCGCTAATCAACGGATGAACTTTCTCGACCAGATCCTTTTTGGGTCCGGGAAAGGGGGTGTGACAAAATCCGGAAAAAAAGCTGGTGGTGACGGATTCTGCTTCGAAGCAAGGAACGCGGACAAAGTTGTTGGGGCTAGTGGAGAGACGTGTTTCGAGTTGGTTCAAGGTGCAATAAATAAAGAGACTGCTGATGATTTGGGATATGAGTATTGCACCAACAACCGTGATGATATCAGGTGTGCGTGTATCAATGTAACTGGTTTAGACTTTTATGAAAGGTGTAAACAAAATCCAACTTGGGCGGGTTGTAGTCATATTCTCGAGAAGGCTGCCGAAGTTGAGAAGATTCTCTGCCCCTTCGGTGAGGACTGCCCGACATCGGCGGCGTACGGTGGTAACCCAGATTGCCTCGCTCCGGGGATATGCACCGGAACTCAAGTTGGTTTGGATGACTCGGCTAAGATGTTCAGGCCCAGACAAGATTTACCATCTTGTAATGTCAACTTGAACATTTGTAACCAGCTCATGATCGCCGAGGACTTGGAAGCTGTCGGAGACCTGTCCCTCAACCAGTCCTGCAACATTGATGTCCAGGGTTTGATGAATGACAGGTTGGCACTCGAGGCCGCCGTCGAGGCTGCGAAGGAGGCTGACAAGCTCTGGAAGGAAAATGAATACGAACTTCAACTCCGTCGAGAACAGCAGATTAAAGAGGACGCGGAGGAAGTTGAGAGAATTCGTAAAGAGATTGCAGACGCCCAAGCACTCGACAGGGAGGCGGAGAGAACCCTAGCTGGGCAGATGATAGCGCATCGCGCCAGTAACGTCGAGAAGCGAAGGGCTGAGAGAATGGCCAGAGAAGATCAGTTCAGGGCTGAGGACGCGCAACGTGCATTCGAGAGGGAAAAATATGAATCCTCTAAGATTGCTGGTATGGATCCCAAAACAATCACTTTCTTAGGGGTTGGATTATTCTGTTTGATACTCTTGATCATTTTCGCAACAAAAATGTAGGTGTATAGTACAGATGAAGAATCGAACACCAAGCCTGCTCCTCGCTCTCTTTTTACTGGTAACTGTTGGTATCTTGTATAGGTATACAGAGAGATATCAAGAGGGGGAGGAAGAGGTGTTACCCAGAAACGAAAGGATCTCTAAAATTGTGAAGCAGAGAAATATAACACAAGCTGACTTCGACGCTATGAAGGAAATATTGGCGTCACAAAGTTAAAGAGATGGAATATTTTTTTACCATGTGGTGTTGGTGGTGCTGTCATCCATTTGAGGGATCACCCCTACAATTACCGTATCGTCACGATGATCGACGAGACCTTTTTACAACGACGGGTAATTTTTGTTCTTGGAGTTGTATGAAATCTTACGCCTTAGATAAATATGGTGTCAACCGGGGTGGCATCGTATGTGGAAACATCGTGATGATGAGGCGGCGAATGTATAAGCAATCTGGTCATGTGAAACCAGCGCCGTGTAGATTTAGATTGAACGTGTTTGGTGGAGACATGACTATAGAAGAGTTTAGACAAAACCAAACAGTTGACACACATGAAAAGGTGGATGTGAAATCCAAACCATACAAAGACAACGTGATACCCTTTGTTTCAAACACAAAAAAGATGGATGAAATAAAGAATGCTAGTTCTAATAACAACGCCCTAAAGCTAAAGAGAAATAAACCGCTAAAACGTAATCATAATAATCTCGAATCAGCACTAGGTCTTATCATCACTCCCAAACCCAAGTAATCTCTTTTGTTTAGCGGTTGGTAATGAACGTGGTAAATCATTAGTTTTTTTACTGTGAATCCACTTGTCACCATCATGTGCCATCCAGCATATGTCAAACCTCTCTATCATTTTCCTGCACAACACACAGGGTAATGATATAGCGTCCCCATGGATATTTTGTCTAAAGACTACCAAATGTCCATGTTTTCTATGCAACCAGTTCGTAAACTGATGTGGTTTGTATCCAGATTTTAAACATTCGTGAAATAACCGTCGTATCAACTGTCTCTCCGCACACATGTGACTATTACTCCGCACTTCGGGTCCCTTTGACATGAAACTTGTCACTGTACAGTATTTCATAGCTGACAGTTCAAACAATTGGTTCCACTGTATACAAATTGACACTTTTCACACTCACTTAGGACTTCAATGTTCTTTTTTGGAACCAATCCTCTAGAAAACCGTGTGAGTTCCTTTACTGTGTATATTCCGTATTGGATCATAACTTCCAGAGAAGGAAATCTCATGTAATAAAAGTACGAACCATATCCTTAATTATATACACTGGAGACATTTGGGAAGTGCACTTTTTAACTTGAGCATCGAGGCAAAGCCGTCGATGATCGATGGCACCATGGTCTTGAGCATGATTTCTATTTCTGTGTCCTTTTCACCCTTTTCGATCTGTTCGATGAAGTGATTGAGTATACCGATGACGAGTTTCTTTTTCTGAGGACCCGCAAGTTTTTTGAACTTGGCGGTCTCGATCATGAGACGACTGATGATGGGGGGGAGATCCTCCTTGGTGATACCATCATCGATATACTCTGTCTGAAGTTCGTCGATCGTCTTGATGAGACTCTGGCTATCAATCTTTCCAGCAAACTTTTCTAAAAATAAATCCATATATAGTATAGGAATAAATAAATCATGGATTTCAATGACATTATTTCAAGCGTAGCCTTTGGTATAGGTTTCTTACAGATGTATGACCAGGTCAGGAGACAGGATGAGGAGGTGGTGGACGATGAGCCCGTAGACAAGAAGATGCTCTATCTAGCCCTGGTATCGAGCACTCTCTGGCTCGTGTATCAGTACAGGAGGTTTGGGACGAACATCTCCACCGTCTACACATCCGCTGGAATTATTGTTCAACTCTACATTCTGAAAAAGATACTCGACAGAGAAGCCTAAGTCAGTCGGTGATTTTGGGAAATTCAAAACAAAAAGATGGAGGCACTCACGAGTATAATGTCGATCATTGACCAGAACTCCGAGTCAATCTCAGAGGGGGATTACTTGAAGTTGTGCAACTTGATGAAGGATCTTCACAAAGTGGTTCCCAAGAAGGTGGTGCCACCCTTTCTCGCCGTCGACATCCCCGAGGATCTCATGATCAGACGTGAACATTGGAATCGGGAATATTATCGGCTCGCCCAGGAGATGAGGACCATTCAGAGTCGGCTGAGAGCCATCAAAATTCGACGTAACGTGACCCAGTCTGTCCGGAGAGAAGCGTTCAGAGATGCGGCACGTAGAGAGGGTGTGGTTCTTACCAGTTTCTCATTTGACAGTCTGAGAGCGAATGGAATTGTGGTTGATTCACCGTATCTCTTTTTCAAAAACTACTTGGAGAGGACGAACGCGGCGAGTTTGCGTTTGAAAGAAGATTTGGAGGAAAGATATCAAAGATGTGTGCAGGAACAGAGTGAAATAAATGAGGAATCTCGGATGGTCACCCAAGAGATCCAGATGAGATCTCGATAAGTATCTTAAAGAATCGGATCTTCTCTTATCCAGAAATGAGCTCTCTCATTCGTGCATCTGTCAAGCCAACCGCCACTCCCAAAAAGATCTTCCCCAAGAAGACCACTTCTTCTGTGAAGGGACCCAGTCTCATGCCGATTGGTCGTCCCAATGATTACCTTTCTGTGGCCGAACGCGTCAATGGTCGAGCCGCGATGATTGGATTTACCTCTGCCGTCGTTGATGAGATTATGACAGGGAATTCCATCAGCACTCAGTTCCACGATAACATCGGTCTTTCTGTCGCTGTTGCCAGCTTGGCATTTCTCGGAACAGCGGTGAATTCTAAAGACGAGGGTTATGTTCAGGGCTTTTGGAAGCCTGAGACGGAGCTTCTAAATGGACGACTCGCGATGATTGGGATCGCTTCTCTCCTCGCGACAGAGTCTCTGCATCCCCATGTCCCATTATTTTAGTGTCTGGGTTTGCGGCCATGTATCCCAAAAATTCAATCATTCTAACTTTTTCTTCCATTGAAATTGTTCCTGCTCTGCGCATCACGTGGGCCAAGAACATGAAAAGGAGGTATATGTTAACGACTATCGGTTTCATCCATGATCTAAATTACATGTACATATTGTTACGGGAGGCTGGTCGCAGTAAGAAGCCCGCGGCGAGAAGCATGACGATGAAAACGGCGAGATTGATGCCACCGTAGATCTTCTCCGATTCCTCTACGTCGGAACACTTCCTGTTCCAGTGAATGAGAGCGGAGCTCGCGACGATACCGAATACGGCGAATAGAAGCATCATCAGGCCAGAGAGGCTTGTTCCCGCAACTCGAACGGTGAGGAGAGTGCAGGGAATGGCGATCGCGATTGCGAGAGTGGCAACGATCCACTTGTTCAGGTTCTCTTGGAGCTTGACACCCTTGAGCTCCGTGCAGCGGTTAAAGACGTCAATACCGAGGGACGCGACGACAAGATAGGACGCGGCTAACATCGTGATGAGGAGGACTTGGCCGTATGTGAGGCTCACTGTCAGCTCTTCACCGAATGTGTTGGTCATGCCCTGGTACGCTCTACTGCCCTGCATCTGACGAAGGCCAGCCATACCCCTACCATACATTCTGGACATACCTTTCCTGAGGGACATTTTAATATAACATGAGAAAATTTTATTTGAACACTTAAGTCGATATAAATGTTTGGATAAGATAGGAAAAATGGATCACCACAAAAAAATCCAATATGACTGTGATCTTTTGTCAATACAATGTCAAGAACTCGAGAAAGAGATGAAAAGGCTTCCAACCAACCTTCGACTTGCTGATCAATACATGGCAGTTGAACAGGAACTCGAAGAAATCCGGGAATCCCACGAAAGTTTACGCAACATGGAAACCACATACAATAGGGAGAGAGTCGCACTCGATAAAAGAATCCAACGCACCCAATTGAACATGTCAATCCTGAAAAAGAGGGTTGATAAGTGTAAGGGAGATATCGATTAAGCTTCGAGGATTTTCAAAACTTCATTCACCGCTGGGTGTCTGATGATGTCATCTTCTTGCATGTGGATGTGCTGTATATATTCGGCATCGTAGACACTCATTCGATATATGAGATTAGCCAACCCGTTGTCACTACCTAGATCAGACTGTTGTAAGTCTCCTGTAATGACGAGTTTAGTACCTTCACCCACCCGTGTGAGAAGCATCTTTATTTGATTCGGTGTAGCATTTTGCATCTCATCCGCTATGATGAGTGTGTTTTCAAACGTCCTCCCTCTCATGTAACCTAATGGCTCGATGAATATGTGTCTATCCATTTGGTTGTGTGACAAATACTTTTCAAAAATATCATACATGGGCTTTGTCCACGGTTCCATTTTTTGATCCATGTCTCCCGGTAGGTATCCCATATCTTCATCTGCGGCGACAATGGGACGTGTAAGAATGACCTTCCCCCTGGAATAACTGTTAATACGTTCAATCGCAATCTGACACGCCAACATAGTCTTACCAGACCCCGCTGGTCCGGTTCCAACGACTATGGGTTTATTAGATCTAAGAGCGAGCATATATTTACATTGACCAGGGGTTTTTGGGAAGTTCATATATCCTATATAAAGTTTTTTTCCTTAAATATATAAATGGACTTTCACTTTGTAAAATTAGCACGCACTAGTAATTATTTGAGTCTTGTAGATCCTAATCAAAAACCTCGTTTTGTATGTTTTTCCCAAAAAGATACCGCTAAATCTTACATTGAGTATGCGGCCACATTTAGAGCCAAAACACGTATCTGGCCATGTCTCGACATGTCTTCGGAGAGACGAAGATTGGAACCGGAGAAAAAAACAGTGATTCCCTATGGTCGACCTGAACAGATTCAACGCTTTCTCAAAATTGAGACATTTGATTTCGACTCCCTAGATAAGATTGCGAAACGAACAAACGTATCTTTCTATTGTATAATTAGTTTTGATGTAAAATATAATGATGATGAAAGTGAAACGATATCTTTTTCGGGACAGGAAATGGATGGTGTCGCGAGTCCCGAGGACTTTGGTGATTGGATGGACTTTAGCTTAAAAACGAAATAAGTTAGATGTATACTATGTGTGGCATCCTCACACTTTTCGGTGAGGATGTTGAAACACCCTCATACCTCTTGAATCATAGAGGTCCGGATGATTATGCCAGTAAGAAGATGGGTAAATGTAGAATGGATTTTTATCGTTTAGCGATTAATGATCTCACACCGAAAGGAATGCAACCTTTCACAAGAAGTAAGCAGATGTTGGTTTGCAATGGGGAGATTTATAACCACAAACAGTTTAGGACTTGTGGAAAATTTGAAAGTGACAGTGATTGTGAAGTCCTCATTCCACTCATTGAGTCATTCGGGATTGTGAGCACTTTGAAACAGATTAATGGTGACTACGCGTTTGTCTATACAACTGGAGACCGGGTTCTGGCCGCGAGGGACCATGTTGGTGTCAGACCCCTATTTTATACCAGATACGAGGAGGGTTCCATCGCTTTTGCGAGTGAGGTAAAAGCGTTATTGTTTTTGAACAGTGAAATTTGCATTTTTCCACCCGGGCACATCTATGATTCCCACGTGGATGATTTCATTTGTTATTACAACAACTACTGGGCCATCAACAAGTATATCAGCACAAACTACCAACGTGATATTCGCGAAGCTTTGGAGCACGCCGTCTATGATAGACTCGAGAACACGGAACGGGATATCGGCTTCTTACTCTCTGGAGGTCTTGACAGTAGTCTGATCGCGTCCATCGCTTCCCGTAAACTTGGCACGATCAAGACATTTTCAATCGGATTGAAAGGAAGTCCAGATCTCGAGGCTGCTCGTATCGTCGCGGACTACTTGAAAACGGATCACACGGAGGTGACATTTACAGTGAGTGAAGGTATCAACCATCTCAATGATGTGATTCACTCTCTCGAATCGTATGATACAACGACAGTGAGGGCGAGCACACCCATGTGGCTCCTGTGTAAATACATCAAACAGAATACGTCATGTCGTTACATATTCTCCGGAGAGGGAAGTGACGAGGTGTTGGGTGGATATCTCTATTTCCACAAAGCCCCCAGTGTTGAGGCGTTCGCGTGTGAAAACATGCGTCGTCTGAGGCTGATACATCAGTTTGATGGTCTCCGTGCTGACAGGTGTGCCGGTGCCCACGGACTCGATCTCATCGTTCCGTTTTTGGACAGACATTTCATCGATGTGTGTATGTCTATGAATCAGACACTCAAGATGGACCCTGTAGAAAAGAAGGTGCTACGTGAAGCGTTCGTCGGATACTTACCTGACGAGATTCTATGGAGGAGAAAGGATGGAATGAGCGACGCGGTGGGAACAAATTGGGTGGATGAGATTAAACAATACGCTGAAAAGGATGTTGATGACAATCTTTTCAGGGAGATCAAGTCCAAGTCGAGATATCACAATGTCCCCCTCACGAAAGAGGAGGCTATGTACAGAAGTATGTTTTGGAAAATGTACGGAAAAGATAACGACAACCTGATATCTGAAATCTGGCGTCCTCGATGGACTGCTGTAAAGGATCCGAGTGCGAGATTACTTATAGAAAAGAATCCCTAGTAATATATAAATGGCGCATTTCGTATTGAGTTTCGACTGTAAGAATGAAGAACACGTCATGTGGTTGAAAGACGTTGGTGAAGGTATGGCGAAGGTGATTGGCGGTGAGAAGTTTGATATTTTGTCGATTGTCAATAAGAGTCCCCTACCTGGAAACCCCTCTCTGGAGAATGGAATGGAATGGGCGTATACTCACTTTCAGCTCTGCATGAAATACACAAACGCGGTTTTACACGGTGATGCGTTTGTTCCGACCACAAAATGATTGGTATTCTTCTAATGTGAAGTTTTGAGGTTCGGAGTTCTCATCCATTCTGACGAGTAGAATCTTACCGAAGACTTCTTCTGTGCTAAATGGATACGGTAATGTGTTTTCATTTTTTGACACACCATCCTCCGCTTTCATGATGACTACATCTATATCAGGCCACTGCCCTATGAATGTCTGTCTTCCACGAAGTAACTTGTATATTTGATTTTTGGCCGGTGAAATGTCTAGATCTATCTCTTCAATCTCATCTTTCTTTTCATGAATGAGTATCGCCTTGTTCATCCTTACAGAAAGAGAATAAAAAAATATTTGTAAATATAAATGATTCAAACCGTCGTCGCAATCGTCATTTTGTTCACGATTCTCTATCTTATCAATTTAAAGAGTGAGAAGTACAGGAACGGACGTGCCGATCACAAATACGCGTTCGTCGACACTAACCCAGCGCGCCGTGTCTCGGGTCCCTTCGACAACTGCTCCCCTGAAAACATGGAAGATTGTTCGAGAACCAACCCCTACGAAGGTCTTCCTCTCCCCTAAGTTGCCCCAATTTCACTGAAAATGAACATTTTTCATTAAAATTGATTATAGATTTGACCCACGGTTTAAACATGGACAACGCACTCAGAGATTATGTCGTCACCCAACTTTCACAGATATTCGATCTCGACCCGGAAGATTCTCTTTGCACTGACCTCGAGAAATGCATCGTGAGACATTCGAAAAATATGATCGAAAGGGGTGATGGTGTAGCGGCTTGGGACAATCACAAGTTCACGAATATCTACAAACACAAATTCCTTTCCCTGAAAAGTGCGTTTACTACCAACGGCGATCTAAAAGATGGTGTGAAGAAGAGAAGAGTATCCGTCGTTGAAGTTGTAGCTATGAGACCTGAACAACTTCAACCGGATGGTGTCTACGCGAAAACGGTCGAGGATAAAGTTCACAAGGAGATGCACAAAGAATACCTAGCCCAACAGGCTGTGAAAAACCATGTTGGATTCTTCACCTGTAACAAGTGCAAATCCAATAAAACAACTTATTACCAATTGCAAACACGATCGGCGGATGAACCGATGACGACCTACGTGTCATGTCTTAACTGTGGGAAAAGGTGGAAATGTTAAGCCAGTGTTGGGAACCGGTCAAATCAGTCGGCAAGTCCCCGACGGAGAGGACGAAGTTGTATGGAAGTTTTTCTTTCATGTCCCCCTTCGTCTCTGGACTCGTAAAACCTAAATAGTCATATATGATGTTGTATTCCTTCAATTGGTTCATGGTGAAGTCTATAGCTGACGTCGTACCAGGTCTCGCAGTTATGATGACGATTTTATACCCTTTTAACTGTGCTGAATATAACAACTCTATCATGGGTAAGTTAGGACGACCATCCGTGAAAATGAGAGTGTCATCAATATCGAACATGACCGCGTCATTGGGTTGGATGACTCGACTAGAGATGTAATGAATACCAATGGCTTTTAAGTTGTTCATTAATGTTATTAAAGATTTAAATTTTTTTAATATATATATGATCATTGATGTTGATTGTGAAGATGACACAACTCAAATTGCGAAAATCGTGAATGACGTTGGGGATGATACGTTCATGGTTAAATTTTTAGAAAAAAGATCGAATAGCACGTATTGCTTTTCTTCCGAAGAGGAAAAGATTACAAAGAACATGATTTCTGGTTACTACGACGTTGAAAATCTTGAGGACACCGGTCATTTCATGAAAGAGCGGGGAGACGTGTATGTCCCATATCACGAGAGTGAAGATGAAGATTTCACGTGTTCAGAAACTGAAAGTGTGGAGAGTGACGAGAGTGTATCTTTGGTTGACGAAGATGAAGAAGAATAGGACACCTAAGTCGTTATAAATATCTTACAGTACTAAAATGGAGTATAAAGAACCCAAGAAACGTGTGACTAAAAACGATAAGAAAGCGAAGAATCAAGTGTATTCTCAAAAGCACATCAGAAACTTACTTAAACAAATGGAAAATAGTAAAGAAAAGAGAAACGATGGCCCCTTACACGCCTCCGAATAACCATTACTCCCAGATGGACGTTTCCGATTACAGTGAGGACGACATCTTTTCGTTCATCGGTAAGACTGGAAAGCGCTTCTACTGGCTCACTCATAAGCTCGGTCTCGAATACCTGTGGTATGACAAGGATAGGAAGGTTATCGAAATTTGGGGACCATACTACACACACATGAACCAACAATCAGCTCATGTGATTCGCTGTGAATTGGATTTTTTTCTTACACCTAAGTCAGAGGGACCTGTAGAAAACAGCAACAATGTTCAAACGTCCGTCGCAGCGTATTAAGGCTCCACCCGCCAAGTTTGAGCGCCCGCAGGAGGGATCCTATCTATATGACATCATCGTAAACAAACCCTGTGAATTCTATGAATACAAAAAACAACCCGTGATGTATCAAACACTTTACCTAAAAGCACTTGAAAAAAACAACATGGAGATTGGTATCCCATATAAGGATCCTGAACTTCCGGTGTATGAGCCACCCACACCTCCACCAAAACCCAAGGAACCCGATGTTCCCTACCTGGATCGTGTGTATTTGAATCTAAGAATCCTGAAAAGTGGTATCGTCCGTGTCAAGATTGTTCCAAACTTTGCCATTCTCTACCAAAAATACTACAAGCATGCTGCAAGACCACCCCTGAAACAAACTATTCAAGCATACAAAGCGATGGGTTTCAGTGCTGAATTTCTGGAGAAGATCAAAAAATCTGAAGAGAAGAAACTCGCCTTTGCCAAGAAGGTTCCAAAAATTCTTGAGAAGATTTTCGACAAGGAACCTGTGAAGAAAGCGAAGAAGGAAAAGCCAAAGGAGAAGATTGAAGAGATTCCTCTCGAGGAACCAGACGCCGACGATGACGAGAATCTTGACCAGGAAGAAGAGGACTGCACGATGGATGTGGAGCCCGAAGTTGAAGATGAAGAAGTTGTGGAAGATGATTACATTTCAGATGAAGATTAGAAACCTAAGTGTGGTGACCTTTTTATAGAATATAAGTCAATATGTTCATCACCAACGTTGTCGTCAGAAACCATATTATCGATCGTGCGATTCACCCCACTTTGACTGAAGCGGTCTATCACGCCAAGAAACAAGCTAAAGAGAAACTTTGGAAACTGCAAGACGATACCGTCTATTTCGGAGACGTTGAAGTCAAAGTATACAAACCAGACCTGCACGTTACCAGTAATCACCGAGATGAACATATTCTTTCTTTCGTTGATTCCTAAAGAAATTGCGCACATGTCATGTGATCAGCACGTCGTGAAGATACAGTTGGAAATCTGTCAGATGCTCTACACGGCGTGGTATTTCGCTGGTGAACAGGAAGTTGTATTCGACAGGGCACCTTTCACGAAGGATGGCAAACGTCGTGGCTATTTACCCGCCCACCAGAAGCATCCGATGACGATGTGGGTCGGATCGAGTCTTGATAACTATATTTACGCGTGTGAGATTGGGATCGCACTGACCCTGGAATACACACGTAGATATGGCAAAGTGCATACGTGCGCTGAACACTTGACATGGCTTCGAAATAATCATCCTTCTCACTTTGAAGAACGTAAAAGTGACACAGCATACTATTCACGGGAAGGCATTCCTGAATGTATGCCAGAAGACTACAGGCGGGAGAGTGTCGTTGATTCCTATCAACTGTATTACATGATGGAAAAGTTGTCTTTCGCGAGATACAAAAACATATGTTCTGGACGCTCTATCGGATCCTGATATCCCAGTTCTTTCAGATATGGATCGACTTCACTCTTCTCCATGTCGTGTATCTCTACTATTATAGCCGGTTTATGCTTTGTAATGATATCAGCAGCTCCCTTCAAAACATTGATTTCATGACCCTCAACATCTAACTTGATGAATGAGGGAGTTCCCGCATACACGTCATCCAACCTCTTTCGTTCAACGGGGATCGAGACTGCCCGTATGTCTTCGGGAATGTCGAATCCACTGTTTCCATAATTGATGACCTTCAGTTGCGTAATCTCAGGGTCGGGGGTGGGAATGTAAATCTCAGCCGTGTCGGTCGTGTCTGATAGAGCGTATGGGAAGAGGGACACTGGATGCTTCAGCTTATTCGCGGTGACATTCTGATTCACAACTTCATGATACAATGGTTCCCATGAGAATACGGGTCCAAACTCTGAAAATATCAGGGTGTTGTAGCCGATGTTTGCGCCAATGTCTAAAATATCAGTTCCCTCTTTGTAATGTTTTCCCAGATCCTCCCTCATCCAACCATCCCACTCATACCCATTCGCCAGTGTTGGCGTGATATATCTATCGTTGGATATGACAAATAGGTCATACTTCTTATTATTAATATGAACCAATTTCAAATCCATATAAAAAATTAACGAATAAATTCTTTAAATGTCATCATTGGATTGCCCTCATGGAGTGTGGCATGTCCAGTGTAAAGAGTGTAACAGTGGTGGAATATGTGTCCACGGAAACCTGAGAGATTTGTGTGAGACGTGTGAAAACTTTGAGATTTGTGTGCATGATAGAAGAAAAGTGCGATGTTCGCTGTGCCGAAAAAATGGTTTAAAACATTCCACACTTTACTATAAAGTATGTTCAGCATTGGAAAAATCTTTACCGCCCCAGTTGTCAAGGTTGCTACCAAGGAACGAAAGGTGGAATACCATCCAAGAACGTATACACAATTTATACAAGGATTGAAGGACAAAGAGCTTCCAGCTGTTGTCATTCGCCCAAACCAGAATATCGCGGCGTTTCAAGAAGAGAATGGCGACTACGGCGATGTTCAGATTGCCCAGAATGAGATGTTGTGGCAAACTCTAATGGAGAGTGACGCCGAAATCATCGTGGACAACACTCAACCCGCTTCCCTGATTGAGAATGTCGTCTTGTTCTTTTTCATCGCCTACGTCTTCACCCTGGCTCGAACCCTGTTCGCGTCCAGAAGCAATGGTGGAATGGGTATGCCCAACCCTTTCATGAAGTCCGCAGAATTCAACATGGAGCAGGAAGTTACGACACGTTTCAAGGATGTCGAGGGTATTGACACCGCCAAGGATGAACTCGAGGAGATTGTCGATTTTCTCAAAACCCCCGAAAAGTATTTCGGCAGCGGCGCCAGGATTCCCCGAGGCGCTCTACTCGCGGGGGAACCAGGAACCGGCAAGACACTTCTCGCGCGCGCTATCGCTGGTGAATCCAGTGTTCCGTTCATCCAGTGTTCCGCCGCAAACTTCATCGAGATGTTTGTTGGTGTCGGAGCCAAACGTGTTCGAGAGCTCTTCGAGCAGGCGCGTGAGAACCAACCCTGTATCATTTTCATCGATGAAATCGACGCCGTTGGTAAGAAGCGGGGTGGTGGAAGCACACCCGGCAATGATGAGCGCGAACAGACTATCAACCAGTTGCTCACCGAGATGGATGGATTCGACAACGAGACTGGTATTGTGGTCATCGCCGCCACCAACAGGATCGATATCCTTGACGAAGCGCTTCTACGACCGGGACGTTTCGACCGAAAGATTCAGGTATCCCTCCCCAGTGTGAAGGGGCGTCTCAAGATTTTGGGAGTTCACGCGCGCGATAAGACTCTCGCCTCTGATGTGCGCCTCAAGGAGATCGCAAAGCAGACGACTGGATTCTCCGGCGCTGACCTCGCCAATCTTCTGAACGAGTGCGCTATCCGCGCCGTCAAGGATGGTGATGGAACGATCACGAAGGAGATAGCCGAGAATGTCTATCAGAGAATTGTCGTGGGCGCGAAGGGTGACGTCAAATATTCCATGCGTAAAAAGGAACTCGTCGCCTACCACGAAGCGGGGCACGCCATCGTGGGTGTTCTCGTTCCAGACTATGACCGTGTTCGCAAAGTTTCTATCATGCCTCGAGGTGCTTCGGGTGGGGTGACCTTCTTCCAGCCCACAGAGGACAATGCCGACTCCCCCTTCTACACGAAGGAGTATCTCAAATCCCAAATCATGGTCGCCCTCGGTGGTCGAGCGGCGGAGGAAATTATTTACGGACCCAACCGCGTCACCACTGGCGCGACCTCTGATTACGCCATGGTGTACCAAATCGCACGGGAGATGGTGACCACCTACGGCTTTGGTGAAAACAAATTCGATTATCGCAACCTTTCTCCGGAGGCTGCCACAGCCGTGGACATGGAAATTGACACACTCGTCACGGAGTGCTACGAGCAAACCAAAAGACTCCTGAAATCCAGGCGAGGTGAACTGGAAGCTCTGAAGAATCTACTCATCGAGGAGGAGATCATCGATGGGGAGAAGGTGTATAGCTTACTCGATGTCCCAAACTGTAGTGAAATTGATTGTCTGGTCAGCTTCGATTAAAAAAATACCAGGTAATAGTAGACATGTCAACGGCCATTTCACCCGGTCTTGCCACCATGGGTAAAAGGATTCAGGACGCAAAAGCAAAGCGGAAAGCCACTCGAACTCCACTACAGACGGTGTCCACACGCGGGCAACAAAGTGCCCTAACCTCAAACCCAAATCCAAAAACTGGGCCTGTCAACAAACGTGAAACTTCAAACCAAAGTCTTCTCCGGCGATTAAACAATGGCAAGCGGTTACCTGTGAGAGGTCAAAAAAACAAGTTAAATTTTTCTAATCGTCTGGGATTGAAGAACAACAACTCGACTTTGCGCCGATTAAACCAAAACCCTGGTAATACAAAGGTTGGAGTGATAGGGCGAATATTCCGTCAAGTCAAGAAAATAGTTCCGGGATCACGTCGAGGAAATCAAAATTCACGTCAGGTGTCAAATAATAGGACAGTGACCCCTATGAGGTCTACGAATAATGTTAATTCGCGTCAGAGGTCCAACAATTTGTTGGGTGCACAACCAATTTTACTGAAAAATATGACAAGAGGGTATTTACAGTCTTGCTTTTTAAATACGTACACGACTCTCTCATATTTGACTGGACAAAGTAAGATTACAGATGGGACATTGGCAAGGTATATAATATCGTTTGATACTCTTTTATTTAAATTGAATAACCAGTTGACTTCCTCTAGAGAAAAGATGCTAGAAGATTTATGGAATAGAACCAAGAACTCTGATAACAGAAACACAGAATTTTCTTCAGAACAGAACATCGAAAAGGTGTTAAACCATTATAAAACTGTCATGAGGACCGGGTTCGGAGCCCCTAATAATAAGATGCAAAGTTTTATAACGAACGCGTTCAAATAAAATGTCATTACATTGTAGATGTCTAAGACAGTTTGCGATACGAACCCTACCTTTATGTTGGGTAAAAGAGACGGAAATGGTCTGGTGCTGGGCGTGCCCCTAGTATACAGTGGTTTAATGGCGGATCACACTTTACACACATCGGATGGAAGTTCCCACCCGTCACAGTTGGTGGTTTCTGACTATAGAACTGGTGCTCCGTCTTCACTTATAACAGGTGAAAATGCTCCATTCATTTCTCAGACTCCTAACATTTTGATTAGCACCGGTGCCAATGGAAATAGCAAAGCTGGTATGAACTTAAGACTTAATCAGGAGCGTGTAAGGTTATTGAAAAGTAAATACCCAAGTATACGAAATTCTAGTCGTTTGAATAGGTTCTTCATCCAGTCATTTTCAAAGTCTGGGAGTGCACCCAGTGTCGCACAATATTCTAAGATAATGAAAGCGATACAGTCCAAACGAATTGGAAAGAATTTTCAGGGGAGTCCTCTCGAATACAAACGCATATTGGATTATTTTCAGTTTACCCTAGTTGAAAAATTAAACAGTGGCAATAATTTGTTTCTTTATAGACCTACCGTGCATAAAATCCATGATAACCTTCGATCATTCTCTAACTACAAGGAAGCTATAATGAAATCTTATAGTTCGCAAAATGAAAATGACTTTGTGTTGTATGATAAAGCCTTTTTTGCTACAAAGGATCGACCCGCTGCTTTAGCTTCTGTAGTGAGGGGTATAAAAACTGTGTTCAAACGAAGTTCTAAGGTTGAAGGGGGTTGGCGTGTATATGCATTTACAGGTGATGTTAGAAGTAATCTAATCAACATAAGAAAACAGATTATACGAGATTTAGCAGAAAAAAAGATAAACCCAAACGATTTTATAACTTACGATTACAGAACATCAAAAGGTAATATATTTTACTTCTTAGACTATGAAAAATTCCTGAAACTTAAGAACACTGCTTTAAAGGCAATGGTTTTATTTTATTGGATGTTTAATTATCCGGGTGATACAAACGGGTTGGTGTTACAGAAATTTATATCGATTATAGACACATTTCACGATTTCACCGGTGATAGGGCTACCGGATCCAAACCAGCTCAAGGTGGTTTTACTAATATATGGCCTTCGGGTAGTAATTCTCAAATAAGAGCACAAAAACTTAATTTTGGTAAACTAAATGCAAACACAATTTTAGGAGGTAATTCGGCATTTATAGTACAGATTTTAGGCAGAAATATATATAGGTTATCTAAAGATAATGGTGCGTCTGCGATAGTTGCAGGTAGAGATAAAAGAAATTTAGGAATACAGAATTCTAGAAAGAATGCTGTTAGAAAGCTATCACATTTACTCTACTTTTTTGCTAATGTCATGGGGGGGACTAAAGATCTCATAGGTAAGTGTGAAGAATATGCAAGTTCATTATTGACAAAAACGGGAAGAATTGTGGAGAAAAATCAATTCTGTGGATTATTAAATGAAGGTGGAAAACATGCACTTGTGATCGACATTTTTAGCACAGGTGGTCTCAGATGTGTGAAAGAAAGGAGTGCTATTCATGGTGTGGGTGTGATGGACCCAGCTCCGCGGGGTGCAAATAAGTGGAAGAATCTCTTTGAAAATGCTGGCACAAAATGTGTGGGGAGAGGAACTAAAGGATTTCCCGTTACATTTGATTTCGATACTGTGGGTGAAAAGAGAAACTTGAGGATTTATGAAGAATGGAAACGTCAATTAAATGAAATAGGAAAAATGAATGGCAACATCACCGAAACTGGTGCATCCAATCTTCCGGGTGCTAAGAGAAAGTTATCAAATAACAACCGGAACAACCGGAACAACCGGAACAACCGAGCTTCAAATGTAGTTCGACAACCTCCCAGAAAAGCTATAAGACCGTTAATGACGGCTGCTCGAACAACAAATAAAAACAAAACCTAAGTGAACCCCAAACTTTGTGAAAATTAAAACAAATGAACACCCTTAAGGAGACTTTCAAAAACGCCACCGCAATCTTGAGTCTCGTTTGGAGTGTAGGAAAAGTGCAAGACTATGTCTGTCGCTAGAGTTGTGAATCGGCTTGGTATGATCAGGCGTCATATCGCCCTCAACGAGGCCCCGACTCAAAATTGGGGATACAAAGTTTGTATGGATGTCAGTCACGACGAAAAGGTTATCCATTTTGTCACAGAAGATATGACTATGAATGACAAAATGGAGGTTTTTCATACCCAGAGAAGGATGATGCGTGAGATGTACCCGGAATACATCATCACCGAGAGACATTTATGAACCTAAGTCGAGTCGTTTTTGTGTAATAAATAACAATGTTTGCTCTCAAAGCTCAACCCATTCGCGTATGCCCCACATACAAGAGACGTAAAGTCTCCAAAGTATGTAAGAGTAAATATACCATCGATCAAACAAACAGCAAAGCACTCGAACGTGTGCGTCACGACGATCTTTTTCACGTCTTGACATTTTACAGACCAGATGCCGAACAGGGTATTTACTCAGTCCGTCAGATGGACGACGAGGATTTACCCACAGATTACATCGTAGCTTTCACCACCTTCGAGGATGCCTTCAGATTTAAGACTCTCCTCGACGCTGAGATGCATCTGCACGCCTATGTGCAGTTCGCGTCTCGATATGAACTCGAGCATGCATGTCAGGTGTGTGGAGTAAAGTGTCGTGTAGTCGACGAAGGTGTTCTCGTGACACCCCCCACACGCACTCTTTCCATCACAGATTGGGAGCGTCGCACGAAACTACTGAATGGTAGATGGACTGTGAGAGAGAAAGAAGAGGGAGTCTAGAAGATAATGTCATTTTGACAACAAGTAAAAATATTTGTATATTTCAATGAACAACCAAGAGTATAATTCTTTCAAGAGAAAAATGAAAATATACAGGAATTTTGTTAATGGTAGAACCATAAACAATTTATCAAACCGTGTGAAACGGGGTGAACTGGAACCAGAAAGAGCCCTTGTCAAAGTATATAACATTGCGAACGTGGATTATAAAAAAAAGTCATACGAGTTTTATGCCAACATGGCAAGAACATTTGCTGGAAATGCTGTTAATAAAATAGGTGATGAAGCTTTCAGAAAAAAAGTTCGTAACGCAATGAACAAAACTCCTAAACAACCACCATGTGTACCAATTGAAGGTGGTAAAAGTGGTGGACGAAAAACTACCGAAGCAATTGTTAGAATGTGTGGTGGTTTCTGCGCTAGACAGGTTCAAAGAGCATGTGGTGCCGTTGGCACCGCTGCAAATACTGTCGTGGGTCTTGGTAAAAGGAGAAGAGCCGATGGTAACAATACTGGAAGAATAAATAATAGAACTCGTGTTGAAAAAATCAGAATTCTAGTGAAAAATGGAGTATTGAAAAATGTTAACAACCATAACAAGAATAATACACGTTTCATAATAAGTACTATGTCTGAAAATCAATTGAGACAATTAGCAAGAAATAAAGGTGTAAGTATTCCAAAAAAATTAAGTAAACCTAAGGGAGTCTAGAAGATAATGTCATTTTATTTATATGAGTATTCACAGAAACAGAATGATTCGTCAGATGATCAAAGACATCAACCTACCTGTCATATGTCACGCCTCGAAATCTGCGTATTATTCCATCTCAAGTCAATGTAAATGTATGACTGTGTGTGCGTTTACTCGTGAATCAAAACCGAGTCGAGACTATCACGACTCTGAACCGGGGAAAGACCAGAAATCACAGTAGAACATGTATGTTCTTCAATGTCCGCGACTGTTTTGAAGCTTCTCCAACATGTGTTACAACGAACAGTTCCATACCCCGAAAGTAACGTTTTATTGATCTCTTCGGTGCTATGGAAGCCCGTGTGTCCGATCAGGTCCCTCATGGTATCGAAGTTCGCCCCACATATGTCGCAGGAGCACGGTTGTATTTTATTGAAATCTTTATATTGAGGCTTCTTGGAAAAGAGGAATTCGAAGCACATTGAATACTTAAGTTGTATAAAGTTTTAAGTCATTTTAATTTTATGAGCACAATGCAATACATCGCTTTTGACTTTGAGACTTCGGGTCTTCCTGAGGGTCGGCGCAACGCTGATGCCCGTGAGCATCTCAGCAATTATGACACATGTAGGGCTGTATCACTCTCCGCCGCTCGTTTTTCGGGACGAGGACGTCTTATGGACACCTTTGACGCGATTGTGTATCCAGGTGATTTTGAAATCGGTGCGAAATCTATCGAGATTCACGGTATCACGAAGGAACACGCTATGAGAGAGGGGCGTCCTTTCACGGAGGTTTTTCTGGACTTTATCAAGTTTATCGGACCTCACACGAAGAACTTGGTGGCTCACAACCTCAATTTTGATCTGAATGTGCTTCGATCTGAGATGATTCGTCACGAGTTGAACATGGAGTTGCTCGATGATATCAACTTTTCGTGCACTCTTCAGCTCTACAAGGAGCGTTTTCTCAAGTCCATCAGGTTGACTGAGCTCTACAAGCAGATTTACGGTGAAGAATTTGCGAACGCGCACAACTCACTCGCAGATTCGATTGCGTGTGGTCGTGTCTACCCTTATCTTCTCGGACATGAGAGGAAGCTCAAACCCATCGGTGTCCCCAAAGTCATCATTGGGGCTTCCTCAGTGTCCTCCGCCATTGGTATTGGCTTCAAGAAGCAGCCGGAGCTCGTTGAAGAACTCTGGAAGAAGTTCAGTCCCTCCACCTTCGAGGGGTCTACCAAGGATGAAGAAGCGCTCAAGATCATCAACACCAATGACAAGACGAAGAGTATTCTCGAAGATGCCGTCAAGTTCCAGTCAAACAGCAGCACTGACGTCAGTCAGAAGGTCCGAGCTCTCTACCAACAGATTGAACAGTCGGGTCTCGAGCCGAAGGAGATGGTCGCGACGAAGGACTACATCAGCAAAACTCTGAGAACCAATCATGGCACCCGCAACGAGGACAAGACCGCTGACACTGACGTGGCCAACCTGGTGAGGGATGACACCTTCTATGAATATGACATCTGCACGATTGAGGGAACGTTGTATCAAATTGTTGGCCGCATCGATCGCATTCAGATCAACGAGGATGGTTCCAAAACGATCGTTGAGATTAAGAACAGGACCAACCGTCTTTTCAACACTGTCAGGGATTATGAAAACGTCCAGTGCCAGACGTATCTCCAGATGCTCAAAGATATTAGGTTTTGCAGGTTGATTGAGCAATTCAATGCAGACAAGAAGGGGTATCTCATCGAGAAGAACGACGAGACGTGGAACAAGACGATCTTGCCGAAATTGCGCAACTTTTGTGAGCACTTTCATAGTATGTTGAGTGAAGAAGTTTAGAGTTTTAAATTGTAATCAAGTCATGAATTATTTATTATACGGTCTATCCTCAGCCGCCTCTATGGCGTTTAATTATTTTCAAACAAAGCAGATGTGCGAAGACAATACACGTGAAATACTTCTCATGGGTTATGTAAATTTCATAATGAGTGTGACTGTTTTACTCGTTATGATATTCAAGAAACCTATTAAGGTCATCGGTCATGAAGATTTAACCTAATGAGAGGGGTCCATCCCATTTCCAATTCCTTTTCCCGACACCCCCGCGAGTCGCATTTGTTTTGGAGAAGACTTCTGTAAGATATCCCGATTCTGGACTGTCCACGATGAGAACTTCATCTGGTGAATATTCATTGACTAATCTCACTTTCATTCTCGAACCAAAATTATACTCGTTCTTGAGATTGTCCATATTTCTACTTTCATTTTTAGTAATCGGTATCTTCGCGGTCCTATACCATCCAGACTCTTCGATGGGACACTTTCCGTTCCCTAATTTTGGTGCCTCTATTTTGACATACTCTGCCCAAATTTTGTAACCATAAGGGGCGTCAAGATCTTGGTATCTTATATAGTGTCCGTCAACATCTGGATTGATGTGACCCATTCCTGGACGCTCATCTATACCCCACTTTACACCCTTCTTCCGACCAATTTCCCACGTTTTTCTGAGGTCAGTCTCGATAAGATCCGCAAAGGAGTCTTCAAATCCATTCAAATTTCCCTGAGACTTCTGCCAAAGTTCTTCCAAAGTAGCAATTCTGGCTTTGTATCTATGATGTTGACCGGCTGCACGGGCTTCAGTCTTTAAAAAACGAACTTGACAGTCTCTATTGCACGAACTACTGGTTTTCCTGAATTCAACACGACACGCTTTCTTGTTTTCAGTAAGACCAACGAACTTTTTCTCTCTCCGTAAACCCTGACCAATATTGTTGGGATCTTCGGCACATGCTTCTTCGGGCGATCCATAGACATTAAACCAATACCCCTTGGTTGGTTTCCACCCGTTTGCAGCGTTAATGTTTAAACAATCATCCTCTGTGATATCGGGTAATTGATTGAAAATGTTGTTTGGGGGCATCCAGGGATTATTTGATAACTTATCTGGCACCTGTATAACTTCTCCCAGTGCATCTTGCATACTACCGGATCTTGACTGTGTCTTCGGTAATTCATTACCCACGAGATTGATACATGTATCCGCGCAAAAGTTTCTCATTTCAAAAAAGTCATTACCGGATGCGATATGCTCCGGAGGTTTCTCCCACTGGGTGACATTCGTATCGGGGTTGAAGTAATATGTCGAACCGTTGGTTGTAACAGCTTGCCAAGGCGGTTTTAAACCACCTAGTTTCGTTCCAGCCTTTGTTCCAGATGTATATTCACAGATTCGTTTCTGACATCCTACTGATATCCCGGGTCTATTCAACATCGTTGTGCAATAGTTTGCTTTATTGCTCAGAGCCAATCCTGGATACGTCTTTCCAGCGTCGAATGGTTTGAGTGTGTTTTCAAGATAGTTTGTACACTCTTCACGAGATTGGACTGTGGGAAGTGGTGGTGGAGGTGGTGGAGGTGGTGGGGGTGGGGGTGGAAGTTCAATCTCACCTTCTGTGTTCAATCGACCCCCGCTGAATTGGTGAAGGTTTTCTATGGTCACAGAATTTGTAAGCCCTTCCTTCTCCCCCGCACAGTTTGTGGAATCATACAAACTGTATGACCCATCTTTCCAAACACTGACAAACTTACAACCCTCCGCCGTGTTACACCTTCTTCTCCCTCTATCAAGCATCAACATGAATTGATCATCTCCAATTTGCGTTGAAGTCTTTTGTTTATCAAACTCGTCGAGAACACTTAATGGACCACCACTCTCCATGGAATTTCCATCGCACATACTTTTTCCTTGGAATTTGAGTGTGTATCCGTCTGGGACACGTGTGATACTTTTGGCAATGTTGTCACTTTCACGTTTCAGAACTTTCTGCTTCGTTTCTTCTTTATTTTCAAATAATGGCCATAAAATATTCCACAACTTTTGAACGAATACTTTGATGTAAATCTCCAATGAACCCATTGTGATCGTTATAATAGTAAAAGAAAAATATCACCACCAAACACCACCAGCATCACCACCAAGTGTCCAGTCCTGTCCTATACCGTCTCCTCTCCACGCACCAGGACCTAAATTTTCAACGAGTTTATCAGCGGCAGCATTACAATCACGACCAATATTGTCGTAACTGTCTATCACGTAACGCCCTCTCCACATAAGGGGCCAATTACCTTGATTCCTATAAGAATCATAGAGACATTCGTCCCAATACTCTCCTCTCTTATCTATAGCTGCCTGTTTTTGATTGACCGCATTTTCAACAGCCTTTTTTTCACGTAGTTGTTGCATCTGCTGTTCTGTAGAGAGTTGCTCCACTGTTGTTGGGACACACTTTTTCACCGCGTTGAGTTCCAACTTTTCACTATCTTTACAGGCCACCCTGACACAATCACCATATTCATTCCACTCGGATTTGGCTTGTCCCGCTCCTTCAGACAGGGGAACTACCCCCTTTTTGAAATCATACCAGTTGTAGGGCTTGTATCCCCTGTCTTCACATTCTGTCCCTAACGAAGGGGGTGGTGGGATCTTTTCATATGTGAGAGTGCTGTTGATGGTGTTTCTCAAGTTCTCACACTCCTTATACTTCGTGATACCCCCATCTGTCCAGACGTTGAAATATTTGCATTCGGGGTCATCGTCACACAACTCTGCTGCTCGTTCTAGGTAAACCTGGAATTGGGGACCTCGGAACGTGGGCGCTACCTTTTCTTCTTCATAATCATACGTCAAACCATATGCGTGTTCGGTTTCATATGGTTCAGCATC